>Ga0315291_10000181_pt1 | contig 78220 bp, 63 predicted proteins | sample YL17G12_20_MG_FD_203070 | JGI IMG/M metagenome (GOLD analysis project Ga0315291, IMG submission 203070) | Sediment microbial communities from Yellowstone Lake, YNP, Wyoming, USA - YL17G12_20 | ecosystem: Environmental > Aquatic > Freshwater > Lake > Sediment | place: USA: Wyoming | collected... | reverse complement strand
CCGGCGGCCGTGGACGACGCGGGGGTGCTGGGGCGGATTTGCGAGGCTTTGGTGGAGATCCAGCGCACGGTGCCGCTGGTGTTTCCGGTGCACCCGCGGACGCGGGCCAATCTGGAGCGGACCGGGCTGCGGGTCCGCCTCGAGCACGCGCCGGGGGTGCGCCTGACCGACCCGCTGGGCTACCTGGATTTCCTGAAGCTGCTGAGCAGTGCGGCGGTGGTGCTGACGGACTCCGGCGGCATCCAGGAGGAGACGACGGTGCTGGGTGTCCCATGTCTGACCTTGCGGGAGAACACCGAACGGCCGATCACGGTGGAGCAGGGGACGAACCAGCTTGTCGGGCTGGACCCGGCGCGAATCCTGGCCGGGTTTCAACGGGTCCGTGAGGGCCGGCGGGAGCCCCGCGTGCCCGAGCTATGGGACGGTCGGGCCGCGGAGCGCATTGCGGACATCGTGGTGCGCTGGCACCAGTCGCGTGAGACCTAGAAAGCCCGCGGAATCACCTCGGTGGCCCTCTACCAAAGGGCCGTTGCCCTCTTGGCGATAATTACGGTGACGTTGCGCGATGGGACAGGAGTCGTAGGGCCGCCCTGGGGCGACACCCGCCATGTTGAGACACGAGTGGAGTATCGGCCCAATGGGGGACCACCGCACGTGGCGCGCGCAGGCCGTGCGGGCCGCCGTCGTGCTGTGGCTGGGTCTGACCTTCGCCGCGGCAGTGCCCTTCGGCTGCGGCGTCCCGACGCCGGAGTCTCTCTATATTCCGATGAGTGACGGCACCGAGATCGCGGCGGACGTGTGGCTGCCGCCGGGGCGGGCCGCCGATGTGACGGTCCCCACGGTGCTGCGGCTGGGGCGCTACTGGCGCGACTATCAATTGCCGGCCGCGCTGCCGCCCTTCATCGGCAAGTACATCGGGAACGTCGATTGGCTGAACGCCGCCGGTTATGCCGTCCTGACCGTGGACGTGCGGGGCACGGGCGCCTCGTTCGGCGTCTCCACGGCGCCGTGGTCGCCGGAGGAAGTCGGTGACTTTCCGCAACTGGTGGACTGGGTCATCGCGCAGCCCTGGTCGAACGGTCAGGTGGGCGCGGTGGGAGTGTCCTACGAAGGCGTGGCGGCGGACTGGCTGGGGGCGAAGAACCACCCCGCCGTGAAGGCCGTCCTGCCGACCTACAGCTACTCCGACGTGTACCTGGATATCAGCCACCCCGGCGGCATCTTCAACGAGCGGTTCCTGAAAGCGTGGGGCGACGTGACGGCCCTCATGGACCGCAACGACACGAGCTTTCTGAGCATCGTCGCGGCGGCGAACCCGCAGGGACTGCTGGCGGTTTTCGCCGACGTGGTCTCCGCCGCACTGCTCGGCGTCCGCCCGATCACCGGCGCGGGCAGCCTGCTGAGCGATGCGATCGCGCAGCACGAGAGCAACCCGAGCGTCTTTGACGCCGCCCGGCAGATCGAATTCCGTGACGACCCGTTCGAGACGGTCACCGTGGACACGGTGAGTCCGTTGCTGGGCGCCGGCGACCAGCGGCGCACGGCGGCGATCCGGCGGGTCGTCGGCTGGCCGGATGCCGGAACCGCGCGCGGCGCCCTCAGCAGCTTCAACACGCTCGACGTCCCCTACCACGCGGTCGTCATTGGGCCGGAGACGCACACCGGCGACTACCGGGCTGATCCATACGATTTCGGCGCGCCCCTGTCGCTCGAGAAGGGCGAGGTCATCGCCAAAATCTGGGAAGCGGGGCCGTTCTTCGACGCGTTTTTGAAAGACACCGGCGAAGGCGCGGCCGCGCGCGAAGTGCGCTACTACACCTATGTCGAGCGGCAATGGAAGCAGACCTCCGTCTGGCCGCCCAAAGGCTTTGAGATGCAGCGCTGGTACTTCGCCTCCGACGGTCGCCTGAGTCGCGACGCCCCGACGGAAAACAACGGCGAAGACGCCTACACCGTGGACTTCACCGCGAGCACCGGGCTGGAGAATCGCTGGTTCTCCGGCATGTCCGGCGTACCGATCCGGTACCTCGACCGAGCCGAACAAGACCAGCTCCTGCTGGTGCATGAGACGCCAGAGATGACGGAGGATGTCGAGCTGACGGGGCACCCGGTGGTGAGCCTGCAGGTCAGCTCGACAGAAACCGACGGTGCGTTCTACGTGTACCTGGAGGACGCGTTTCCGGACGGCACAGTCGTGTACGTGACCGAAGGGGAGTTGCGGGCGATTCACCGGAAGGTGTCGAACGAAAAGCCGCCGGTCGCCATCTTCGGGCCGTATCACACGTTCAAGCGGGCGGACGCGCAGCCGCTGGTGCCGGGCGAGATGGCAGAGATCACGTTCGACCTGCTGCCGATCTCGACGGTCATTCGCGCCGGCCACCGCATCCGTGTCGCGATCGCCGGGCACGACAACGACACGTTCGTCCGCTACCCGGCCGAGGGCACGCCGGTCCTGCGTTTTCAGCGGAACGCGAAATATGCTTCGTGGATCGACCTGCCGCTGCAATCGCGTGGCGACCTGGGGGAGCTGCCGACGGATCTGCCCATCATGACACCGCTGAGTGGCGCGCTGTGCCCGGCGGCCAGCATCGTCGGGCTGATCGGGACGCTGATCCTCCTGGGACTGTCTCGGGCGGGCTCGTTCAACGGACGGTGAGACTCAGTTCTTGCCCGGCCTGGAGGTCAATTGGCGGGTCAAACACGACCGCGACTCGCTCGCCGCGCCGCACGAGCGTCGGCGGTGTGACCTGGAAGTCGCGCTGTGGGCCGTCGATGTCCGTGATGGAAGCAGTTACAGCCTCGGCGCCCATGTTGGCGGGAACATCTACAAGAACCTGCCTCACGCGCAATGTGCCGAAGCGCAACTGAATGGAGTTGGCTTGGATGCCCTCGGTGCCGTCCCACCGCTGCTGCGTGAGATTCCCCCAGCCCGTGCCGGCGCAGAAGAAGCACGCGAAGTTGTCCTTCTGGACGCGCGGCGCGATGCTCAGCCTTCCCGCCGGGCCGTCGCAGGTGAAACCGGCCAGCGCGTGCAGTGCGCCCCACGAGGCGAGCGCACGGGCGTAGTGATCGCCGCACTCGACTTCATTCCACGGATTGTGCTTGGTCCCGTCGTAGCGCTGCTCGATGCCGTGCAGGACTTGCAGGGCCTCATCGACCATCCCCTCCCACAATAGGCCCGCTGCGACCTGGTACTCGATGCCGGTCCAGACTTCGTCCCGATAGCGCACCGGCTCTTCCGGTCGCCCGCCGTGCGGCCAGGTACACACGAACAACCCCGGCTCGCCAGGTCGCGCGAACCAACGCTCGGGCGGAAAGCCCGCGTTCAACGGCCCGACATCCGGGGCCCAGTTGTACTGGAACACGGCGGCCAGCGCGCTGCGGACCTTGTCCGGCGGATACAGGTAGCCGAGGCCCAGCAGATGGGCCCAGGTTTGCCCGAAAACCTGATCGCTCAGACAGCCCGAACCGTATTGCCACGGCGGCGGCCGCTCGGGGGGCAGACGCTGCTCGAAGTATTCGCCGTTGAAGAGGTTGTCCACGGTCCAGGCCCGGCCACGCTCGAACAGCTCGCGATAGCGGCGGGCGGCCTCCAGGTCGTCCATGTCCTTGGCCATCTCCTCGCCGGCGCGCAGGGCGGCCAGGTACAAAGACCCGACAAATGTGTTCGGGCCGGCGAAGTCGATGTCATAGGTGTTGGGTTGCCGGTTGCCCTTAATGACCCCGTTGTCGTCCGGATCCTGGCTGACCAGGTATTCCAGAACGGCCTTGATGCGCGACCAGTGCTTGCGCAGGAACTCGTCATCGGCGGAGGTCAGATGCTCACGGTAGCACTTGAGGACCGTACCGGCCTGGCCGTCCGCGGCGAAGCTCCGGTTGGAGCGAAACCCGACGAGGCCGGACATTTCCTCGAACCCCTCGCCGAGGTCCTGCATGCGGCGGACCGAACGGGCCAGCTCCGGGAAGAGCCAGGCCTCGCCCTGGGCATAGTTCCACACGTGCGTGCAGGTGCCCCCACAGCAGTATGCTCCTTCCCAGCCCCAGAAGCGGCCGTTCTTCCACCACTGCCCCGTCCCGGTGGCGAGCGTCGAAACCGGCATCATCAGGCGCGACGCCAGCCACCACGGGAGCGTTGTGTCGCGGTAGTAGCTGTCGCAGAAACGGACCGTCTCCGCCCGCAGGCGCTCCAGGTCCTTGGCGAGCTGTGCGGCCACGTCCCGCGCATCCTGAAACCAGTTCGTGTACATGCGGCCGTGACGGGTGTGCAGGTTGGGGAAATACCACGAGACAACAAACGTCACGTCCCGCGACTCGCCCGGCGGTAGCGAGAACAAGCTCGTCACCGTGCCCACGAGCGGCTCGTTGAAACCCGGTTCCAGCTCGGCCCCGCCGACCGCGATGATCTTTCTGGCGAGCAAGCTCCCCACGAACGCGTCCTGATTCACCCACTTCAGCCCGGTGACGCCGTCGCCGATCAGGCTCAGCGCGAGGTTGCCGAAGCCCAGCGCGGCCTCGTTGCATTCGTGGAACTCGTCCGCCAGCACGTTCGTCAGGGCGATATCGTCCACGCTGATGTGGCCCCAGCCGCCGGTCTCCTCGTCGACGATCTCCAGGTGGCCCTCACGACCGCTGAACTCGCTCAGGTCCCAGGCGCGGGGCTCGAGAACTTCCTTGTTCCGCCCCGTCGCGGTGCGCACCACTTGGCCGTCCACGACCAGATTCAGGCACGTCTGGCCTTCGTGCCGGCCGCCGCCGAGGCGGAACGTCAGGTACGGCACGTCGATCCTGAACGGGGCGCTGACCAGCTTGCCCGTCGCGCCGTCGCCGCCGACAAAGCTGTTGGCCAGATACTGGCCGCCGAAGCCGGTGACAGGGCTCTGGCCAGGCAGTGCGCCGGCGGCCGGCGTCTCGCCGAAGGCTTCGCCGGTGACGGTCCAGCCCTCGTAGGTGCCCGACTCGAAATCGGCGAGGACACGCGTGACCGGTGTGGGCGGGGCGGGTGGTTTCCGCTCGATGACATCCATCAGGATCGTGGTCAACCCGTCGCCGCCGACGCTCTGGTTGCGGCGTCGAATCGAAATGTCGCTCGTGCGCTCGCGGCAGACCATGTTCTCCAGCCAGCCGCCGAGCGCCACCTGGAACTCCTGATCCGTGGGATTGGCCACCGTGAACCGCAGCACCGTTGCCGGCCAGGCCGAATCCTTTGCACACAGCGGCACGAACGGGCTGAATACTCCCAGGTCCACGTTCACCGGGGGCCGCGTGCCGTCGGTGGTCCCGGCGGTCGTCCGGTACTTGAGCAGCGCCCGCGGGTATTCGCCGACGAACTCGATCGCGTCATAGCCGGCGTCGTCGAGCGTCGCGCGGGTCACGCGGCCGTCGGGCCCGCGCATCGCGACGGCAAACCCCTGGGCAATCGGACGGGCCGGACGATACGTGCGGTAACAGGTTTGGCCGGTGTCGGAGAAATACGAGCTGCCGTCGATCTGCCAGGAGCCGAGCGTCCCGTCGCCCAGCACGTAAAGCTGGCCGGCACAGATACCGCCGCAGGGCATGCCGAGCGTCGTGCGGGCGTCGCCGATGTACACACGTTGCTGGCCGCGTTCGAGCAGGGCGGCGATCTGTTCGCTGGATAACCCTTTGTCCGCTGGGACGAGTTGCCGGCCCGGCTCATCGGCCATGAGTGGCCGCGCGCCGCACAGCACGGGCAGGCCAACCCACAACGCCGCGGAAACCATTAGCCACGTTGGGTAAGTGCGAAAGGCGGACACGTTGGTCACTCCTGGGACGGGTAGTCAGTGTTGTGGTAAACGTACCAGTGCCAGCCCGATAGCGCGGCGAAGGGGTAGTCTTTCACCAGCCGGTACCGGGCGCCGCGCGCGACAATAGCCGCCAGGGGGACGTGGTCCTGCGATTGACTGTGGATGAGGAACCACTCGCTTCCGCCGGCGGGCCAAGCGGCGCGCTCATCGTAGACAACGTGCTTGTGCGGCGGAAGGTAGTGGGCGTAGAAGTTGACGACCGTGCCATTCCGGAAATCGTGATCGCCACCGATCGAGACGATCGGGCTGGAAGTGTGCTCAGCCATGTAGCGGAGCGCGTCCAGGTAATGCCCACGCCCATACCGGAGCAGGCCGGCGATGTGGACGCCATTGGCGCACAGGAACGCAAGCAGCAGAACGAAGTACCCAAGCTTGCCGGCCAGGCCGCGCCGGTAGATCGCGGCGAGCAGCCGGCCGAGCAGGAGCAGAAAGAGGGCGATCGGCACCAGGAAATACCGGGGAAACAAGGCGGGGGGACGATCGGCAAGCAGCAGCAGCGTCGGCGACAAGATGATCGCCGTGCCAAACAGCAGCAACTGGTCTCGGTGGCCTCGCACGAGTGCGACCAGCGAAACGAGCACCACCAGACCCGCGAGCAGGCCGACGACGACGGCCGCACGTCCGGTCTCCGGACCACCCACCGTCAGCGACAGCGTACTGACCAGTACGTCGGCCAGGGAGTACGGCGGTCCCCCACCGACATTCATCCGTCGCACATAACCGAAATACAGCGCAAGCAGGGCGGCTAACGGTAGCGCGTGGCAGCGCGCCAGATCCGCCAGGAAGCCACGCCAACCACGCCACGGGGTGCTGAACCGGTACACGGACCAAAGCAGGATGCCCGCATAGCCGTGCACGTAAGTTAAATGGGAGAGCAGGCCCAGGACAGCAGCGAGCGCGAAGATTACCGCCAGCGCCCAACTGCTGCGCCGTATGTACTGGTCGACTACATACAGCGAAAGCAGGGCAAAGAAAATGACTAGCCCATATCCGCGGGCCTCAGAGTTATAAAGCACCAGAAGAAACGAGCCCCCGGTCAATAGCATGGCGGTCGCGGCGGTCAGGCGGCTCGTTTGCCGGCCGATCAATCCGGCCAGAATGACCGTGCCGATTCCGGCCAGCACGGAGGGGATGCGGTAGACAATCCAGTCGGGCCGATCGCCAAGAAAGTACAGAAATAGGGTGTTCAGAATGTGGTTATTGTCATGGGGAAACCTGGTAAAGATGTCCAGGGCCGACGCCGCCTGGCGGGCGAATGTCCAGGACCAGATCTCGTCGAGCCAGAAGTCGCCGCGGCTGGCCGCCAGCCGCAGTATCGCCGCCCCAGCCACTACGAAAAAAGGTGTCAGGAACCTTTTTCGGTCCGCGCGGCTCATTCCATCCCTTGCGCCGCCAGCCAGCGTTCGGCGTCGAGGGCAGCCATGCAGCCGGTGCCGGCCGCGGTGACCGCCTGGCGGTAGACGTGATCGGCCACATCGCCGGCCGCGAAGACGCCCTCCACGCTCGTGTACGTGCTGCCCGGTTTGGCGAGCCTGATGTACCCCTTGTCATCGAGCGCCACGAGGCCGCGGAACAGCTCGGTGTTGGGCGTGTGGCCGAGCGCCAGGAACAGACCCTTGCAGGCGAAATCGCGCTCGGCGCCGGTCTTGACATTCTTGAGCCGCACGCCAGTGATGGCCTGGTCGCCCAGCACATCCACGACGACGGTGTCCCAGACGGGCTCCATCCGGCCTTCCGCGGCGAGCCGGAAGAAGCGCGCCTGCATGGCCTTGCTGGCCCGCAGTTCGTTGCGCCGGTGAACGAGGAAAACCTTCCGCGCAAACTTGGTGAGATAGCTGCCTTCCTCGATGGCGGAGTCGCCGCCACCGACCACAACCAGGTCCTGGTTGCGATACATCGGCAGCGCCCCATCGCACACGGCGCACGCGGAGACTCCGGCGCCGCTCTTGGCCAGCCGTTGCTCGTTTTCGAGGTTCAGCCAGTTGGCCCGGGCGCCGGTCGCGATGATCACGGCGTGCGCGTGGACCTCTTCATCCTGGGTACGAACAGCGAACGGGCGCCGGGCGAAGTCGACGGCGGTCACGTCGTCGCGGATGAACCGGGTGCCGAAGCGTTCGGCCTGGTCGCGGAACGCCTTCATCAGATCCGGGCCCAGGATGCCCTGGGGAAAGCCGGGGTAGTTCTCGACTTCGGTCGTGAACATCAACTGCCCGCCGGGGATCAGCCCGCCGGCGCTGTAGCCTTCAATGCACAGGGGGGCGAGGCTGGCCCGCGCAGCGTAGATGGCGGCGGTCAGGCCCGCGGGGCCGGAACCGATGATGACCAGTTTCTCTACAGGCACGACTGCTCCTCCGCGCGAAAAAGGTGTCAGGAACCTTTTCCGGCGATGCGAGCGGCCAGGCGCGGCCTTCCCCGCGGCCGCAAGGTCAGTTCCAGGCCCAGGCGCGCCGCCGTGCGGTGAAGCCAGCTCTCCTCGCCATACGGCCGTCCACGCTGCACTGCCTCACGTACCGCCGCCAACTCGGCCTGCGTCTGGGGCTCGTTGACCAGGCGCACCCAGCCGCGTGGCGGTGCGATCGGCCAATCACTGAGCAAGGCCCGTTGCGCGCCGTTGCCATGCACACGGCGCCACAGGCTGCTCCAGCGCCAGTCTTCGGCGGCCCGGACAAGGCCGGCGCGGAGCGGGTTGCGTTCCACATAGCGGCAGACGGTGAACAGGTGTTCGTCGCTCTCGACCGGGAAGGACTTGAAGCGTCCCTGATAAACGTGGCCGCTGCCGGCCGAGTCGCGATAGGCGTGCCAGCGCTGCGTGTGCGTCAGGGTCAGCCAGCGGACGAACTCGGAGAGCTCGCCCTCGGCGCGCGGCCACACGACGAGGTGCCAATGGTTGGGCATCACGCAGTAGGCCAGCAGGCGCGTTCCGGTGCGTTGGCGGGCACTGTCGAGAATGTCCTCGAAGGCATGGTAGTCGCGCTCGGCACCGAAGATCGTCATCTTCGCGTTGGCACGGTTGAGGACGTGATAGACGATCCCCCCATCAGCAACTCGTGGCGGCCGTGGCATACGGTCACGTTAGGCGAGGGCCCGTTGTGCGTCAAGAAAAGGTTCCTGACACCTTTTTTGCCGGACGGAAGGCCCATCACGGCGCGGAGGACTTCTTTTCTCCTCCGAGCGTTCCCAGCCGATCGCAGATTACCGTGTAGACCTTCTGCTGAAATACTGGGTCATACCCGGATATCCAGCCGGTTGGGTGTCCGCCCCACCACAGGAACTCGCTGGTTCTTTGCCGGCGCTGGGCCTCGGTTTCGACGGTCAGCCTATGCGGTGTTTCTGGCGGCAACAGTCGAACTGTTATGCGTCTGCGGTAATCACCGAACCTGTAACAACTGTACCCGTATCTCCAGTCAGTGCGGATGTAGCCGGCGTCCTTGTCGGTAGTCGCGATGCGCCAGCCGCTCTCGCCCACGCAACCAGACTCGAGCAGACTGACGGCCGCCGCCCACACTTGGTGACAGTCGTCCCAGAGTGGAGCGCTCAGTTCAACAACATCCCGAGGGGGCAATGTCACGAACGTGTCCGGGTAGCTCTTCAACAGCAGACTGCACCCCGTAACCGAGAGGGCAATCGGTGCGAGGGAGAGAAAAGAGAGAAAAGGTGTCAGGAACCTTTTTCTGGCTTCGCAGACCGGCGCACCGCGGGTTCCGGCCCGTTTTCTCGGCCGACCTGAAAAAAGGTTCCTGATACCTTTTCTAGCCCTGGGATTCCTTTTCCAGAATCTGCTCGTCGTAGCTCTTGCGGCCCAGCATGCCGGCGGCGGTCGTGCCGCGCAGCTTGGCTTCGAGCTTGGCCTGGAATTCCGACGGGTTGCGGGCGCGTTCCAGGCACTCCTCCGCGTTGACGGTCCCGTTGTCATAAAGCTGCCACAGGTGATCATCCAGCAACTGCATCCCATACTTCTTCCCGGTCTGAATCGCCGAGTCGATCCGGTAGGTCTTGTTCTCGCGGATCAGGTTCGAGACGGCCGGCGTGATCACCAGGAATTCGTAAGCCGCCACCCGGCCGCCCGTACCCGCCTTCGGCAAGAGGTTTTGCGAAAGCACCGCCAGCAGGTTCGTGCTGAGCTGCACGCGGATTTGCTCCTGCTGGGCCACGGGGAACGCGTCGATGATCCGGTTGATCGTGCCCTGGGCCCCGGTGGTGTGCAGCGTCGCGAACACCAGGTGCCCCGTTTCGGCGGCCCGGATGGCGGACTCCATCGTTTCCAGGTCACGCATCTCACCGACCAGGACCACATCCGGGTCCATCCGCAGCGAACGCCGCAGCGCCTCGGAAAAGCTCGGCACGTCCACGCCCACCTCGCGCTGCGAGATGACGCACTTCTGGTGCATGTGGTAATACTCGATGGGGTCCTCGACGGTGATGATGTGGCGGTCGCCGATCTGGCGGTTGATGTAATCGATCATCGTGGCCAGGGTCGTCGTCTTGCCCGACCCGGTCGGACCGGTTACCAGGAAGAGGCCGCGCGGCCGGCGGCACAGCGCGCGGGTAATTATCGGCAGGCCGATCTCCTCAAAGGTCAGAATCCGCGACGGGATCAGGCGCAACACCATCGAGATGTTGCCCTTCTGGCGAAACACGGAGACGCGGAAGCGGCCCTTGTCGCCGAACGCGAACCCGTAGTCCGTTCCGCCCTCTTCCTGCAACTCCTGCTGGTTGCGCTCCGGGGTGACGGACTTCATCAGCGCGACGGTATCGTCGGGCTCGAGGGACTTGGTTTCGAGCGGACGCAAGGAGCCGTCGATGCGCAGCACCGGCGGGCGCCCGACGTGCAGGTGAATGTCCGAACCGCTCACGCGAATGACGGTTTCCAGCAAACGGTCGATGTGCACGGTCGCCACGGATTGGTCCTCGATACCAGCTCAGCCAACGCGGGGGCCGCGTGGCCGGATCACTGCTCCTCGGCGAGGATACCTTCCATCTGGGTGATGCGGGACAGTTCCTCGGCGGTGGTGATGCCCCGCATGATCTTCAGCTTTCCGTCTTCCAGCAAGGTGCGCATCCCGCTGATGCGGGCGGCCCGGCGCAACTCGTTGGTCGGGGCCCGATGAAAGGCCAACTCGCGCATCTCATTGTTCATTTCCAGCATCTCAAAAATCCCCTGCCGCCCGCGGTAACCGACGTTGTGGCAGCGGTTGCAGCCGCGCCCGTGGTACAGGTGGTGGCCGGCCAGATCGGCGTCCGTGATCCCGAGCATCCGCAGAACCAACCGGTCGGGAGCCGGATCAACCTCCTTGCACTCGTTGCAAATGGTGCGGATGAGCCGCTGGGCCATGATCGCCTGCACCGAGGACGCCACCAGGAACGGCTTGATGCCCATGTCGATCAGACGCGTGATCGCGCTCGGCGCGTCGTTGGTGTGCAGCGTGCTGAACACCAGGTGGCCGGTCAGGGCGGCTTGCACGGCCACCTCGCCCACCTCCCGGTCACGAATCTCGCCCACCAGGATGATGTTCGGCGCTTGCCGCAGCATGGCCCGCAGAATCCGCGCGAACGTCAGGCCGATCTCCTCCTTCACCTGGCACTGGTTCATGCCCGTGAAGTGGTACTCCACGGGGTCTTCGGCGGTGATGATCTTCCGGTCGGGACGGTTCAGCTCCTGCAACGCCGCGTACAGCGTGGTGGTCTTGCCCGACCCGGTCGGCCCGGTGACTAGGAAGATGCCGTTGGGCTGCCGGATGATCTTCTGGAAGTGCTCGTAGTCGTCCTCTTCGAACCCCAGACCCACGATGCCGATCTTCACCGAGTCGGGCCGCAGAATACGCAGCACCACGCTCTCGCCGTGGTAGGCCGGCAGCGAGCTGACGCGAAAGTCGATCTGCTGGGTGCCGATCTTCATCTTGATGCGGCCGTCCTGCGGGAGCCGCTTCTCGGCGATGTCGATGCCGGAAATGATCTTGAGCCGCGCGATGACCGCGCCCTGCATGCTCTTGGGGATGTTGTCGCGGTTCATACAGACGCCATCGACGCGATAGCGGACGCGGACGCGGTCGGTCATTGGCTCCACGTGGATGTCGGAGGCCCGCATCCGTACGGCCTCGCTGATCAGCAGGTTGATCAGCTTGATGACCGGGGCGTCGGCCTCTTCGGCGGCCAGGGCTTTCTTGAAGGCTTCGGCCTCCTTGGCGTGCAGGTCGCCGTCGCGGTCGATGGCCTCGATCGCCTCGTCCACGCTGGTGCCGATGCCGCCCAGGAAGGTGTCGATGAAGCGCTGGATCTTGCTGCGCGGCGCCAGGGCACAATCCAGCTCCATGTTGAGCAGGAAGCGCAGCTTGTCCTGCAACTCGAGGTCCAGCGGATCGGAGATGATGATCTTGAGCCGGTTCCCCTCCTTCTTCATCGGCAGGACTTTCTCGTCCTTGATGATCTTCTCGGGCACCAGGTCCAGGGCCGCCGGAACCTGCACGTTCTTGTCCAGGTCGACGTATTCCAGGTCAAACTGGGCCGCGAGTGCCTTGGTGACGTCCTCCTCTTTCGCCAGCTCCAGCTCGACCAGGGCTTCCCCCACCCGCTGGCCGTGCTCGGAGGCGTACGCAAGCGCCTCCTTCAGGGCCTCCTGCGGAATGATGTTCCAACTGACCAGAATCTCGCCGAGCTTCTTGCGACGCCGTGCCATCCGTTCTCCCTCGGCGGGCCAGCCGCCGCCAGGGCCTCGAACCCGGTCCCCTCCACGAGCGCAGCGCCACGGCGGCTCCGCCAAGTAATTGTATTTTCGGCCGGCGGCGTGAAAAAGCAAGGTCGCGCGGATCCCGCCGTGGGCCCCAATCCCCGCGCGGCCGGGGTCCGCGGGCCGATTTGCAGTTTGGCGCGATTTGCGGCAAACTGTCGCCTGGCCAGCCGCAGGACGAACGCATGAGCAGCAAGCCGAACGGAATCCCGCCTTCCAAGGTTCTGATCGCCGACGACAACCCCCAGATTCTCGAGCTGCTGGAGGCCTACCTGGAACCGCTAAGTGTCCAGGTGAGCCTGGCCGCCGACGGCGAGGCCACCTTGGCCGCGGTCGAACGCCACCCGCCGGACTTGATCCTGCTCGACATCATGATGCCCAAGCGCAGCGGATTCGAGGTCTGCCGGCTCCTCAAGGATGATCCGCGCTATCGGGACATCCCTATCGTCATGATCACCGCCCTGAACGAGGTCGGCGACTGGGAGCGGGCCCGCGAGTGCGGCGCCGACGACTTCCTGAGCAAACCCGTCAATAAAATCGAACTGCTCGCTCGCGTTCAGAACCTGCTGAAGCTCCGCCACCTCAAACGGTCGCTCAATCGGCGCGGACCGGAACCGAAGGCCGAGAAGTAGGGTCGGCGCGGCGGAAACGGATTGCCGCGGCGGGGACGCCGGCATCGAGCAGCGCCTGCCCCAGACGGGATTCATCGCTGCGCAACGCGCCCCGCACGACGATCGTCTGCACGTAGTCGGGATCGAGTCGTCGGGCCAGCCGCACCAGATCGGCGAGATCCAACGCCGAGCAATACCGGCCGTTCACCCACGCCACGCCGCGGAAATCGAGCACGACCGCGCCGACCGGTTGGAAACCGGTCCCACCAGGAGCGGCGGCGGGCCGGAGGACGATTTGCACCGGCGTGCCTTCCGGCGGGATCGCCGCTCCCGGCGCGCCGGGATTCGCCTCCACCCAGAGCTCGGCGTTCCGGCTGGAGTGATGGCGGGACAGCGTCAGTAGGGCAAAGCTCCAGCTTTGCCCACCGGAGGTCCAGCCTTGCTCCCCAGCAAAGCCGGAGCTTTGCACTACTGGGAAATCCACCAGGGCGATCCCGACGCCGGTCGCATCCGCCGAGAGCGTCCCGTCGGGCAGCCGAAGCGACCCCGTGAAGACCCACGGCCGCGCCAGCGGCGTCCGAGCATATTCGACCTCGCGCAGCCAGGCGAACGCGTCGGCGGTCTGCGCCCGCCCATCCCCGCTCCACCGAAAGGAGATGTCCACCAGGTCTCCCGCCGGTTCGCCGTAGCGGTCGCTGTCCGGGTCCCACCCGGGCGGACGACCGGGGACCAGCCCGATCAGGCCGAGCGCCTGGTAGACGTGCGCCGCAGCCGCCTCGCAGCGTACGATGCTCTCATGCTCCTTTCCCGGCCAACACGCGAGGAACTCCAGCGCTCCGGCGCGCAGCACGACGCGCGCGGCGACGCACACGGCGCGTCCTTGCCAGTCAATCCAGACCCCCGGCTGAAAGGCAACGGGTTCGCTGGGCCTCGATACGGCCGTCGCGGCCGTCGGCCAGACTGGCCGCGATTTTAGCTTTCGGCTTTTGGGTTTTGGATTGAAGCCGCCTGCTACTTGCCATTGCGTGGGCGCTTGGATTCGTGACTGCGAGGCCTGGCCCACTGATTCACGGGCCGGAGGCCGCTGTGGCCAATCCAAAGTCCGAAATCCAAACCCCAAAATCGCGACGCAGGCCCAGGCGATCAGGCCCATGTGTGTCAAGATCACGCGCCGGTCTTGGAGAACGTCGGGAACGCCTCGTCTTCGACCTCTTTCTGGATGATGATCTTGGCCTTGACCAGGATGAGCAGCGTCCGCGTGTCCTTGACCGTGGTCTGGTTGGTGAACGCCCGCTTGAGGACCGGAATCTTGCTGAGGATCGGCACGCCGGCTTCCACCTCGACTTCGCCCACCTGCTTGAGCCCGCCCAGCAACACCGTCCCGCCGTCGGGGATGGAGACGGTGGTCTCCAGCATGGCGAAGCTCTCGGTCGGCAGTGTGATGAACGCGCCGGGGGAGTTGCCACTCGCCCGCTGGACCTCGAACTTGTCGAGGATCGGCTCCTCACGCGAGTCCACCCTCACCGTCAGCGTCACGTAGCGCCGGTCGGCACTAATGGTCCCTTCGACATACATGCCCACGCCGCTGGAGGCCTGGCTGATGATCGGCTGGAACCCAACTGCCCCCTCGGCCAACCGTGCCTCGAGGGTCCCCACGTACGAGCGGGATTTCCCGACGTCGATACGCGATGCCTGGCCATTGAAAATCACCAGCCGGGGTGCCTGCACGATGGTCGACCGCGAATTGGCCTGCGTGGCGCGAACCAGGAAATCCACCTGAAGGTTGTCCAGGAACGAGCCGGCGATGTTCAACGCCGGCGTCAGCCCGGCCTGCGAGCCGAAGGAGCCCGGCACGCCGGTCGCCTGCCTCGGCTGTGCCAGCGTCAGCGAGCCCTGCTGCGCCGTAATGGGCGTGAAGTAGTTCTCGGGAACGCCGCTCGGCCCCGGTACCAGACCTGGCGAAGCATAGGGCTGGATGGGAAGCTGGCCGGGCGTCAGCGGCGTGCCGAAAGTGGGCGACGCCGGCAGGTTCCCGATGCGCGAGAACTGCCTGGGGATCAGCACCACCGCCCCGGTGGCCGGATCGGTGATCACGCCCTGGCCCCCCTGGGCCTGGTCAAAGCCGGCCTGGCCGGAGTTGAAGACGAAATCGAGGTCCACGCCGAACTCTTCGAGGAAGTTCGAGGTCACGCTGAGAAAGCGGGACTCGACGCTGATCTGCAGCGCGCGGGTCTCCCGCAACTGGCTGAGCAGGTCCGCGACCTGGCGATGGGCATCCGAAGTGTTGTAGATGATGAGCTGGCCGTTCAACTCGCGGAGGGAGGCCTCGCCGCCGTTCTCGCGCCAGGAGTCTGGCTCGACCGTCTGCCGGATGATGTCCTGGATCTGCTGGATCAGTTGCTGCTGGCCTTGCAGGCCGGCCTGGCCCGCGACCCCGCCCTGCTGCTGCTGTTGTTGCCCCTGGCCCTGACCGAACATGCCGCCGCCGGCCCCGCCGCCGCCGCCGCCGCCCTGGCCGCCGCCACCCTGGCCCAAGCCCTGCGTGACGTTGAACGCACCCTGCCGGGTGGCGCGCGGGAGGTTGATCAGCAAATCGCGGATGTCGTAGATGAGAACGGCCTTGTCCTTGTCCAGCTTGTCCTTGGTCGCGATACGCAACAGCCCGTCGCCGACCGCGAAGGCCAGCTTGGTCTCGCCCCCCGCCTGCGACAGCACCTCTTTGAGCACCGAGCGGAAGGTCACGTTGTTGAGCTGCACGGTGATCGGCTTCTCGCGGTCAATCGCGTTGTCGGTGAGATCGGTCCAGTCCACCGAAATGTTGGCCTTGGTCATGTCGGCCAGGAACTGGATCACCTGTTCGAGCGGCGTCTCCTCGAAGCGCACCGGGGGCAATTGGCTGTTCAACTGCCGGTTCAGCTCCACGTCGCCGATATCCCGCCCGGCGCTGACGCCCTGCCGGCTCCGCTGCGCCGTCAGCTCCAGCCAGTTCCGGGGATACATCACTTCGACATCCCAGGGGATCAGCGCATCGTCGGCGTTCTCAAGGGCCCGGCGGCGCTGCACGTCCACGTCGTGCTGCCACTGGCCCTGCGCGCTGAACGACTCCAAGTCCTCGGCCCAGTTGAGCTGGTAGCGCGCCTCCGCGTTCGACGGGTCGATCCGCAGAATCTCCCGCAACACTTCGGCCGCCTCGGTGAAACGCCGCTCACGCCGCAACTGCTCCACCGAGTGGAAGAGCTGGACGATCTTCTCCTTCTTCTGCTGCTCAATCTGCTGCTTGCGGCGCTCGATCTGGTCGCGGATCTCCTGCCGCTGCCGGTCCGCCGTCACCCGGGCATACTCGTCCGCGGCTCGATCCAGGTCCTGCTGGAGCTGGACCACCAGCGCCTTGGCGGCTTGATACTTGGAGACCGGCTCGGCATAGGGCGCCGCCGCTTCCACCGTCTGGAGGGCGGTGGCCGCCTTCATGCGGGCGGCGGCAAAATCCTGGCCGGCAATGTCGGTACGGGCCTCGGCCACCAGCGATTCCGCGATCGCCACCGCGCGCTGCCACAGCAGCTCGTCCCGCATCCGCAATTCGTCGGTGGGCGTCAAGCGCCGCGGCAGCCCTTCCTGCTCAGGCTGGCCCAGCCCCGCTCCGGCGGCTTCACTCGCAGCGGGCGGAGGCTGCGCGGGCACGGTGGGCGTCTCGCCGGGTGGGGTGGGCGTCTCGCCGGGTGGGGTGGGCGTCTCGCCCGCCAAACTGGTGATGGACGTCCCTTCCACCGGCCCCGACGGCTTGGCCGCCTCCGCGAGCCGCCTTTTCTCCGCGATGCGCTCGCACTGGGTCGCGGCCCCGTCGCGCGCTTCCGGCGTGGCGTACTTGTTCCCCTGTACGGCCTGGAAGTGCCGCTCGGCGGCGTCCCAGTCGCCCGCGTCAAACGCGGCCTCCCCGTCGGCCAGGTCCTGGGCGGCCTTCTCGCTCCCGTTGATCGCCTCCGGCAGCAGCTTCAGCAGCTCATCCAGCTTCGCGCGTTCGACATCCGTGAGCGCTTCGCGATCGACCTTCAGCAGCGCCTCCTGCGCCGCCTTGTACTCTTGTTTCTCATACAGATTGAACGCTGCCTGCAAGGGCCCGTTTTGGGCGGCCGCGATGGGCCCTAACCCCAAAACGACCAGCAGCGCCACCCCGCTCCAGGCTCGCCACACTGATCGCATCCGGATCTCCTTCGATCTCAGCACGTCCGGCCTGCCAACGAAAGCCGGCGTACCTGCCGAGACAAGGTGGGCGTCTACACCTCGTCCGGCCATCCACACTCACCGAACCACATACAGCAACGGTCGGGATGGATGAATCTTATGAAGCCAGGCATGGGCGCCGTGGACAACATACGGGCGGCAGTCTAGCCACCCCCCCGGGCCGACGCAACCGGCAATCGCCTCCCGCTCGGACGCGGTTCCGCGGCCCCGGACACCCGGCCGCGTGGGCCGTGCCCAAAGACGGATTCCCGCCGCCCCGCCCCCAAGAATCTAAGGTAGAGTACTGGCTACTTCACCTCGGGCACCACGATCCGCAGGTCGGCCGGCTCGATCGCCAGCGGCAGCGTCGTGTCGCGAAAATGCAACTCCGGGGCCGGGATCACCGCTGCGCCGGGACGCACCACGGTCAGAAAGTACTTGTGTACGTGGAGACCCGGTTGCAGCGCCGGGACCTTGAACACCAGCGCGCCGCCCCGGTCTGGCTGGCGCGCGCCGATCGGTTGCGCGCCGGGCAGGCTGCCTGTCGCCGTGTGGCACGTCGGCGGCACGCGCTGGATCCAGTCCAGCTCGGGCGTGGACTCTCGCAACGTAAACTCCTCCGTGACCTCCAGGACCTGCCCGGGCATGAGCCGCGCTTCAGACGAGAAGGGCGCTGAGCTCCAGCGCGCCTCGTCGCCCCGCGCAGCGCTCTCCTGCTCGTCCATCCCGGAAGGCGGCGTCCATATCACGAGCGTGCGTCGGATGTGCAGACCCCGCTCGGGGCTCGCTGGACCGTCCGCCGGCTGTACCTCATACGGGCAACTGGCCGCGCTGCGCGACCCGCGCGCGGTCAGCTCGACCGACGCGCGCCCCACTCCAGCCCGCGCGGCCTCGACGTCCAGGTACAGCCAGACGCGGCCCGCGGCGGGCACCTGGAGGGCCATGGGTTCGCCGGGGACTGTTGAAGCCGCAGACGTCTCGGCCCCTTCGACGCGCAGCGTCTCCACGTGCAACCCCTCGCCGACCTCGCAGCGCACGCGCGCTTCGATCGGTTCGGTGTAGGCGTTCTCGATCCGTACCGCCAGCAGGGACCGGTCACCGAGCGTCAGCCGCGGCGGAGCGTTAACTTCAAGCCGGACGCCGCGCCGGGCATCGAGGACCGTCGAATCGCTCGCCGTCTCCCCCGTCGGCGTGCGCGTCACGACGATGAGCTTGTACAGGCCGGGCGCGGCGGGGATCGGCACCGGAAGCTCGGCGCCTGGTCCCTCCGCCGCCAGGCTCGTAGCCCACAGCGTGGTTCCCTCGGACAGCGCCGCGCGCAGATGCGCCGCCCCTGGGCTGCCGTTGCCCCGCGCGGGCGACTCTCCGGCCGACCAGACCGTCGTCAGGCCCGACGCAGCGCGCTCGGTTGCGCGGCCTGGTGCATCCGCAGTGAAGTCCGCGTAACCGGCGTCCACGGCGTCGATCAGCCGCGCGGTCAGCGTCGTGCCCGCAGGCCACCCGTCCGCCGCGCCGGACTGACACGCAACTTGTGCCAGAACTTCGGTCCCGGGCCAGACATCGTGCCCGGCAACATTCACCTGGGTGCCGATCACCTGCGACGGGTCCGGGGCCACCTCGGTGCTGCACAGCCACTCAAGACCCGCCGGGCCGGCGCGGACGAGGGCCACGCGCAACCCGCTGCGGCGAACAGCCGCCCCCACTTCCAGCACGAGCGCCACGGCCGCGTGAGCGCTCAAATCGGGAACGACGGCCGCCGCCTGCGGATCCCCGTTCTCTGCCAGCACCAGCAGGGGTTCAGCGGATTGCCCGTCCACCTCGACGCGTACAACCGCGCGCGCCCCCTCGGCCTCGAGGCGCGCTCGACAGCGCAACGCCGACATAGGCGTCGGCGAGGTATCGGATGCGGGCAACACCTGGATGGTCTGGCCGACGATCAGCGGTTCCCTCGCGAGCACGTGGAGCAACGTCATCGCCTCGTACGTGCCCGGCTCGACGAACTGCCAGGGTTCGCTGGTCCAACCCTCCGGGCCAGGGTGCAGACGAAACCGGGCGACCTCGGCGTCCCCCCGGCGGAGCACCACTTCGGGCGGCGTGTCGAGCGCCAACCCCCCGGGCTCGAACCAGCCGACCCGAAAGCGGACATCCTTTCCTGTCTGCGGTTGCGCCGGCGCGCAGAGCAACCAGGCGTAGGGTCGCTGCGGGCCCACGAGGACGCTCGCCAGGCCCACACCTTTGCGACCATCCCAACTCTGCACGCGGGCCTCCACACGGACTGCGACGGGACGCTCCGCCGCGGCCGACAGCCCGAGCTCTTCCAGCGGCAGTGCGAATGCCATCTGTCCGTCTTCGTCGAGCCGACCCTCATACCCCGAGCCGGCGAGACCCGCGGGCGACTCATCGCCGGCCGTCGGTAGTTGCGCAACGCGGAAGATACATCGGGTGCGGACCCGCGCCGGCGCCGTTCCCCAGGGATACTCGGCCCGCACACGCCCCGTGAGCAGCGCGCTCCCGGCCGGCAACCACGGCGGAACCTCCACCCGAACGCGAAAATCCGCTGTATCGAGCGGCGGCACGCTCGCCGTGGCCCGGCCGAGCACGTTTTCCAAGGCGCGCCCGCCCTCTCGCGCCAGTACGCGCAAGTGCTTGTTCGCGAGCCCGGCCGTGATCGGCATCTGCACGGCGAAGGCCCCGCCCGCGGACAGCTCGACCGCAGGGGCGAACTGGACCTCCTCAAGCGCATCGACGACTTGCAGCTCGAGCGGCGAGCCCGTCGGCACCTCGGCCGCGCCCGGCGGCGGCAGCACCAGCCCCGCTAGGTAGAGCGTGTCCCCGACTGACGGCGTGGGCGGGCCGGCCAGCAGGGCTACCTGCGGCGTGGACTGGCCCGGCTCGATGGGCGGCAAGCTCCCCCGGCAAATGGCCAGGTGCTCCCCGCAGCGCACCAAGCACACCCAACCCCGCTCACGCATCACGCGGGCCTCGTTGGGCAGGTCGAACCGCGCTACCTGGCCCTCGAACGCGACCTCGGTCGGCGCGAAGGAGCGGTTCATCCAGAACTTCGCGGACAGCTCGTCGCCGGCCTTGAAGTAGTGCAAAGCTCCAGCTTTGCCTGGAGCTTGGTCGTCAGCCGAACCCGTCGGCGGTATCGCCCACAGCACCACGTGCTGCGGACCCACAAAGCACGCCACCCGCAGGTCGCTCACCACGATCAACCGCTTGACAACCTGCGCTCGCCAGCCAGCCTCGGCGCCCCGGGCCAGCAACACATAGGCCCCTGGTGCGCCGGCGAACTCCAGCGCCGTGTCCAGCTCGCCGGAATCCCACCAGCCGTAGGGCGCCGACGCCCGCGTGCTCAGCTCCCGCGCCAGCCGCAGCGAGCCAGATTCCGGCAAGAAGGCCTCGCTGATGCGCGAGCGCGCTGTACTGAGCCACGCTTCCGCGTCCACCTGCCGCACTTCCACCTGCACCGCTTCCAGGCCGCGGACGCGTACATGGACCCGAACCGCCTGGCCGGTCGCGACCCAACCGGGGGCCTGGACCACAATCTGGGGACGGGCAATCTCCTGCGCGCGCTCCCCGGCCTGACGGGCGATCTCGCCCTGCCAGTCCTGCGCGAGCCGCTGATACAACTGCAGCGCCGCGACCCATTGCCCGCTGGATTCATATTGCTGGGCGAGTAGTTGGGCGGCTTCGACCGCGACCGGCGTCAGCTTCGGGGCCGCCGCCAGCCGGGCCAGTATGTCGAGCCCGTCGCCCGCTTGATCACCCGCGTCCAAAAGGCACCTGGCCAGCGTCAGGTCCAGTTCCGCCAGCGCGGCCTCGTGCTCGGGCAGCGCCGCGATGCGCGGCCGCAGGGCCTCGATCTGCGCACGCCGGATCTCGTTGGCCTCGGCCGTGTCCGGCGCGGCGGACGTGCGCCGCACGCCGAACTGCGGCGGCGTAACCTCCCATTCACCATGCCGGGCCCAGGCGCCCGCCAGCGCGACCAGGGCCGCGGCCTGTCGCGCCGGCAGCCCCTGCTGCGCGAAGCCCTGCGCAGCGCGATCCAGAGCATCCAGGGCTTCGGCGGTCTCGCTGAGCTCGGTCTGGGCAATCCCGTAGGCCAGGTTGCACTCCGGCTCGTCGATCAGGGTGGCGTCTTCCGCAGCGAGCTGTCGCAGTCTCGTCCGTCCATCGACGCGGTCCGCGCGGGCCGGGCTCCGCAGCAGGCACAACGCCTCAATCACCGCGGCGTCGCGCCGCACCCCCGTGTCGCGCGACCGCGATAGCACCTCGCTGCTGAGGCGCTGCGCCGCCGCGAAGTCCCCGCTGCGGTAGGTCTCCAGGGCAGCCAACACCTCGGGCGACCAAGGTCGCGGGGGTTCAGCGAGTACCGTCGCGGAACCTGCTACCACGATCGCCAGAATGACCCAGCGTCCTGCGCGGCGATACCGATCTGCGTCCGTCGCGATCATCGTGCTCGCACAAAATGCTCCCGCGGACAACCGCCGCGGTCCATGAGCGGCGTGATGTCCGCCAGAAAGCGCTTGGCATCCGTATAGTAGCCGGCCGTCGGCCGCAGCTCCGGGGCCAGGTTCCGCCAATACGCGTTGAACCGGTCCATGAGCAGCTCGCGGACGTACTTGGCCAACATGCTCGCCAGCGCGATGGGCAAGTGCCGCTGCTCGCCCTCGACGACGAACTCCACGTGCCAGTCGTTCCGCTGCGACGCGAGCCGGTAGCGGCTGCACCCCTCGCTGACCTCCTGCACGTGGACGTGGCGCGCGGGGAACGCCTGCATGAGCAGCTCGCGATAGTTGGCCCGCCCGCCCAGCCGGTCCACCCGCACGTACAAATCCTGGTCCCCACACTGCGGGCCCGCCCACGCCATCAGACCCAGGACCGCTTCGATTACCAGGGCCGCCTTGTTGCGGGTCTGCGCCACGCGGCGGTTGAAAGCGTCCTCGGTCAGAACCCGGCTTTGCAGGCCGCAGCAGGCCACGCCACAGGTCGCCATCGTCGCCGCCAGGTGCTGGGCCGCACCTTCGTATGCGGAGCGGGCCGGTTCGGCGGGCAAAGGCTGGGAGAGGTCGCGGTACCAAGGACACGCGGCGGAGTGCGTGGCCTGCTCGGTTCCGAGGGCGGCCAGCAGGTCGCGCAGCGTGTTGCAGCGCAGCCCGAGGGACGCGGCAAACGCCAGCACGGTGCGTTCGAGCGTCGAGATGCCGCGCTTGCGGTCGAATACCTGTTTTGAATCGCCCACGGGCACCCGCGTGTCCCGGCCGCCGCCGGCGCGGCGGACGCCCGCCTCGAGCCGCTGCCAGAAGTCGCCGTGCAGGTGCTCCGGCGTGACGCGCCACAGGGTGGCCGCCACGACCAGCGGTCCGAGCAACGGGCCGTAGCCGGCTTCATCAATGCCTAGCACGAGCGGCACGTCACCACCCTACCACGTAGAAGACGGCCGTGAAGACGCAGTCGGCGCCGATCAGGCAGACGATGCTCTTGACGACGGTCGTGGTCGTGGCCCGTCCGACGCCCTCGGCCCCGCCAGTCACATTCAGGCCTTCGTAGCAGGCTAGGCCGGCGATGATCGCGCCGAAGACGCCGCCCTTGAACAAGCCGGTGAAGTAGTCGTGCAGCGAGAGCGCCGCACGGGTCTGGTCGATGTAGGCCGTCGGGTTCAGATCGAGCACCAGCACGCCGGTCAGGAAGCCGCCCAGCACGCCGACCACGTCGGCGATGACGGTGAGCCCGAGCAGCATGAGGGTGGTCGCGATGACGCGCGGTACGACCAGGAAGCGAATGGGGTCGAGGGCATGCGCCTTGAGGGCCTTGATTTCCTCGCCTTCCACCATGGCGCCGAGCTCGGCCGCGATGGACGCGCCCGCGAACCCGCTCAGGATGAAGGCGCTGATCAGGGCGCCCAGCTCGCGGAAGACCGCAATCGCGACGACGTCGGCGACGCGCTCCAGCGAGCCATAGGTTTCAAGTGTGGGGGCCAGGTTCAGGGCCAGGATAATGCCGATGAAAATCTGCACCAGCACGATGATGGGGATGGCGCGCACCCCCACCCGGACCGCCTGCTGGACCAGCGACTCGCCGCTGATCCGGTACGGTCCTCCGCGGGCGGCCCGCAGCACGCGCTGCGCGATCGCGAGAAACAGCGCGACGATCCCGCCGACGTACAGGACCGCGCCGCGTAGCACGGCCAATCCCGCGCGCACCAGCCGGCCCAGGGCCTCGATCCCGGCGCGCCGGGACTGCCGCGCCGCCGTGGCCCGCAGCCGCTCGGGGGCAGCGCTCATGACCCGGTCGCCTCGTCCGCGCTCCCCACGATGGTGAAGAACTTGTCCAAGCGGGTAATCTCGAAGACGCTGCGTACCCGCGGCTGCAGGCCGACGAGCACGATCCGCCGCCCCGCCCGCTCGGTTTCCCGCTTCACGTACACCATCGTGCCCACGCCGGAGGAATCCATGAAGGGAACTTGCGACAGGTCGATCCGCACTGTTCCCGTGGAGTGCTTGACGGACTTCAGCAGCAGCTCCCGCAATTCCGGCGCCGTGCGCAGGTTGACCTCGCCCCGCACGCACAGCACCGGTCCGCCCGCCACGACGGTCATGTCCACCTTCAGTTTGCGCTGCCCGCTGCTCACGGCGGCCTGACCTAACGGGACGTTACGGCCCTTGCGGCCAATCCTGAACTCTGGCACAAAGAACGACATTCTACCACCGTCGGCCGACCGGCGGCGGGCAAGATCGTCTGGGTCCGTGACAGAATCGGCGGGCGTCGCCATGGGCAGGGTGTGCGCATGGCGGCGTAGCGGCCGGGCTCCGTCCCGGCCGTGGAAGGCCACATGTCCAAACTACGGCCGGGACAGAGCCCGGCCGCTACGGGCCCGCCGATTCTGTCACGGACCCGGGACGCTCGGCGGCGTCGCCGGGCGGTCGACGAAATCGTCCGGGTTGCCTGAGCCGCAGGCCGGCTCGCTGTTGTCTGATACAGCCGGTGGGGACGGTGGTCGCACGGTAATCTGCCCCGCCCGCAGCGCTTCCCGCCAGCGCTGAACGGCGGCCTCCCGCACGGCCGGACTGGCGTAATAGCTGTAACCGAGATCGACGCCGCACAGCCGGCGCAGCGCCTGGATCGCGTACAGGCGCACGGCACGGTCGGAGTCCTCCAGCAGGTCCACGAGCCTCTGGACGGCATGGATGTCCCCGGCCTCGGAGACCCGCACAATCGCCTCGGCCCGGTCGAGGGGATTGCCGGCGCCCAGTTGACGGCGTCGCGCCGCGCCTTGGTCACAGCCGAGCCAGAAGGCGATTCCCATGGCGACAGACGTCACCAGCGCGGCCCGCACAATCCACTCCCGGAGGTGCATTGGAGTGATTATACGGCCACGGGGACACCAACGACCACGGGCAGCAGGATCAACTCGCAAAACGCCAGCGTCGACACCACGCCCGTTGGCCCACGCGTGTCGTAGTTGTTTTCGGGAGCGGTCCCGGCACGCGCCGGGCTATTTCACCCGCGTGTAGACAATCTCCAACTGCTTGAACTCTTTGCCGTCTGGGCCCGGCCCGTACATCTCGCCCACATGCTTGTCGTCGCTCTCGATACGCGTCACCGTGCGCCACTTACGGTTGGTCTCGCCGGTCATGGGATCGGAGGCCTCCCCGCTTATCGTGATCACTTTGCCGGTGGGGTCGCAAGTGCCGTACCCCAACATGACGCCGGTGCCCATGTTGTCGATCCAGACGCTGAAGTACTGCTTGCGGAGGTTGTCGTAGCCGATCACGCCGAAGCCCTTGAGCGGCGGCTCGGGCGACTCGCTGGGTGCGCCCAGGACTTCCTGGTGCAGGTAGCGGCCGTCCAAAATCCACTTGTTCTCGCACGTGCCCTTCGACGACTCCGGCGGGGCGTCCGGGCTGACCCACCAGCGCGCCACGTACTCCCACTTCCCGACGAGCGGCTCGAGGCGCTTATGAGACTCGCCGGGCGTGGCGAACTCCATCCACTTCTTCATCATCTCGACCATCGCCGCGTCCTGCGGCTGGCCGGCGGCCGGCTTCTCGCCCTGGGCCGGCGGCTGCTTGGCCGCCTCAACCTTTTTCTGCGGCTCGGCTTTCTTGGGTTCCTCGGCCGGCTTCTTCTCCTGCGCGTTCACCACCGCGGCCCAGATGACCAGGCAGCACAGACCCGCCAGCCCCCGCGCCCACATGCGACTGCTCATCGTTTTCTCCTCTGGCCGTCATTCGGCCCAAGACCCGCCGCCTCACCTTTAACACACTCCGCCGGCGTCAAGGGCCAGCAGACAAGTGCGGCGTATGTTAGGTTTGGGCCCCCGGAGGCTGTCAAGCCGGCGGGAGAAACTATTTGAGCCCGCACCTGGGGGCGCAGCGCCTAGGGATTCCCAGTCAGCAGCGCCACGAACGGGTTGATGTCGCCAAAGTCGACGCTGCCGTCGCCGTTGATGTCGGCCAGCATGATGTCGCAGTAGGGGAACTCGTGGGCGTAAGCCGCCGGGTTCGTCAAGGCCGACACAAACGGGTTGATGTCGGCGAAATCGAGCGTACCGTCGCAGGTCAGGTCGCCCGGCGGCGGCACGATCAGGACCGCCGGCTCGCTGATGGCCTGGCCGCAGTCGTCGGTGATGAGCACATCGTACTGGCCCGCATCCCCGACCACCACGGACCTAATGACGAGCAGCCAGTCGTTTACCCCGTCAAAACGCGGGTCATTGGGGTCCAGATCATGCGTCTGACCGCTCTGGCTGTGGCGCCACTGATAGTGCAGCGTTCCGCTGCCCCCAGAGACCCCGACCCAGAACACGACCGCTTCTCCGGTGAAGGCGAACGCGTCATAAGGTTGCTGTGTGATCTCCACCTGCGGCGAACCGTGAAACACGGTACCGGCGACACCGGCGTGCCAGCCGGAGCCTCCGTTTGTGGTGATGTAGCCAGGATCGATCTGCAAGTCGCAGGTGTAAACCGCGACACGACCCCCACCACCCCCACCACCTTTCGGATCGCCCCAGTCATAGCCGCCATTGCCGCCATTGGCCGTGATCAAGCCCAGCCCGCCGATCGTGTCGGCAGTGATCCAGAGGCTACCGCCCGCCCCGCCGCCGCTGAAACCGTTCGGGCTGTTCGCCCCGTTCGCGCTGAGGCGACCGTGGACAGTGAGCACCCCGTTGACCGTCATGCGAAGCACGCCGCCTCCGGCGCCGCCGACCTCGCTCGGCGGCGCCTTGTCACCACCACCGCTGCCGAACTCGGTTGGGCTCGGGACGGAATCGTAGGTGCCCCCGCCATTCCCCCCGATGCCGTCACCTCCGGCGCCGCCATGACCACCGCCCCCGGCGCCGGCGGCCGCGTTCTGTCCTTGGCCGGGACCGTCGGAGTGGCTGAATCCGCGAGCATCGGCGGAGATGTACCCGCCACTCGCCACCTCGACGTCGCCGTTGAAGATGAGATGCAGATTCGCATGCCCACTCGGCGGGCCCACGATTCCGCAGCCGGTAACGTAGAGGTCCATGTCAAACACCTGCTCATCGGAGAACTCGGTTGTTGCGCCGCAGGCCGCACCGTTGCTGACGATGAGTCGCCCGTGGCTCCCCACAGGCGACTCGATGTACACCGTCCCCGCCCCGCCCCGCGCCACGCCCGGCCCCCCAAAGGCATTGATCTGTCCGTCGTCGATCAGTAGGTTGCCCGCGTAGACAGCGATGCGACCCCCGCCACCCCCGCCACCCTTCGCGTTTCCCCAGTCGTAGCCTCCACTGCCGCCGTTCGCGGTGAACAGGCCAATCCCCATAATCGTGCCGGCCGTGATCCAGGCGCTGCCGCCGCTGCCGCCGCCACTGAAGCCGTTCGGGCTGCCCGCTCCGTTGGCGGAGATGGTACCATTAACGGTGAGTGCTCCGCCAACGATCAGTCGCATTATGCCTCCGCCGGCGCCGCCGACTGCACCCGGCGGCGCGCTGTCACCACCGCCGCTGCCGAAGTCGAGCGGTTCTCGGCAACTCAGGGGCACCGTTGGCGTCCCGTAGGTCCCACCGGCGTTGCCTCCAAGGCCGTTGCCACCCGCGCCGCCATAGCCTGCTCCTCCCGCGCCACCCGAGGCATCCTGCCCCTGCCCCGCGCCGGCGCCGTGAATGTAACCCTTGCCGGTGAGGTCGATGCTGCTTCCAAGCCATGACCCGCTGGCCCCCTGGACCATGACGTTTGTCTCGATGGTCAGATCCAGTCCATACACCATGTCGCTGCCGTAAACGCAGGTCGCAAACACGTCGTGCGTGACCTTGCCGGCCTTGGTCGTGGGGTTGTTCGGGTCCCGCTCAACCGTCAGCGAGTTGAAGAAGTGTGTGCCGTTGATGGTCACGGTGCAGCCGCGGACGATTATGTCCCACCCTTCCCAGCTAACATCGCTGCAGTCTATGGTTGCGTTAGTCGTGAAAGTCTTCGTGTCTGCCCGTGCCGCCTCACCCGCATAGCCAACCGCTAGGAATACAACCCAAGTAGCTGCGGTCACCGGTCTGATCGGACGCATGACGATTGCTCCTTCGTTACACCCTGAACCTTGCCTGCCCCCAAGCCACATCATTCCGCTGTTAGATTCCCCGGGCCGCTGCCGCCGGCGGTGTGACTTATCGCGTGGGACGGCCGGCCGCGACCCTTTGCGCCCACAAAGCGGGTTCGTTACCGGTCTCTGTGGGTGCCGTGGATACGGTGGCCGCGGCTGCCCACCCCCTGCTCACACCGCCGACAAGCACCCCTATGCGAGCACGGGACGGCGGCTGCGCGCGAAGTAAAGTTTTTTTGGTTCTTTTGGGCCCGGCCGCGAGGTATATTGGATGCGTACACGTGCACCGGGAGGTCGAGGGTGCTGGAAGCGCGGTCTGCTGCGGACTTTACGACCACGCACTGGAGCGAGATCCAGGCGGCGCGGACGGCTACGCCCGGACGGCGGCAGGCGGTGCTCGACAACCTCGCCCGGCGGTACTGGAAACCCGTGTACCGCTATCTGCGGGCACGCGGGCACGACGAAGCGGACGCCCGCGATATCACGCAAGACTTCTTCGTCGAGGCGATCCTGGGCCGGGACCTCTTTGGGCAGGCCGACCCGCACAAAGGCCGGTTCCGCCCGTACCTGCTGCACTGCCTGAAGAACTTCACGCGCGAGCGGCACCGGCGGGATGCCGCCGCACGCCGCGCGCCGGACCGGCCCGTGCTTTCGCTCGACCTGTGGACCGACACGGGCAGCAGCCACCATGAGCCCGCCGCACCGGGGGCAGCACCGGACGACATCTTCCATCGGCAGTGGGCCGCAAGTCTGTTGGAGTTGGTGCTCGAACGGCTGAACGCGGCCTGCCGGCAAAGCGGGTTGGAGACCCACTACGCGGTCTTTTGCGAGCGGTTCGTCCGGCCGGCGCTGGAGCACGCGGCCGCGACGCCGCTGGAAGCCCTGGCGGGCCGGTTCGGGCTGACGGTCAAGCAAGTGGCCAATCGCGGCGAGACGGTGCGACGGCGATTCCGGAGCCTGCTGCTGGACGAAGTCCGGCAGACGGTGCTCGACCAGGAGGCCGCCGAGGAGGAGTTGCGCGCCCTGCTCGCGCATTTGAGGGGTTGACGAATGGGCGAAGTACCGCGGTCAGACTTCTCGCACGCCGACGATGACGCGCTGGCCGAGCTCCTGGCCCAGGGTCTGACCACGCCACCACGTACCGAGGCGCAGGATGCCGCCGGTTCGGCGGATCGAACCAGCCCGGGCAGCGCAGCGGAAGACCTCTCCCCGGACGCGCTGGCCGACCTGCTGCGCATCCCCGGCTACGAAATTGTGCGGCCGATCGCCAGCGGCGGAATGGGGCGGGTGTATGCGGCGGTGCAGCTTTCCACGCAGCGCACCGTCGCGCTCAAGGTCATGCTGGAGGGCCCGCTGAGCAGCGAGACCGCCAAGCGCCGGTTCGAGCGGGAGGTGCGGATCGCGGCGGCGTTGCGGCACCCGCACATCGCGCAGGTGTACGAGTCGGGACTGCACGCCGGACGATACTGGTTCTCCATGGAGCTGGTCGATGGTCAGCCGCTCGACGCGGCGGCCGACGCGGCCGAGCTGAGCTGCGCGCAGCGGCTGACGCTCATGGCCACGGTCTGCGAGGCCGTGGGTGCGGCCCACGCGGCCGGGGTGATCCACCGGGACCTGAAGCCGAGCAACATCCTCGTATCAGCCGACGGGCAACCGCACGTGCTGGATTTTGGTCTCGCCAAGGCCGGGGACGCGCTGCAGAGCCTGGATCTCACGCTGTCGGCGCCGGGCGAGCTGATGGGTACGCCGGCGTACATGTCGCCAGAGCAGGCTGCCCGCGAGCCGGACAAGGTGACGGCGCGCTCCGACGTGTACGCGCTGGGCGTGATCCTCTACTGCCTGCTGACCGGGCAGTTTCCGTACAACGTGCGTGGGCGGCTGGACGAAGCCATCCGGCAGATTGCCACGGCCGAGCCGGTCCCCCCGCGTCGGTACAACCGCGCGCTCGACGGCGAGACCGAGGCGATTATCCTCAAAGCTCTGGCCAAGCATCCGGACGGGCGCTACGACTCCGCCGGCGCACTGGCGGCGGACTTGCGGCGGCGGCTGGCGGGCGCGCCGGTGGAAGCGAAGCTGGCCAGTCGCAGCTATCGGCTGATCAAGAGCCTCGCGCGCGGGCGACGCTGGCTGGTGGCGACCAGTTTGGGCGTGCTGCTGCTGCTCGCGGGCGCTTTGTACACACGCGTTGTCACGGCGCTGCGAGCGCCCGCCAGCTCACCGCCCGAAGAAAGGATGACGGCACTGCCGGCGGACGACAAGACCATTAGTCAGATCCCGACCGCGGAGCTGCTGCCGGGTCCGGTCACGCTCGTGGACAAGGCCCCCATGCCAAAGCCGTCGCGGAATTTCGCCGCCGCGTGGCTCGCCGGCCAATTGCACGTGGTGGGTGGCGGCGACGCGCGCACGGGCGGGCGTACAGACCACTTCGTGTACGATCCCGATGACGACGCATGGACCTCGGCCGCAGAGCTGTCGACCCCGCGTGACACTCCGTACGCGTTCGCCATCGACGGCAAGCTCTACGTGCTCGGCGGGTCGCCCGATGGCTACCCGGCCCAGCTACCGTCGATGGAAATGTACGATCCCAAGTCGGACACCTGGGCGCCGCAGGCTGCGTACCCGGGCGCGATGCCGTGCAACGCCGCGGTCGCGGTACGGGGCGGAAAGGGCTACCTTGCGGGCGGGCAGTTCGTCACAAGCGCCGCGGCAAGCAAGTTTGCGAGCAACTGGCAGGTCTGTGTTTACGATCCGCGCCAGGACACCTGGTCAGTGGTCGCCCCATTCCCGCAGGCGGAAGCCGATCCAGGCGCCGGTTTCGGGTACGCGAGCGCGGTGTACGGAGGCGAAATCTACGTCCTGGCGGGCGTGCGCGGCCCCACCGGCAGCCCGATGACCCGGTTATTCACGTATGATCCCGCACGGGACGTTTGGCAAAAACGGCACTGGCTTCCTTTGGCGACGCAGCCCGGCGCCTTGCGTCCCCACCTAGCGGAGGCGAGAGGCCTGCTCGTACTTACCTTCGAAGAGGAAGTGGAGGGTCGGGTACTGGTTTTTCTCCACGCTCCGGCGCTGGGTTCCTGGCATCGACTCGATACAGAAGGACTGAGCTTCGGTGCGCGTTCGGCTGTTCTGCCGGTCAGGTACGGCAGCGGATTCTTCGTGCTCGGGGGCGACACCGGGCAGGGCTTTTCTGACCGTTGTCAGTACCTTTGCTTCAACGCGGATGAGGACGTCTTGTTGCAGCATCCGTTCAAGGAGGACGGCCCCCTTGGGCCGCCGTGGGAGACGGTCGGTGGTACGTGGGACGTGAAAGACGGGAAGCTCACCGTGAATGAAAGCACGCCGTATGTGATCCCGTACGGCTTTTTGCCGGCGCCCGAGTGGCGCGATTACGTGCTGGAATGCGATTACCGGCAGACCAATGCAAAGCTGGCGGTGTTGTTTCGCGTGGACGCGACCCGCAAGGCATTCTACGCACTCTGGCTGCGCCACAAGGAAAGCGTGGCCGAGTGTCGCGACACGCCGGGTGTGTGGTTGAGCCGCTGTGCTTTTTTTTCGCAAGTCGACCGCGAGCGGTATGGCTTTCTGGACGAGGCGAGGCTCAACTGGCTTGATCTGGATTTGCCCATCGCGCGTGAAGAGGACCACCGGCTCCGGATCGAGGTTCGCGGCCGAATGATCCGCACTTTCCTCGACGGAATGCTGCTGCTGGAAGCGGAGGACCCGGACCCCGAGCCCATCCTCAATGGGGGCATCGGCTTCGCGGCGGAGACGGGCTGTTTCCGCCCGCTGTCGGCCACGATTCGCAATCTGCGCGTCGTCCAGCTAAGAGAATAGCACGTCCAGCCCGCTCAACCGCCGCTCAGTAGCGCCACAAACGGGTTGATGTCGCCGAAGTCGGGGTACGTGCCGTCGCCGTTGATGTCCCCGTGCACGGGATCACAACCGTCGTACGTGGTTTGCCAGGTCGCGAAATCGGCGAGGTAGAGCACGAACGGATTGATGTCGCCGAAGTTCACCGCGCCGTCGCAGTTCAGGTCGCCAACCAGGACGCCGTTGGGGCCGGGCCAACCCGCCAGCCGCGCCATCATCCACCAGAACGCGCGGCCCTTGCGGTCGCAATTCAAGGACTGCGAATGGGCACACGAGCAGCTCGAGCACTGGCCGGGATGGGCGGCGCACCATTCGATGGCCCAGTTGTGCTGGACGCCGCTGAGCCAGTAGTCGCAGTTATCATTCGCATAGAGCGGCAGCACCCACAGACCGTCGGGGTCGTAGCTCTCCAGGTCGGCGAAATCAAATAGGACGTCGCCGGTCGCCTGGACGCCGGCCCGGATCTGATTGTTGCGCTGGTTGAGATTGCCTTCGACCCCAGTCCCCACGAGGTGGCCGGTCATGTAGATGAAGGTCACATTCGGGTAATCCTGACGAAGCAGCAGCATCAGGTCGAGGTAAATCTGGATGTTCTGCGGCGTCGTGTCAGCCTGGCCGCACCACGACCACATCACGAAGTTCCGGTCGGCCCCGTAGCCGTTCAACATCTCGCGGGTGCGGGTCGCCCAGGTGTAGTAGTCCGGGTTGCCGAGGTCGCCGGACGGGGTGTAGTCCCACAGGGAGAGCCCACCCTGCGTACCGTTGTGATCCCACCAATACAACGAGCCCGGCGCGCCTTTGATGACGTCCATGCCGCTGATGATCTGGCTGCCGTGCGAGGTGTGGCCGTAGGACGCCTTGAACTGGCTCTTGGCCTGGGTGATCCAGGCCGCCGGCACCTGGCCGAGATCGGTGCAGTTGTGGTCGACGATGATGGCCGACTGAGCGGGCGCGGTCGGCGTGGCGACGACCGCCAAGGCGGCCAGCCCGAGGGCCAGAGCTGCGATCATGTAGCCTGTCTGGGTGCGCATCAGAGCCTCCTGTCCGCATCCCCCAGATTGCCCGATCCTGCCCCGATCGGCACGGGTCCCATCCCCGCGCGCCGGGGCAGCGGATAAACCGGTTTCATTATACCGTATGCGCGGGAAAACCCAGAGGGCTGCCCAAGCGTTGCACAGCAGCCCGTTCGCCGCGGCGGACTGGCGGAGCAGCAAACAAGCTTCTACAGGGTGACCTCCCTGAGTTGACAGCCAGGCGTGACCCGCGGTCTAATGCACGTATCCCTGGCCGTTCTTGTGCGTCGGGGATCGCGCTGGCAGCGGCGTGGCTCAATTAACGTGTGCGTGGACGCGCCGTATGATACCTAACAGAAACTAAACTCTTTGGGTGCAACATGGACGGGCGGCAAATCGTAACGCGGCTGGTGCTCGCCAAGCTCGGGCTACCCGAGGTACGCCTTGACACGTTTGCCGAGCGCCTGGTGGTCCAGAAATCGATTTACTTGGCGCAGGCTGCGGGCGTGAACATGGGCTACTCGTTCCGCTGGTACCTGCGCGGCCCCTACTTACCGGAGCTCACAAGCGACGTTTTCAGCATCGCGAGCGAACTCAAAACCGGCTTTGACGAGTCAGCGGGTTGGACGCTGGACGAGGCGGCGCTCTCCGCCTTGGGTCGCGTTCAAGGTCTCATGCCCGACGGTGACCTGCCCGCTCGGGCGCGGCAGTTGGAATTGCTCGCCTCCGTCCACTTCCTCGTCAACCAGAGGCAGGTCGCCCACGCGGAGGCCTCTGAGGTTCAAGAGGTGCTCCGGCGCTACGGCAAGGACTACACGTCCGAGGAGGTTGCCGGAGCCCTGAGGACCCTTCGCCAACATGAATTGCTCGGCGCCTGAGCCTGTGGCCAAAGTCGTCGTGGATTCAATCCACGGTGACATCCACCTGACCGACCGCGAATGCCGCGTCATCGACACGGCCAGCTTTCAGCGGCTGCGCTACGTCAAGCAATTGGGCATGGCCCATTTCACGTATCCGAACGCAACACACACACGCTTCGCGCACAGCCTCGGCGTGCTGGCAATCATGAAAAGAGTGCTGGCCCCCGAGCGCCGGAAGGTCAGCCTTACCCCCGAACAGGAGGAGGACCTTCGACTTGCCGCGTTACTGCATGACGTGGGGCACTACCCGTACTCGCACCTCATGGAGAAAGTGGACAGCGTCCGACTGAGTGAGGAGTCCGTCGAGGGCGCCGCGTCCACGCCTCGTATCGTCATCGCGAGTCCCTACCCGAGTCATGTGGACATCGGGCGGCTGATCGTCACCGAGCAGAAAGATCTAATTGACGCGCTCGGCAGTCGCGATCGCGCCGAACGAATCGCCAACCTGTTCTCGAGGACACAGGTAGCCGATCAACAGCTCAGCAAACTGATCAGCAGCAGTTTGGATCTGGACCGGCTCGACTATCTGCTTCGTGATGCCGGCGGCACCGGGACCCCGTACGGCCAGATTGACCTGAACTACCTGCTCAACAGCATTCGCATAAGCCCTAGCGGGCTCCTGGGCGTGTCTGAAAAGGCGCTTCCGGCGGCTGAACACCTGTTATTCGCGCGCTACTTCATGCATCGCACGGTGTACGGCCACAAGACGACGATGGCGTTCGAGGAGGCGTGTCGCCAACTGCTCCGCCGGGCCCGGGATACAGGCCGATACGGCATACCCAAGGACGGTCCGGCCGTCGAGAGTCTCGTGAAGTGCAAGGAACTCGGCGACTTCACGGACGCGTACGTTGACCACATCGTACATCAGGCAACCAACGACGGAGACCCAATTATCGCCGGGCTGGCGAGCGCAATTCGGCAGCGCCAGCCGCCCAAGCTGCTAAAAGAAGTTCTCGTGCTCAAGGAACCGGAGGCGCAGTCGACGCCCGGGAGCGTATTCAAACTCAATTGCCGTCACCGTCTGAGCGCACTGGCAAGCACTCACGGGCTCCGTCTCGGGCAGTTCCTGCTTTGCGAAACAAAACCGCTCTTATTGGAGGAGCGTCCCCATCGTATCACGGCCGGCGCTGCCCGGGACCTCCCCCCGGAAGAGGAGGATCCTCTGATCAAGATTTTCGTCGGCGAGAGCGAGGAGCCCGTCTCGATTGTCGATGTATCTCACAGCATCATCGGCAAGTGCGCGGACTTCGTGTTCCAGGCGTTCCGCTTGTACTTCGTGCCGACGCCCGGCGACGACAAACACGCCGCCGACCAGCTCGGCTCTGCTGTGGCCGATTGGCATAAGTCAGAGTAGCGCCGGGGCATACCCAGAGACCGCTGCAGCAGCGCAGCACCGACAGCACCCTAGACAAACCGCTTAGTCTCCTGTGCAATCCGGCTCATGCTCCGCTTCACCCTCCGTCGCCTGCTCACCTTCCCCCTCCTGCTCTTCGTCATCTACGCCGTCGCCGTGCTGCTGATCATGGCGGCCCCTGGCGAAGGGCTCGAAAGCGGCGAAAAGGAGCTGCCGCCGGAGGTGCTCGCCGCCAAGCGGGCGGCGTACAACTACGACCAGCCCTGGTGGCAGCGCTACTTCTGGACCTGGCCCAAGCGGCTCATCTGGGACCGCGACCTGCCGGCCCACCAGTACGAAGACTGGACCGTCGTCGAGATCATGCGCTCCTCACTGCCGGTCTCGCTCCAGCTCGGACTGCTGGCCCTCAGCCTGGCCGTCCTGTTGGGCATCGGCGGCGGCGTGGCGGCCGTCGCGTTCCGCGGACGAATCCTGGAACATATCTCCGTCGGCTTGTGCCTCATCGGCATTTCCCTCCCCACCTTCGTCATCGGGACGATCCTGCTCATCATGGTCGCACTATGGCTGGACGCCGTCCCCGTCGGCGGCTGGGGACGGTCGTCACAGGCGATCCTGCCGGCCATCACGTTGGCACTACCGTACGCGGCATACATTGCCCGCCTCACGCGCTCCGCGTTGCTCGACGCGTACAACGAGGACTACATCCGCACCGCGCGGGCCAAAGGCCTGAGCGAGACGCGCGTGCTTTTGGATCACGCCCTGCGAAACGCCCTGCTGCCGGTGTTGAGCTATCTCGGCCCCGCCGCCGCCGCCATCTTCACCGGCTCCTTCGTGGTCGAGAAGATCTTCACTATCCCCGGCATGGGCACGCACGTCGTCGAGTCGATCAACAACCGCGATCAGAGCCTGATCCTCGCGACCGTGATGGTCTACGCCGTCCTGCTGGCCAGCTTCAACCTGGCGGTGGACCTGCTGTACGGCGTGGTGGACCCGCGGATTCGCGTGGGAGCCCGGCCCACATGAGCCAGCGCGGCGAAACATGGTCGCGCTTTCGGCAGCACCGGGCGGCGCTGATCAGCACCGGCGTGCTGGCCCTGATGCTCGGTACTTGCCTGCTCACCCTGCCGTGGTCCGTCGCCGGCATGCGCATCCAGCAGCTCGACCAGGCCCGCGGGGCCCCCTCCCGCGAACACCCGCTCGGCACGGACGAAGTCGGCCGCAGCGTGCTGTGGCGCACGCTGTACGGCGGCGCCATCTCGCTGAGCCTGGGCCTCTTGGCGGCCGGCATCGCAGTCCTGATCGGCACCACGTACGGCGCCCTGGCCGGCTACCGCGGCGGACGCTGCGACGAAATCATGATGCGCGTCGTGGACGTGCTCTATGCGCTCCCCACGCTGCTCCTGGTCATGCTGTTCACGGTCTCGGTCGGCACCTGGCTGGAGCGCGCCCACCTGCTGAGTCGCGAGCCAGCCCGGCTGCTGGTGCTCGCCCTGGCGATCGGCGGCGTAAGCTGGCTGACCATGGCCCGTGTCGTGCGCGGCCAGGTCCTCTCCCTCCGCGAGCAGCCGTTCATCGAGGCCGCCCGCGCCTTGGGCCTGCCGACGCGGCGAATTCTCCTGCGGCACATCCTGCCGAACCTCGTGGCCCCGATCACCGTGTTCGCCACACTGACCGTGCCGCAGGCCATCTTGCAGGAGTCGTTCCTGAGCTTCCTCGGCGTGGGCGTTCAGCCGCCCCAGGCCACCTGGGGCTCGCTGGCCGCCGACGGCGTGCGCCTGTTGAACCCGGTGCGCTTCGACTGGTGGCTGGTCGTGTTCCCGTGCGCAGCCCTCTCGGTCACGTTGCTGGCACTGAACTTCGTCGGCGACGGCCTGCGCGACGCGTTCGACGTGCGCGGGAAGCGCGCCCCGCGGTAGCGGCCGACTACGGCGTGTTCGGCCGCGTCGCCGGCAGTTGCTCTATCTCCTGCAGTGCCGCACGGACCTGCTGATCGGTCGGATCAAGGCTCAGGGCCTGGCGCAGGTACTCCGCAGCCTCGTCGGGCCGGCCTTGCTGGAACACGACCACGGCCAGATCGTGCAGCGCCTTTACGCTGCGGGGGTCCCTCTGGACCGCCTGCCACAATCGCGCACGCGCTTCGTTCAGGTCACCTGACTGGGCGGCAATCAGCCCGAGACTGTGCTGGGCCTCGAAGCTCTCGGGCGCGACCTGCAGGACGCTGGTGAGCTCGGCCCGCGCCTCCCCGTACCGCCCTGACGCCGTCAGCCAATCGGCCAACGTAATCCGCGCGGCCGTGTCCGTCGGCTTGAGCTTGAGCCCAGCGCGTTGCGCCTCGACCGCGGCTTCGATCCAGCCCTCGCGCTGGAGGGCCGCCGCCGTATTGAACAGGGCGTTCGTCGGATCCAGCAGGTCAAGCCCCATGGCCCGGTTGAGGGGGCTCAGTAACACCCCGCCCAGGACCGCGCCGCCGACTGCGACGGCCATGCGCGGCTGCGCCCGCCAGCGCAACCCCCTGTGGAGCGCCCCCGCCGCGGCCACCACGATGATCGGAACCGCCGGGATCCGATAGCGCGGCGAGTAGAAAAAGACGGCCGTGACCACCAGCGGCAGAAGGAACAGCATCCACTCGGGTGCGTGGTAGACGGGCCGCCTGAGCATCAGGACCAGGCCCAGGAGCGCCGGCCCGATCAGCCAGGGTACCTGGAGCGGCGCCAACAGCAGCCAGCGGTGCAGGCCGGTGGCGATCTCCGCACTGGGCTGATAAATGTCGCCATAGTTCCGCGCACCGACGAAGCGATACAGCTTGCTGGCGGCCAGCTTCACCGCCCACAGCGGGTTGGCGCGCCAGTCGCGCAGGACCTGATCGCGGAAGTAGCGGTCCACCGCGCCCCAAGTCGGCTCTTTCCCCGTGGCCGTCCGGTATAGGCCGGCTGCATCCAGGTGCATTCGGTCGCGCCGCGTGCTGATGCCCGGGATGGGGGTATACACGCCGCGCGAATCCGGGTGGTTGCCCTGGCGCAGCGTGATCCCCGCGGCAGACTGAATGAGGAAGAACTCGTGGCTGGCGCGCCAGTTGTGCACCCCAGCCGGGACGATGACGAGCGTTGCCAACGCGACCGGGAGCACTGCTCGCAGCAGGTCGGCGGCCCGCCGCTGACTTTGCACGAAGAGCCAGACTGGGATGAGCGCGACGAGCACCAGCGCGGGCGTATAGGCGAGGCACAATACTCCGGCCGCGAGCCCGACCAGCACCAGCCAACCCACCGCCGGCCGGCCCTGGGCCCGCACGAGCACCGCCCACATGACCGTCACGAGCAACATGTGCAGAGAGCTGCCCAGCACGCGCAACGCGAACGAGGCCGGCTCCTGCAGCAAAAAAAACAACACAGCGGCAAGCAACCCGACGCCGGCCCCGAAGCGCCGGCGGCAGACCCAGGCCAGCAACGCCCCCGTCAACAGATCGGCCAGCGTCTGGAGCACGTAGACCGCCGGGAGCGACCCGCCCACCGCGCGCAGCACGCCAAGCAGATAGGGGTAGAGCGGTGCCGAAAAAAAGGGGACAGCCTGGGCCGACTTTCCCGCGGCGATGTCGCCCGCCCAATCCCAGTAGACGCTGGCGTCGATGAGCGGGCAGCGCGCCAGCGGGCTGTCGCGAATGTACTGCACGACGCTCACCGTGCGCAGTACAGCGGCCAACGACAGGATGATGAAAAACGCGGCCGCAAAACGGCGCTCGGCCCAAGGGAGCGCGGCCGCAGCGGGGCCGCGCGCGGCCGGGCCGGCGTGGCGGGGCCGGGCTGTGGGCGCAGGCTTCCGGTGGGGCATCCGTCATTCCTCAGCGGTGGTCGGACACGGGCCGGGCACACGTGGCCCCTGCCGGCCGGCGTTCCGCAGTGCTACGGAGAATAGCGCAAGTGCCAGTGGCACACGCAGTTATCGGAACTCACGCGGGCGGTTGATTTACCCGACCGATACGCATATCCTAGGCACCGCGAACGCCTGGGGATTAGTGTAACGGTAGCACGACTGACTCTGGATCAGTTAGTCCAGGTTCGAATCCTGGATCCCCAGTTGACGGCGGCAGTAGCCGTATTCTAGACTATTCAGGAGAGTGCTCCGGGACGACGAAAAATCTTCGAGCACCCCTTGCAGCCGACTGGTGGGACGGGTAGAATCCCACACAGTAGACAGTAGCTAACCGAGCCCCAAACCCCGGGCCGGACTGCGTCGGCGTACGTGTCCCCCCCCGCACGTCCCGACCGCCGGCCCACTTTTTTGCGCCGCGCGTTTCCCGCCGGTCAGGGAGCCACGCCACGGCCTGGGCGCTTGTGTCCGTCCGCATCATAAAGACTCACGTCCACGTTCTTCAGCACTTTGGTCACGTGCACGATCTGCCCCGTATGGAATGCGAAGTGCTCGACCACGTGGAACACGACGACTAGGCCGCTGACGTCGTAGCCCTGGATGCTGTAGCGCGCCTCCAGCGCCGCCGCGTCAAGATCGGCCAGGACTTCCACCGCCCGTGCCACCGCCTGCTGGAGCGGTGCCAGGATCTCCGCGGCGGGCAACGGCCCGCGCTCGGCAAACTCGGCGGGGCGGTTGCGGATCACGGCTTCACGCCCGAGGCCGGCGAGGATCCACTGGCGGACGTTGCCGGTCAGGTGCAGGATCAGGTTGCCCACGCTGTTGGTGTGCTCGTTGGCGCGGTGCCACACTTCGTCCGCGCTCAACAGCCCCGTGCAACGGACAATCTGCGCCAAGTGCTCGTTGAGCTTCGTACGGGCATGACCGCAGAAATCGCTCAGCAGGGTCGGCGTGTGCATCGGCGCGGGCCTCCGGTTTCAAACACGGGCATCGTAACGTCGCGGAGGTGTTTGACACCCTCCGGACACCTACCTATTATCGCGGCCATGTGGAGTAACCAGGGCGCGGCAACGTAGGCGGGGCGTGGGCAGGCCATGAGCACGCAGGGTCGGTGTAAACGGCAAGCCAGAGATGGAAAACGGGTCTGGGCGGCGGCGCTGGCCGCACTGCTGCTGGGTTGCCAGCACGAGTCCACGAACGTGGATGGCTCGATTTCAGCGTATCGCGACCGGATGCTCGTCCAGCACCAGGAGGCGGCGCCGCCCGGGCAGGCCGAGCCGGCCGGGGGGGCGCAGCGACCGGTAGCGCGGCCGGTGCCGGAGCAGGCGCAGTTGCCCGCGCGGGCGTCGCTGATGACGCAGCCGGCCACGACCAGCCAGCCCGCACCGGAGGACATCCTGTCGCTCGTCCCGGACCCGGCCGAGGCGCCGCAGGCGTTCGAGCGGCGACTGGAAAAGCAGCGCCAGGAGCAGGCCAACCGGCAGGACCAGCACGTGGTCCGCAATTTCGAGCGCGTCGTCGAGCAGGCGAATGAGTACCTGAAGATGGTGAACGCCCGGCAGAATGGCGGCGGGAACCGGCCGCAAGTGCGGCTCAGCCTGGCCGAGTGCGTGCAGCGCGCCATCGAGAACAATTACACGATCCGGATCGAGGCCCACAACCCGGCCATCAGCCAGACGCAGGTGGTCGAGGCCGAGGCCGCGTTCGACGTGGAGTTCTTCCTGGACACGTCCTGGGCCGACCTCGACCCGGCCGTCATCCCGCACAGCGTCACCGGCCAGACCGACACGCGTTCCATTCAAGGCGGGTTCCGCAAGCTGATGCCGACGGGCATGCAGGCCTCGGTGGCGCTGGGCGAATCGCGGCAGTGGAGCGGCGTGCCCCAGCAAGGGCCGGTGAAGACGTGGAACCCGCTCTGGCCGTCGAACTTAACCGTGACCCTGAGCCAGCCACTGTTGCGCGGCTTTGGCCTGGACGTGAATCGCGCCCAGATCACCATCAACAAGATCGGGTATGACATCAGCGTCGCGACGTTCGAGCAGCGCGTGCGCGACACCCTGCTGACGGTCGAGCAGGCCTATTGGGAGGTCGCCCACGCGCGGCGCCGGGCCACGATCTACGCCGAGTCCACGGCCCAGAATCTCATCACCTACGAGAACATGAAGGAGCGGCTGGACCACGACGCCACCCAGGTCGAGGTGTCCAATTCCGAGTCGCAGTGGAAGTCGTCCTACGTGCTCTATCTCGAATACGTGAAAATGATCCGGGATGCGGAAGATCAGCTCAAGAACGTGCTGAATGACCCGGCCCTCAAGCTCTCGGAGGACCTCGAGATCGTCCCCACCGAGACGTTCTTCGTAGCCCCGATGGTGCTCGACCAGTTTGCCGAGGTGCGCACGGCCCTCGACCGGCGCAGCGAGATTCTCCAGGCCAAGCAGCGGATCGACCAGACGCGCGTCAGCACGCTGGTCGCCAAGAACGCCATCCTGCCGCGCCTCGACCTGTCGTTTCAGTACGAGGTACAGGGCCTGGGTAACACCGGGGACAACTCGTTCGACAACCTGACCACGAACCGCTTCGTCTCGTATACGCTGGGGGCCAGCTTCTCCTACAACTTCGGGGAGCGCGCCGCCCGCGCCGCGCACCGCCGGGCGCGACTCCAGGAATCGCAGGCCGTGGTCGCGCTGAACCAGATCACCGACGGCGTGGTCCAGGAGGTCAACAACGACATCCGCACCCTGATGGTGCGCTACATGCAGATCCCCCCAGCGCTGGAATCGGTCCAGGCCGCGGAGCGCAACCTGCGGGCCCTGCAGGCCCGCACCCAGCGGATCGATCCCGCCTACCTGAACACGGAATTGTCGGCGGTGCAGCAGCTTGCCAGCAGCCGCGCGACGTTACTGGGCGTGCTGGTGGGCTACAACACCGGCATCGTCGAGCTTGAGAAGGCTAAGGGCACGCTGCTGGACTACAACAACATCGTTGTGTCCGATGCACAAGCCAAGCGGTGATGGCGCTGCGGCTCGCGCGGCGGGCCGGTGGCGACGACTGGGGGTTAGCCCGTGGCTGCCCGCGTTGCTCGGGCTGCTCTGCTTCGCCAACAGCCTCCCCAACGATTTCGCGTATGACGACCGCGCCCTCGTGCTCGACAACCCGCGGATTCGCAGCCTGTCCAATGTCCGGGCGCTCTGGCTGTCCGACTGGTGGAAGCTGGTCGAAAACGAGGCGGAGGCCAACCCGCTGCGCGACCGCCTCTACCGCCCCCTGACCCTCTTCACCTTCGCCCTGAACTATGCCGTCCACGGCTATCACCCCGCCGGTTACCACCTGGTCAACCTCCTCCTGCACGCGGGGGCCTGCGTCCTGGCGTGGCACTTCGCCCGGCGGCTGACCGGCAACGACGCGGTCGCCAGCGTCGCCGCCGCCGTATTCGCGGTGCATCCGGTGCACGTGGAAGCCGTGGCCAACGTGGTGGGCCGGGCCGAGGTTCTCGTCGCCGTGTTCTTGCTGGCCGGCCTGCTGCTGCTCGCGCGGCACGGGGGCCAGCCCGCCGCGGCGGGCGTGCGCCGCGCGCTGTTGGCCGCACTCCTCTTCCTCCTGGCCCTGCTGTCCAAGGAGTCGGCGATCTGCTATCCGGCGGTCGCCCTGCTCACGCTCTACTGGACCCAGCGTGAACGCCGGCCCGGCTGGCGCTGGTGGTCGCTACAAACGGCCCTCCTGTTGCCGCCGCTGCTCGTCTACTTCCCGCTGCGCTACGTGGCCCTCGAGCACCACCTGTTCCGCACGGAATTGGTCGCGGTGCTGATGAACCCGATTGTGACGGCGGCGGGCCTCGCGCGGATGCTCGCCCCCTTCACGGTGCTCGGGCAGTACGTCCGGCTTTTGCTGGTGCCAGCCGGGCTCAGTTGCGACTACGGGATCGCCATCGTCGACCCGCGGCACGGCGTGACGCTCATGACCGTGCTGGGAATGGCGGCCGCGGGGGGCGTGGCCGTGGGGCTCTTCGGCCTGACCCGGCGAGGGACGGGCTGGCGGCAGGTCGGCCTGCTGACAGCCATGTTTCTCGCCAGCTATGCGCTCATCTCGAACACGGTCCTCCTGATCGGCGTCGACTTGGCGGAGCGCTTCATGTACTGGCCCTCCGTGCCCGTGTTTATCCTGCTGGCGGTCGGCATCGTGGAGTTTTGGCGCCGCCAGTGCGCCGCCGGCCGACCGCTCGCACAAAGCGGGCGACTTCTACGGGTGCTGGGAGTGCTCCTGCTAGCGGCGCTCGCCGTCCGCTCGCTGGCGCGGAACATGGACTGGGCCAGCAACACGAGCCTGTTCGCGACTGACGTCCGCACGCACCCCGCGGGCGCGCATCTGAACCACGGCTATGCGCTGGAGCTGGTGCGCTTCTGGCAGGACCAGAAAGCACCCGCCGCGGGAAACACGCCCCTGAAGCTGGCCCGGCAGTACCTGGACCGCGCCCTCCAGATTCACCCGGGCTACATCGAGGCCCTCGCGCTCCGCGGGCAAGTGCGCGCCCAGCTCAGCGACCTCGACGGGGCGCTGCTCGACGTGGAGGCTGCCATCCAGCTCGACCCGTCGAGCCAGGATGCCCGGCGCACTCTGGCGCAACTCATGTACGGAAGCGACACGGACGGACGCCTGGCCGACCTGCGCGCCAAGGTCGAGGCCCAGCCCGCTGATGCGGACGCACGTCTCCAACTGGGCCAGGCGCTGCTCGAATATGGCCAGGCCGCCGAGGCCCGGCAGCAACTCGAACAGGCCGTGAAGCTCGCCCCGGACAACGTGCAGGCGCTCCGCGAGCTGGGCAAAGCCCTGGCCGTGCGCGAGCAGAATGATGAAGCCATCGCCTTCTTCAACCAGGTGGTAGCGCTGGCTCCGCAGGACTGGCAAGCGCACGCCAACCTGGCAACCTTGCTGGCCCCACGCGACCCCGCACAGGCCCTGGCCCACGCGCGCCAGGCGTATCAGCTCAAGCCTGACGAGCCGCGCAACGGCATCAATCTCGCCGAGGCGTACGCCCTCAATGGTCAAACCGCGGCGGCGGTGGAGCTGTACCAGCAGGTGCAGCGCCAACTGGACCCGGATGACCCGCTCCGCCAAGTGGTGGCGCAGCGGCTGGAGTTTCTGCGGCGCCACTGAACGCACGCAAACGTAGCGGCCGGGCTCTGTCCCGGCCGTAGAGGGCTATGTGCGTTCGTACGGCCGGGACAGAGCCCGGCCGCTACGGGACGTGCATGCCCCCCTTCATGCCACGGGCAGCTCGCCCAGAAGTGCGACGGCCAGGCGCTCGCCAACCAGTTGCGGTGCGACGTTGCGATCGAGCATGTACTCGGCCTCGCGGATCGCCCGCAGGCACCGTTCCGCGTGGTCGGGCGTCACCGGCGTGACGCGCTGCGACCGCAGGGCCGGCAAGCCGGCCTGGGCCACCAGCGCGTCCCGATACAGGGCCCCGATCAACAGGAAGACCACCTTGAGCGCGTCACGCAACTCGTCGGTGGGCACGGCCTTGCCGGCCGACGGCGGCGCGTCGTCTTCCTCCTCCGCTTCCGGCTCGACCACATCTTCGGAGGCTTGCCGGGCGCGCTCCGCCAACTCAGTAGCAAGCTCGATCAGGCTCTTCGCAAACGCTTCTGGATCGCCCTCGGGCACACGGCCGAGACAGGCGCTGACCGTGTCGAGCGCGGTCAGCAGACTCATCCGCTGCCAGCGGATGGCGACGCCCAAGCGCCCGTCGGAAAGCGCCGCCAGCGCCCGCGCGTTTTCCGCCGGGACCCCCAGCCGCCCCATGAGTTCCTGTGCCACGAAGTCGATCGGCAATAACCCGAACGGCACTCGCTGGCAACGCGACTGTATCGTGGGCAACAGCCGCGCGGCCGACGCCGTCACGAGGATCAGGCAGGCCTCCCCCGGCGGCTCCTCGAGCGTCTTCAGCAGGGCATTCTGGGCCTCCTCGTTCATCCGTTCCGCATCGCGGATGACGAAGACGCGCCGGCGGCCCTGGGCCGGCTTCATCGCAGCCGGCTCGATCAGGAAATACCGGATCAGGTCGACCGCCAGGAATAGGCCCTTGCGCTGCCGAATCGCGCGGTCCGGATGCACCTTGTGCAGCCCGCGATGAATGAGGTGAAAATCCGGGTGGTTGTCGGCCGCGATCAGCCGGCAGGCCAGGCACTTGCCACAAGCGTCGGCGTCCGGGGCGAGCGCATCGTTTTCACAAAGGAGCCGCGCCGCCAGCGCGCGAGCCGCCAACTCCTTGCCGACCCCCTCCGGCCCCTCAAACAGGTACGCGTGGGGCATACGCCCGCTGCGCAGCGCACGCCGCAGGATCGACAGGGCCCGGTCCTGATGACGGACCTCACTGAAACGCACGCCGCACCGCCTCTTGCACGTCCGCCCACACCGCCTCCACGTCGCGGCCGGCGTCCACCACCACGACCGGCCTGGGGTAGAGCCCCGGCAGCTCGCGGAACAGTTGCCGCACCCGACGATGGAACTCCAGCGGGCGACGTTCCATCGCGTCCGCGATGGCCCCCTCGAACATGTTGGTCTGCCCGACCGGGCCCCGCTGGCCCACGTGGTGCGGCTTGCGGCCCGTGCGGGCGAACCCGACCTCCGGCGGAACATCCAGGATAATCGTCAGATGCGGCCACGTTTCGCCGACGGCGAGGCGGCCCAGCGCGATGATCTCGTCGGCGGGCACGCCGGCGGCCCCCTGGTAGGCACACGTCGCGGAAATGAACCGGTCGCAGAGCACCGTCTCACCCGCCTGCAGCGCCGGCCGGATCACCTCGGCGACAAGCTGCGCGCGCGAGGCCATGAACAGCAGGGCTTCGCACCGCGGGTCCATCGCAGACAGGTCGTAGCCGAGCAGGACGTGGCGGATGCGGTCGCCGACGGCGGTACCGCCGGGGTCGCGGGCCCGCCGGCCGCGTCCGCCCTCGGCCGTGACCCAGGCCGCCAGCCGGTCAAGCTGCGTCCCCTTGCCGGAGCCGTCCGGACCGTCCACTGCGATGAACTTCCCCGAAAGATTCATAGCGGCGAGATTAGAGGAAAGCGGCCCGGCCAGCAACCGCACCGGTTGACGGGACTCTTCCTCCGCCCATAGCGTTCCATGATACTGCGATGGGCTGGCTGACCTGGTTCCTGTTCGAGTCGGTCGCGGCGCTCGGCGCCGTGCTGGGAGTTGTGCTGTTTGTGCTCCTGGTGTACTGGCGGCGAACCGGGCAGAGCCGGCCGCTGCTGGTCGGACTGGGCGTTGCCCTGACCCTGCTCGTGATCCAAGCCCTCGTGGTGACCCAGCGCGAGCACGCCGAACACATCCTGGAACCGATCGAAAAGGAGCTGGTGGCGTCGCGGGCCGACGCGCTGGCCGCCGCCCTGGCGCCGGATTTTGATGCGGACGGGTTGGACCGCGACGGCTTCCTGGCCTATGTACGCCGGCAGCTTCAATCCGTGAAGGTGCGCTGGCTCGAGCGCTGGGCGCTGCAACTCGCGGAGGCCGACGCCGAGCGCTTCGTCGCGACCGCGACCTACACGGCCGACGTTGCGGGCTCCAGCTACGTGGGGAGTATGGAGTCAGTGTGGGCGTTCACCTTCGTCCGCACGGACGATGGCTGGAAGATCGCCACGATCCGCCCACTGAGCATTGCCGGGCTGGAGAACCCCACCTGGGGGAGTATCGACCGGCGTTCGCCCCGCTGACGGTCGACTCCGCACGGCCGCTACGTAGGGTATCGGGCCGCTCGGGTGCCACGGGCGGCTTGTCCGCCCGTGTTTCAGGCCACACTGGCAGCAAGCTGCCAGTGGCACCCCACGGAGAAAAAGTGAAAGCGCTCTAGGTTGGGTATCGGGCCGCGATCGGCATGCGCCGGCCAAACCCGAACGCACGCGACGTGACCTTCAACCCGGGGGCCGCCTGCTGCCGCTTGTATTCGCTCGCGTGGATCTTGCGGATCACGTCGGTGACCACCTCCCGGTCAAAGCCCGCCGCCACGATCTCGTCCGCCCCCTCCAGGCGCACCTCGTAGCGCTCCAGGACCGCATCGAGCACGTCGTACGGCGGCAGCGTGTCCTGGTCGGTCTGATTGGGCCGCAACTCGGCCGATGGCGGCTTGGTGATGGTGCGCTGCGGGATCAGCGCCCGGCCGGCCCGCTCGTTGATGTGCCGGGCAAGCTCGTAAATCATGGTCTTCGGCACGTCGCTGATGACCGCCAGGCCCCCGGCCATGTCGCCATACAGCGTGCAATAGCCGACCGCCAACTCGCTCTTGTTGCCGGTCGTCAGCAGTAGGCTGCCGAACTTGTTGGAGAGGGCCATCAGGATCACGCCGCGAACGCGGGCCTGGATGTTCTCCTCGGTGACGCCCGGCGGCTGCCCCGCCAGGTGCGGCTGGAGGCTGCGCTCAAAGGCGGTGTGCATCGGCTCAATCTCGATCACGGAGAGGCGGATGCCCAGGTTCGCGGCCAGCTCGCGCGCGTCCGCCAGGCTGTGGTCGCTGCTGAACCGGCTGGGCATCGCGATGCCATGGACGCTCTCAGGCCCTAGGGCCGCGGCGGCGAGTGCCGCGACCACAGCCGAGTCGACCCCGCCCGACAGGCCCACGACGGCCGTGCGAAAGCCGCACTTGCGGACGTAGTCGCGCAGCCCCAGGACCAGGGCGTCATGGAGGCTCGCCGGGCCGGCGGGCTGCGGCTCCACGCGGGTGCCCGCCAGATCATCCAGGTCGACGAGCAGCAGGTCTTCCGCAAAGGCGCGGGCCAGGCCGACCAGGCGGCCCTGCGCATCGACCACGCTGCTCGAGCCGTCAAAGATCAATTCGTCATTGCCGCCGACCTGGTTCACGAACAGGATGGGCACGCGCTGCCGAGCCGCGTGCTCGGCCATCAGCGCCACGCGGACCGGGTGCTTGCCGAGAAAAAAGGGGGAAGCCGAGATGTTGAAGACGATTTCGGCCCCGGCCCGGACCAGGTCCTGAATCGGGTCGCAGGCATACAGGGGCTGCCCGAGCATCTCCTCCCGCGACCACATGTCCTCGCAGATCGTGACGCCGATCTTGACCCCCGCCAACTCGACCACCGGCTGCTCCCCCGCCGGCTCGAAGTACCGCACCTCGTCGAAGACGTCATAGGTCGGCAATAGCCGCTTGTACCAGCGGGCCAGCACGCGGCCTTCGTGCAGCAGGGCGGCCGCATTGAACAGCGGCCGGCCGAACGAACGCGTGTTGCGCTCGGCATACCCCAGCAAGACGGCCATGCCGCGCGCCTGCGCCGCAATGCGCTCCACCGCCGCCAGGTTGCGGTCGATGACTTCCCGCCGCAGCAACAGGTCCTTGGCCGGATAGCCGATGATCGTCTGCTCGGGGAAGACCACGAGCTGTGCGCCGGCGACGGCCGCCTGCTCGATGCCGCGCAGCACGCGGGCCGTATTCCCCTCGATATCGCCGATGGTCGGATTCGCCTGGATCAGCGCGATCTTCACGTCTGTCTCTCACGCCGCGATGCGCATCACCAGTGTGGTCACGAGCACGGCCAGGGCCGCCAAGGCCAGGAGGGCGGTGACGACAAACACGGCCACGAAGCGCCGGCCCTGCTCGCGCACCAGCGCAGTGAACGCCTGGTGCTGCTCCTGCTGGGCCGCGTTGAGGCGTTGCAGGATGTCGACCTGGGCCGTGCCGGACGAGCCGAGCGTCTCCACCGCGCGCCCGAACTGCTGCAACGAGTGCATGAGCTGCGTGTCCGCCTCCTGCGAGACCTCCAACGAACGCGCCACCATGCGAATGGCCTCGGCCTGGGCCAGCAGCGACTCGGGCATGCGGCCCAGCGTGGCGGCGAGACTCGTCACGTTCTTCTCCGCGGCCTCGGTGTGCTCCGCGATGGTGCGCAGATAGTCGCCGTGCGACCGCTGGGTCTCGGCCAACTGCTCGAGAATCCCGCCCACGCGATTGAGCGAGCCGGCCAGCTCCGTCGCGCGCCGGTCCTGCTGCTCGAAGTGCTCCCGCAAGGAGTGGGCCAACTCGACCACGCGCGACGAGACCTCGGGGACGTGCGCCCCGCGCGCGGGGCGCCGCCACCAGGAAAACGCCACAGGCTGGACCGCCGCGCCCGGCGGCGCCGGCACGTCGGCACTGCCGTCGCGGTGGGCCAAGCCGGTCCGCGGCGGCGCGCCATCGCCGCCGCGCGCGGGCGCCGCAGGACCGAATAGACTGCTCACGCGTTGCCAGAAAGAGACCTGCGCGGCCATCAGCGTACCTCCCGGTATGCGCTCGCGGGCGCGGCCTGCCCTTCGCGCCGATTATAGCTCCGGGGCGGCGGTAGGGCGATATGCGTCGAGGCGAGAACGGGGAGGCGCAAAGAAGGCACAGCTCCAGCTTTGCCATTCCCTACTCAGCGAGCCAATCAGCTAGAGCCGTTTCAGTTTGGGTGTGTAGCGGCCGAACTCCGTCTCGGCCGGGGGGCCATGAGCACTCTACGGCCGGGACAGAGCCCGGCCGCTACAGGGAAACTGAATCCGGTCTAGTACGCCTCGTCCGTCGGCCCTTCGAGTTCCTTCAGCGCCTTGACCGCCGCCTGGATGGGCTCAGCCGGCACAAAGAACTCAACCCGCGGGGCGGCGGGCTCCAGATAAAACGCGAGGCCCGCCCAGGGGGCCTGGGCGTCGCCCAGTTCCAGCGGCGGAAGAGGCACGCCGAACTGCTCGAGCAGCCCGGCGACGCTGGTCAGCAGCGCGGGAACGTCGACCAGGATGCACATTTGCGGATCGGGCGTGAGAATCTTGAACAGGTTGGTAACGTGAGGATCCCGGCTCAGCGGCGCGGCGTCTGGCTTTAGAAGCCGGGTCAGCTTCTCGCGGGCGTCTGCATCCGGCCCGAAGGCATAGGCCACGCCCTGCGGATGGGGGGCCATGTACAGCGTCGGGCTCTTCCCATAGAGTGCCTCGACAACGGGCTGCCGCGGCGAACTCTCGACTTCGAAGTTGAACTGGTAGATGTCCACCGCGACACCGGCCACGTGCTCGGGGGTACTGGGTGTCATCGCCGCCGGGAACGCACCCCAGGCGCCCATCAGCTCCGGGGTCAGCTCGCAGATTCGCCGCATGTCGCGCTGCACCGCCTCCCCCTCCCGGGTCAGGTACAGGCCCCAATACAGCAAGCCTTTGCCCGCGGGGCTGAAGCCGAACACCATGCTCGTGCCCGGCACGGTGCGATTCAGCTCCATGCTCTGCCGGGCGAGCGCTTCGAGTTTCTCCGCGCCGATTCTCTGCCGGAGTGGTTCCATGTTCACCAGGGCCTTGACCATCGCCTCGCTAAAGCTCTCGGCCCCGGGCTCCTCTTCCCACTCTAAGGCCACCACGACCGGGCCGTCGCCGGCCGGGAGCCCGCGCAGCAGGTCACGCTTCGGACGATGCACCTGCTGCAGATAGCGGCCTACGCCGCTGTCGGGCGGGAACAACGCCCGACTGTCCGCGAACACGCCCCGCGCATCCACCCGCACACTCCCCACGTACGTCCGCGCCTCAAGCACCATCCGCTTCAGGCGCTCCAGCATCCAGTTTCCCACCTGCCGGCTGGCTTCGGCGTCCGGGCCGGCAGCCACCATGCCCACGCTCATCCGCTGCGCCACCAAGCCGAAACTGGCCTCGATCTCGTTCTTCCAGGCGGGCACATCCGCATAGACCACCACGTGCCGCTGACCAAGCCAGGGACCCGCGTCCGTACTAAAGCGCGCCACAAACTGCCCGGTCGAATCGAGCGCACGCCGCAGCTCACCTTTCTCCCGGGCGAAAATCGCCACCGGGCCGATGCTGGCGGCCACAAAGCGATCCGTCCCAAACTCATAGACCCGCACGTCATCACGCAGCACGCTGGGCTGTGTCGCCGCCTTCCAGCTCTCCTCGCTTTCCAGCGCGGCAATCAGGATGGGCTCCTCGTGACCCGCGGACAGCACCAGCACCAGCGGCCCCGCCGGATCCAACGCCGCGGCGCTCTTGTCGAGCGCCTTGTCCAGGAGCCCGCGCGCGGTCACCTCGCCCAGGTCCGGAATCCCCGCCGCTTTGCCAAAGGCCGATAAACCAGCAGCGAGCGCGTCTACGCTCGGCACGATGGCCACCAGCGCCGCATCATCGGGGACATGCTTCAGAGCGCGCTCAACCTGCACGGGCAGCAGCGCCGCCTGCGTCGCAGGCGGTTGGCCGGCGGCCGGGCCCGCGGCGGGCCACCAAAGGACCAGGAAAATCAGGGCCAACGCAGCACGCACGGTCGGTCTCCTCGGACGTACGGCAGCCGGGCGCTGCCGCCAAGCCGCGGACTGCACGCCGACGTCCACACATGGGATTACATCGCCGCGCGTGGCGCATGTCGATGCGCGGCGGACAACTTCCGACAACCCGCCGTGGCCGCGGCGCGCGAGCGCCGTGCCGGACGCCCGATTGGAGCGGTGTGGCCCAGCAACCGATGGAACCAGAGGCAGGCGGTCCCGGCGCGCCGGGAGCCACACCACCCGGGACGACACCATGGCCGGCGAACAGTCACCCGCCATCGCCAGTGAGGCTGAAATCGAGCTCGCCCTGGCCGAAGCTGAGGCCAAGGCGAACCAGATCCCCAGCCTGGACGACGGCCGTAGCCCGCGGGTAGTTCATGTACCCGTAGAGTCGCCGCCGTTGCCGCGGCCGGAGCAAACTCGTCCCCGGTCCGACGCCGCGTGGCCCGCGCCCCCGACCGAAGCCACACCGGACTCGGCACACGTTGCCCCCGCCGCTGACCCACCGCAGAAGAAACCGAGGTTGTCATGGCTGGGGCACGCCCCTTACCGCACGCTCGATGTCGTGCTGTGGCTCGTCAACTGGCCGTTCCGCGGGCTGTCCCCGCGGGCCCGGCACCTGGCCGGGCTGCTGGCCATCGCCACGCTCATCAGCTCGCTGCTGGCGCTGCTCTTGCTGCCCGCGCCGTTCCGGGCCGCCGGCCGCCCCGCCGCCGCGGCGGCGAACGTCGCCGTCCAGACCCCCGCGGCTTCTGCGGCCCACTAAACCTCCGGCCGTCCGTGGCCGATCTCGGCCGCCGCCAGCGTCATCTCCTCGCCACCCGATCCCGCCAGTCCGGCGCGCGACCGGCGCCGCACGACCCACCAGACCAGGCGCGACAGCAACGCCGCCGCCACCAGTCCGGCCTGAATCAGCACGATGGCCCGTGGCCCGAGTGCCAGCAGCGTGGAACACCCGGCAAACAACAGGTAGCGCAGGCCGCGGCCGGCGAAATACGCCCATGCAAACCGCACCCGCGAGTAGCGGCGCAAGACGGCCAGCCAGCGCACGACATCCACTGGGATCGGCACAAACGCGATCAGCAGCAGGATTTGAAACGGGCTCCGGTCGAACCAGCGGACCGCCCACCCATAGATCGACGACCGGCGAATGCGGCGGCCTAACCCGAAGCGGAGCAGGTACGCCAGCAGGTGATACTCGTTGAGGTTCGCGACCGCGGTTACCGCGCCCAATGTGCCGGCAATGAACAGCACGCGCAGCCACCCGGTCTGCACCAGCGCGTAGCCGGGTGCGGCGACCAGTAGGACCGCCCAGGCCGTCGGCAACGGCACGAACGTGTTGCACAGCGACAGGTAGAAGCACGTCAGGGCGAAGAGCCAGACGCGGAGCGCCAGATCATCGCCGAGCGACATGCGGTGAAGCCCCCACAGGGCTACGCCCGCCCACGCGATCATCCAGGTTACGAAGAAGACAAACCACGCCCGCGTGCCGGGCAATGTCGGCTCGCGTCCCGGCGTCTGCAGGGAGGGCACGTCAGTCAACGAACCGTCCATCGCGCATTCGCAGGATGCGGTCGGCGGCCACCGCGAGCTGCTCGTTGTGAGTGATCATGACCACGGTCTGACCCAGACGCCGGTGGAAGTCCGAGAGCAGCTCCAGAATGCCGGCGGCATTGGCGGAGTCGAGATTGCCCGTCGGCTCGTCCGCAAGCAGCAACGCCGGCTCCCCCACGACCGCGCGGGCAATCGCCACCCGCTGCTGCTGCCCCACCGAAAGCTGCCCCGGTTTCTTGCGGGCACACTCCGCCAACCCGACCTGTCCGATAAGCCGGTCCACCTGTCCATCCACCGCGCTCCGCCGCGGCGGACGCAGCCGCAGCGGCAACGCCACGTTCTGCCGCACGCTGATCGTCGGCAACAGGTTGAACCGCTGAAAGACGAAGCCGATGGCCTCGCGGCGCAAGCGGGTACGGGCGGCGTCGCTGAGCCCGCGCACATCCTGTCCAGCCAGCCGGAACGACCCGGCGCAGGTCGGGGAGAGCATGAGGCCCAGGATGTTCAGCAGGGTCGTCTTGCCGCAGCCGGACGGGCCCATGATGACGACGAACTCGCCACGCCGCACCTGAAGGTCGAGGCCGTGCAGGACGGGTTCGACCACGCCCGCGTGCGTGTACGCGTGCTGCAAGTCCTGCACGTCGATCATCAGGTCGTCGTTCATTCGTTGCTCAGGGCAAACGCCGGGTCCAGGCGGGCCGCACGATAGCCGGGATACAGCGCACTCGCCGTCCCGCCGACAAGGCCGATCAACACCGCCAGCAGGAGATGGCTCGCCGCCAGGTCGACGGTCAGGAGCGGCTTGAGCCAGGTGATGAGCCCGCGGGCGGCAAACGCGAGCACGATCCCGATCGCGACGCCGCCGCCGGAGATCAGCAGGGCCTCCAGCACGGACAGACGCACCAGCCCGAGCCGGGTGACACCCAGCGCTTTGAGGATGCCGATCTCGCGCGTGTGCTCGATGACCATGGTGTAGACGGTCAGCAGGATGAACAGGAAGCAGGCCGCCAGGGCCACGCCGCTGGAGGCGGTCAGGTAGAGATTGACCGAGGCGAAGCTCTCCCGCAGCAGGTGCCCGTACTCGGTCTTCAGCTCGACGCGGACGTCGGACGCAAACTGCTGCTGGAACGTGTCGGCCGCGCGCCGCGGGTCCAGGTCGGGCCGCAGCTTGATGAAATACATGCTGGCCGACGGCTCGCCGGCGACCACAATCTCGCGCAGGGTGGGCAGCGGCGCAAACACGCGGCCCGCGACGCCGGTCTCCACCACGCCCACGATCCGGAACACCTGCCCCATGATCTGGATCTCAGCCCCCAGACCGTACCCGCCGACGCGCTGCAACCGCTCGTCGATCACCAGTTCCAGCCCGTCGGCCAGGTACTCGGCGTGACCCGGCTCTCCAACGTTCGCGGGCGGCAAAACCCCGGCCCGCACCCGCTCCGCGAACGCCGCGGCGCGGTCGAACAGCTTGCCCGCCAGCACCCGGCGTGGCCCCAGGAAGAGCTTCATCTGTTCGGGATCGACGCCGAACAGCCGCTGCTGCTGCCCCCCCATCTGAACCTGGCCGAAGAAGACCGGAATGACGGCGGCGGCCAGCGGCCCGCGCTCGTCGCTGAGCCGCTGGAGGTGCCGCTCGTGGCTGGCGCGGAATGGCGCGCCGTTCGTGAAGATGATGTTGTCCTGGGCCGGCAGAATGATCAGTTCGGCATCCACGTTCTGCATGCGCTCGTTCACCTCCGCGAGCGACCCGCTCGCCAGCCCCCGTGAAACGAGCAACAGCATGATGCCGATGCCGACGGCGAGCGCGCTGAGCAGCGTGCGCAGCTTGTGGTGCGTCAGGTTGGCCCAGGCCAGCACGAACATCCACATCCTTCGCAACGCGTGACGGGAGGGCGAGCCTCCACTCGGGAGGGCGAGCCTCCCGGCGAGCCGCAGTAACGCGCCGGGCACGGCTCAGCCGGAGCTTCGCCCTCCCCCGGCACCGTACGGGCCGCCGGCGCCGCCGTCAACGCTCGGTCAGCGGCGCTCCTCTGCAAAGTCGGCCACCGCCGCGGGGATATTCCAGACATAGATCAGGACCGCGCCGCCCAAGGCCGCGAGGCCAAGTACGCCGAGCACGAGCGCCGCTTGCGTGACCGCCTCATACCCCAAGAGAACCGTCACCAGGCTCAGCAGGACCCACGCCATCAGCAGCCAGCCGGCACCCGCCGCCGCACCGCCGCGGATGGACCGCCCGCGCGGGACCGGCAGTACCTGGGCGAACGCCCCCTGGGCGCCCACCATGAGAACCTGGGCCTGCAAGCCAGCCAGCACAGCGACACCGGCGACAATCAGCCAGTGGGCCCAGGGCTCCCGCGGCGGCAGGCTCGCCCGCAACGCATCGTTTAGCGCCAGCACGAGCAGCGCCCCGAGCCACAGGGGTGAGTAATATGCCCAGCGTCCCATCCTCGTCCTTTTCGTTCAGGCCGTTTGACAGAACCCGCCACGTCCGCCGCGGCGGACGGGCCGCGCCTGCCCCGCTCCCGGCGCGCCGGGACGGGCGCGGTTCTGATAGGCGCTGTTGGGCAGCGCGCTCTATCGTATAGATGTTATCATGTTCACTTGCGTTTGGCGCGTCCGTGCGCACACCGCGGGAAGCCGGCTATGAAAAGCGTGGCCATTGTCGGTGCAACCGGGGCGGTGGGACAGGAATTCTGCGCGATCTTGCGGCAGCGGCGCTTTCCAGTGCGCTCGTTGCGGCTGCTGGCATCGGAGCGCTCCGCCGGCAGAACCATCATGGGGCTGGACGGCCCCGCAAGGGTGGAACAGCTCACGCCCCAGGCCTGCGCTGGCATCGACCTGGCGTTCTTCTCGGCCGGCGCCGCGGTCAGCCGCGAATTCGCGCCGCTCGCAGTTCTAGCCGGCGCAGTCGTGATCGACAACTCGTCCGCGTTTCGCATGGACAACGACGTGCCGCTCGTCGTGCCGGAGATCAACCCCGAGGCCGCACGCCGTCACCGCGGCATCATCGCGAACCCGAACTGCTCGACGATCGTCATGGCCGTCGTGCTGTGGCCGCTGCATCGGCTCAGCCCGGTGCGGCGTGTGGTCGTCAGCACGTACCAGGCGGCCAGCGGTGCCGGGGCGCGCGCCCTGGCGGAGCTGGAGTCGCAGACCCGCGCCGTCCTGGCCGGCGAACGCCCGCAACCCGAGGTCTTCCCGGTCCCCTGCGCGTTCAACGTCTTCAGCCACGACAGCCCGCTGGGGGACGACGGCTACAACCTGGAGGAGCGCAAGCTGATCCGCGAGACGCGCAAGATCTTCGGCGATCCGTCGATCCAGATTGCCCCGACCTGCATGCGCGTGCCCGTGATGCGCGCCCACACGGAGGCCCTCGCTATCGAATTTGCTCAGCCGGTGACGGTCGAGCAGGCCCGCGCCGTCCTGAGCGCCGCTCCAGGAGTACGCGTTGTCGATGATCCAGCTCACAACCACTTCCCCACGCCACTGGAAGCAACCGCCGGCGACGACGTGTTGGTCGGCCGCATCCGGCAAGATCCGAGTGTTGCCGATGGGCGCGGCCTGCAACTCATCTGCAGCGGCGACCAGCTCCGCAAAGGCGCGGCGCTCAACGCGGTCCAAATCGCGGAGCTGCTGGAAGGAACCTGAGCATGCCCTTCGGCTGGCACGGCAAGAAAATCCGCCTGGTCCCGCTTGAACGCGAGAAGCACTTCGACAACTGCGTCCGCTGGCTGAATGACCCCGAGGTCACCGCCTGGACGCTGATCGGAGACTTTCCGCTCACACGCCTCGCCGAGCAGGAGTTCTTCGACCGCGTCGCGCGCCCGAGCGACACCGAGGTCGTCTTCGCGATCGAGCTGCTCGGCAATCCGGAGGAGCACGTCGGCGTCTGCGGGATTCATAACATCAGCTACCGGCACGGCGCCGGCACCATCGGCCTGATCATCGGCCGGCCGCAGCTCTGGCGACGCGGCCTGGGCACCGACGTGATCGCCGTCCTGACACGCTACGCCTTCGAGGCCGCCGGCCTGCGGCTCCTCCTCTCGGAGGCCATGAGCGACAACATTGGGTCCATCAAGGCCCAGACCAAGTGCGGCTACTGCGAGATCGGCCGCATCCCGGGCCGCTACTGGAAGCGCGGCGCCTACCGCGATAGCATCCTCTTTGCGCTCACGCGCCAGGACTGGCTGGCACGAAGCTCCGCCGCGCCGTAGGAACCGCATGACCGAACTGCCACGCCTGCTGGGCGACTTCGAGCCGGTCCCCGGCCTGATCAAGGCCGACTACGCGGACTTTGTGGTCGAGGAGATTCCGCTTTATCCGGCGGACGGGGCAGGTACGCACACATACTTTCTGGTCGAGAAGGCCGGGCTGACCACTGACCAGGCGGTCCGCGACATTGCCCACGCGCTGAACCGACCACGTCACGACGTGGGGGTCGCGGGGCTGAAGGACGCGCGGGCCATCACACGGCAATGGATGTCGGTCGAGCACGTGGACGCCCAGCAGGTGGCGAGCCTCCAGATTCCACGCCTGCGCGTGCTGGAGACGACGCATCACACCAATAAGCTGCGCCTAGGGCACCTCAAGGGCAACGCCTTCGTAATCAAGGTTCGCCAGACGCAGGCCGAGCGGCTGGCCGAGCTGCAAGACGCGCTCGCCAAGCTGGCGCGGCTGGGCGTGCCTAACTACTTTGGGGCCCAGCGTTTCGGCTACCGCGGCGACACCTGGATGGTCGGCCGCGCGATCGTTGCCGGCCAAGTCGAGGAGGCGATGGACCTGCTCCTTGGCCGCCCCGGCCCGGCTGATCACGGTAACGTCCGCCGGGCCAGGGAGTTGTACGAACGCAGCCAATACCTCGAGGCCGCCCATGCCTGGCCGGCGCTCTTCAAGACCGAGCGCCGGGCCCTAAAGACGCTGGCCCGCACCGAGGGCAAGCGCCGCCGGGCCTTCGCGGCTATCGACAAGACCACCCGCACGTTCTACGTGTCGGCGTACCAGTCGTACCTTTTCAATCAGGTACTGATGGCGCGGCTACCGAGCGGTCTAGGGCAGCTTTGGGACGGCGACCTGGCCTGGCTGCATGCGTCGGAGGCGGTCTTTCGCGTCGAGCACGCCGCCGTGGAGCAGCCTCGGGCGGATGCGCTGCAGATCAGCCCCAGTGGCCCGGTCCTCGGCTACCGCATGAGCCAGCCCACCGGCCTGGCCGGCGAACTCGAGAGCCGTATCCTGGCGGCCGCCGGAGCAGCACGGGACGCCTTCCGGCAAGGCAGCCTGCGAGCCAAGGGGAACCGGCGCCCGCTGCGTTTTCCGGTCGAGGACGCGCATCTTTCGCTTGGCGCCGACGGGCGTGGCGCCTATCTTGAACTACGGTTCGCGCTGCCCCGCGGCTGCTACGCAACGGCGCTTCTGTGCGAGTTGTTTTGCGCCGTGGGATCAGATGAAGAACAGACTGAGACTGAGCGAGCGGAGGCACCGGCCCCGTAGCCGAGAAACTACCAGGGCTGGCACAGAAACGGGCGAGACTTAATGGCATCCGTCCCAGCCTTCGACTGGGAGCGCTTGTTGGGCGCAGTCCGCGATGATGCGCCCGATCTCTACCGCGCGTGGTTTGCAGCCCTGCGCGCCGCCCAACCGCAGCGCGGGGAACTTGAGATTCGCGCCGCCGACCCCGCCCAGACCCACTACCTTGAGGACCATTGCCGAGAGGCGTTCGTACGCGCCGCAATGAAAGTGAGCAGGCACCTCTTGGCGGTGCGCTTCACCTGCACCCAGGACGTGGTCCGCGCTCCCGTCGGCAGCGCCCCCCCAGCCCTCACACGAATCCGCCTCGTTCCCGACTACACGTTCGAACAGTTCGTCGTCGGGCCATCGAACCGCCTGGCGCACGCGGCCTGCGCAGCGGCCTGCGACCAGCTTGGCACGCTTTACAACCCCCTCTTCCTACATGGGGCCACTGGCCTCGGCAAGACGCACCTGCTACAGGCAACCTGTGCGGCAATCCTCCACAAAAACCCCAGCCTCCAGGCCATTTACGTCACTTGTGAGACCTTCGTGAACGACCTGGTGCAGGCCATCGCCACTGGCCAGATCCAGGCCTTCCGCGAATGTGCCCGCCAGGCCGACCTCTTCGTCATCGACGACATTCAGTTCCTGGCCAAACGAGAGTCAAGCCAGGAGGAGCTTTTCCATACCTTTAATGTCCTGCACCAAAGCGGTAGGCAGATCGTCCTCTCCGCAGACTCACCGCCAGGCGAGATCCCGACGCTCGAGGACCGCCTGATTAGTCGATTCAACTGGGGCCTTGTTGTGCAGATCGACCCACCCAGCCGTGAAACGCGCCAAGCCATCCTGCACAAGAAGGCCCGCCTCCGTGGCGTCGAGATTCCCGACGAGGTCATCGACGTCGTCGCCGAGCAAGTTGAGGCCAACATCCGGGTGCTCGAAGGTGCGCTCACGAAACTGATCACGGTGACGCAAATCGGGGGCAAGCCTCTGACCGTAGAGACGGCCCGTGAGGTTCTCTTGAACTACGGCGGCCGCGAGCAGCGACCGCTGCGCATCGCCACAGTCCTCGAAGTCGTCTCGGATCACTTCGGCGTCCGCCTGCAAGACCTTCTAAGCCGAAAACGCAGCCGTTCCATCAGCCATCCCCGCCAGATCGCCATGTACCTCGCCCGCAAGCTGACCCCACTCAGCCTCGAGGAGATCGGCATGCACTTCGGGGGCCGCGACCACTCCACGGTGCTTCACGCGGAGCGCCTGATCGAACACAGCCGCGTTAACGATCACGACTTGGCCCACGCCCTCGCGCACCTCACCGGACGTCTCCTCGCACACAATTGACAGCCGCCCGCCAAGCCGGTCAACGACGCCCTGCGACCTAACCCCGCCTCAGGCGACCCCGTCAGGGTCGACCAGGCCGGCGGGGCATGGGCAACCGGGGGCGGCGCTCCGCCGGCCCCCGGCTATCTCAGGCCAGCCTGCCAGGCTGCCCGCCGCACGATCTGGACCCGTTATCCGTCGGAGCTTACACTGCCACACCGTCTATCCCGTCGGGCGGGATGGGCGGAGTTCGGGCATCCAGAAATCTCAGCGAAGGAGAAAAGCGATGTTCCACAGAAACGCAGTCTTGGCTGGGCTGTTGGGGAGCGTGGCGCTGGGCCTCACCGGCTGCATGCCGCGCATGACGATCGAACAGATGAAGGCCGAGATGCCCAAGCGGCCGGCGGCGCTCGACCGGCTGGAGCCCTTCGTCGGGAGGTGGCAGGGCCAGGGCGAGGCGCGGTTCGCCATGCTGGATGAGCCGCTCAAGATCAGCGGCACGGGCGAGGTCAAGTGGGAAGGCGACCGCTGGTACCTGGTGGGGCACAGCCTGTTGAAGATGGAGCAGTTTCCCGACACGCAGGGCCTGGAGACATGGACGTACGACATCCACGCCAAGAAGTACCGCTCGACGTTTGTGAACAGCATGGGCATGCTGGGCATGGCTGAGTCGCGGTACGACGAGAAGACCGACACGTGGCATTTCACCGGCACCTGCTACGAACCCTGGGGGAAGATGCAAATGAAGGGCACGCTCCGTCTCATCGACGCGGACACGCTGGAGTGGAAGATGACCGAATACATGGGGTTGACGAAGACGGTGGAGATGAGCGGCACGGACAAGCGCGTGAAGTAGCGGCGGGACCGTGCTGCGGCGGCTACGGCGCGGCTACCTCCACGCCGTGCAGCGTGCACTCCGCCACGGTGCCTGGCTTGATCCGCACGATGAGGCGAAGCTGCGTGACGGGCACGCTCGTATCGCTCACCTTCGCCACAAAGTCGCTCTGCGATTCGCCCGGGACGAGCAGCCACTCTTGTACCCGGTTGGCTGCCGGGCGCCACGGCCGGTTGCTGAGCAGATACTCCCACCGCAGGCGCTGCTTGCGCTGCGCGTCCACGCCGGACACCATGATGGCGTCGATATTCTCGGGCCGGTCGAGCGCCACGCGCAGTCGGACGCGCGCCGCGTCCGCGACCGGGATGCACACAGCACCGTACGGCTGCCCCTTCGAGCCGCCGATCCCCTGCAAGGTGCAGCGCAGGCCGCCTGCGTCCGCCGCGAGCCGTACGTCGCAGTCCTGCGAGCTCAACGCGGTTATCTCCGGGCTACGCAGGTCAACCTGCGTGGCACGCTCCCAGCATTCGTCCAAGCGTGGCGGACGCGCGGCGATGGCCAGATTGTGCAGGATGACGCGCGCGCTGCCCCCGGGGCGCAGGCGCAGGGTGAGCCGCAATTGGCGAATCGCCGGGCCCGTGTCAGCCGCGCGCGACACGAACTGTCCCGTGCCCAGGCCGGGAATCAGCACGACGTCCAAGCGTTGATCGGGTGGCAAGCGCCACGGCTGTGTCCCCAGCCGCCAGTCCCAGCGCCACCGCGTGACACGCTCGGCATCCAGCGCGCTGACCAGGATGGCCTCGACTTCGTCGACCTCGGGGAACGAAAGCTGCAGCCGGGCCGCGACCGGGTCCTCGACGCGGACACGCACTCCGCCGAATGGCACGCTTTCCGCGACGGTACCCGAAAGATCAATGTGCACTCCCAGGGGGCTGTCCGTCAGTTGCACGTCGCCCGACCCGCCGGCGAATCCGACCAGTGCCCCGCGCCGCGTCAGATCCCGCTCGAGCCAGTTGCCCGGCACTTCAGCAGGGGCGGCGACGGTCGGCGTTTGGGACACCGTCAGCTCATGGAGTCGCAGGGTGGTTTGCGTGCCCCGCTTGACCCGGACCACAAACCGGAGCTCCTCAATTAGTTGCCCTACCTCCTGCGCGCGGGCCAGCCGATCCTCCGGCGCCCTGGCCGAGCGGGTCCAGTCGGCATCCGGGTCTTCCACGTCGGCGACAAAAAACGCGCTGGGCTCTGACGGCACCAACACGAAAGTCTCGGGGCGCTCGAGCGGCGGGAGCGGGCAGTGCCGGCCCACGCGCCAGCTCCACCGCAGGCGCGTCTCGTGCTCGGCGTCCAGGGCCGTGACCAGGAACGTGTCGACGTTCTCTGGCTGCTCGAAGGACGCGCGGAAGCGGAGGGCGGACACCCCGGCCACCGGCAGCCGCACGCCGCCGTGCGGGTTGGCACCATCGGCGGCGGCCCGCAGGTCCGCGCGCAGCGTGTCGTCCTCGGCCGAAAGGGCTGTCTCGCAACCGCCGGACGCCAGTGTCTTGATCCGCTCCGGGTGGCGCGTATCCAGCGTGACGAGGCGCGGGGCGTTCGGATCGAAATCCGGTTGCGGCGCCCGGCCCGCCGGGAGCCGATACCAGTCGCGGTCCCACTCCTCGGTGTGGGCCCACACGCTACCGGTGACCGCCAGGACGACCAGGGCGAGTTTCACCCAACGATGGAGCCAGCGCCCGGTCTCGCGCGTGCCTGACCAGAGATCGACCAGCAAGGCCGCCAGGCAGACAAAGACCAGCGGGTCCGACGTGACCCGATACCGGCCGGCGAACACGGTGAGCGCCAGGCCGATCGCGTACGACCACAGCGGCAACAGGACGAACGCGAACCTGCGTGGTCGCGTCATGGCCAACAGGACCGCTAGGAGCATCACTGGCGCCACGACCACGCGCGCCCGCTGCTCCCAGAGGCGGTTGCGGTTTTCCAGGGCGCGCCCCGCTTTCACGTCCGCGGGCGGGTACTCCTCCTTCCAATACGTGGCGCACATCAGCCGGTCGTTTTGCGCGCTCGGCCAGTAATACTTGGCGGCCCACACGTCCGGCTGCGTCCCGAACAGGCGGACCAGGCGCACCGCACTCAGGGCCAGATACCGCCCGGGATCGCTGCGAATCCAGTCCAGCGCCTTCTGCTGGAAAAAATGATGCTGTTTCAGCTCCGGCATCCAACTGTCGCCCGGGAACCGCGGCGGGGCCGGGTTCCCGCCGTCAACCGTGAGCCAGTTGTTCCCCCACCACAGGGCGTAGCCGCCCTGGGTGGAGAAGAGCGGAAAGCCGTAGCCCAAAAAGGCGTTGCGGACAAGCCACGGGGTCAGGATGGCCCCCGTCAGGGCGATCAGCAGCAGCAGCACGCGTGGCCGCCAGACCCGCTGAAGCGGGTTATACAGGCACAGCAGCGCATAGCCCGGAAAGAGGAACAGCGACGACGGCCGCGTCAACATCATCAGGCCGAAGCACAACCCGGCCCCGGTCGCCAGCCACCAGCGCCAACGGCCCGTGTGCGCCCCGGTCAGGCAGGTCAGCCCGGCGACCAGTAGAAACACGAGCAGGTTGTCACCGGCGATGACCGGGACGTACACGATGGCCGTCGGCCAGATGGCGTGCAGCACCCCCGCCACGATGCCGACACGCCGGCTGAGCGTGCGGGCCGCCAGCACCACGAGCAGTCCGGAGGCCAGCGCGCCCAAAAGCGCCTGGGCCGCCGCGGCCAAGCCCCAGTTGTGGTCAACCATGTACAGCAGCGCGAGAAACCCGATATAGCCCGGAGTGCGATAAGCCCGGACGTCGAGACGCCCGGTGCCCTTGATGCGGTAGTACCGGTCGGGCACGGCCGAGGCGAACTCACCGGTATCGATCCAGTGGCGGGCGCTGCGGTCGTAGCCGAAGTGATCGCCGATCGGCGTGACGGTTGCGTGCGCGGTCCACAGCACGCGGATGACGAGTGAGAAGAAGAACACGTAGAAGAAGGGCCGCAGCAGCGGGAACCGGGGCCTCGCGCGCGGCTCGGGCGCCGCAGGGGTGTCTTCTCTCAAAGCTATGCTTCCGTTCGTTGTCACGTGCGGTCGTCGCTTGGCGTCCTCGTACGTAGCGCCGGACCTCCGTGTCCGGCGTCGATATTGCGCTGGACACGGAGGTCCAGCGCTACAGGGTAGGGTGGGCTCCGCCCACTAGTCGAGCGGCGAGTGAAACCCGCCCTACGCATTTGCCCGTCGCTCGCGCTCCGGGCCCTCGACGCTCGCCGCGGCGACCATTGTGCCGCGAACCAGCGCGGGCGCCTATTGGTCCACCGCGGCGGTCGCCGTTGGCTCGTGGGCTGATCGCCCAATCTCCACCTTGTGGAGCACGAAGCTGGCCTTCCGACCGGGTTTGAGCCGCAGAAAAATGTGTAGCTCGACGACGTCGCCGGCGTCGGGGCGGGTCTTCGCCTCGAAGTAGCCAACCGGCTGCCCGGGGACGAACGTGTAGGTGACGCGGTCCGACGTGCCTGGGCAGGCCGGTCCGAGCTGCCATGCCCATTGCCATCTCCAGCGCCGCTTCTGGTCCACGCCCTGGATGAAGACGGCATCTGTCTGGCCAGGGTCAGGCAACGTCATTTCGATCCGAAACTTCTGGGCGCCTTCGGCCGGGAAGCGTACACCGCCCGTACTGTCGACCTCACCGGCGGCGACCCGGCAAAGCAGCCCATCATCAATGCCGGAAAGACGAACCTCGCGCGTAACGCGCGGCCTGATCCGGTCGATGGTCCACGGATTGCGAAGGTCGATCTGGGTGAATCCAGTCCCTCCCTCAGCGGCGGCTGGCGCAGGTCGCGTGGGCACCCGGTAGCAGTATTCCAGCGTTCCGCTTGCGTGGGCCCGAGCCGTCACACCGACCGCGGCCAGCCCGGCGGCGCCCATAAGAAGACGCTGCCTGAGACTCCAGCGCCAACCGAGATCGTTCGTGCCGAAGATGACCGCAGCCAGCAGCGCGGCCATGGGAACGAATAGCAGTGGATCCGACAGTTCACGGAAACGTTCTTGTGCGAAGGTAAGAGACAGGCCCGTCAGGTAGGTCAGTGCCGGTGCAATCACCCCGGCAAAAACCCGCCACCGCGCGATACTAAGGCACAGCCCCACTAGCGTTAGCGGTGCGACCGCAACGCGTACCGCGGAGAGAAACTGCTCGTTCTTCACGCGCAGCCGCAGCCAGCAGGCCGCTGCGTCCGGGTCGCCGCGCTCGCGGCTCGACGCGGCAACACACCAACGATCATTGTCTTCCGTCGGCCACAGGAAACGCCCCGCCCAGGTGTCAGCCTTCGTGCCCAGGAGGCGACAGGCACGCACTCGACAGAGAGCCAGGTAGCGGCCCGGGTTGCGCCGGATCCAGTCGATGGCCGCCGCGCGATACACTGCGTCGCTCTTGACTCCGTCGGCACCCGCAACGGGAAAAAGTGCCTTGTCAAAGTATCCGCCGTGCGGGGTGGAGTCATTGTTGCCCATCAGCGAGTTGGCACCGCCATTGAGCGCTAGCAGCGGCGCCCCAAGAACGCGCTGGTTACGGAGCAGCCAGGGGGTGACGGCCAGCGCCGTTCCCACGAGCAGTAACAACGCCGATGACGGGCGCCAGTGACGTAGCGTCGCGCTATATAGCGCGAGAAGGAAGAATGCCGGCAAAAAGAACACGCCGGCCGGCCGCACGAAGATCAGGGCGCCGCTCAGCAACCCCGCCGCCAAAGCCACCGCGACGCGCCGGCCCCCCGTCGTGCCGTCAAGTAGTGCGACCAAGAGCGTGACCATTACCGCCAGCGGGACCGCGAGGTTCTCGCTGGCCAACAACGGGGTGTATGCCAGTGCCGTTGGGGACAAAGCGTGGAGCAATCCCGCGAGAATACTAGCCGGACGGGACACTAGGCGACTCGCCAAGAGGACAACCAAGCCGGATGTGGCCGCCCCAAGCAGCGCGGAGACCAGGGCTGCCGCGAACGGCGACCGCCCCAGCACCGCGTAAACGCCGGCCAGGAAGCACGGCCAACCCGGGGTCCGATACGCCCCTCCCCAATGCCCCTTGTCCAGGATGTTAAGCGCCATCCGCTCGTAATCCGCGAAATCGGAAATCGGGGTCACGTGCGCGAAGCTCACCCACAGGGCGCGCACCGACAAAGAGACGAGCGCGACGAGCAGTGCTGCTCGCGCGATTCCAGCAGCCCCAGGACCGATACTGTTACGCCGGCCCGGGGTTGTGCTTGCGTTGCTCATCGGCTGCGTTCTACGCGAGCGCTGGTGATAGCCTGGCGCGCGCCCGCAACGAACCCCGCTCGTGAGATCCCGACATGGTTCACCTTCCACATCTCGCGCTGCGGCTCCCGCCTGCTGGCCGGCACGACGACCGGGCCAGGACGGCACCGCCCACTGCGCACAGTTTATCCCTGCGGGGGAGTGTCCTACAAGCGCGACGGCAAAAAGGTGTCAGGAACCTTTTACCGCGGAGCGGCCCTCCGGGTGCTGCACACAAAAGGTTCCTGACACCTTTTTGCAGCCGTGCAGCTTCGCCGCGCCGCGCCGGACTTTCGCGGCCAATTCGCGGCATTCGGCCAGCAGCGCATCGAGCATCTGGTCCTCGGTCACCGTCTGCTTCTGCTCGCCCTGCACGTAGATGATCCCACGGCTTTGCGGTGCCGTCGCCGCTATTCGCTGGGCACGGTGCGGCCCAGCCGGCCTGACAGCGCTGCGTATACGTCGCGCTGGAACGTGGAGTCAAACCCGGTCACCCATCCCCGCGGCTCGTCTTCCAGCCATTGCGCTTCGGTCTTAACCTCCGACTTCTGCGGCGTCTTGACATCCGGGTACTTCACGGTGATCCGCCCGCGATAGCGCCTGTAAGCCCCGCCGCTGATGCCGTAGGTCCATGCGGTGCGCAGATAGCCGCTGGACTTGTCCATGATCTCGATGTCCCAATCACGGGCCACCGTGTCAACCGTGGTTTGCCACGAGTCGTCGTAGTTGTTCAACAGGCCCGGCCGCAATTCGATGACCTTCCACCCGGGGGCGGAGCGGACAAAGGAGCTCGGTGCACAGCCCATGCAGAGCAGAACGCCGACCGCGACCGACGAACAGCCCAGAACTCTCGCAAGCTTGATCATAGGACGGTCTCCCAATGGACCAATATCTCCCACATGCGGCACTCTGCAACGGGTGCCATTTCACAACGAATAGTACTGCGATGGTCTAAAGGTGGCAACGCGCATCCCGAGGTCGTTGGCGGGGATTACTGCTCTGCGGACACCTTTAACGGCCCACTTCCGTCCTACTGCCGCGATGGGTTCGTCGGGGCTATGTTCACCTCGACATTGTGCAGCCGCGCCGCGCCGCGCTGGACTTTCGCGGCCAATTCGCGGCATTCGGCCAGCAACGCATCGAGCATCTGGTCCTCGGTCACCGTCTGCTTCTGCTCGCCCTGCACGTAGATGATCCCACGGCCCTTGCCGGCGAAGATCGCCACGTCCGCCCCCTCACACTCGCCGGGGCCGTTCACCACGCAGCCCATGACCGCCACCTTCATCGGCAGCGTGATCTCCTCGGCCAGCTTGCGGCGCACGTCGGCCACCAGCTTGAATAAATCGACCTCGATCCGCCCGCAGGTCGGGCAGGCGATCAGCTCCGGCTCGGTCCGCGGCCGCAGGCCCAGGCTGCACAGCAGTTCCTTGCCGTCCTCGACCTCGTAGACCGGGTCGGCGGCGTAGCTGATGCGGATCGTGTCGCCGATGCCGTTGGCCAGGAGCGTCGAAAGCGCCGCGATCGAGCGGATGCGGCCGGTCTCCGGCGGGCCGGCGTGCGTGACGCCGAGATGCAGCGGATAGTCGTAGCGCTGGCTGATCGCGGTGTACGCGTCGATGACGATCCGCGGGTCGGGGCTCTTGGCCGAGATCACGACGTCGTGGAAGTCCTCCGCCTCGAAGATCTTCAGATACTCGGCAAGCTTGTCGAGCATGATCCGGATCAGGCCGGCGGCGTAATCCTCGCCGAGCACGGCCTTCTCAACCGCCCGCTGCGACTTGTCCCGCCGCTCGACGATCCCGCCCTCGTTGGCCCCGACGCGGATGGGCACGCCGCGTTCCTTGCAGGCGGCGATGACGCGGCGGACCTGGGCGCGGTCCTGGATATTGCCGGGGTTCAGGCGGATCTTGTGTACGCCGGCCGCGATCGCCTCCAGCGCCCGCTCGAAGTGGAAATGTACGTCCGCGACGATCGGCACCGGCGAGGCGGGAATGATCTGCTTCAGAGCTTCGGTATCGCGTTTCTCCGGGACGGCGACGCGGACGAGGTCCGCCCCCGCTCGGGCGAGCTGGTGAATCTGGGCCAGGGTGGCGTCCACGTCGTAGGTGTAGGTGCTGGTCATCGACTGGAGCGCAACCAGCGCATCGCCGCCGATCGGGACGCGGCCGACGGTGACCTGCCGGGTCTTTCGGCGTGGGGGCATGAGAACCTCAATGGCTCGCCGAGAGGTGATCGACAAAGCGCCTGCAATGCGGCATGCGTGAGCTCACCGTCGTGACGTCGAGCGAGCCGAGCGCTGCAAAGGACACCTTGCCCTTGCTGTATTCGCCTTTGACTGTGGCCCGCGTCGCCCGCTGGAGAGAGTCAAAGACCGTCGCTTTTTCGACCGTCTCCAAGTCGACCGTCTCTGGGAGCTGGCCTGCTTCGAAGCCCTTCGCATAGAACCGCGCCAGTGATGACGGATCAGCGATGAGCCACGACTCCATGCACACGGCCATGAAATGCAGGTGATCTTCCGTTGCACCGGAGGGAACGTCCCAGCCATCCCCAGAGCGCTGCTTCACGTGCTGCCACCGCGTCACATTCGGTTCACAAACGTCCTCTGAATCGACGAGCAAGACGTATGCCCCGCTCTGATCAAGCGAAATCGCCGTGCGGAATCGTTCGAACGCATCGTTCCGACTTCCACAAGCGACGATCTTCGGCATTCGTCCGGCGGGCATGGCGCTATCAAGGAATTCGTGAAACCCCTGGCGACAGCGCGTGCGGAGGTCCTTGCTCTGGCCCCCACCTTCGACAAACACGGTGATACTCAAAACCGCCGTCCTCCGATTTGTCCGCTGGTCCATAGCTCGCCCAGCGAGTACTTCTTCAGCCAGACTCTTAGATCATCGCGCGCGAGCCTCTTAAGCGAGGTGGCTCCCTGGTCCTTCTCGCAGATTACAATGGATTCAGGTCGATCGCTGAGGGCGTCGACGAGGGTGTCGGAATGCGTCGTTATTACGACCTGCATGCGCTCCGACGCGGCTACGAGGAGGTCCGCGAGCGTCGGGAGGATGTCCGGATGAAGTCCGAGGTCGGGCTCGTCCAGACACACGAGTTTCGGCGGAGACGGGTCGAGCAGGACCGCCAGGAGCGTCAGCCAGCGCATAGTGCCGTCCGAAAGGCGCGTCGCGGGCATCGTCCAATTCCCCTCCGTGACGTAGATCTGGGCGGTGCCGCCTTCGATTTGTACGTCAACGCGCTCTGCGGGACCGTAGAACTTCTTCAAGTGTTCTAGAAGCTGTCGTTGCGAGCCTACATTCGCATTCAGGCGGTTCAGGATCAAGCCGAGGTTGGTTCCGTCCTCTAGCAGCGCGCGCGTCGGCAGGTCCGTCCGTTGAGGTCGGCGCGTCGCCGAGTTGTTGCCGAACATGATGTCACGGTAGAGGCGTATTCCCTCGTACGCGGCGCGAACATGCGCGATCTCCGGGTACTCGTCCGGGTCGTTGCGCTGTGCTAGTACCGATCGCTCGGGATCAAGTTCTTCGCGGCAAAGTGTTCGCTTGGCCTGGAAGCCACCTCCCGGGCCGGCGAAGAACGCTTGGCCGTGATCGTAGCGGAAGAAAAAAAACGGCCGCTTCGCGGACGGATCAGTGATCTCCGAATTCTCAATAACCTCGTCGTGCACCGTGAATCGCTGGGCGGCGGATCGAAATTCCAACCGATGCCGCAAGATCGGTGCTCTCCACATGTCGATGCCGTCCAAGAGCACCTCTAAGCGCGCGACCGCGTCTGTGCCAGCCCCCTTCCAGATCCAATCGACGACGGGCAGCGACGTCTCCGGACCTGCCGCGGGCAAGCGGCTCAGGAGATAGATCACCTCCAGCACATTCGACTTCCCGCCCCCATTGGGCCCGATGAGCGCCGTCAGCGGACCCAGCTCCAGCGACGGCTCATTCGAACCGAACGATAGGACGTTCTGCATCGAAATCGACTTTATCATGTCTGACTCCTCGCCAAGACCGCGCCCGGCGCAGCAACCGGATTAGCCAACCGACGACACGTGCGTCGCCTTTCAGGTCCTCACGAGCAGGAGGTACTCAACCTGCCTGGAGTTCAGCAAACTCAAAAACTCGCTGAAGTCGGGCGGTAGTCGCAAGGTCGCCATAGTTGATCTGCCGGAGGAGTTCGGTTGCGGCGAGGCGTTCTTCGGGAGCGCGGGTCCGCCAGAACGCGAGCTCGTCGCCGTCGTCCAGCGCGCCGAACGTGCAGACGCGCTTGTCCATTCGCGCGCCTCGCAGGCGGTCCGCTGCTTGTGTGGCCATGGGTTCCATTACCGTTATTGTAACCGCGGGGTGCGAAAGTCTCCCTGCGCGGGACCCGAATTCATCCCCGCGATCCGGTCCCGATCGCGCTGCTTCAGCAGCAGGTCGATCACCTCTGTCGCGAGAGGCATCCCTGCCGGCTTGGAGAAACCCGCCCCCAAGAGATAGACGGTCCGCGTTGACACCTCAGGCATTCCTACTCCGAGGCGCGCACGTCGCTAGCCACGGCGTCCCATAGCTCGCCGTACTTGCCGCGGACGTATGGATCAAGCTGCGCTGCGAAGTCCGCCGGCAGTTTCAGCACTCGAATCAACTCCTGCACGTCCGCGAGGTCGCGCAGGCGACCGGGATTCGTCATCCCGGACGCCAGCTTTAGCTCGATCAGCTTGGGGAGCGCTACGAACCGGATACCATCGATTTCGACTGCTACAGCCGACGGATCGGGGAACGCTACGGGCTTGGGCTTTCCATCGCCCGGGTATTGCCCGCTGACGACAAACTCGATGCAGACCCCCGTCTGCGTGTCACGCAGGTTCCTGCTGCCTGGGAACGGCGGAATGTAACCCAAGCCGTCGAGGGCCTGGTGCGCCGCGTCGAGGCCGTCGCGGGTCACAAGGACGTCCACGTCGACCGTCGTCCGCGCGTACCCATGAGCGACAAGAGCCATCCCGCCGACAACGGCGTACGGAATCCGCACGGCGTCGAGCCTCCGGGCGATTTCGCGGAGTGCCTGATGGACCGGATCGTTGTGCATAAAAAAGCTGGCCACCTCCCGAAGGGCCGCGTCCCCGCCGCGCCTCATTCGTTGCTCGAACTGTGTCACACTTTGATTGTACCGCCTGGCGGTCGGCGGCGGCACGTTCGCGCGGCGCACAAAAAGCGGCGGAGACGGCCCGCATCGCTGCGTTCGCCGTCTCCGCCGCGGGGGTTTCGCGAGGGCCTGTCGGTCGCAATCGCATTCCGTCAGGCCGGGTCAATTCGGGTCGGGCTTAGCCCTTCTTCTCGCCGGGCTTCGGCTCAGGCTTCTTCTCGCCTTCCTTCTTGGGCTCTTCCTTCTTGGCCTCGGGCTTGGCCGGCTCCTTCTTGGGCTCTTCCTTCTTTATTTCCGGCTTGGCCTCGGGCTTCTTCTCGGCGGCCATGATGACGCCGTCGATGACGTGGATGGCACCGTTGCTGGCGGTCAGGTCCTTGGTGACCTTGATCTTCTCGTTCACCGTGACCTTGCCGTCCTTGTCGGCCAGCAGGATGTCCGCGCCGGCGAGCGGCTTGGCGGTCTTGTCCTTCTTGGCGTCGATCTTCTTGGCGACGACGTGGCCCTTCAGGAAGTCGGCGAGCTTCGCCTTGTTCTCGGGCTTCTTCAGGTCGTCGAGTTCCTTGCAGGCCTTGAACGCGTCATCGGTCGGCGCGAAGACCGTGAACGGCCCGGGCTTCTTGAGCTCGTCCGTCAGACCGGCCAGCTTGACCAGGTCAACGAACGTGGCGAGCTTGGCATCCATCGCGGTGGCGATGATGTCTTTGCCCTCTTCGGCCTTCTTCTCCTGCGGAGCAACCTCGGGCTTCTTTATTTCCGGCTTGGCTTCCGGCTTGGCCTCGGGCTTCTTGGGCTCCTGAGCGGCCGCCCACCCGCTGAAGGCCAGCGCTAGAACCGCGACACACAACCCACGCGACATACGACCGAGCATCTTGGGAACTCCTTCCACAGTACGCTGAGAGGCGACCACACGCCCGGGTGGTCTACACCGACCGCACCGTCCGCCTCGTAAGCGAAGCCAAGGATTGTACCACCCCCCTGTGCGAATGCAAGGCGTGTCGCTGCGTGCGGAAACCGCGTTATCGGCCCAGCAAAACCCGGACCGGTTCGGCCCCTAAAGCGCTCCCGGAGCGCGGGACGCCCGGCCCCATCAATTCTGTATCCGCTTTCGAATAAAGCACTTAGAAGCTCTGCCCGGGTCTCACAGACCGCTCCCGCCCACAGCCTGATGCTGGCAAACCGCTCGTCCCACCACACAAGAAAGCCCCCACGAGACGACAGTAAACGACGGACTTCGTGCGCGCCACATGGCCGGCGGCGCTCATGGCGATGACCCACGCCGTGGTGTGATCAAACCGCAAAGGGGGCGGGTTGGTCCAGGACGACGACGGGATGCTGACAGGTTCACGTTGGCCGCCGCGGCTCGAGCTTTGGCGTTAGGCCCTCGCGCTGGTCCAGGTCCTGGTCGATTTCCCGCAGATGCTCGCCCAGCCTCCGCACGTCGTTGCCAAACTGGTCGGAGATCTCCTTTCGGATCGCTCGGATCTCATCGATAAGCGGATCGGGCTTGGATGCGCCGGTCGAACACTCGCTCATGTTTCCTCCTCCCACAGCAGTTCGGGAGTCACAATCAGCGGCGGCAACAACCCCAAACGCGTACAGATCGTACGCAGGTGCCGGAGCTTATTCGGATTGGCGAGGTGGCGGACATTCCAGGTCAGCAGGTAGTCGGCATCGTGCACGGTCGCGACCGCCAGGTGAATGGCATCGCCGGCCACCGGGGACGGCACGACTTTTTCTCGCACGAGAACTTCCGCCAGACCGATTGCGTTTGGCGTCACGAGCACACGTCGGACCCCTCCGATGTGCGCGAGCGCGGCCTCGCGGTGCGGGTACCGCGGGTGAGTGAGCTCCGCGATGACTTCGGCCGAAAGGAACAGATCGTGCTTCCGGCGCTGGGTCGCCCACCATTCGAGACTCGTCTCCCGGCGATAGATGCTGCCGGGGTCGTTGCGGTCTGTGACGCAAGCGCTGACGAAACTTGTTTCCAGGTAGACGCGGGCCATATGCGTATTCTACCACGCTTCAGCCGTCAGCCGTCAGTCAATCGAGCCACTGCTTCTGCGCCAACTTCCGCGGCAGGTACATCTCCGTGATAAAGCTGAAATGCTTGTTTGACAGCCCGTCGGGCCCGAGCTTCATCCCCAGTCCTTCCGCCCAGTCAGGCTGAAACCACCATAAGCCGAACCGTGCGTGTTTTCGCGGCCGGTCGATCGAGCGCGTGCTCCATCGCCTCCACCCCGGCCGCCGCGAAGATTCGGTGCCCGCACGAACGGCACACCAGCGTCGGCACATTCTCAAACAGGATGTGCCGCGCGCCGCGCCGGCGATACACGCGCACGCGCGCCGGCTTCAGCGGCTCGCCGCAGTACTCGCAACGATCCGCGACTTTACCATTACTCGACCTCATACGTCGTAATGATACGCACTCGTCCGTCTGCCAACAAACGGGCCACCACGCGCGTCGGGCGCCCGTCCACGGCGCGGCCCTCAATCTCGTACTTGCGCTGCCGCGGCCACGGAGGGCGCCGTGTCAGGTCGCTTCCCTCGACCCAAGGGCTTCCAAGCGCCCGACCCACTCACCAAAGTGCGGACATGCTTGTTTCATTTTGGCGAGTCCGATCTGTTTTGCGGCGATGGTTCCGTGCAAGACCTTCTGGTAGCTGGGGGCTACGCCCAGGATTCGCTTCGACGGTGCGGTCTCTGGATGGTCGTCAATGGCTTCGGGCTCGCCACACTCCGCGACAATCTCCTCGAAATGGTCGCTCAACGACGGACACTGCGCGACATCCGCGAGGATCTGCGGCTCGGCGAAAAGGAGCGCCTCGAACTCGTGCGTCTGGATGTACGGCACGAAGCGACTCTGATCGAATGAGTCGCCGAGTTCGCCGCAAATCTCCTCATGCACGGCTCGTTCGATCGTACTTACCGCCTCACGATACGGTCTCGGCAGTGCTGTACGTCTGCCAGGCCAGTCCGTCGGTAGGCCATAGTAGTCGAACATAGTGGTGCAGTAGCGGTGTTGATCTTGCTTCAACGCGGTCAGGATGTCCGCGCGAGCGCTGGCCCATGGGCGCACGCCGCCCTTATGCCTTGGCTTGCCGATCAGGCTCGCCGAAAGAAACACGCCTAGCCGGCCGAGATCGGGGGCCAGCACCTCTCGTACGAACGTCTGCTCGGTCTGGCCCTCGACCAGCGCCAGCACCCTACTCATGGACCGGTCCCCCCTCGATGACGTTCTTCTGCCACAGTTCGCCCAGCGAATACTGGTCGAGCCACTCGGCCAACTGCGTCTTGTCCACGCGGCTAAAGTTCGACGCTCCGTCCTTGCGATCCACGACGATTACGTCCTCGGGCTCGAAGTAGTCGAGCAGTGGGCTCGATTGCGTCGAGACGATGACCTGCGTCCGCGTCGCCGCTTGCTTCAATAAACCCGCCAGCACGTTCAGGGCGTAAGGATGTAGACCCAGCTCGGGCTCGTCGAAAAGCATCGTAGCGGGTGGGCGTGGCTGGAGAAGCGCCGTGGCCATGCAGATGAAGCGCAGGGTGCCGTCCGACAGTTGGCTCGGATGAAACGGATAGTCACTGCCCTTTTGCGTCCACTCCAGCAAGACCACTTCATCCTGACCGTTCGACTGGGGGCGGAGCTTGAAGTCGTCAAAGAACGGGGCCACCAATCGAACTGTGTCGCGGATCAGCTCATACGCCGCTTTGTCGCCCTTGAGCGTGATGCCCGCATTCCCATCGCGGAGCCTGCGCAAGAATGCGGCGAGGTTCCCGGCATCCGCCCGCAGTTGCTCGTTATCCCGTATCGACCCAGCCCGGCGGACGGGGGCTGTGTCGCTCGTGTCGTGGAAGTGATATGCGGTCCAGCTCGACACCGCCTCGTACACGTAGTACTCCACGCCTCGCGGCCCAGTGACGCCGCGGTCGTCCTTGCAGTCTTTGAGCTTCGCCTCCGCGTGCCCCCGGCCAAGCCCATAGTCCTTGTCCGAATAGCTGGTCCGCTCCTCGCCGAAAAACAACTCATTGTTCACGGTGCGCTTCAGCGCGAACGCGTAGCCATTCGGCGGAAACTCCAGCTTACCGACGATCTCCGGCGTGACTTTCGGCCCCAGGAACAGATGGGCATCGGCCCCGCCATGCTCGCGGACATACGCCTGGAGGTTCTGCTCCACCATGGCCTGTAGCATCGTGAAGAAGTCCACGAAGTTGCTCTTTCCCGCACCGTTCGCCCCGATAAGGACGTTCAGCGAGCCAAGCTCGAAGTCTTCCAGCGAGCGGATCGACTTGAAGCCCTTTATCGTCAGCTTCTTGATGCGCGCGGCCATACGCTACCCACTCTCATTGTACGTGTGCGGGGTTCAATCCAACCACTGCTTCGCCGCCAGCTTCTTGGGCAGATACTCCTCCGTGATGAAGCTGAAATGCTTGTTCGACAGGGCTTCCAGCTCCAGCTTCACCCCCAGTGCCTCCATGTGCTTGATCTCCCGTTGCCACTCTTTTCGCTGGAACCACGGGTATTCGCGGATCTCCCGCGCCCGCCGGCGGTCTTCCTCGGTCAGCGGCATCGGCACGTGCGGCGGGATGTCGAACCGTTCCGCGTCGAAGCTGCTCATGCCGATGAACCGCGCCGCCGGTATCGCCATCCGCTGGCTTTCGAACGCCAGGTTGATCGAGCCCTGCTTTATCACGCTGTAGATGTAATACCCCCACGGGTCATTATCGACGAGCACGTACACCGGCAGCTTCACCTCGTGGTGCATGCGAAACACCAGCCGGCGCACGCCGCGCGGCGGCTGACCTCCGCCGTGAATGATCAGGCACTTCTCGCGTTCCCAGAAGCGGTCCTTGTTGAAGCGCTGCCAGATAGCGCCTTTCTCGATCAGGAGGACATATTTCGCGCTGCACTTGACGAACTCGATGACCTCGCCCTCGACGATGCTCGGCACGGCCCAGCCGCCGGAGCCCATCGCGGCCAGTTCGATCCGGTCGCCGTTATCGATGATGGACATCGGCCCGACCATCGCCCCCTTGGTCTCGGCGTGGACGCCGAGCTCCTCGCGGAGGGCACCGACGGTGACCTCGATGTCCTCGATGATCGGGTCGGACTCCTCCTGCTCCAAGAAGACGAGCTCCTTAGCCTTGCCGTCCGGCGACTTGATCGGCACCTTCAGGTTGTAGAACAGGTCGCGGATGCTGGTCGAGTCGCCGGCGTCGATCAGCTTGCGGCAGACCTCGGCGACCCGCAGCGTCTGCATGAACTTCTTGGCCTGGCTGCCCTCGCCCTTGCGGCGGCCAAGCAGGCTGAAGAACGACCGGCGTTGCTTGCCGTCGAGCAGCTCGATGATGCGTTTGGTCTCGTTGAACTGGACGTTGCTGAGCGTACGCGAGGGGATGTCGACGTAGGGGTCCTGGCGGTCGTGGACGACGCCGACAACCTCGCGGGCCAGCTTGGCGATCCGCTCGCCCGCCGCGGCCCGGTCGCGTCCGCTCGCCTTGCGGCGTGTTTTGGTCGTTTTAGCCAAGGTTCGACTCCGGAAAAAGCTGTCAGCCGTTCAGCATTGTAGGGTTCTCCCTGCGGGCCGCGACAGGTGATCCGCACAGCGGACCCCGTCGCTAAGCTCAGGCGATCAGACGGCCAACGCATAGGCGATGAGGCCGCACCCAAGCACCATAATGAGGTTGACTAGCAACGCTAACCACCAGCACAAGCGCCTCGGTTGCACCCACCGCGGTTTCAGGAGCTCGTAGAAACTGCGTACACCCACGTAGAGCGCTAGTCCGAGGCCGAGGATCATGAGGCCGCATATGGTCTCTCCCCGCAAGGAGCCGGCCAGCGACCACGGGACCATGAGGATAGCCGGTGCGAGCAAGGCAAGACCAGGGTGAATCGGCCCCGTGCGCGCCTCTCCGGCCACAAAATACGTTTCCGGCCGCGCTGGATCAAATGGGCGTCCGCACTCCGGGCACCGCGGCTCCGGCAGGCCATCGAGGATGTAGCCGCAGCCGAGGCAGCGCTTGTGTACGGGGTCTGCCATGCGCTCATTCTACCCCGGCGCGCGGGACGCGGACGGGGGGCATCGCGGTCGTCGCTCAGTCGCCCTTCCGGGGCTCTGTCTTGGTTGCGGTTGCCCGCTCACCCAGGGCTGGCGCCCTGGGCTACCTTCAAACGTCCCCGCGGGATTACGCTTGCAACGCCGCGGCCTGCGGCTATACTGCCCCCCGTGAACATTCCCACCGTGGACATGGAGGTCTACCGAGTGAGGGGTATATGCGCTGCCCGCAGGTTCAGGTAACCATCAATCTCGATCAGGTCCGCGCCGCGGCAGAGGCCATCCGCGCGAAGACGGGCGTGGGCCTCATCGCGGTCATCAAGGCCGATGCGTACGGCCTCGGTGCGGCGCGCGTCGCCGACACGCTGGCGTCCGTCGTCAATGAGTTCGCCTATTTCGCGGTAAGCGAGGCGCGGGAGGTCGGCCGGCCCGGCCTCATCCTCGGACCGCCGGAGGGCGATCCGGCCGAGTATTGCGAGCTCGATCTGCGGCCTGCGGTCGCGAACCGCGCCGCGGCCCAGAAGTTCGCCGGCACGCGCGTCGCGGTCAAGGTCGACACCGGCATGCAGCGCTTCGGCTGCCCGCCGGAAGATCTGGATGACCTCGTCGCGCGCTGCGACGTGGAGGACTTCTTCTCGCATGCCGTAACGCTGGACGCAATCGAGCGGCTGCGCCGTGCGTGCGCCGGACGCGGCCGCCCGCTGCACGCGGCGGCGACGTGCCTACTCGACTACCCGGAGGCCTGGTTTGACGCGGTCCGGCCCGGTCTGGCGCTCTATCGGGGGGCCGTGCGGGTCACGACCCGGCTGCAGTCCATCCGCGAGACTGCCGGCCCGGTCGGCTACACGGGCTTCCGCTGGTCCCGGGTCGGCATCATCCTCGCCGGCTACAGCAATTTTGTCTTGCCCGCCCCCGTGCTGATCAACGGCCGCCCGCAACGGCTGCTCGAAGTCGGCATGAACACCGGCTTCGTCTCGGTCGATCCGACGGACAAGCCGGGCGACGAGGTCGTGCTGCTCGGCGGCGGCCTGACCGAGGCCGTGCTCGCCGAGCACCTGCACGTTCGTGAGCACGAAATCCTGTGCCGCTACACCGCAATGGGCCCGCGGCACTACGTCACGCAGACCCCGACCGCAGCCCCGGCCGTCCTGTCCGGCAAAGCAACTCGCGGTGCCTAGCCCGAAGTTCCGGTGCTCCGAAGTCGTAACTCGCGCTTGCGCCGGGGATTCCGCCGAAGTGGCCGGTTGCGTACTGCCTACAGCCTGACCTGCAGCAGGGCCAGGGCGTGCTGCTGCAGCGGC
>Ga0315291_10000179_pt1 | contig 78288 bp, 48 predicted proteins | sample YL17G12_20_MG_FD_203070 | JGI IMG/M metagenome (GOLD analysis project Ga0315291, IMG submission 203070) | Sediment microbial communities from Yellowstone Lake, YNP, Wyoming, USA - YL17G12_20 | ecosystem: Environmental > Aquatic > Freshwater > Lake > Sediment | place: USA: Wyoming | collected... | reverse complement strand
GCCTCGTCGTCCCGTACTGCCCGCATTGCCCGTTTCACCCATCGCCCCGATTGCCCATATTGCCTCGTCGTCCCGTACTGCCCGCATTGCCCGTATTGCCCGTCATTCCCCGTGTCCTCCCCGTCTTGCCCGACATATTTTAATTCTTGCGTGTCGGTACGTGTCGCGTGAGTGGAGCCTCAGCCGAGGACGAGCGTGTTCTGGAACAGGTCCGTAAGATGGACCCCGAAAGGTTCAACGAGGTGCTCATCGCCCTTCTCGAAGCGATGGGGTTCGAGCTGGGCGATGCCGCGTTCTCCGGAGGAACGTTGCTCCTGAAGGCCCGCCTCGACGGCAAGGAGTACCTGGCCCAGGCCCGCCAGGACGAGGGGATCATCGAGGAGCTCCAGGCCCTGGGCGCCTCGCTCGAGGGCCGCGAGGGCATCTACGTCGCCCTCGACAGCTTCGACGACAAGCTCCGCGAGGAATGGGCCGCCAAGAGCGTCGAGCTCCTGGATTCCAAGGACCTCGTGCTGGGCATCCGCGCATACAAGATAATCGAGAAGCTGGACGGGATGGAGAAGGACATCGAGGCCGAGAAGGAGGCGCAGAAATCCGCCCTCGCAGCGGCGAAAGCGGCCGAGGCGGCCTCAAAAACCGCGAAGAAGGCCGCCGAGGCCGTCGTGGAGTGGGGCGTCGAGCTGGAGCTTTCGCGCCTTCCGGCGGAGCTCCAGTACGAGGTGAAGAAGAATCTGCGGCCGGCCCGGGAGCTTTCGGCGCTGGGCGACCACCGGGGCGCGCTCGACCGCTGGGACCGGATCATCCAGCTGGTGCCGGACCTCAAGGGCGCCTACTTCGAGCGGGGCAACGAGCTGTACGCCCTGCGCGACTACCACGGCGCCGTGCGCGCCTACAACACCGAGCTCAAGCACAGCCCCGGCCGGGCCGAGGTGTGGTACAACAAGGGCGTCGCCTACTCCGAGCTGGGCAATTTCGACAAGGAGGTCGAAAGCTACATCCGGGCGGTGGAGCTGGAGCCGTCCCACGAGCGCGCGCTGAACAACCTGGGGGTGGCGTATTACAACGCCGGGCGCCACGAGGATGCGCTCCGGACCTACGACCGGCTCCTCGTCCTCAGGCCGGCCTCTGGCCGCGCCCGCAACAACCGCGGGGCGGCGCTCAAGATGCTGGGCCGGCTCCAGGAAGCGCTCGACGCGTTCAACGCCGCCCTCGAGGACGACCGCGACCGCGAGGTCGCCCTCCACAACAAGGCCGAGGTGCTCTCGCTCATGGGCCGACACCAGGAATCGGCCGAAGCCTACGAGATCCTGATGAAGACGGGCCGGCCGGACGAGAAGCTCTGGCACGCCTTCGGGTCGCAGCTCGAGGCGCTGGGCCGGAACTGGGAGGCCGTGAAGGCATTCGGCGAGGCGGTGCGCCTGAACCCCAACTTCTCCGACGCCTGGGACCGGATGGACGGGCTCGTGGAGCCGTCCCGGATTTCGGAAATGCTCTCCGAGTGCGACCGGGCGCTCTCGGTGCACCCCGACGACATGTTCGACCTTTTCCAAAGATCGCGCCTGCTCCGCCGCCTGGGCATGACGCAGGACGCCATCACCGCCCTCGAGCGCGTGGTCGAGCTCAACCCCTACTTCGCGGTGGCCTGGCACGACCTGGGCAGGATCTTCTATACCGTAGGGAAACCGGCCGAGGCCGCAGAGGCCCTCGAGAAGGCGACGGAGTTCGAGCCAGCCAGCGAAGCCGGCTGGAGGGACAAGGGCAACGCCTACTTCCTGCTGGGCCGGCTCGAGGAGGCGGTGGCCTGCTACGACCGCGTGAGGTCCTCGGACGAGGGCTTCGAGGAGGTCTGGTTCAACAAGGGCAAGGCGCTCTCCCGGCTGGGAAGGGAGGACGGGGCGCTGGCAAGCTACGAGCGCGCCCTGGCCCTCCGCCGGGACCATGCCGAGCTGTGGTTCCGCATCGGCATCGCCCGGCGCCGCCTGGGCCGCTACAACGAGGCGCTCCAGGCGCTGGACCAGGCCATCCAGATAAAGGTGGACTACCACGAGGCCTGGTACGAGAAGGGAAACCTGCTTTGCGAGATGGAGCGCTTCGAGGAAGCGGTCCCGTGCTTCGACCGGGCGATGGACCTGCACCCCGACAGCGAGGAATCCTGGGCGGCCCGGGGGGCCGCGCTGCACGTTCTGGGCAAAACGGCTGAGGCTCTCGATTGCTACGAAAAGGCCATCGCCCTCAATGACAATTACCTGGAGGCCTGGTACCGCAAGGGCAACGTCCTGAGCTGGGCCGGCCGGTACTCCGATGCGCTGAAATGTTACCAGAAGGTGCTTGAAAAGGATCCCTACCACTCGGAGACCTGGAACTGGAAGGGCACCGCGCTCTTCAACCTGGGAGACCGCGAGGGCGCCAAGGAGGCCCTGAAACAGGCCATAACCATTAACCGCCACGACACCAAGGCCTGGAGCAACCTCGGGAGCATCCACAACGCCGAGGGGGAGTTCGCCCGTGCCCTCGAGGCCTACGACAAGGCGCTCGAGGCCGAGCCCAACTTCGTCCACGCCTGGGTCGGCAAGGGCAACGCGCTCTTCGGGCTGAACCGGCCCAGAGAATCCATCGAGTGCTACGACCGGGCGGCGGCCATCAACCCCGATTACCTGGCGTCGCTTCGCAACAAGGAGGCGGTGCTGGCCTCGGGCGGCCAGCTCGAGGAGGTCGTCGCGGTCTGCGACGAGCAGATACGCAAGGCGCCCAGCGACTGGGGCGCCTACGAGCGCCGGGGAGACGCCCTCAACAAGCTGGGAAAGTACTCCGAGGCGTTCTCGTCGTACAAGCGGTCGCTGGAGCTCAATGCCGACAACCCGTCGGGCTGGTGCAAGCTGGGCGACATCGCCCAGGGGCTGGAAAAGCAGGAGGATGCGCTTTCCGCCTACGACAAGGCGCTCGAGCTCGAACCGGAGAATGCAGCGGTGATGAACAACCGGGGCACGGTGCTCTTTTCGCTCGGGCGCCTCGAAGAGGCCGAGAAGGCGTTCACGGTCTCGCTGGAAACCGACTCGCGCGTGGCCGGCGTGTGGAGCAACAAGGGCAACCTGCTCTACCGGACGGGCGACTTCAAGGAGGCGGCGTCATGCCTCCAACGCTCGTTGGAGCTGACCCCCGACGACCCCGTGGTGTGGCACAACTACGCCAACGTGCTCAGCACCCTCAAAAGGTACGACGAGGCGCTGGATGCCTTCGACCGGGCCTTCAAGCTCAGGCCCAGCGAGGTCTACCTCGACGGCAAGGGCAACATCTACCGCGAGATGCAGGACTTCGAGAATGCACGCGACTGCTACGACCAGGCGCTCAAGCTGAAGCCGGACTTCGCCCGAGCCTGGAACAACCTGGGGGCGGTGGCTCTGATGGTCGGCGACCTGCCCGGAGCCGCCTCAGGGTTCCAGAAAGCTGCCGCCCTGGATGACAAATATGCCGTCCCGTGGAACAACCGCGGCGTGGTCCTCGAGCGCCAGGGCATGATAAAGGACGCCGTCGAGTGCTACCGGAAGGCCGTGGAGATAGACAAAAACTACGCGGAGGCGTGGTTCAACCTGGGCAACTCGCTGCACGTCATCGGCGACCTGGAGACGGCGCTGGAAGCCTACGACCGGGCGCTCTCGAACTATCCGGACCTTATGCCGGCGCTCCTGCGCAAGGGCGAGGCCCTCAACATCATGGGCCAGAACAAGAAAGCGCTCGGGTCCTTCGACGCGGTGCTCAAGATGCAAAAGGGGAATGCCTCTGCCTGGCTGGGGCGCGGCAACGCCCTGCTGGACCTCGGGCGGAAGACCGAGGCGATAGCGGCCTTCGACAAGGTGCTCGAGCTGAACCCGGAGTCGGCCGAGGCCTGGTTCAAGAAGGGCCACCTCCTCGAGAGCATGCGCCACACCATCAAGGCCCGCGAGTGCTACCAGAAGGCCGTGACCCTGGAGCCCGTGTACCAGGAAATCCTGAACGCAAAGCTCAAGCGCAGGGAGCAGGCCATCTCTCCAAAGCACTCGTTCGCCTCGGAGATAAAGCAGCCGGACGAGGAAGAATGAGTCCGTAGAAGAAAGGGTGCAAGGGTGGAAGGGTGGAAGGGTGGAAGGGACGAAACGGACCCGTCCTTCGTCCCCTTGCACCCTTTCACCCTTTCACCCTTTCACCCTTCCCCCCTTTTGCCAACCGCCTTATTTCTTCGGCAGCTCCGCCAGTATCGTCAGCTCGCCGATGGCGAGCGCCTCGACGCGCATGTTCTCCGCGACCGATGCTCGCTCGAGCTTGACCATTTCGGGCGTGACGGTGACCTTCGTGCCGTCCGGCAGGGCCAGTTCCATCGGGCCCTTCGCCAGAGAGGCGCCGGCCTCCTTCGGGTCCAGCTTCTCGACCGCGGCCGACACGAGTCCGGCCCTGGCCTTGAATGCCGGGCCTATCTTCTGCTTCACGGGCTGCACCCCGACGAACTCCTCTCGAAGCTCGGCCGGCTTTGCAAGGCGGATGCGGTCGGCTTTGAGCGTGCCCCTCATGTCATCCAGGAAATCGCGCAAAAGCTCGGCATCCCTGCCGAAGATGTAGACGGTGCCCATCGGCTGGCCCAGGCGAAGGCCCTTTGCGCCCTTCCAGGCGCGGAGCTTCGCGACTATGTCCCGGGCGACCTCGCCGGTCTCCAGCGCCTTTCCGTCGGTCAGCACCGGCTCGGGCCATTTCGAAAGGTGGATGCTCTTTCCGCTTTCGAAGGCCTGGAAGTGCCTGCGATGGATCTCCTCGGTCACGTGAGGCATGAAAGGGGCGAGCAGCTTGGCCAGGCCCAGGCCTATTGTGTAGAGCGTGTACCTCGATGAATCGTCGCGGCGGTGCTTGACCATCTCGATGTAGTGGTCGGCGAACTCGTGCCAGAGGAAGACCTCGATCTCTCGCATCGCCTTATCGAACTGGTAATCGTCCATCATCATCGTTGCGCGCTCCACCATCGCCGAGTAGGCCGCCAGTATCCAGCGGTCGGTGGACTTGAGGGCCGCAGGTTCGGCGGGCCTCTGCTTTGCATCCTTCAGGTTTGCCCCGACGAACTTTTCGATGTTCCAGAGCTTGAGCACGAGCTTTCCGCCGTGGACGACCTCCTTGGAATGGAAGGCGTGGTCCATGCCCAGCGTGCAGGCCGCCGCGTAGTACCGGAAGGCGTCGGCGCCGTGCTTTGCCAGAAGCGGCAGCGGGTCTATGACGTTCCCCTTGGAGGTGTGCATCGGCGTTCCGTCGGGGGCCATGATGAACCCGTTGATGATGATGTCGTTCCAGGGCTTTTTATCAAAGAGCAGCAGGTGGCGATGTATGGTGTAGAAAGCCCAGGTGCGGATTATATCGTGGCTTTGGGGGCGCAAGGACATCGGGAACAGCTTCTTGAACCGGGCATCGTCCCTCTGCCAGTAGGTGTTGTACAGCGGGGTGATGGAGCTGTCCATCCAGGTGTCGAACACGTCCTCGACGCCCTTGAGCTTCCCGCCGCAGTCCGGGCAGGCCGGCACGGGCGGCTGAGTTACCGTCGGGTCGACATAGCACATGTTGGGCTTGGCCGGCACGGCCTTGCCGCATTTCACGCATTCCCAAACTGGGATCGCAGTGGCAAAGTACCTCTGCCTCGAGATGCACCAGTCCCAGGCCAATGAGTTGGTCCAGTTCTCGAGCCTGACCTTCATGAACTCCGGGTGCCACGCCACCTCGTTCGACTTTTGAATGATGCGCTCCTTGTAATCGAGCGTCTTGAGGAACCACTGCGGGACCGACAGGAACTCGACGGGCGTGTGGCAGCGCCAGCAGGTGCCGACGCTCTGCGCAAGCTCTTCCTGCTTCACGAGCAGGCCGCTGCGCTCCAGGTCCTTCAGGACGGCCTCGCGCGCCTCCCGGATGGTCATGCCAGTGTAGATCCCGGCCAGCGAGGTCATGCGCCCGTCGGCGTCGATGCCCTTATCTATGGGCAGGTTGTAGCGGTGGACCCACTCGAGGTCGTCCTTGTCGCCGATGGTGCATATCATCACCATGCCCGTGCCGAAATCGGGGTCCACCTTGGCGTCGTCCTGGACGGGGACCTTCTTGCGGTATATCGGTGTGATAAGGGTCTTGCCGAGCAGGTCGCGGTGGCGATCGTCGTCCGGGTTGACCGCGACCATCTGGCAGGCGCACAGAAGCTCCGGCCGGGTGGTGGCGATCAGTTCGGTCTTCCCGTCCTCGCGCCCGAACTTGACGAAGTTCAACTTCGTTTTCCGTTGCTGGTACTCGACGTCGGCGCTGGCCAGGGCCGTGCCGCAGTGCGGGCACCAGGTGACGGGGAACTCCTTCTTGTAAACCTGGCCGCGGGCGAGCATCACGAGGAAGGTCAGCTGGGTGACGCGCCGGTAGTTTACTGAGTCAGTCTGGTAGTAGAGGCTCGGGTCCATCGAGTGGCCCAATATCTTGAACTGCCGGGTCATCTCGGCGATATTCTCGGCGGCAAAGGCCGAACAGAGATCGATGAGCTTTTGCCGCGGGGTGTTCTTGCGGTTGACCCCGTAGCGCTTCTCGGTGGCGACCTCTATCGGCATGCCGTTCACGTCGGCGCAGAGCGGGAAGAACACGGAAAAGCCGCGCAGGCGCTTGTAGCGGGCGGCGAAGTCTATCTGGGTGTAGCTCGTGGCGTGGCCCAGGTGCAACGCGGCGTTGGCATAGCGCGGCGGGTTGTCGATGGAGAACACGGGCGCTTCGGAGTTCCAGTCGAACCAGTAGGTGTGGTCCTTTTCCCATGCGTCCTGCCAGCGGGATTCGACCTCCTTGAAGTCGTAGTCCGTCGGCGGGAGCGGCTCGTCCTTTTCTTCGGCGCCTTCCTTTTCCTCAGGCATTGTTACCGGTGCCACCAAAGCGATGGGGGGATATCAATATTATCTATATGAAACAGGCGAGGTGAACATGTTAACAAGTCAACAAGTTGGAAAGAAAGGCAGATGGTTCACCTGTTCACCTGTTCAATCGTTCGTTTGTTTACTTATTCACTCTATCGACAAATCTCTCAGACAGCCACGAGCCGTCGTCCTTCCTTCCGCACCAGCCCATTGGCCTGGAGCCTCGCGACATGCTTGCGCACCATGACCTCCTCCCAGAACCGGAACGGGAGCTTCAGCGCCCACATGTACGACCCGTAGAGCGGGTGGCGCCGGACGAGCTCGTCCATGGTCGCCGGCGCGCGCAGGACCTCGCGGATATAGCGGTCGCGCTCGGCGATGCGGGCCTTGTATCTGCGCAGGATGCCGGCGATGTCACGGTCGATAGGGGCGGTGTGCGCCGTGACGAGAACGCTGGGCCTCAACCGGATTATCCTGTCGATGGACCGGGCGAAGTCCTCCGGCGAGGAGCAGGCGTGGCCGTACCACGGTCCGAAAGCGTCGGGGCAGATGTCGCCCGAAAAAAGGGTGCGGCTCTCGCGGTGGAAGAAACCGCAGTGTCCCGGCGAATGGCCCGGCAGATGGACGGCTTCGAGCGCGGGTCCTCCGAGGTCGAACGTGTCCCCGTCGTTGTAGGTCCCGACCTTCGGGCCCTGGCGGTGGGGGATGAACGCCAGCGTGAACTTGCGGATGTCCTGCCCGTCCTTGCGGCCGACGATACCCATCTTGCGGAAATAGACCGGGAGCGAATTAAGCATCGGCGCGTCGAGCCGGTGCGCCAGGATTGGTACGCCCCTGAAGAGCCAGTTGCCGAAGTTGTGGTCCCGGTGGTAGTGGCTGTTGAGCACCAGATGGATGTCGTGCTGGCGTTTGAGCTTGCGCACGACATCGATGCCCGGCCCCGTGTCTACGAGTATATTTCGCTTTCCGAGGGCCAGTAATGAATGCGCGTAGGGAATCCTGGCCTCTTTGGTGGCGTGGACCAGGTACAGCCCGGAGGCCATCTCCTCGAGGCGCCCGGGCTCCGGCTCGGCCGCCGGGCGCTTTCCTTGCCCCCCCTCTTCACCCGTCACGAGGTCGGGAAAGGGCTGCCTTTATTTAAGAAATCGGTCGATTTGGCGGAACTGGGGGCCCCCGCATATTGGGGGTTGGCGGGGGCCCCGTCAGATGGAACGCGGAGGGACCGCCAGGAGGCCTGCTAAGCAGCTCCCGGACACGGGAACGGGTCTGGACGCCCGCTATCTGGTCACGCTCGCCGCCAGCGCGATCCGCTTCTTCAGGAACGTCTGAAGGTCGAATGCACCGGGCTGGGCGGTCGTCCACGAGTCGGGCCCTATGATGACCCACCAGTTGATATTGCCAGGCCTCTTTTCCACCGGATTCCTCCACCTGTTTCCTGGGCCTCACATATATAAAAGAAGTTTGGTGCAAACGTCGAATGGTTTGAATATATTCATCCGGAAACTCAAAAGAGCGAGCAGGGCGAGCTCTTTTTGGATCAGGGCGGACCCCAACATATGACCCGATAGTACAAATGAAACATTGGGTCTGCCTGGATGCGAACCTTTTATACCGCCCAAGCCCCTTGTCAGGGGGAGCGAAGATGAAGGTCGTTTTCCTCTACGACGGGCCCCATCCGATGCACCTGGCCTGGGCAAAGAGCGTCGGCGCCGTGCCGGTCGCCAACCGGTTCAACACCCGGACGGACGCCGCAGCGCTGAAGGCCCGGCCCGACGAATCGTCGGCCCGGAAGGCGCGGGGATTGGACCTCGTCAAGAGCCTTTCATTGCGCTCTCTGGGCCTCCCCGCTTCGTCCTATTTCCAGGGACTGGTGCAGGGCGCCGCCGACATCAAGGACCTCGACGCCGACGTGCTCCTGATCGAGGGCCGGATGGGCGTCGTCCCGGGCGACCTGTTCAGGAAGCTTAGGGGCGGAAAGGTCATACTCATCACCGCCGACCCGCTGATTTGGGAAATGAGGTCCTTTTCGCCCTACTGGCGCCGGCGCTTCGACCGGATCCTCGAGGGTTTCGACGGGATTATATCGGTCTCGAGGATGATGTACGACCTTTTGCCGAATAAGGCGCAGCGCAACGCCCACGTCGTCCACCCGTCCTTCGAGAGCAACTACTTCGGGATAGAGCCCGCACCCGATTCCAGGGCGATAGCCTACATCGGCGCCCTCGACGAGCGGAAGGGCGTGGACCTGTCCATAGAGGCGTTTGGGCGGGTACGCAAGGCCATTCCGGACGCGCGGTTCCTGCTTATCGGGAAGGGGCCCCTGCGCGAGAGGTACGCGGGCGTCGAGGGGGTCGAGTTCCTGGGCTTCGTGGACGACCCGGGAGAATGCCTGAGAAAATGCGCCCTCTTCCTGCACCTGTCGCGGTTCGACCCGTACCCCGTCTCGGTCCTCGAGGGAATGGCAGCCGGATTGGTGCCGGTGGTGTCGGAGATGACCGGGACGAGGGAGCTTCTCGAAATGATAGACCCGGGGCTGGTGGCCGCTGACCCGGCCCACGCCGCGGCAAAGCTTCAGTCGCTTCTAGAACATCCGGCCCAGATACGGGACCTTTCCGCCAGATGCCGCCAGGCGGTCCGGGGCTGGGACAAGGAACGGAGCATACGCGATTTCCAGCAGGCGTTCGCGGAGATAACGGGTGAAAGGGCAAGCGGGAACGGAGGCGGCCGATGAAGGTCCGCGAGGACATTGCGGTCCTCATCCTGAACTACAACGGCGAGGCATTCATCGAGGCGACCGTAAGGTCGATACTGGACCAGACCGTGGTCCCGCATGTCGTGATGATAGACAACGCCAGCACGGACAGATCGGTCGCGGTCATCAAAGAGAAGTACCCGCAGGTGGAAGTGGTCCAAAACGACCAAAACTACGATTTCGGCACCGCCTACAACCGGGCCATCCGGCCGCGCCGTGAAAAGTACGTGGGCCTGCTCAACAATGACATCGTGATGGAGCCGGACTGCATCGAGAACGCGCTCGGATTCCTCGAGCGTGAGCCGTCGGCGGGCGCGGCAGTGTTCATTGTCTTCGAGATGGACCGGAAGGTCTCGTTCCCGTACGAGCGGGACTACATACTCAAGCCGCGCTTCGGGGTCGACCTAGGAACGCGGGTGCGGTTTGCGACGAAGAACGACCCTCCCCAGTGGATGCGCTATGTCTGGGGCGGTGGGACGCTCCTGCGCCGGGCCGTGTTCGACGCCATCTTGTTCGACGAGGAGTTCGGCTGGTACTGGGAGGACGCCGACCTGGGCTGGATGATGGTCAACCGCACGGGTTTTCGGCCGGCGGCGGTGCCGGGCGCCATGGTGCACCACATGGGCGGCGTGTCGGTGAAGAAGCGATTCGGCGCAAGCGAGATGAATCTCCGCGACCACCGCAATTCGCTGCTGTCGTTTGCCAAGAACGCCACGGGACGGGAGCTTCTGCGCTCGCTGCCCCAGAGGCTCTATTTCTTCCTGAAACAGCCGGACAAGATGAAGCTCTGGCGGGACATGGGGAGAAAGCGCCGGACGGAAAGGACCGTGAGATAAAGGGTGGCTGGGTGAAAGGGTGCAAGGATGGAAGGGGGAGACGGGCCCCGTTCACCCCTTGCACCCGTCCACCCTTCCACCCTTGTCCCCTTCGTTTCCTTCAGGTCCCTTCGCTCCTGCGCTTGCTGTAATAGATTATGTCCTCATGCCGGACATAGCCGAGCTTTGCGAAGAATGCCATCGAGTCGTCATTGTATGTCTCTATGAGCCCGCAGTATATGTCGAAGCCCATCTTCTTGAAACGCTTTTCCAGTTCTTCGACCAGCAGGCGCCCGAGCCCACGGCGCCGGTGCTCCGGGAGCACCGCCAGCCGGTTTATCCAGCCCTTGCGGCCGTCGTGGGTGCCCAGGCCGACCGCGACCATCCGTTCCTTGCCCCCCTCTTCCTCGACCACCTTCAGGTAGATGGATGTGCCCAACCCCATCTGCCGCGTCAGCTCCTTGCGGCTGTCGCGGCCCTTGGGCCGGGCAGGCAGGCCGGAACTCTTCCAGACGGAGAGAAGCTCGTCGTAATCGGAGGGCCGGAGCCGTCGTATCGTGTATTTCAGCGCATTCATGCAGAAGCGGGATGGGCCCGGGGGGATTTTAACGGTTGCGATGCCGCAATGTATAAGGGGGACGTAAACTCCCGGTCCTATACCGAAGTTGCACATAAATTAATAATACCCTTTTGGATTTTCCGCAACGGGGATTCAAATGGCAGGCGAACTTGGAAAGTTGAAGCTGAAGAAACCGAAAGTGATGGACGAGTTCAGGGACTTTATCTCGAAGGGTAACGTCTTTGCGCTGGCTGTAGGTATCATTATTGGTATCGCGTTCGGGGCCGTCGTAAACTCTATGGTCGGCGACGTGATAATGCCTGTTGTTGGGCTTGCGACCGGCGGAGCCGATTTCTCAGACAATTACATTGTTCTCAAGCCGGGCCATATCAACGGGACCGAGGTTTCGTCATTTCCCAGCCTGGCCGCGGCCAAGGCGGCTGGCGCCAACACGTTCAGGTACGGGCTTTTCATAAACCAGATCATCAACTTCCTCATCATAGCTTTAGTAATATTTGCCATGGTCAAAGGAATCAGCATGATGAAGAAGCCCACCCCCAAGGACCCGACCACGCGGGCCTGCCCGGAATGCGACACGCAGATACCCATCAAGGCGAAGCGCTGCCCGAACTGCACCTCGCAGGTCGCGGCGGTCGAGGGGAAGTAAAGGGTTGTGGCCATCAACCGGGCAAACCTAACCGGAGGGAGCCGTTTTTGGCCCCCTGCCGGCCCTCGGCGGGCCATCGAAAAGTTAAATAGAGGGTAAAGGTTAGGGCCCATTACAGGCAATATCGAGGGAGCAGGGATGATAGACATCACGCGGGAGCTCAGGACACTGGTCACCACCGGCAAGGTGGCGCTGGGGGCGGAGCAGGCCAAGAAGGCATTGAAGTCAAAGAGCGCCAAGCTGGTCATAGTCGCCGGCAACGTTTCCAGGGGCAACGCCGAGGCCATAGCCAAATTCGAAAATGCCCCGGTGTACAAGTTCCCGGGAACGAGCCTGGAGCTCGGCGCGGCCTGCGGGAAGCCGTTCGCCGTCTCGGTCCTGACGGTGCTGGCCCCGGGCGAGTCCAGCATCATGAGCCTTCTCAAGTGAGGCCTCGCATGGAGATAAGGCTCGACGAGGGCACTATCAAGCTCATCGCGCTTTTCGAATCCGTTACCAGGGCCGAGGTGCGCGATTGCATCCCGTCCGAGGACCGGGTCATATACATAGTCGGAAAGGGGCAGGCCGGGGCCGCCATAGGCGAGCGCGGGGACAACATCCACCGGCTCCGGGACATGCTGCACAAGACCGTCGAGATAATCGAATGGGCTGAAGTGCCCGAGGCGTTCGTTCGCAACATATTCCACGCCTTCAAGGTCTCAGAAGTGAAGATAGAGCGGCGCAACGGCCGCAACACCGCCGTGGTCACCGTGGACCCCGGCGAGAAGGCCCGCGCCATCGGAAAAGCGGGCCGCAACCTCCACCAGGCCAAAAGCATCCTGGCCAGGCATTACAAGGAGGTCGAGGCGGTCATCATCGCCTGACAAGGGTGGACCGCAGAGGACCGGCCCGAGGCCGGTCCTCTAGGCCGGGACGACCGAAGGTCGTCCACGGAGGGTGCAAGGGTGGAAGGGTCAACGGGGACGACGGACGGTCTCGTTCCGTCCGTATACCCTTGCACCCTTGCACCCTTGCACCCTTGCACCCTTGCACCCTTGCACCCTTGCACCCTTGCACCCTTGCACCCTTGCACCCTTGCACCCTTGCACCCTTGCACCCCTACACCCTTAGAAACAATTTTATCGTAGTTCCCAGATAATGACCCGATGGCAATGCGGCATTTCGTGACCGGCGGGGCGGGGTTCATAGGGAGCCACCTGGTGGACCGGCTGCTGCGGGACACTGACAATTCGGTCACGGTCTACGACAATCTCTCTTCCGGAAAGGAGGAGTTCATAAAGCACCATTTCGGCGGGAAGAACTTTCATTTCGCCAAGGCGGACCTCCTGGACCTTTCGGCGCTCAAGGATGCCCTGAAGGGCCACGACCTCGTGCACCATCTGGCGGCCAACCCGGACATACGGCTGGGCACCGCCGTACCGGAAACAGACCTGCGCCAGGGGACGCTGGCGACCTTCAACCTGCTCGAGGCCATGCGGGCCACCGGCGTCAGGAAGATAGCCTTCTCGTCGAGCTCGGTCGTGTACGGCGAGGCCGAAAGGATACCCACGCCCGAGGACTACGGGCCGCTCGTGCCCATCTCGCTCTACGCCGCCGCAAAGCTCGGGGCCGAGGGCCTCATCACCGCCTACTGCCACAGCTTCGAGATGCAAAGCTGGATATTCCGCTTCGCGAACGTCATCGGGCCGCGCTCGACGCACGGCGTCATCTTCGATTTCATCAACAAGCTTCGCAAGGATCCAAACGAGCTCGAGATACTTGGCAACGGGAAGCAGAGGAAGGCCTACCTCACGGTGGACGACTGCGTCGACGCGATGCTCTTTGTCATCGGCCGCTCCAAGGACACCGTCAACATCTTCAACCTCGGCTGCGAGGAGCAGGTCAAAGTCACGCGCATCGCCGAGATAATCCGGGAGGAGATGGGCCTGCCGGGCGCCAAATTCCGCTACACCGGCGGAGAGCGCGGCTGGAAGGGCGATGTGCGGGCGATGCTCCTGTCGATAGAGAGGCTGAAGGCGCTGGGCTGGAGACCGACGACCACGTCGGAGCAGGCGGTGCGGCTGGCGGTCCGGGCGGGGCTGGGAAAGGGTGGCTGAGGGGCAACCTTTTTATCGGGCAAGATCAATCAATTTCCGTGCTCGGGGACCGAACGCTGTCGGTGATTATTCTGGCCCTTCTGCTCCTCCCGGCGGCAGCTCCCGCTGCGAATGGATCTCCCCGCGCCGCAGCCTACTCGGTCGTCTATGCCCAGGGAGTTGGCAACTACACAGATTACGAGGTCCACTCTCCCTGCGGCATGACCAACAGCACCGACAAGATATCCTGGGACCAGCCGGAGAAATTCGCAGACCAGGCCCGCGTGACCGCCCAGCAGCTCTGGTTCGGCTACGGTTTCGTGGAATACACCTATCACCAGAATGTCACATCGGACAACCGCATACTGTCGCTGTGCCTGACTGCCGAACTGGCCTCCGAGGCGTCGGGCTACAATTTCAATTATCCCTCGGATATCACCGTATCTTTCGGGGGCAAGGAGGTGTGCATGTGGACCTCGCCCGGCGATCCCGGGGGGCGCCGCGGAAAATATGCCGGGGAGTTCTGGTCGCCGACCTATTCCAACTGGGGGTACCTCAAGCAGTTCCAGACCAATACCACGGGGACATACATAGACGGCACCCTGAAAGGCGACCTCAGCATATACGACCTGGCCCTCAACGCAGCGATGGACCTCACGGTGAGGCTGGCCGTGAAATCGACCGCCTCACACCGGGGAGGGCTGAACCTCTACGGGGCCACGGCCGGCGATTACCCTTACGATCTGATGCTTGATGTTACCTACGAACCGGTCGAGGGACCGCCGCCGCCACCGCCGCCCGGACGGGGCGTGTCGCTCGAACCGGCGCCCTCGGAGAATGCCACCGGGAAGAACATATCGCACCCCGTCGAGGCAGGACAAGCGACCTTGTTCGCCCTGGTCCTGCGGAACACGGGCGAGGCCGCCGATGATATAGCGCTCAGCGCGGGCCCGCTGGTCGACGGATGGGCCTGCGTCCTCGGCTCGACATTCCACCTGGCGGCCGGAGAGGCCCGAAACCTCAGCGTGAGGCTCGATGCGGCGGGCTCCCTGTACGGCGGGGACGCCGTGACGTTCGACGTCACCGCAACGTCGAAAAACGATTCCTCGGTCCGGGACGCGGTACATCTCAATGCGGTCATCCCCGTGCACGCCGGATTCGAGCTCTGGTGCGATGAGCCGGTGCTACCGGTCGATGCCGGCTCCACCGTATCGTTCGTCCTGAATGCCCAAAATACCGGCAATGTGGATGAGACCTGCAAGCTGGAACTGGTCCCTGAAATGCCCGGCTGGGACGCCACCATCCAGTTCAGCTCGTTGACCGTCCAGCGCGGCCGGACGACCGCGTTCTTCGTCAATGTCACGGCGGCGCCGACCCTCCGGGCCGACGACACCAAGACGTTCGCGGTGTTGGGCAACACCACCAGGGCCCCGGCCGACGGTTCCCCGGTCAGGCTCAAGGCCATCGTCAACCCGTCCTATTTCATCCGGGCGCAGTCCGGGTCGCTGGTCGAGCGCGTCTTCCCCGGTGGAACGGCGGCATTCGACATCGCGCTGGAGAACGTCGGCAACACGAACGACACCGCCTTCATCGGGCTTTCGGCGCCCGAACCGGCCGGCTGGACCGTTTCAACGTTCCCGCCGAGCATCCACCTGGCATACCTGGGAAGATCCCCTTTCACGGTGAACGTCACGGCCCCGGAACACGCCGGTCCCGATGAGCGCTGGACGGGCCACCTCGATATCCGTTCGGCCGGTAACTCATCCAACACCTGGTCCGTCCGCCTCACCGTCATCGTCCTGGAGCTCAGGGGATGGAGCGCAAATGTCACGCCGGGGCGGCAGGCCATCCCGCCCGGCGCCGGCGCCGGCTGGAACGTCACGCTGGTCAACCGCGGGAACCTGCCGCGAGCATTCATGATCGATTTCATGATCCCGGGCGGGCTTCTGAGCCACACGATCGCTCCGCGCAATGTCACGGTGCCGCCTTTTGAGGACCGGACGGAGCATCAGGCCGTTCTCATATCCACCAGGGGATTTCCCGGGGCAAGGACCGTGACCGTCCGGGTATCGGTCGAAAAGGCCGAGGCGGTCTTCAATGTCACCATCGAGGTCCTGCAGGTGTACCGCGTGGAGCTTCGGCTCGCCGACGAAAGGCACAGCTCGCCGGCCGGGGTGAGCCTCCCGGTCAAGCTGACCGTCCTGAACGGCGGGAACGGCGTGGACATCTGCGAGCTTCGGCTCGATGTCGTCGGCCTGGATTGCGGTTGCGGTCGCATGATGGCACTGGAGCCCTTTTCCTCGGAAAACATTACCGTTATGCTCAGGGTCCCGCCCGAATCATACGCACGCGTTTACCGGCTCGACGCGCTAATCGTTTCCTCGGGAGGGCCCCGGGATTCCAGGCAAGCCCTTCTTTCCGTCACTGAAAGACCCCCATATACGGGCAACCTCAGCCTGCTCGTCATGCTGCTCATCGGCCTGCTTTCGGCCATATCCACGGCCGCCCACGAGCGGGTCAGCAGACCTGTCGCTCAAGAAAAAACATAAATATCCGCACCAAATTGACGTCGTCATGTTCCGAAAAGAGCGCATCCTGGGTGCAGCTCTTCTGATGGTATTGCCGTCCATTTTCGGCAACCCGGCCGTGTCCGATCCAGCCGTCAGCGGGCAATTTTGGTCCAACTTCGACACGATGAGCAACGTCAGCGCGTCCGACGGCGTGAATGCCATAGACGGCTCACTGGTCCTGAGCGGGACCTATGCCAGGTGGCTGCTTCCGACCGGAGAGGCGCCCGGGACGATCTGGCGCTACACCATCTCCTCGCCCGGCGCAGCCTGGTATTCCACAAGCTACGATGACGGTTCCTGGCCCGGCGGCCAATCGCCTTTCGGCAAGGATTACAACACCGCCCTCAACCCGAGGACGGAATGGTCCAGCTCCGACATCTGGGTGAGGACCACATTCCATTCGCGCTACGGCGGTCCGGAGCTGTCCGTGGCCCTGCTCCGCCTCTACCACGACGAGACCGTCACCATATATCTGAACGGTGCCCTGCTGTATAGCGCGAGCGGATATACGAGCAAGTATGTCGAGCTGGCCCTGTCCTTGTCACAGAAGGCAATGATCAGGAACGGGACCAACATCATAGCGGCCCAGTGCCATCAGACGAGCTACGCGCAGGGAATCGATTTGGGGCTCTTCGCCTGCATCGCTGACCTAGAGGTGAAGACCGGCGAGACCCCCGATCAGGTATGGAGGTACACGACGGCATCCCCGGGGAACGGCTGGAATGCCCGGGACTACAATGACGGGGCCTGGTCGTCGGGCAGCGCGCCCTTCGGCTTCGATTACGACACGAACCTCGATCCCCGGACATTCTGGAACAGCCAAGACATCTGGATAAGGCGGACCTTCGAGTACGGTTCGTCGCCGGGCAGGGCCTGGGGCCTGCTCCGTTTCTGGCATGACGAGGGCCTGGAGGTCTACCTGAACGGGCAGGCCCTTTTCGATGAGGAGGGATACACCAGTTCGTATATCGACAGGGAACTGGACCCATCCGTCCTCTCGTCCCTGGTGGAGGGCACAAATATCCTGGCCGCCCACTGCAGCCAGACCATATACGCCTGCGGGATCGATATCGGCTTGACGCTGTTTTGCAGCGAGGACGAGGGCAACGCCACGACGACAACCATCAACGCGCCCGCCGGCGAAAGGTTCCGCGCGCTCAATTGCAGCTACCTGGCCACAGGGTCAAGCTCGGTGCGCATCTCGGTGCTGGACCCGGACACGCTGGCGCCGTTTCCGGGCCTTGCCGATCTTGCGAAAATGGACGTCGATCTTTCCGCCCTGAAGGTCAGCGGCCTCAAGCTCCGGTTCAACCTATTGAACGGGGGGCACCCGCCCGAGGTCAACTGGTATTGCGTCACCTGGGAACCCGACCTCCCCGGGCAGGGCTCCCTGATACCCAACACATATACACTTTACGAGGACACCAGCGTGCCGGACCTGATAGACCTCGGCACCTATTTCAGCGACGACCTCTTCGACATTCCGGAACTGGTATTCTCGGTGGAGTACGAGAGCCTCCCGAACAATTTGCACGCCATGGTGCGGGGCCGTTTCCTGGGATTCAACACCACCTCGCCGGACTGGTACGGCAATGCCTCGTTCCAGGTCGGCTGCTCCAACGGGTATCATTCCATCCTGTCCAACAAATTCAGCGTGGAGGTCGTATCCGTCTTCGACGCGCCGGTCCTGGCCCCGATACCGCGCCTTTATGTCCCGGAGCATGGTTCCATCAACTATCACTTTGACGCCACCGACGGGGATTTCGTCCTGGACCCGAAGGAGATGATCGCCTACACATCCGATTCCGCGTTCCCGCAGGTGACGCCGGAAGGCTGGATGAATTTCACCGCCACGGCGGACAGGATAGGCGAGCACCCGTTCAACCTCACGGTGACCGACCGCAACGGGGCCAGGAGCTCCTCACGGGTGGATCTCACCATAAACAACACCAACGACCCTCCGGGAGAGGTTGTCATCGTCGAGCCGGCCAACGGGACCACGGTGAAGAAGGGCCGGGCAATCACATTCAGGGCCCGATCATCGGACCCGGACAGCGACCCGCTGAACTACACCTGGAGGGACGCAAAGGGAAATGTGATAGGCTACGGGAAGGAGCTCGAGACAAATCGGCTCGGGACCGGCACGCATCTCATCCGCGTGGTCGTTTCCGACGGGAAGTTGTCTGGCACATCCGACGCGGTCGCCGTGAAGGTGGTGGCGGACAAAACGGCTGCGACATCCGGATTCGACGCCGCAGCTGCCCTCCTGGCAGGCCTGTTCGCGGGCTTGCTGATGTTGTCCGGACGGAGACTTTCGCGCCGGCGCTGAGAGCGCTGAGAGGGGCATGATCGGGATGCCGCCGGGTACGAAGAAACCGTTAAGTATGAATCCGGACATTCATCCACGGGTACCATGAAAGCGGTCATTCCGGCTGCCGGCCTGGGAGTGCGATTCCTCCCGGTCACCAAGTCCCAGCCCAAGGAGATGCTCCCGGTAGTGGACAAGCCGGTCATCCAGTATGTCGTCGAGGAGGCGGTGGCCTCCGGGATAACCGACATCATCATCATCACCGGCCGGGGAAAGCGCGCCATCGAGGACCATTTCGACCGCGCCTTCGAGCTCGAGCACTACCTGAGGGAGAACGGCCGGAAGGACGAGCTGCGCGGCCTCGAGGAGCTCAGCTCCCTGGCCGACATCCATTACATCCGCCAGAAGGACCCGCTGGGCCTGGGCCACGCCGTGCTGTGCGCGCGCAAACACATAAACAACGAGCCTTTCGCGGTCTTGCTGGGCGACACCATCTACACCACGCAGGACCGCCGACCGGTAACGCGCCAGTGCATCGACGTCTCCGAAAGGTACAATGCGCCCGTCATCGCGGTGGAGAAGGTTCCACGGAGCATGATACCCAACTACGGCATGGTGAAAGTGTCCCCGGTCGAGCCCGGGGTGTGGCGCATCCGGGACCTCGTCGAGAAACCCGCCATCGAAAAATCGCCTTCCGACCTGGGCATCACCGGGACCTACATCCTCACGCCCGACATATTCGGGTGCCTGGAGAGGACCCGGCCGGGCCGAAACGGCGAGATCCAGCTCACGGACGCCCTGAGGCTCCTGGCAAAAAAGCACGAAACATACGCGTTCGAGTTCCGGGGCCGCCGCTTCGACATCGGCCGCAAGATGGACTGGTTCAAGGCCTTCTTCGAGCTGGCGCTCGAGCGGCCCGAGTTCTCGTCCGAGCTGAAAGCGTTCCTGAAGGAGAAGCTGCGATGAGCCGCGTGCTGGTGACCGGAGGGGCCGGCTTCATCGGCTCGCACCTCTGCGGGCGCCTGCTCGAGGACGGCCATTCCGTGCTGTGCGCCGACGACCTGTCCACCGGGAGCAGGCGGAACATCCGCTCGTACGAGGGAAAACCCCGTTTCCGCTTCATCAAGCAGGACATCACGCGGCCGTTTTCGGCGAGGGCGGACCGCATCTTCAACCTCGCCTGCCCGGCGTCGCCCCCGAAGTACCAGAGCGATCCGCTGAAGACCGTGCTTGCCAGCACCGTCGGCGTCCTCAACATGCTGGAGCTGGCGCGCCGCACCAAGGCGCGGCTTTTGCAGGCGTCCACGTCGGAGGTCTACGGCGACCCGCTGGTCCATCCCCAGAAAGAGGATTACTGGGGCAACGTGAACCCCGTGGGGCCGCGGGCCTGCTACGACGAGGGAAAGCGGGTGGCCGAGACGCTGCTGAGCGTCTACGGCGGCCAGCGGGGCGTGGAGGTCCGCATCGCCCGCATCTTCAACACCTACGGACCGAGGATGGACAAAAACGACGGCCGCGTCGTATCCAATTTCATCATGCAGGCCCTGCGCAACGAGCCCCTCACCGTCTACGGGAAGGGCGGCCAGACCCGCTCGTTCTGCTTCGTCACCGACCTGGTCGACGGGCTGGTGCGCCTCATGGAGGCCGACGACGTCGAGGGCCCGGTCAACCTCGGCAACCCGGCCGAGCGCACGGTCGGCCAGATGGCCCGGCTCATCCGGCGGCTCGCCGGCTCGCGCTCGCGCATCGTCTTTTGCCCGCTGCCGGTGGACGACCCGAAGTGCCGCCGGCCCGACATCTCGAAGGCAAGACGGCTCCTGGGCTGGGAGCCGAAGGTGTCATTGGCGGAGGGCCTGCCCGAGACCATCCGCTGGTTCCGGGAGGCCTACCTTTGAAATGCCTGGTCACCGGCGGCGCCGGTTTCATCGGTTCGCACCTGGTGGACTCGCTGGTCGGAGACGGCCACAATGTCACGGTCCTGGACAACCTCTACCGTGGCCGGCGGTCCAACCTCCGGCCGGGCAAAGTCCGTTTCGTCAAGGGGGACATCCGCAACCGGAGAACGCTGGCCGCGGCGGCCCGGGGGGCCGAGGTCATCTACCATCTGGCCTCCCAGGCCACGGTCATGTCCTCCGTCGAGGACCCTGAATACACCATCTCCACGAATATCGGCGGGACCTACAACGTCATCGACGTCGCCGCCCGGGCAGGCGCAAGGCTGCTGTTTGCGTCCTCACGCGAGGTGTACGGCGACGCCTCGAGGCTGCCCGTCCGGGAGGACCATCCCCTCAGACCGAAGAACCTCTATGGCGCCTCCAAGGTCGCAGGGGAAGCCCTTTGCCGGGGCCTGGAACGGGTCCGGGGCCTCCGGTGGACCGCGTTCCGTTTGTCCAATGTCTACGGGCCCCGGGATTTTGGCCGGGTCATCCCCCGGTTCATCCAAAACGCCCGGAAGGGGGACGACATCGTCCTCTACGGAGGCAGGCAGGTCATCGATTTCATCTGGGTGGAGGACGCCGTCCGGTTCATGCGCGCCGCGGAGAGCTCCACGAGGGCGGAGGGGGTCGCCTACAATGTCGGCAGCGGGCGTGCCTCCAACCTCGGGGAGCTGGCGCAGGCCATCCTAAAGGCCACCGGTTCGGGCTCGCGGGTGCGCCGGGAGCCGGGCCGGCCCATGGAGGTCGGGCGCTTCCAGGCGGACCTGGCGCTGGCGCGCCAAATAACGGGGATCAGGGACCGGCCGCTGGACCTCGAAAGCGGCATCCGCCGGCTGGTAGAGAGCGGGGAGTTCTGAGGGGCTGACATGGGCGAAACGGTCGTCATCGGTGCGGGGCTTTCCGGCCTCAGCGCCGCCTATCATCTCCGGGACGGGTGCACCGTGCTGGAGCGCTCCGGGCGCGCCGGCGGGCTCTGCCGCACCGAGAACATAGGCGGCTTCCTGTTCGATTACGCCATCCACGTCTTCTACACGCAGGACAGATATGTCAAGGCGCTGCTTTCAGAGCTTCTGGGCGAGAACCTCGCCACCGTCGTGCGCGAATCGTGGGTCTACTCACGCGGGGTCTACACCCGCTATCCGTTCCAGGCCAACACCTACGGCCTCCCCGTCGGGGTCGTGAAGGACTGCATCCTGGGGCTGGTGGAGGCGCGTGAGGGGCCCCGGAAGAGGCTGAAGAGCTTCGAGGACTGGATACTGGCGACATTCGGCCGGGGCATCGGGGAGCACTTCATGCTGCCCTACAACACCAAGCTTTGGACCGTGCCGCCCTCGCGGATGTGCCACGAGTGGACCAGCTTCCGGGTTCCCAAGCCCAGGCTCGACGAGGTGCTCGAGGGGGCCCTCCGGGAGCAGCCCAAGAACTTCGGGCCCAACGCGCAGTTCCTGTACCCGCGCCGGGGCGGCATCGGGGCCATCGCCGATGCGTTCGTCCCGCGCCTTGGGGACCTTCGGTTCAACACGGCGGCGGCCCGCATAGATATGGAGAAGCGGCAGGTGAGGACCGAAAAGGGCGAACCATTCCCGTACGAGAAACTGATATCGACCGTCCCGCTCCCCGAGCTGGTCCGGATGCTGGGCGGCGACGTGCCGGCCGGCATCAGGCAGGCGGCCCGGGCACTGATGTTCAACAAGGTGCTGGTGGTCAATATGGGCATCGACCGGGAGAACATGACCTTCCGCCACTGGGTCTATTACCCGGAGAAGAAATATTCGTTCTACCGGGCGAGCTTCCCCTCGGAGCTTGCGCCCAACATGGCCCCGGCCGGCAAGTCCTCGGTGACGGTGGAGATAGCGTACCCGCGCCACCGGCCGATGGAGACCGCCGGGAGGGAGCTCCTCATCGACCGCGTCATCAACGAACTGGCGTCCACGGGGCTCTTCGAGCCCTCGGAGGTCGTCGTCCGGGACGCCCGGATCATGCATCCGGCATATGTCATCTACGACCATTCCCATCGCCGGAACGTGGCCCTCGTGCACGGCTTTCTCCGCAAGCACGGCATCATACCCGCCGGCCGGTTCGGCGAGTGGGAATATCTCAACATGGACCATGCCATCCTGAGCGGAAGGCTGGCGGCCGGGGAGGCCGCCGGCCGGAAGGGCTCGCACGGGTACCGGACTCCCAGGTGAGGTTCAGGCAGCCTTCCCGGTCTTCCGCCTTCGGCGGCCGGCCAGCTCGTTCTCCCACATCACCCGCTCCCAGCGCGGTGAATAGGCCCGCTTGTGGGCGTATCGCGGCACGTTCTTCAGGCCCGAGAGGACGCCCCTGAAAAACGGCACGGGATCCCCGGCCTTCAGGACGTCGATGAAATCCCGCACCAGGGCCCAGCCGAGGTGGATGACCGCCCCCTTGACCGAAAGGTACCTCGTGTAGGTGAGGATCTTGTTCCGTATCGGGTAGAACAGCATCCATTCCCCGGGGCGCTGGACCTTGGAGGGGTGGTGGTGCGTGACGAGGTCGTCGAAATAGATGATATCGTATCCGGCGCCCCATATGCGGGCGGAGAGATCGTCCTCGTTCATGTAGATGAAGAATTCCTCAGGGAAGAGCCCGACCCGGTCGAGTAGCTCGCGACGGATGGTGCAGCCGCAGCCCCTGAATGTATATATCGGGTACTCGGGCCGGTCATGGTACATCGGCCAGTAATCGTAATCGTACTGGAAGAAGCCCTTGTACTCGTTGATTATCCTGGTTGCGGCGGCGCCGAGCCGGGGGCGCGCCCGGAACCGGTCGACGGTCAGCGCCACCCAGCCGGGTTCGATGGTGGCGTCGTTGTCGAGCATCGCGACCAGTTCGCCCGCGGCCGCCCTCAACCCGACGTTGAACGTGCGGCAGGCGCCGCTGCCCGAACCTCCGAGCTTCAGGACCAAAACATCTGGGAACTCCTTCTGGACCATATCAGGGGCGCCGTCGGTCGAGCCGTCGTCCACGACGATGACCTCGATTTTTTGGTAGGTCTGTTCCCGGATGGACTGGAGCGCGCGGCGCAGATCGTCCTGCCGGTTCCGGTTGGCGATGACTATGCTCACCAGCGGGTTTTGGACCGCCATCGTGGTCTCAACGCGCTATCGTATTAAGACCTTTTCCATCTCGATTCGGAGCAATCCTTGGCTGCCGCGTCCTGCCATCAACTTTCCAGCTCGTTCAGAATATCGTCCAGCGAGAGCGAGCCATCGGGCTTCTTCGGCGCCTCGGGCTTCTTCGGCTCCTCGCGGCGGGCGGTCCCAGCGGGCGGCGCTTTGCCGGCCGGCTCCGGGCCGGCCCGGGGCGCCTGGTGCGCGGTCTCCAGATCCTTGGTGAAATCCTTGAGCATGCCCCACTCGGCCGACTTCTCGACCACTTTTTCGTCCCTGGCCTTGTCCCGGCTCTGGAGGAAAGAGGAGATGAAGTCCATGTCCTCCGATAGTCCGGTGGGCTCCGACCGCTTCGCGGGCGGCGGGGCGGGAGCCCGGGTGCTACCCTCCATCTCGGCCATGAGGCTGTCCAGGGATTGTGCGGTGGAAGGGTGAGGGGGCTTGGGGGCGGCCGTGGCAGGCGCGGCCTCGGCGGGCGTTGACGGGGCGGCCGGAGGCTCCGGGGAGTAAGCATCGTCCAGTCGGAGCGGCCGGTCATCGTACGGGCCGGGTATCGGCTTGTAGAGCTCCGCGACCGGGCGTTCCGTCGGCGCCGGGGCCGGCGCGGGCCCGGCCGGGACATGGGCGTGCATCGCCGGCTGGGCCGTGGCGGGCCGCGTCAGCGTTGGCGCCGGAGGGGGCGCGATCACGGGTTTCGTCGAATGCTGGGCAGACGGCTCCGCCCCGGGCGCCACGCCCGGTGCCCAGGGAGCCTCTGCTGCCGGCGGAAGCGCCACCGAGGGCTCGAGGGGTGGCGGGAGCGGCGGGGCGGGTGCCAACGGCGGCGGCAGGGTAGCCTCGACCGCGGCCTGGAGCTCCTTCGAGATCGTCCCCACCGGCTTCATCGGCTCCGTCACGCCGGAGGCGGCCGGCTCGGGCGGCGGCAGGATTGGGGCGGGGCCGGGCCCGGGCCCGGGGCCGGCGGGCTCGGCCGCCGCCCCGGAAAGCGGGATTATGCGCGGCTTGCTCAGGGTCGGCCCGGCTGCCGCCTCGCCGTCAGGGGCGCCGGAAGCGCTCCCGGCCGTTTCCTCGGCGGGAGCCGGTCCTCCGGCGGTTGCCGGCCCCCTCCTCCGGCCCGACAGCGCCGCGGCGGCGCCGCCGCCGACCACTATGACCAGGACCAGGACGATGAAAACGAGCCCGTACTGGTCGACCAGGCCCGTCTGGGCGGCATTTCCCTTCACAGCGAGCGTGAAGTTCAGGTAGGTCGTGTTGAAGCCGTCGGAAACGGCCACGGACACGAGGTACTTGCCCGAGAGCGAGGAGGACGGCGACCAGGTAAGGGCGCCCGTGGCCGGGTCGATGACCATCCCGCTGGGCCTCAGCGCCAGGTAATAGGAAAGCGCGTCGTTGTCGGCGTCGGATGCCTTCGCCAAAAACGTCCAGGTCCTGCCCGCCGTGACCTCAAGCGAGTCTGGCGGGCCCAGGAAGATGGGGGCCCGGTTGGAGATCGTAACGCGGAGGGTGAAATTGTAGATGATGGAGCCCTTGCCGTCGGAGATCCGGACCACGATGGTGTGGATGCCGGTCTCGGACAGCCCGGGCGTCCAGCTCAACGAGCCGCCGGGCGTCAGCGTGGCGCTCGCCGGACCGGAAACGAGGCTGAACGTCAGCTGGTCCCCGTCGGGGTCTGCGGCGGTTATGTTGTAGCGGTACAGGAGGTTCGCCCTCGCAACTGGCGTGGCATTGGAGGTCACCGCCGGGAGGCCGTTGGCGGCCGCGGCCGTGACATTGACCGTGAAGGCCAGGCGCACCGGGTCCGTCCCGTCGGAGGCGAAGACCTCGAACGTGTTGAGCCCGGCCTGCTCCATCGACGGTATCCACGACAGGTTGCCAGAGCTCTCCTGGACGGTGGCGCCGGCCGGGGCGCTGCGACCGAGCGAGAAGCGGACCTTGTCCCCGTCGGGGTCCGTGGCGTTGAAGGCGCAGGCGTATTCGTAGCCCACACGGGCCGAGCCCGGCGGGGAACCGTAAAGGTGCGGCGGGTTGTTGACCGGGCTGGAGGAGACAACGAGGGTGTACTGCTGGGAGGCGCTCTCCTTTCCGTCCGATACGGTCACCCGCACATCGTGGTAGCCCAGGTCGTCGGCATAGGGCTGCCAGGTTATCTCCCCGGACATTTCCGATATGGTCATTCCCTCGGGCGCCTCCTCGAGCTTGTAGGAGAGCCGGTCCCGGCGGTCGGGGTCGCGGCCGACGACGATGTAGACATACAGTTCGTTCAGGCGCGCCCGCTCGGGCGGGCGGCTGTCTATCCGCGGCGGGCTGTTGGGGAACGTCCTTGGGGACCATTCCACGGCCAGCCCCGAGAGGTTGACGGCGCAGGAGGTGGCCGACGAGAAGGAGAGGGGAATGAGACGGGCATCGCCTGAGTCGTTTCGGTGGGCATCGAGGTATCCGTTCAGGGCCGCCGCGAGGCCTGTGACCGCCGTACGGGCCGAGAGCACCCCGGAGAAAGACCAGTCGGCCGCCCCGTCCGCGCCGGCGTCGAGGGCGCAGTCGGACGGGAAGCTTTCGTACGTGTAAGAGTACGCCACGCCGCTCAGCCGGGGGGTCGTCGTGTAGTTGCCCGATAGCACGGTCCGAAACCGCAGCCCGGTCCCGGAGAGGCTGAGGGGCACGCCGGGCTCGAGGGGCTGCCAGGTCGCGCCGTCGTCGAGGGAGACGACCACTGTCGCGGTGCCGCCGCTGCAGGCGGTCGTGGCCAGCGCCGAGGTCAGTTCCTGGCTCGGTGGCAGCGCCACGGGCGGGAGCTCGACGGCTCCCGAGCCGTGGTAATATTCGAAATCGGCCAGGACCGCCTGGACGGACGGCGTCGAATCGTTGCCCGAGGTCCGGAGAGTGGCGGACCACTGGATGAAGCGCCCGGCCGCAACCGGCGCCAAGGAGGTCCCCAGCGCGGTCCAGCCGGACCAGGATGCGCCGTCATGGGAGCTCCGGGACAGGACGGTGAGGTTCGTCTGGGCCGGCACCGACAGGGCGGCGGACATCCTGAGGGTGGAAGGGGCCGTGCCCAGGTCCACCGGCGCCGCAAGCAGGCTCCCCTCGGCGAAGAAGGCGGCGCGGCACTGGCCTATCCTGTAGCGGGTGCCGTCGTAGGCGCTATACCACATGCGGTCCTTATCGAAAAGGACCGACGGGAAGCTCGCACCGTTTTTATCGAACGCCGCGCCGGTGCCGTTGGAGAGGACAGGCTGGGGCCGGGCCGTCCAGGCGAAGCCGTCGGGCGATTCGGCCAGCCCGACGCACTGGAGAGTGGCGTTGAAGCCGGCGTACCACAGGCGGAACGAGCCGTCGGGCAGGCGCTGGACGCCGCCCGGGACGACCCCTCCGGAGCTCCAGCCCGAGCTTGCTGGGCCGAGCACCGGGTTGAACGGGTCCTGGCTCCAGGTGAAGCCGTCGGCCGAGGTGGCCAGGCCGATGGATGTGTTCGCCGGGCCCTTGCCGGCGTACCACATCGTGTAGGCCGAGCCGTCCAACCGGACGCGTGGAGCGAAGACGCTTGCGGAGCTCCAGCCGCCCGGCGCGCCGGTACCCACGACGGGATTGGCCGCGTACCGGGTCCAGGCGATGCCGTCATCCGAAGTGGCGTAGCCTATCTGGAAGGTGGCCCCGCCGTCGGCGGAGCCGGCGTACCACATCTCGTAGCCGTGGCCGTTGTACACCACGCAGGGCCAGTCGAGCTGAGAGGCATCCCATCCGCCTCCCGGCACCAGCACGGGATTGTCGGGGTAGCGGGTCCAGGCCGAGCCGTCGGCAGAGGTGGCGAGCCCTATCCTCCAGCGCGCCCCGTCGTAGCCGGCGTAGTACATGCGGTACTCGCCGTCGATTTGGAGCACCCAGGGGTGGCTCACGCCCAGATCGTCGAACGTGGAGGCGACGCCGAGGTTGAGCGCCGGGGAGGCCGACTTGTTCCACCTTTCAGGGGAACGGGACATGCGCAGGCCGTCCTCGCCCATCGTGAGGTTCTGGCCATTCTTGCCGTCGATGGTCAGGTCGGGAACCCAGGAGGTTCCCACGCCCCATCCGAGAAGCCTGGGCGTTGCGTGTGGGTCCGATGACCCGATGACGGCCCGGAGCCTGATGGCCGGATACTCGTCAGGGGATATGTCCACCGGCTGGCCGATGTAGAGCGGGCCGGATAGCGTCTCGTTGTCAGGCCCGAGGACATCGATGTAGTAGCCCCGGTCCCCGGGAGCCCAGTCGAGCCGCACGGTCCCGTATGGCAGCCTGTCCCTGTTCTCGATGAGAGGGGATGTCAGCGACGCTTCCGAAACGTAGCCCGCCAGCCTGTAAGAGCTCCAACCCGTAACGAGGGTATCCTCCGAGAGCGAGAGGCTTGAATAACCGGTCGAGGCAAGCACCTGGTCGAACGTGGCGTCGACGGAATCACCCGCAGCCCTCGCCGATGCCAGCAGGCGGATGCGCGGGCCCTGGAGCGAGACGGCCACGGAACCCAGCGGCGTGCCATCGACGTAGGCAGTGAACGTCCCGGAAGAGCACACACCCCTGAACAGGTGGGAGGCGCCCGCGCTGCCGGCATCGGCGGTGCAATCCACCGATGTGGCGCCCGCCACGGTCCTGCCTAGGATGAACTTTGCGGGCGAAAGCCCCGGGACGCCGGCGTCGTACTCTATTCCCAGGTTGACCGAGTTTTGGGCGTCCTGGTACACGGTCAGGAGGGCCAGGTAGCCGGTTCCGCTCCCGCTTCCGAGCCTTATGGACGCTTGCACCTCGAAATCCGCCGGGAGGGGTTGCTCGTTGTCCAATGAGACGCCCTGCCAGAGCCCGGTGGTGGCGGTCCCCTGCACCCGGAGGGCCCCGCCGGTGGAATATGCTAGGCCGTCGGCGTTCGACATGGTCCAGCCCGGGGAGAGCGCCGGCGAGCGGAAACCTTCGGCGATGTACACCTGACGGCCGTATGAAGGCGCCCCTGCATTGTAGTTTCCGAAATACAAATCGAATGTGGTGCTCGCCAGCGCGGATATGGCCGGAACAGTGAAAATGATGTCGGCTCCGGTGCATTGCCTGCCTGTGTACGATACGTTCCAGACGAACACCGGCACCTCGGCATCCGACGAATCCGTCAGGCGAACGTCCCGGCGCGGGTCGGACTCCAGGCCGGCCTCGAAGTCGACATGGAAGGCCACGGTGTCGTTGACGCGGTCGACGCCACCCGTCTCCGTGACAGTGAGGGGGATGCGGTACGCCCACACGCCGCCGCCCGATGCGGAGAGGGCCGGGTTGGAATGGCCCAGCCGGAAGCCGTTGTCGATGGCGCCTCCCTCGATGGTGCAATTGGCGCCGAGATTTGGGCCGGACTGGCTCCAGTTCCAGGACCCGCGGGAAAGCTGGAGGCTCTGGCCGGAGAGCGTGAGGTTCTCCATGGGAAGCGAGGAGAGCTCCAGGGCGTTGGGGCTCGACGAGCGCGTGACCGAGCGTTCCGCCGGGCCCACCGTCATCGCCGCCGAGGACACCGCGGCGTTCCATGGAAGCGAAAGGGACAGCGAGCGGTTGAACGAGGGCCTCGGCTCCAGTTGGACGAAGGCGCTGGCGCGGCCGTCGGAGAAAGTGGTGAGAACGTCGGGAGCGCGGCCCCCGGATGCCTGCAACGGGATCGCCGGCATCGATATCAGGAGCGCACACAGAATCACTATAATGGAAGGGCGCGTAGGCATCGTTTAGCACCTGCTTTGTAATAGTTATAAGTGGGTGATATATAAAACGTGTCTGTCGGATTCCGACAATGGAAACGGGAGTTTGGACGGGCAGTGGGCAGCAGGGTGCGGCGGGTTCAACCGTTCATGGCCTTCTTCAGTTCCCCGACGACCTCGCCGACCTCTTCTTCCTTCATCTCGAAGAACAGGGGCAGGGCGATGGTGTTGCGGAAGGCGCTGCGGCCGCTCGGGCACTTCCCTTTGAAGAGCGGCAGGAGGCTCAGGGAGTAGGTGCCTATGGTGCAGCCTATCCCGGCGGCCTGGAGCCTGAGAAGGACCGTGTCGCGGAGGCCCTTCTTCAGCAGCCGTAAGGCGTATGTCTGGTAGTTGTGCTTGCAACCCGTGGCCTCAACAGGTATCGCCACCGGGAGGCCTGCATCGGAGATCAGGTCGTTGTAGAGCTTCGCCAGGGCCCGGCGGCGGGCGATGAACTCCTCGATGCGCGCCAGCTGGGACAGTCCCAGCGCTGCCGTCACATCGCTCATCCGCATGTTGTAGCCGAGGATGTCGAACCGGGGCAGGGTGAACCTCTGCTCGCGCGTCCAGGCGCTCTGGAACATGCCGTGGGAGCGGAGGGCCGAAAGCAGCTCCGCCTCCTTCTCGCTGTTCGTGAGCACCATGCCGCCCTCGCCGGTGGACAGGACCTTTCGGGCGTGGAACGAGAACGCGGAGAGGTCGCCGAGGTTCCCCGCCTTCCGGCCGCGGTACTCGGTCCCGTGGGCGCAGGCGGCGTCCTCGAGCACCCTGATGCCCCGTTCCTTCGCGAGCGCGTTGACCTCGTCCATCGGCGCCGGGTGGCCCAGGATGTGGACCGGGATTATGGCCTTCGTGCGCCTGGTGACCTTCGAGGCGGCGTCCGCGGCGTCGACGCAGAACGTGCCGGGGTCTATATCGGCCAAAACGACGTTTGCGCCCAGAGCCAGGACCACGTTGCCCGTCGCCGGGAAGGTGAAGTCGGGCACGATGACCTCGTCGCCCTTCCCGACCCCAAAGGCCTGGAGGGCCAGCTGGAGCGCCGAGGTGGCGGAGTTGACCGCCACGCCGAACCGGGCGCCGCAGTATCCCGAGAACCGCTTCTCGAACTCCATCACCGTCGGGCCCTGCGCCACCCAGCGGCTGTCGAGGACCTTCCTCACGGCCTCCAGGTCCTTTTCGTCGTAGAACGGCCTTGCCAGCGGTATCTTGGGCATCGGGAGCTTATCGGGGCCGGGATATTTACGGGTTGCGCCCGCCCTGCCGTCAGGCCTTCTTGTATTCCTGCATGAAGGTGCCCAGGCTGGTCTCGTCGCCGAAGTACCAGCGGTTGTTGATCTTGATCAGGAGGTCCCCGTCCGGGCTGTCCTCGCGCTCGGCGCGCACGACCCTGGCGGCCAGGTCATCCATGTCTATTCCCCACAGGGAGGATGCCAGGCCCCGGGGAAGGGAGGAGAGCGCCTTCAGCACCGTGCGCTCCCGGGCGGCCATCTCGTCCGCCTTCCTATCGTCGGGGGTCTTGGGCCGCGGGGCAGGAATAGGTTCTCCTGCGGGCTCCTCGAGGTCGTCCACGTTAACGGAGCCGACCACTTTCATCCTCTCGGGCGCGGGAATGGCGGGCGGCGATGGGACGGGCCCGGCCGCGGGAGGCTGTGGAGCGACCGGCAAGGTGGGGGCCGAAAGAAGGGGAGGGGCCGCCGCCTCGGGAGGCAGGGCCGATGGCAGGGGCGGCCCGCGCCGGACCTCCGACCTTCGGCGGAACAGGAGCAGGACGGATGCCAGGACGGCCGCTATCACGGCAACGAGGAGCATCGGCATGAGGAGCGACCCGACCGTCGTCCATTCCGTCACGGGGTTGCGGACCTCGAAGTCCAGGACGGTCGTGTTAGAGTATCGCTCCCCGTCGTAGGATTGGACCTTCATCGTGTGGGGGCCGTCCTTGAGGCGTGTGGTGTCGAGCCGCGTCATCCAGTTCACGGTCCCGTTCACCGAGTTCCACGGGCCGCCGTCCAGGCTGACCATCACGCGCACCACGGAACGCCTCGGGTCCGGGTGGTGCGCCGTCCCGCTTATCGTGATCTTTCCTTTCACGGTGGACATCGGGAGGGGCGATGCGACCGTGACCTCGGGCCTGTACTTTGGCCAGACATAGACCGAGTTGTCGACCGCGGCCGGGTAGCCGGCCTCGTTTCCGGCCCGGTCCCGCGCCCGGGCCCGGAACGAGTAATTGTGGCCCTCCTGTCCCTGGAAGGCCGCATTTGTCGCGCCCGTCCCCAGTATCCAGTCGGTCCACTGGCCGGTCCCGTCCCGGTACTGCAGATCATAGGTGGCAACGCCACTGGTGGCATCCGCGCCGCTCCATCCGACGGGGAGGTTGCGGTCATCGACCTCCCGCGGGAGGTAATTGAGCGTGGCGGTGGGAGCCGCCCGGTCCAGCGTGATGGAGCCGGCGCTGGTCACGCCCTCGTTGCCGGCTGAGTCCCGGACCCTGGCATAGACCGTCTTGAGCCCGTCCCCGGCCGGCAGGTCGAAAAGCATCTGGCCCTGGAAGGGCTGCCAGGAGGCGCCGGAAAGGTCCGGCGCCAGCGAGACCAGCATCGATTCGACCTTGAAATCGTCGCTCGAGTCCAGCCTCACCGAGACGTTGGTGAACCGCGTGTAGGCCGCGCCCGAATCGATGGTGACGCTCACGAGGGGAGGGGTGGTATCGAGGATGATGCTGTCTGAGGTTGTGGCGGATTCGTGGGGCACCCCGTCCCGGAACCTGACGAAAACGGTATGCTCGCCGCTTCCCGGTTCGAGCGTCCAGTTCAGCTTCGGCTTCCAGGGCGTCCAGGTCGCCGCCCGGAAATCGGCGCTGTTGCTCACCATCACCTCCCGGACGCCGGAAAGGTCCGTGGCCAGAAGGTCGAGCGAGACCTCGGCGCGCCTAGTGTAGGCGGCCCCTCCGTCGATCACCACGGAGCCGTCGGGCGGCAAGGTGTCGAGAACTATCTTGTCGAGGACCACCCGGGATTCCCAGCCGTTGGCATCGCGGAATCTGGCATAGACCGTCTTCTCGCCGTCGCCCGGGGAAAGCTCGAAAGCAAGAGGGGACCGAAACGACGTCCATTCGGCGTCGGCGAACCCGGGGTCCTCGCTCAGGATGACGGAGGTCACGCCGAACATATCGGCGGCGTTGAGGGTGATGGACACCCCGGTCTGGCCGCAGCAGGGCGCGCCCTTGTCGATGGCGATGGTCCCCTCGGGTGGAAGCGTGTCCACCTTCACCGTCAGGGATGAGAGCGCCACGTCGCCGGCGGCGTCGGTCGCCCGGACCCAGACGCGGGTGGAGCCTTCGGGCAGCGAGAGCGTCGCGCGCCACTTCGCCGTTCCGTTGGGGACCGTCCAGGTGGCCTGCTCGTCGGTGCTGAGCTCCACCTTCTTCACCGGTTTGCTGTAGGTCAGCGAGATGTCATTGAACACCGGCGTGCCGGTCCCGCCGGTGGAGGTCAGGTTGACCTTGTACTGCAGGTAGCGCTTGACGGCCGGCAGGCCCGCCGTCTGCCCGTTGCCGAGCTGGTACCAGGCGGTCGGCGAGGCCATTGACGCGGAGGCGCTCGAACGCACGAAGAGGCCGATGCCGGTGCCCGAGGGGATGTCGGCCGACCAGCTTGCCCTTTTCAGCACGGGGTCGGTGGAGAGGGTGTCGTACGCCTTCGAGGTGTATTCCCCGCCGGTGACCAGCGCGCCCTTGACATTGTCCCAGACGGCCGTGACATAGTCGCCGTTCGAACGGGTGGCGCTATATAAAAACACATACGAATTGGACAGGCTCATTGCCTTGGATGCAATCAAGACGTTATCCTGGTAACATCTAACCGTTCCAAGTTCGTGCGAGATCCTGTAATTGTAGGAATTGCCCGTGGCAATGCCCAGGCTCTGGTCCTGATAGAAGCCGGCCACCATTGTGGCCAGGAAGATATTGACGCCGTTACCCCCGAAGTAGCCCGGGTCGTAGTCCAGGCCGAGACTGACAAAGTTTGAATCATCCTGGCGCATGGAAATCGCCGTGGCGTACCCCGAGCCCCCGCCGCTGAAAGATGCCAGGTCCGCCGAGATGTTGTCCGACATGTAGGCGGTCGATATCAATTCGCTGCGCCCCCACCAGTAAGTGCCGCCGGTCTTCGTCCCGGAGAATCTGAGCTGTCCGCCGGTCTCGGTCGCGATGACACCGTACATCTCGGTCCGTTTGGTCCACCTGGCCGTGTCGAGCGAATTGTCGTTGAAATCGTCGTAGATGCCGGGCGAGAGGATTATGCTCCCGGCCGGGTCCACCACGACATTGTCCCTGGTCCCGGAATTGAAATCGGCGGCCGTGGTCTGGGACCAGACGCTGTCGGAGCCGGACGCCGACCCCGTTATTTCGACCGTCCGGGTCAGCGAGACGCTCCCGTCCGGCGGGCCGGTGATGGTGACCGTTGGGAGACCGCCAGATTGAATCAACATGCAACTGATTGTAAAAATTGAAATGATGCCGGATATCGCCCTGGCCACAAGCATGGAAATTGAATATCATCGGAATTATTTAAACATTGTTCGACAGGCTAAAGGGGGCGCATTCGAGTCCGGGGAATCGCCGCATCGGCCTCCGACCGTTTTTCGCCATTCGAAGGCGGGCGCTGCAGCGGTCGGGAAAGGTTTATCTGGTCTCCCCACGATATTGCGAAAGCGTGCCGGCCCTGACGCGGCCGGCCGCTCCAAAACGATGGGGGATAACCGGATGGACCGCAAATCGATGGAAGCCCTGCGAAAGCGGCTCTCCCGCCAGATGAGCGAGAAATGGGACCGGGTCCTTCCCTGGGACGAGATGCTCCTCGACCGCTGGGCCAAGGCCCGGCAGCTCGGCTTCGGAGAAGGGACCAACAGCTACGAGCACGCCTTCATCTTTGGCAAACCCAAGATAGGCAAGGGCGTCTGGATAGGGTTCTTCGTCCTCATCGACGCCACCGGCGGGCTCGAAATAGGCGACGGCTGCGAGCTGTCCGTCGGGGTCCAGATCTACTCGCACACGACGCACGCAAGGTGCGTTTCCGAAAGGAAGCTAGAGACCATCCGCAAGCCGACGAAGATCGGAGACCACGTCTTCATCGGCCCCAACTCGATAGTGCTGGCGGGCGTCACCATTGGGGACCACTCGGTGATAGGGGCCGGCTCGGTGGTCAACCGGGACATTCCCGCCTACTCGGTCGCGGCGGGCGTGCCGGCGAGGGTCCTGAAGAAGATCAAGAGGGATTTTTCGAACCTTTGACAAAGTATTTAAACCAAACCCCGGCCCAAAGAAAACATTTATACACGCGTGTATTATAGTACACAAAAAGGTGATGCATCTGAAAAAACGCGCCCTGATTCTGGCAATGGTGCTCCTCGCCGGTTCGCTGATGCCCCTCCTGCTCACCCTCCCGCTCGATAACGCCCAGGCTGCCGCGGCATCGCCTTCCAAGTGGGTCCGCTACGCCTCCAATCCGGTCATCAGCCAGGGCGGGGCCGGGGCCTGGGATTCCAAGTACCTCAGCGTGTGCAACGCCATCAACGACAGCGGGACGCTCAAGCTGTACTATGTCGGCGGCTCGACGGCCTACATGCCGGCGTCGCTGGGCTACGCCACCTCCACGGACGGCAAGTCCTGGACCAAGTACGGAAGCAACCCGGTGCTTTCCGCCGGCTCCAGCGGCGCCTGGGACGCCACCCTGGTGTCCACCTGCGCCGTGCTCATCGACGGAGGCACCTACAAGATGTGGTACTCTGGCTACAACGGGGTGGCCTACAAGATAGGCTACGCCACCTCTTCCGACGGTAACAGCTGGACCCGGTACGCCAGCAACCCGGTCATGGGCCTGGGCGCCGCCGGCTCATTCGATTCGAAGATGGTCGGGGCCCCCTACGTGCTGAAGGAGAACGACGAGTACAAGATGTGGTACGCCGGATACAATGGCAACAACTGGCAGACCGGGTTCGCCAACTCCACCGACGGCATCAACTGGACCAAATACGACAACAACCCGGTGGTCAAGGTGGGCGCCGCCAACAGCTGGGACGACGTCAGCATCGGCCACATCTCGTTGGCCAACGTATCCGGCAACTTCCACCTGTGGTACGGCGGCGACAGCGGCGCCGGCTGGGGCATCGGCTACGCCTATTCCAGCGACGGCCTGTCCTGGACGAAGTACGCGAACAACCCGGTGATGTCCAGGGTCGCCAACACCTGGGAAAGGCAATCCAACCTCGACCCCACCGTCATATACAACGGCACCGGCTACCAGATGTGGTACAACGGCGTCACGGACGCCACGACCCCGTGGACCTACTACATCGGCTACGCCGAGGGGCTCAACACCGTCCCGGACGCTCCCACCATCACGGCGCCCTCCGACGCCGTGTGGACCAACAACAGCAAGCCCCAATTCACCTGGACATTCAAGGATACCAATTCGCAGGATTCGCAGACAGCCTGCCAGCTCCAGCTCGACGACGACAGCGCCTTCGGCTCGGTCAACTACGACACGGGCAAGGTCTACTCCGCGTCCTCGTCGTACACGCCGGCCGCGGCGTTCTCCGACGGGATCTATTACTATCGCGCGAAGGTCTGGGACAGCGACGACGACAGCGGCCCCTGGTGCACCTCCCGCACGGTCAAGATCGACACCACGCCGCCCAACAATCCCGGCTCGCTTTCCAGCTCCAGCCACACCCTGGGCGTCTGGAGCAACGACACAACACTCGACGCGTCGTTCAGCGGGGCCTCGGACCTGCTCAGCGGCCTGGGAGGTTACTCGGTCGTGTGGGACTACTCGAGCACCACCGTCCCGGACACTGTCAAGGAGCTGGCCGGCAACGCCGCCAGCCACACCAGCCCGGCGATGTCCGACAGCAACAGCGTCTATTTCCATATCCGGGCCATCGACAACGCCAGCAATGCCGCGGCCGGCGCCATCTCGCTGGGACCCTTCAATATAGACGCATCGCCGCCCACGAATCCGACGGTGACGAGCGGCACGCATGCGGCCGGCGTGTGGACCAACCTGTCTGTCTGCGTCGTCAATTGGAGCGGGGCAGACGGCACCATATCGGGGCTCAACGGCTTCTCCTACCTCTGGGACAACGGCGCCGCCACCGTCCCCGACACCGTCAAAGAGTGCAACGCCTCCGCGGACAACGCCACCAGCCCCGGCCTGGCCGACGGCGCCTGGTACTTCCACATCCGCTCACGCGACGAGGCGGGCAACTGGGCGGCGGGCGCTGGCCACTTCGGGCCGCTGAGGATAGACGCCACGCCACCATTCAACCCGGTGACCATGACCAGCGATCACGCGCCCTCCGTCTGGTCCAACGACAACACGGTCGATGTCCTGTGGTCGGGGTACGACGGCGCTGTATCCGGCGTGGCAGGATTCTCTTGTTCCTGGGACACCAGCCCCGATACGCTGCCGGATGGTTCCATTTCCTGCAACGGCACTGTCACGAACGCCACCAGCCCGGCGCTCGCCGACGGGACCGGCCACTACTTCCACGTGCGCGCCCTCGACAGCGCCGGCAACTGGAACGCCTCGGCAGCGCACTTCGGCCCGCTGTGGATAGATTCGACGCCGCCGGCGAACCCGGTGGCCCTGACCTCGGGCAGCCACCGGGTACAGTCGTGGTCCAACGACACCACGATAGACGTCGGCTGGTCGACCGCGGACGGCGGGGGCCGCATAAGCGGCTACGAGGGCTTTTCCATCGTATGGGACATCAGCCCGCTGACTGTACCGGACATGACGCTCGACCTGGACGCCAACGTGACCATGGCCACAAGCCCTGCGATGCCCGACAGCGACGGCATGTACTTCCACGTCCGCGCCCGCGACCGCGCCGGCAACTGGGCGCAGGACGCCGCGCATCTAGGGCCGTTCTGGATAGATTCCTCGCCCCCGAAGAACCCCTCCTCGGTCGGGAGCCCGACCCACATGGTCGAGAAGTGGAACGCCGACAACACCGTGGACATGAACTGGTCGGCGGCCGACGCAAGCATTTGCGGGGTGGACGGCTACTCGTTCGTCTGGGACACCTCGCCGCTCACCCTGCCGCCGGAGGCGGTCAATGTCACGGGCGATATCCTCGGCGCCGCCAGCCAGCCGCTGGCCGACGGGAAGGGCTGGTACTTCCACCTGAGGACGAGGGACCGGGCGGGCAACTGGGCGCCCAACGCGGTGCACCGCGGCCCGTACTTCATCGACACCACCCCGCCGCGGTTGCTCGGTCTCGCCATCGATTCCGGGGCGCCCTGCACTACCAGCCCCACCGTCAGATTGACGATTTCCTCGGTGGACCCCGCCCCCGCCTCGGGCCTGGCGCAGAGGCGCCACCGCGTCGACGACGGCGACTGGTCGGCGTGGGAGGACTATTCCGAGAGCTGGACCCTCACGATGAACGGCAGCGACGGCGACCGGACGGTCCAGGTCCAAATACGCGACCGAGTGGAGAACGCCTGCCCATCGTCGAGCGCCACCATCATGCTGGACACGCGGGCTCCGACCGGTGTCGGGATCCTCATCAACGGAGGCATCAACTGGACGAACGCCACTTCGGTCGTATTGAACGTGGCAGCCGATGACGCCGTGCCCGGCTCGGGCCTGGGCGAGATCGCCCTCGGCCAAGACGGCGCCGCCTGGGACCCGTGGGAGCCGTTCTCCGTCCTGCGGCCCTACAACCTTAGCGCGGGAGACGGAATGAAGACCGTCTACATCCGTGTGAGGGACCGGGCGGGCAACGTCGGGAGCTTCGCTGCCGACGACATCCTGCTGGACACCGTACGGCCGGGCTCGCTCTCGCTGACCATCGCCGGCGGGGCCGCATTCGCCGCCAACGCCACGGTCATTCTCCAGCCCCAGGCCACAGACCCCGAGCCGGCATCCGGAATCGGCGAGATGGCGTTAAGCGAGGACGGCCTGGTCTGGACCAACTGGGAGCCTTACCGCGGCGCCCGGGCCTTCACCTTCACCCCCGGCGACGGGACGCGCATCCTGTATCTTCGGGTCCGCGACCGCGCCCTAAACGACGCCGGACCGGTGAGCGACACGATCCTTTTGGACACCACGCCGCCCTCCATCGGCCTGATCCAGGTCTCGGGCATCTCGCAGAGCATCGCCGTGGCGAGCTGGTACACCGACGAGCCGTCCAACGGGCAGGTCGAGTACGGTACAACGATCTCCTACGGGAGCACCCTCGCCGATGCCGCCTACTCCGCCCAGCACGGCCTGACCCTGACGGGCCTTCTGGCCTCCACGGAATACCACCTGCGCGTCAGCGGCCGGGACGTTTACGGCAACGGGCCCGCGTTCTCTCCCGACATCGTGTTTCGGACCCTGAAGCGCGAGGACAAAAAGGCCCCGGTAATCTCCAATGTCCGGGTGGACGGGCTGACCGACCGGACCGCCCTCGTGCGCTGGGAGACCGACGAGCCGGCCGACAGCGCCGTGGAGTACGGCCTCACGAGATCGCTGGGCCAGATGGCCGCCAATGCCAGCTTCGTCCAGTCCCACTGCGTGAGGCTCGCCGGATTGTCCCCGGGAACCCTGCATTACTTCGTGGCCCGTTCGAAGGACCCCTCGGGCAACGGGCCGGGCTCCAGCGCGATTTTGACCTTTGCGACATCGGACAAGAGGGACGGCTCGCCTCCGGCCGTCCGGGAGGTGACCGTCACCGGGATCACCGACGCCCTGGCGATAGTGAGCTGGACCACCGACGAGCCGGCCGACGGCCGGGTGGAGTTCGGCCCCGGGCAGAATTATACACGCACGGTGACCTCCGGACGGCTGGAGATCGCCCATTCCGCGCTCGTCACCGGCCTTTTGCCCAAAACGCAATACCACTTCCGGGTTGGCAGTTCGGACCAGAGCGGCAACGGCCCGGCCTACAGCGACGACTCCGTCTTCACCACGGCGTCGGTCCGAGACAGCACGCCGCCGGCCATCCGGGACACCCGCATCGTATCCACCGGCAGGGACAACGTCACCATCGAGGTGACGCTGGACGAGCCCGGGTTCGTGCTGGTCGAGTACGGCGCCGGCAGGAGCTACGGGAAGAACGCGGCGTCGGAGCAGTTCCGGGCGGTTCACCGGATAAGCCTCCCGGGCCTTGAGGCCGGCACCACTTACCATTACCGCGTTCTTGCCACGGACCCGTCGGGCAACGGTCCCTCTGCGGGGCCCGACCAGAAGTTCCAGACCCGGGCGGCCCCGGTGGCCCAGACCGGGTTCTTGACGCTCGAGAGCGCACCCTATATGTTCCTCGTCATCGCGATAATGGCGGCCGCCGTTACATTCGCAGCGTACCGCATGCGACGGAGGTCAAGCGCATCCAGGGAGGCCGTCCCTGAAGAAAGGCGGCCCCGGCCGGAGCCGCAGGCGCCACCCGCAATCGCGCCCGCGATCATCGCCGCATCCAGGGGCGATGTCACCGGCGTCCCGCCGGTCCCGCCCCCGGAAGCAACCGAGGATGCGGCCGAGACCATCGAGATGAAGGCTCCCGGCAGGATCCAGGTCGTTTCCAGGGTGAGCACCGGGGACCTCGAGGAGGACGAGCTGCCGGAACCGGGGCCGGAGCCTAGGGTGCCCGCGCCCGCGCAGCCGCGGGCCGGCACCGGCGGTCGCCCGTCCGAGGGCGATATCCTCAAGGCGCTCTCCTCGCTCCCGCGCGGGCTGCCCTCCACGCTCTGGGGGATGGAGCTGGAAGAACTGGCATCGGCCGTCTCTTCGGGGGAGTACCGCCAAACGGCCGGGGGCGACGTGCTGGTGAGGGTGGGCAACCGGTGGTACTTTGGGAACCACAAGGACATCGGGACCTACCTGCAGCAATACAAGGGCAAGTGAGGCGTGCTCAGGAGAACAGTTCCCGGTACCACTCGACTGTCCGTTTCATCCCCTCGCGGAAGTCCACGCGGGGCTCGAAGCCCAGCAGGTTCCGTGCCATGCTGATGTCCGCCCAGTGCTGGCGGACATCGCCGGGCCGCGGCCTGGCATGCACGAACTTCCCGTCGACGCCCATGAGCTCGGCGATCGTGGCGGCCAGCCGGTTTATGGATATCTCCTTGCCGCTGGCGATGTTGAGCACCTTTCCCCTTGTACGCGGGTTCTTGTAGGCCATTACGGCGGCGTCGGCCGTGTCGGTGACGTAGATGTAGTCCCGTGTCTGCTCCCCGTCGCCGAAAATACGGAAAGGCTTTCCCGAGAGGATGCTCTTCACGAGTATCGGGATGACGCCGGCATAGGTGCCCTCGTTCTGGCGCGGGCCGAAGTTGTTGAACGGCCGGATGATGGATGCGTCTATTCTGAATGTGGATATGTAGGTCATTATGAGGTGGTCCGTGGCTGCCTTGCTGGCCGCATAGGGCGTCTTGGGAACGAGCGGGTGGGACTCGCTCATCGGGGTGTCTTGGGCGCTGCCGTATGCCTCCGACGAGGAGAAATGGACCAGCGTCTCGTACGAGCCTTTCCTGGCAAGCTCGCACAGGGTCTCGGTCATCCGGTTGTTCTCCTGCCAGGTCCAGAGCGGCTTCTCGAGAGATGCCGGAAGTGGAATGATGGCCAGGTCGAAGACCACCTCGGTCCCCTCGGCGCTCATTATCTTCTGCATCTCGGCCTGGTCCCCGGCGTCCGCCTTGTAGAACCTGAGCTTCGGGAAGCTCTTCCGGGCCGCCGCCAGGTTCTCCCGCTTGCCCAGGAAGAGATTGTCCACCACGGTCAGGTCGCCGACCTTCTCGCGTACGAGCGCGTCGACAAGATGGCTCCCGATGAAACCGGCGCCGCCGGTCACCAGGACAGAGCGGCCGCGCAACCGGGTTTCGTCCGATGTCATGGGCTCGCGATGAGGCCTTGTGATTAATAAGCCTTCCCGTCCGCGAGGCGCCCGCCGACGGCCGGGCGTGGCGGCGCCGCCCGCAAACGATAAGACTGTGGTAGACCATACGAGCACCATGGACCCGGGGTTCGCCCGTGACGCCAGGGAGATAGTCGACGAGGCGCTGGGAGGCCTCTCGAAGGCGCCGGCCGCTCGTGGCCGCCCCCAGTACTTCTTCGTTGTCTCGCGGCGCACCAAGTTCATGGTCAACGTCACGCTCTCTGCCGCGCCCTCGCTGAACCTCGACGACATCTTCCTGGCCATCTACGATTTCCTCGATTCCCAGACGGTCCTCGAGGACGGGAACATCTATCTTTCGAAGCTCCAGGCGGATTCCGTTTTGCTCGAGCCCCTCGGCGGGGCGGTGTTCGCCGAGGCCTTTGCCGGCGATGTCGACCGGTCCCGGTACAAGGAGTTCCACCGGGCCGTCCGCCACTTCCAGAAATGCCACCCGGCCCTTTCGTCCTGGGACGGAGCTGCCGACGGTCTCCCGACCGGGTTCCGCGACGACCTCAAGGCGTTCTTCCAGCCGGGAGCGGCCGCCGCGCCGGCGGCGCCGGAGCGGCCCGCGCCCGCCCGCGAGAGCGCCCGGCCCAAGGGGCCCGAGCCCGATATCCAGGACTGCGAGCGAAAGATGCGCGAGTGGTACAAGAGCGGGCTGAAGATCGACCGGCTGAAGGATGCCCTCCACAAGGACTGGGCGACCATCGTGCGGACGTTCGACTCCTACGAGCGCAACGTGGCCCGCCTCAACGGCCTCCGTGCACGCCTGGGAGAGCTCCGGGGCATGGGCTTCGACGAGGAGCTCGACCGGCTGGGCCAGCTGCTCAACGACCCCGGGAACGTGCGGGAGATGGAGCGGCAGTTCTCGGAACAGGCCCGGCGCATCAAGGACCGGTACACGATAAAGCTCCCGGTCACCGACCGGCGCCAGCTCGCCGAGGCGGTCCGCAGCCTCCCCCTGGGCATACCCTCGTCGCTTTGGGGAATACCGCTCGAGACGCTCCTTGGCGAGTTCCTCTCGGCCGAACGGGGCGTCGGGCCGGAAGGGTCGGTGGTGGTGTTTCTCCGGGGCCAGTGGTACCTCTCCGACCCGGCCTCGCCCGGTTTTCTGGGGCCCTTCGAGGGCCTGGTGCGCACCCAGAAGGAGATGCTCCCGCCGGGCGTGAAGCTGGACCGCCTCGACGAGCTCATCGAGCCGCCGGCGGATGACCGGGAGGACGACGGCTGATGCTACTTTGGGCCGCCCTGCTCGTTGTCCTGTTGTCGGTGCTGTGCTTTTTCACGCGCATCTACTGGAGGCTGAAGTACCCCAACTTCGGCAACGACACCTGGAGCCACCTGGGCGTCGCCCGGGCCATTCGGAAGAACGGCTACCGGGTCCCGGCGACGGCGGGGATCCATTTCACCGACGGCCCCTGGGACTACCCGCCCTTCCTGCCCTACCTCATCGCCGCCTTTTCGGAAAAACGGGCCCTGGGAGCGAGCAAGTACATACCGGCCGTGTTCGACACGCTCTCCTGCGCCGCCGCGGGCCTCTTCTTGTATTTCCTGCCGTCGATGTTCTCCCGCTGGGCGGTCGGGGACACCTTCGCCGGCGTGCCGCCCGAGCTTCTGCTCCCGGCCCTCGGCATGCTCGTCTGGACGTTCACACCGATGACGGCCGTGGACACCTTCCAGCACCTCTCGCCGCGGCCCATCGGCAACTTCTTCATGGTGCTGACCATGATGCTCATGTTCCTCTATAGCTGGGACCCCCGGTGGCCCTACCTGGCGCTCATGCTGGTGCCGGTGACGCTCATCTACATTTCGCACAAGTTCACCCTGCAGGCGCTCACCATCCTCAACATCGGAGTGGCCATCCTCCTGCGCCAGCCCTGGTTCCTGGTGGTGGAGGCGCTGGGATTCGTGGCGGCCGTCGCCGTGACCGGCGGCTACTACCTGCGCGTATTCCGGGGGCACCTGGCGTTCATGAACTACTACCGCGTCAAGGGCGCCAAAAAATACCCCGGCAAGTACGGCCTCCACCGGGAGCGGATGATGAAGATACTCAAGCTGGACCTCACCGGCAACCCGTGGATATATTTCCTGGTGCCGGTGCTCTGGCTGGGCGGCTGGCCTCTGGAGCTTTTGACGGTGATGGCGCTGACCATGATCGCGGCCTACCTGCTGGTCTCCCTCAACCCGCTGCTGTTTCTGGGCGAGCCGGAGCGCTATTTCGAGACGGCGACCTTTCCCCTGGCCGGCCTCATCCCGCTCTTTCTGGCCGGCAGTTTCCTCGGGCCCTGGAGGGCGTTCATGTGGGCGCTCTTCCTGGCGTTCCTGGCGCTGGGGGCGTTCCGCATATTCCGCGAGATGCGGGGCCGGGAGGAGCAGATGTCCGACAAGGGCAAGGTGATGGAGCACTACGTGGACCCGGCCTGGCTCGAAGCCTGCGAGTTCATGAAGCGCCAGCCGGGCGACCGTATCATCACCGTTCCCGAGTACGCCCAGTGGGCGACGCACTACTTCACCGGGAAGCTGGTGCAGGGCACCGAGTCGGCCCGCGAGTACGGCCGGCACATGGACGAGTTCCCGCCGACGCCGGGAAACATCGCGGGCCTGGTGAAAAAGCATCGCGTGGAACTGGTCCTGGCGTCCCGCGCGGCCGCAAAGGGGTTCGACTTCTCGTTCGGCAAACGGGTTTTCGAAAACGAGCGCTATCTCGTTTACGATACGAGGCAGTGAGCGGCGTACAGCGGGCGGCGGACAGCGGACAGCGTGCGGCCGCCGTCGTTCCCGAACGCCGTCCGCCGTCCGCTGCACGCTGCCCGCTGTACGCTGTACGCCGTCCGCTGTCCGATCAGCGCGGAGATTCCCCGCCACGGCCCTATCGATAACGTTGCATGTACTTTCCGACTTCCGAGGGGTCGCCGTGGTACCAGTGGGCCCCGACCTTCACGAGCAGCTCGCCCTCCGGCGTCTCCCGGTACTGGCCCTTTGCGAGCACGGCGGCCAGTTCATCCACCTCGTAGCCCCAGAGGGTCGAGGGGAGCCCTTTCGGAAGCGAGGTCAGGGCTCGCAATAGCTGCGTCTGGCTGAACCTGCCGCCGTCCTGCAGGGGAGCCATCTTGGGCGCGGGCGGTTCCGGCCGGAGCGGCTCCGGTTGGCCTGCCTCTTCGTCATCCAGGTCTTCGATAGCGACCGAATGTCGCAGGACCAGCCGGGTCGGGGGCGCACCGACGGGCTCTGGAGCCTGGGAAGGCCTGGCCGCCGGCTCGACCGGAGGAAACGGCGCGATTGTTCCGGTGCCCGGCTCCGCCAGCACCTCTGCGGAGGGTCGGGCGGCCTTTCTTCTCCGGGCGAATTGTATGAGGCCGATGAACGCAAAACCGAACGCCACGCCGGAGAGCAGCGCCAGCCAGCCGATCTCCAGCCCCGGCGCCCGGACCGGCTCCTTGGGGACCCTGGTCACTGCCAGATCGGTGATGGCGGTGTTGCCGGCTTCGTCGGCCACCCGGACCTGGATGGTGTTCTGGCCCAGGGAGAGCGGCAATATGGCCATGAACCGGCCGTCGGAACGGACCGTGACCTGTTCCGAATTGAACGCAAGCAGGGTCCCCGGTTCCACCGTCCCGCTCAGCCTTAGAGCGTTGTTTGTGGTCCTTCCCGGGAATGAATCGAAGACCGGTCCCACAGGAGCCACGGTGTCCAGCACGATGCTGTCCATCGCCGGCGGCGAGACGACCCCGCCGGATTCATACATCACGAAGACGGTCTTGAGCCCGTCGCCGGTCGCCAGTTTCCAGTTCTTCGAGGGGGAGAACGGTTCCCAGGCGGCGCCCAAGAAGGTCTCGAGGTTGCTCAGCTTCATGCTGGCGCCCTCGGCCAGCGTCAGGTCGTCGAGCCAGAGCGTCAGGTTCACCGAGGTGGATCTGGCAAAGACCTTGCCCTTGTTGATGGAAACATATCCGGTAGGCGCCGGCCGGGACCTCAGAAAGATGGAGGTGGATATCTCGGCCGAGACCCAGCCGGCCGGATCCCTCAGGCGGACATAGACCTTCTTCATGCCATCCCCCGGGGTAAGGTTCCAGTCCTTGCCGGCGTAAAACGGCTCCCAACCGGTATCATCGACAAGGGGCTCGTTGCTGACCCGCATAGCCACGATCCCGTTGGCATCGCTCCCGGTTATGCTCAGCAGGACCGCCGGCGTGGGGGAGTCCGCCTCTCCATTGCCGATCCGGAGGGAGCCGACCGGAGGCACCGTGTCAAGGATGGTTTCCGCCATACCGGAGAACAGGTTCCCGCCCGAGCTGGCGAACCTCGAATGGACGGCCTTTTTCCCGTCCCCGGCCGAGAGGGTCCATCTGAGCGACGGTTCGAAAGGTCTCCAGGCGGCGCCCGAAAGAAGGGAATCGTTCCCGACGAGCATCCAGGCCGCGCTGCCTTTCGTTATCGATATGTTGACCGTCACGTTCCGGTCCCGGCAAAAGCCCGTGCCGTCGTTTATGGATAACGCCGCCTGCGGGGCGGAACCGCCCTCTGCCGCCAGGAGCACGGAATCGCTTGCCATCTCCGAGACCAATCCGGCGGGGTCCCTGAAACGGGCGTACACCGACCTCGGCCCGCCACCCGCAAGCAGCGTCCAGTCGATCCTGGGCTGGAACGGAACCCATTCGAGGCCTTCGAGCTGGGCGTCGTTGGACACCTGCATGGCCTCGACGCCCGAATCGTCCTTGGCGTTCAGAAAGAGGGTCACCGCGGGATCCGTGACGACCGGCGAGGAGCCCAGGATCTCGATGCTGCCGGCGGGCGGGATCGTGTCCAGCCGGATGGTTGCGCAAAAAGAATCGGAGACGAGGCCGTAGCGGTCCCTCAGCCGGGAATACACGCTCTTGACCCCGTCCTCTCCGGGCAGGTCCCAGAGGAGAAGGTCGGTGTAGTTCTCCCACGGCGATTGCGCAAAATCCGGTCCGTTGGAGAGCTGCATCGCGGTGACCTGGTACGGCCCGGAATAGGAAAGACCGAGCTGGACCTGGCTCTCGATGGTCCATTCGGCCCCGTCGTTGATCCTCAGGACACCCACCGCCTTGACGGTGTCAACCCTCACGTTGATGCTCGTTATCGCCGTGTCGCCCGTGGCGTCGGTCACCTTGCAGTAGATGGTGCGCTCGCCATCCAGGAGGTCCAGACGGGCGGACCAGGTCGACGTCCCATCCGCAAGGCGCCAGTTGCCCGGGGTGGGGCTCACCTCCACCTTGGCGACGCTCTTGTAAAGCCGGATGCAGATGGATTCGAAAAGGGGCGACGCCGGGGGAGACGAGGTGCGCAGCTCAACGCGGTATTGCAGGTACCGGCGGGCCTGGACGGCCTTGAAATCGCTCTGGCCGTTGGCGAGCTGGGACCATCCGGTGGGGGCGCTCATGTCGCCGCTCCCGCTGGACCTCATGAAGACCCGGGCGGTGGTCTGGGCCGGCTCGGTGGCGGTCCAGTTGACACGGCGCAGCTCCGGAGATGCCATCCGGGAATCCATGGCCGGCGAGGTATAGTTCCCGGCCCCGCCTGCGCCGGAGACGACATTGTCGAACCTGACATCCATACTGTCCCCGGTGCCGCGGACCCAGGCGCGCATCCCGACCGTCCAGCCGGAGAGCGTCACCGTCTTCGAGCCCAGGGAGACCGTGTCGACCGACATGTAGATCGTGGAACTCCCGACATTGTAGTTCAACTTGAGTTTGTGCCAGCCGGTGCCGGAGTTGCTGGAAGTGCCCATTGCGGTTGACCCACTCTGGCTGAGCGCCCAGTACCATTTTTCCGAATAGATCCCGCCGTGCGAATCGTACATTATTCCAAATTGGAAATAGTTATTCGCGTCCTGGTAGAATTGGAGGACTGCGGCGTGTCCCCCGCCGCTGGCGGAAGCTATATTCATGTCCGCGCTGATCTCGGCTATATCTGTTGCTATGCTCCTGAGGGACCCATCTGCCACCCAGTACTGGCTGGTGCCCGTGCCGCTTATCTTCAGCTCCGAGCCGGTTTCCTGCACGTTCAAGCCGTAATTCGAGACGGCGCTCCACACGCCGGAGTTGATGGAATTGTCGTTGAAATCGTCGAACTGGCTGGGCAGGGCCACCTCTCCGCCCTTTTCGCCGGTCACGGCCGTACCGGTGCAGGTTCCATTGAAGTCCTGGACGGTGGTATGGTTCCACCACAGGTCGGAGCCGGAGGCGTTGCCGGACACGTTCACGGAGCGCTCGTAGAGGACCGCGCCGGGAGAAGGAGAATTTATCGTCGCGGATGGCAGGGCAGGAACCGTCGGCGGCGCGGTCAGCAGGAGCAGGGCTGCCAGGACCATCGATTTTGCAAGAATCGGTGATTCGCCTAGTTTGACCATCGGGATACCTGTCATTTAAAACGGTTCGCGCGTATATAAGAATTGCCAAAGGGACCGGTCCGTTGGGTCGGGGCCCCGGCCGGCCCGGCCTATCTTTTGGCGCCGCGGCCCAGGCGCCAGAACTCGTCGACCCGCCGGAGGACATGCCCCGCCGGGGACACCATCATGTCGATGCGCTTCTTGGCGTCGACAAGCTGGGCACGGGTGAGATGCTTGGTCGGGAACATGGGCGCGTCTATGCCCCGGCCGAAGTAGTCCCACACGTGGAGCTCCTCGAAGAAGCCCATCTGCTTCATCGTGTCGTAGATGGGACTGCCGCGCAGTGGCAGCAGGAATTGTATGGAGTACTCGCACGGCTTGAGGGACTTTATCAGGCGGATGTACCTGTCGTAGGTGGCCCACCCCTCCCACGGAAAACCTATCATGAACGTGAAATGGGGGATGACGCCTGCATCTCGGCAGTTGTCCGCCGCCTTGTGAATGCCGTCGAGGCTCGTGGGCTTGTGGATCTTTTTCAGTATCTCCGGGTCGGCGCTCTCGGCGCCCATGGTGAGCTTGAAGCACCCGGCGCGGGAGAGCAGGCCGACGTTCTCCCGGGTCGCAAGCACCGCCGTGGCGTCCGTGAACCAGCGGTAGCCCTTCCCGGCCAGCGCATCGGAAAGCGACCGGGCCCACTTTCGGTCGGAGAGCATGTTGAGGTCCAGGAGGTAGAGGGGCGGAGGTATCTTCTCCGCGACGACCTCGAGCTCCGAGGAGATGTCCTCCACCTTCCGCTTGCGCGAGCCGGAGTTGCGGAAACTGCAGAACGCGCAGCCGTGGACGCAGCCCCTTCCCGTCGTAATATAAGCGGCCTTGTAACGGTCGAGCCGGAGCGTCTCCAGGAGCTTGGCCGAGCTGCCCAGGTGGGTGGCGTCGGGCAGCGCCGGGACCTGCCCGTTGTCCATCACCTTTCCGTTGTCGCGATACACCACGCCGGGCGGAATTTTCCCGCCGATCTTCCAGGCGCCCAGGAGCCGTTCGAGCGTCGCCTCCCGTTCGTAGAGGCGGACCGCGGCGTCAACGAACCCGAATACATCGAGCGTCTCCTTCTCCAGCTCGGCCGGCGGGTCGTTGAGGACGAGCACGGTGCGCGCCCCGGCCTCCTTGGCCTTCTTCAGGTAGGTGAGGTCGCTGAAGAGCGAGAAAAGCAGCGAGGACCAGACCACGACCGCGTCGTAATCGCCGAAGTCCACGGGGCGGCCGTCCACCTGGGCGTCGAGGAAATCGGCCTCCCAGCCCTTCGCCTGCAGGTAGGATGCCGAAAGTATCATCTGCGAGGGTAGCCAGGGCTCCGGCCGCCAGGTGGTGCAGCACTCCTCCTTGTCGACGTTGTCGTAGGTCGAAGGCTTCGGGTTGTAGACCAGCACCCTCACCGGTTCACCGCGGGCCAAGTAAAGGCATGTGATATATATTACCCCTTTTGCGGCGGGACCCGGTGGCCCGCCCTCTTCACCGTCCGCATCCCGGCGGCATAATTATTTAACGGCATTCGGGCCTTACGCATCCCGGGAAGGTCGAGTGCGATGGACATCAAGAAGAAGCTCATGGAGCTCATGTGGCGGATGCAGCAGAGCCAGACCATCATAGGAGTGCTGATGTGGAGCCTCACGCTGGCGGGCATTTTCTACCCGTACATACGGGACAAGTTCGGCCTTTCGTCCTCGGAAGTCCTGGTCCCGATGATGGCGCTCTTCCTGTTCATCCTGTTCTGCGTCGTGCTCATAGGGATAATCTTCGACAAGCTGCGCTTCTGGAAGGAGCAGAACATAGTCATCAACGAGAGGAATCCCTATGCCACCACGAAGTTCACGCCCAAGGAGATACACCTCTACGGGCTGATGGTGAAGATAGCCCAGCACCTGCCCGACAAGTCCAAGGAGCTTGAGCAGGAGCTGGACCTCATGGACAGCTGGTTGAAGAAAGCGGTGGCCGAGGACCCGGTCGTCCGGCAGGAGCTGGTAAACATCGAAAGGCACGCCGGGAAGCAAACGCCGCCCTGAGCGCTCAGGGAGCGTACCTTTCGACCTCGAGCGCGTCGGCGGTCGGGTATTCCTCGACGATGAAAGCCCTACCGCGGAACGCCGAAGCGATCTTTTCGAGCAACCAGGGCGCCAGCTCCACCCGCCGGCGCCGGCGGTCGTAGGCCGAAAGCCGCGCCGGCACTCCCAGCTTTTTTCGCAGGTGCCGAAGCAAGGACGGCGGCCCCTCGACGATGCCCTTGAGCAGGGTCCCGTCCGGCGTGATGACCTCGAAAGGCCGGGCCACGTTCTTCGCCCGGCGGGCTATCCGGCGCCGGAGCTGGACGCCGTCCTTGAAGCCCGAGGCGCAGTAGTGGATCGCCATCTGACCGTCGAATCCCTCGAGGACCCGCCGCGCCGCTGCCTCGCTGCCGAAAACGCCGGCGGAGATGTCGTCGCGCACCTTGAACCCCCGCGCGTTCAGCCTCCCGAAATTGGTCTGGCTGTACTCGAGCTCGTTGAGGTTGAGGAAGCTGGCGCCCAGTGCCTCCAGGCAACGGGCGAGCGCGAGCAGGTCCCCTTCCGCGCCGGGGATGGCCGGCACCTCGACGCCGGCGTCCATCCCGCATTCTTTTGCCTTTCGCAATATCGAAGCGACCGGGGTCCGCTCGAAACGGGCCCAGGTGCCCGGCGCCGGGTGGAACCTTATCTCGTCGAGGCCGACTTCGGCCAGCCGGTCCATCCAGGCCGGCGGGAATCTGCCCGAGGTATAGAGGTGGATATGGTGCTCCCGGCCGAACTTCTGCTTGAGCAGCCGTATGTACCGGACGGTCCGGCGCGGGGCGCACAGCGGGTCCCCGCCGGTAATTCCCGTGCCCAATGCGTCGATGAGCCGGGCCTCGAGCAGGACGTCGGCGGGCCTTCGCACCCGGAGCTCGTCGGCGAAGACGACATCCCTTCCCGACTTTTCCGAAGAGAGAGGGCAGTAGTAGCAGCCGGCGGCGCACCTGCCGGTGACCAAAAGCACCATCTTGGCGCCCCTCTGGCACAGCACGCAGCCGCGGGGCAGCGGCCCGCGGGCGAGGCTTCCCCTCGGCAGCTTCCGGACGGCGGCCATCGGCCGAATAAAGCGCTTCGGCCAGATAAAGCCTCCACCACAAAAGGTAAAAAGGTGGCCGACGGATATTGGCGCCGTGCGCCGGAAGCTGGCCCTGCTGGCCATCATCGTCATCCTTGTGCCGGCCCTGGCGGGCTGCATCACGGAGCCGAAGCCCTCGCCCAGACCGCCCGAGGGGCGCTCGCTCTGGGCCTACAACATGACCCAGATACTTCAGATGAACGAACTGGGCTTCACGGGGCAGGGCGTGACCGTGGGATTGGTCGACTCCGGCATAGACCTTTCCCACCCGGCATTTGCGAACCTGACCCTCAAGGGCTGGAACGACCTGGTCAACGGCAACGCCACGCCCTACGACGACGACGGCCACGGCACCCAGATGGCCGGGATAATCGCCGGCTCCGACGGCGGCGCGCCCGGCGCCGCATTGCTCGTCGCCAAGGCCATCGATGCCGGCGGCAAGAGCTCCGATTCGCTCGTGGCGCTGGCCGTGCGCTGGTGCCTGGACCCCAACGGCGACGGGGATAACTCCGATTCGGCAGACATCATCTCGCTGTCGCTGGGCGGCGGCCGGCGTCCGATACTCGGCACGGAAACGGAGAAGGCGTGCAACGAGGCCATATCCTGGGGCACTTTCGTCGTCGCGGCCGCCGACAACGACGGCCAAAGCGACAACGGGGACGTTGCCAGCCCCGCCAGCGTGAAGCACGTCATCGCCGTCGGGGCCGTCAACCGGACCGGGGTCATCGCGCCGTTCAGCTCGGCCGGACGCAACGGAGGTTCGATCTTTCCCCCGATGCTTCCGCGGCAGGACCCCGACAAGAAGCCGGAGGTCGTGGCGCCGGGAGTGGACATATGGTGCGACCTGCCCGGCGGCGGCCACGAGTTCGGCTCGGGCACCTCGCACTCGACCGCCTTCGTGTCGTCCTGCCTGGCCGTGGTCCTCGGCGCGCTCCCGCAGCACCTGCCCAGAAACAACGACGGCGAGACCACAATCGTTAAATTCAAACAGGTCCTCTTGGACACGGCGCTCAAGCTGGAAGGGCAGGCCGAACCCCACGACGAGCACTACGGCTACGGCCTCATCCGGGCCCACGCCCTCTATCAGGCGCTCGCCGGTTGAGGGCGACGCGAGCGTCGGGGAATGGTAATGCGCAGAACCACCGTGAGAATCGGTCTGACCTCGCAGGAGCCGTCCGCCGCCGCCAGCACGCCGGCCGTTTTCGCCGGCGAGATAGACATTTCCACGAAGGGCGAGCTGGACATGCTCGACATCACCCCGGTCCTCGAGAAGCTCATCGACGACTCCGGCATGCTCGACGGCATCGTCACCATCTTCGTCCCCGGCGCCACGGGCGCGCTGACCACGATGGAGTTCGAGCCCGGCGTGGTCGAGGACCTCAGGGCAGCCATCCAGAGAATGGCCCCGGACGACCTGGAGTACCAGCACCACCTCAAGTGGAAGGACGGCAACGGCCAGTCGCACGTCCGGGCGGCGCTGATAGGCCCCAGCGTGGCCTTCCCGCTCAGAGAGGGGCGCGTCCCGTTCGGCACCTGGCAGCAGGTGGTGTTCATCGAGCTGGACGTGCGTCCGAGGAAGCGCAAGCTGCTCGTGCAGATCATCGGGACGTCCTAGCCAGCGCTCCGCCGGTCCCATCCACAATCGTTATGTAGTGCATCATTGCTGCCCTCCCGTTACCGATGAACCGATACGCGCAGCTCGCCGCGTTCCTGGGATTCGCCCTTACGATGTCGCTTCTGGCCGGGTACTACGCCATGTCCCGGGTGTTCGGCATCTTCGGCCTTGCGACCGGCGTCCTCTTCTGGCCGGCGGTTGTGGTCGCCGCCGTCCTTTTCATCGCCGGCATGGGGCTTGCGGCTGTGTCCGACAGTCCGTCGCTTCGGCCGCTCAACATGGCGCTGGGCATATGGACCGGGTTCTATCTCATGCTGCTCTTTTTGCTCATGTTCTTCGACATCATCGGCATCTTCTACCGTTGGCCCGATGTGAGGGTGGCCGGGCTCGCCCTGTTCTCGCTTTCAGTCGCACTGGCCGCCGCCGGGGCCCTGAACGCCCGTTTTGTCCGCAGGCGCCTGGTGAAGGTGCCCGGACGGAACCTCGAAAAGCCCTTACGGATAGTCCAGCTCTCCGACCTGCACCTGGGGCCGGTACTGTCCCTGCAATATTTCAAACGGATAGTGGACCGGGTGAACCGGGAGAACCCGGACCTGGTCCTGATAACCGGCGACTTCATCGACGGCCGGCTGTCGGACGACATGTTCGCCCCGATAAACGACATCAAGGCCCCGGTCTTCTTCACGCCCGGCAACCACGAGGAATACGTCGGGATGGACGAGTTCATAGCGCACCTGTCGAGAACGAAGGCGGTCCCCCTGTGCAACCGCAAGGTCGACCTGGGCAAAATTATCCTGGCGGGCATAGACTTCGACTGGAACACGCGGGGCTTGGAGGAAATGGTCGCCAAGGTCGCCCCGGCCGACGGGAAATACTCGGTACTCATGTCGCATGGGCCGCCGGCCTTCGGCGCCGCCCGAAAGGCAGGTTTCGACCTCACGGTATCGGGGCACACGCATGGCGGGCAGTTCTGGCCGTTCACCGCTTTCGGCCGGCTCTTCGTGAAGTACCGCCTCGGCCTCTACGAAAAGGAGGGGAAGCACCTGTTCGTGACCTCGGGGACCGGGACCTGGGGGCCGCCGCTGCGGCTCGGAACCAACAGCGAGATGGCGGTCATAGATATCGGGTGATTTTCGGATACCCTAATATACCCCCAATCCATCTTTGAGATTCGTGAACGTCGAGCCTGTGGCGGGCGAAAGGGCGCTGGAGGTGCGCGCCGGCGGCCGCAAGTACCTGGTCGCCGGGGACCTGCACGTCGGCATCGAGGACGAGCTCGACCGCCGGGGCATCCGCGTCCCGGACCAGACGGACCGCACGCTTGGGCGGCTTGCGAAGCTAATCGACGAGCGCCGCCCCGACCGACTCGTTCTTTTGGGCGATGTCAAGCACCAGGTCCCTTACACAGAAAAATGGGAGGGCCGAAAGGTCTTCAGGCTGCTCGAGGCGCTCTCGGCCCTTCTACCGGTCACGGTCGTCTCCGGCAACCACGACGGAGGCATCGACGGCATGGCGCCCGAAAAGGTGGGTCGCGTCGGTTCTCTGGTCCTCGGAACGGTCGGACTGGCCCACGGCCACGCCTGGCCTCCGGAGAAGCTCATGAAATGCAATACGCTCGTCATGGCCCACACCCACCCTTCGGTGGCGCTCTGCGACGAACGCGGCCGGGCCGTCACCGAGGCGTGCTGGCTCCGCGCCCGTTTCATCGGAAAGGAGACGAAGAAGCATTACAAGGCCCCTTATCCCGAACTGGTCGTGATGCCGGCGTTCAACGACCTGCGCGCCGGCCGGCCGGTCAACGAATTGCGAGGCCGGATGCTGGGCCCCCTCTTCCGCAACGGGCTCGTGGACGTCCCGGCGGCGCTGGTCTATCTTACCGACGGCACCTTCCTGGGCGCGGTGAAAGACCTACAAATGTCCAAGCGTGCATTCCGGGGGCGCCGGGATTGAGCGTCTTCGACCTTCTCCTGCCGGAATTGCGCCGCGTGCTTCTGGACACGGGCATCGGCGAGCCCACCGAGCCGCAGGAGCTCGCCATACCGCCCATCCATGCCGGCAAGAACCTGCTTCTCATCGCGCCCACCGGGATGGGAAAGACGGAGGCGGCCGTCATCCCGGTCTTCGACCGGATGCTGCGCGAGCGGCCGAAGGCGCCCAGCTTCATCTACATCACGCCGCTTCGCGCCCTCAACCGGGACATGCTCAAGCGGCTCAAGGACTGGGCCGGGCAGCTGGGGATCAGCGTCGGGGTCCGCCATGGCGACACGCCGCAGAAGGAGCGTGCCGAGCAGGTCAAGCACCCGCCGGACATGCTCATCACGACGCCCGAGACGCTGCAGATCATGTTCGGCGGCGTCAAGCTCCAGCAGCTTCTGCGGAGCGTGCGCTGGGTCGTCGTCGACGAGATACACGAACTCGCAGGCGACGAGCGCGGGTGGCAGCTTTCCGCCGGCCTCGAGAGGCTGGCGCATTTTGCGGGCCGGGACTTCCAGCGCATAGGCCTTTCCGCCACGGTCGGCAATGCCGAGGAAGTGGGCGATTTTTTGGCGGGCGCCGGCCGGAATGTGACCGTGCTTCGGGTGCCGGTCGGGAAGAACCTGAAGATATCGGTGGAGGCTCCGCCGCCTCGCGACGAGGACGCGCCCGAGGCCGAGCGCCTGCGCTGCGACACGAGGACGCTTGCGGCTATTCGGCGCTGCAAGGACCTCATCGAGGGACGGCGCAGCACGCTGCTTTTCGTCAATACGCGCGACAACGCCGAGGTGCTGGCCTCGCGCTTCCACCTCTGGAGGCCCGATTTCCCCATCGGCGTCCACCACGGCTCGCTCTACCGCGATATCCGCATACAGATGGAGGACGACTTCAAATCCGAAAAGCTGCGCGGCCTGATTTGCACATCGTCGCTGGAACTGGGCATCGACGTGGGCAGCGTCGGGCTTTCCATCCAGTACGGCTCTCCCCGCCAGGCGACCCGGCTGGTCCAGCGCGTGGGCCGTTCGGGCCACCGGCGCGGCCTTGTTTCCGAGGGAACGATACTCTCGCTCGACGCCGACGACGCCGCCGAGGCGGCCGTCCTCTCGAGGAGAGCGGTCTCGGAGCGGGTGGAGCCCGTCGAGATGCGCCCCGGCCCGCTGGGGGTTCTCGCCAACCAGCTGGTGGCCGCCACCGTCGGCCAGCGGGCCGTGGAAGTCAGCGAGATCTACGAGACGCTCCGGAGGGCCCACCCGTTCCGCAACCTGGACCGGGCCGTGTTCGATTCGGTACTCGACCAGCTGGTGGGTTTGAGAATTCTTTGGAAAGAGGAGGGCCGGTACTCCCGGCGGCGGGGCGCCATCCAGTTCTTCTACGAGAACCTGTCGATGATCCCCGACGAGAAGAGCTACAAGATAATCGACATCACGACGCGCCGGGCCATAGGGACCCTGGACGAGTTCTTCATCGCCACCTACGGCGAGGTGGGCGTCCGCTTCATCGTGAAGGGCGCCTCCTGGCGCATCGTCGAGCTAAGCGAGGATTCGCTTCTGGTGGAGCCCTCATCCGAGCTGGGCGCCATCCCCGGCTGGATAGGCGAGGAGATACCGGTCCCGTTCGAGGCGGCGCAGGAGGTGGGCCGTCTCCGGGAGCTGCTTTCCGGCGGGACGGCATCAGATCCAGAGGGGGCGGGGGAAGCCGCCTATCCGCTGGATATGGACGCACGGCGGCTCGTCACGGACCTTCTCGACGCCCAGAAAAGGGGCGGGTTCGCCCTACCCACCGACAGCCGTATTGTCGTCGAGCCTCACCAGAACGGGCGCATTCTGGTCCTCAACGCCTGCTTCGGCACGAAGGTCAACGACACGCTGGCCCGGCTGCTCTCGGCGTTAATCTCGGCGCGCCTTGCGAGCGAAGTAGGCATCCAGACGGACCCGTACCGCGTCATCTTCGAGCTCCCGGCGCCGGTTCCTCCCGCGACGGTCATCGAGCATCTCAAGAAGCTCGAACCGGACGAGGTCGCCCGGGTCCTGCGCGTCGTCATCATGAACTCTTCCATCCTCAAGCGCGAGCTGCTCCACACTTGCAGAAAGTTCGGCGCGATCGAAAAGCGCGCCGATTTCCGCCAGGTGAGCTTCGACCGCATCGCCCGGCTGTACAGGGACACGCCCATGTACGACGAAGCGGTCGAGAAAACCATATTCGACCGGATGGACGTGGACCGGACCGCCGAGGTGCTCCGGCGCATCCGGGACGGGCGCATCGAGGTCGTCGCCGGCCCGCCCTCGCCCATCGGCGCCGCAGGCATCCAGCTTCGGTGGGACATGCTGGCCTCGGGCAAGGTGGAGCGCCCCATCCTTCTGGCGTTCAAGGCCCGGCTGGAAAAATCCCAGTTGCGGATTCTTTGCATCGCATGCCGCAAGACCAGCCGCCGCCAGATAAAGGAGCTGCCCGAAAAGATAAAGTGCGTCCACTGCGGCGGGAGCCTGGTCGCGGCCGTGCCCCTCTGGGACGAACGGAGCATCGGCGCCGCCGGGAAGAGGGCGCCCTCCGAGGAGGAGCGCAAGCTCGTTGCCCGGCTGAAGAAGAACGCCAATTTGGTCCTGTCAAAAGGGAAGCGGGCCGTGCTGGCGCTGGCCGCCCGCGGCGTCGGCCCCGACACCGCCGCCCGCATCCTCACATTCCAGCACGAGACCGAAGAGGAGTTCCTCCGGGCGGTGCTCTCGGCGGAAGTGCAGTACGCGAAGAACCGCAGGTTCTGGTGAACTCACGCCTTCTGCTTCTTCGGCCGGGAGAGGAGCTCCTTCACCTTGATCTTCCTCCACCGGATGAGGACGACCGCGCCGACCGCGATGACGATGCCTCCGACGAGGCCTATCTCGAGGGCCAGCGTGGAGCCTATCGCCGCCGGATGGCTGCCGGCGCCGAACGGGTCGTGGCCGTCAACGGACGAGCCGGCCTTCAGCGGCGTTGGCTCGGCCCAGGCGTTGTTGGGGCTCCAGACCTTTATCTTGGGATCGCCGAAGAAGATGACGTTCTCGTAGATGTCCCACCACCACTGGCCCGTCAGGTACTCGATGCCGACGTGCTTGATGCCCTCGGAGTAGCACTCGCCTATGGTCATGTCCTGCGCGATGCCGCGGGCGAAGGTGGCCATCGCGAAGCTCGCGTACCACGAGGTGAGCCACGGGTCAATTACTTGGAAGGCAGAGCCGTGCCGGACCATCGTGAGGTGCAGGTAGGTGTTGGCTATCAGGCACGAGCCGCCGTTGAAGCCCATGGAGTGGATATTCTGGAGGGCATTGTCGAAGTCGTGCCCGCCCTTGGTGACGGTCTCCTGCTGGTTTATTATGGCGATGACAACGCCGTCCCGGTCGTAGTCCGAGACGGACCGGTGCATGTCGTAGCCGACCAGCTTGCTCATGGCGAATGTATCCGGTTCCCGGGTGCAGCCCGAGGCCTCGTAGCCGCGCCAGGGGTTCTTCTCGTTGTGTATGGCGTCATCCCGCCAGAAGCCGACGATGCCGTCGGCGCGGTTGCCGCCGTGCATGACCTCGAGCCACATGATGGTGCCCTGGTTGAGGTTGGACATGGTGTCGTCGAAGTTGGTGGAGTAGACGGAGCTGTAGCCGCCCTTTTCGACATAGAAAGGCACCACCTCGCTCGTGGTGATGTCGGGCCAGTACTGCCCCGACTGTCCGTAGGCGGCGTTCACGCCCTCGTCGATGGGGTTGTCCGAGGCGTCCCAGTACGGGGTTATCCCCGTCGCCGTGACATAGTTGGTCCGCCAGTACTTGCTGGCGCGCTCGTTGAAACGGTGCTGGTAGCTCACCCAGGTCTGCACGACGGGCGCGGTGACATGGGTCGGGACGCCCGGCATGGTCCGGACGCCGGTGGCCTCCGGCCCGGGAGGCACGAGCGAATCGGTACCGGTGATCATGTCCACGCCCTCGGCGCTGGTGGCGGGGTTGGCGTAGATGACCGCCTGGTAGAGGGCGCAGCGGGATATCCAGTAGGACGCATCGACGGGGGACCCCATGATGCGCCCGGGGTTGGCGCCGCCCACGAAGGAGCGGTCCCAGGCGGTGCCGATGTCGAACTGGTCCGCCACGGTCGTGATGTTCTCCTTGCCCGCCTTGTCCAGGCCGATGTCCCCCAGGTACTTGTAGACGCTGCGTGCCGTGAGCGCCATGCAGCTCACCGACGGCGGGGCGCGGCCCGGGTAGGCGTCGAGCCAGAACTTGGCGTGCCAGGCCTTGGCGCACGAGAGGTTGCCGGCGTTGTCCACCACGAGCACGGGCGTGCCGTGGTGCGCCGCCGCAAGCGCCGCCGGGCCGATGAACAGGCCCTTCGGCTCCTCGCCTGCGGGGCCCGTCCCGCCGACGTTCCAGTAGGACCACGGGTCGATGGTCGTGAACACTGCGTCCTGTGTCCTCGTGGTGCCGATGATCCGGTCGTAGATGCTCTTGTAGGTCCCGTAACGGACGACATCCATCTTCGGCTGGAAGAGGCTGCGGTGGCCCGACAGGCCCTTGAAGGGCGCGTCGCCGCCGTGGCCGTTGAGGTCGACGAGGTGCACCTTGGTGACGCCCAGCGTGTCGAGCGCCTCCAGCGTCTCGGCCGGTACGCCATCGGGAGTGGCGTAGAGCAGGGGGGCGTTGCAAAGCGAGGCAAGCACCGCGCCGTTCGCGGCGCCGGCGAGGCAGTCGCCCTCAGTGCGGGTCTTGTTCTGCTTCCAGGAGTAGTCGAGCTTCCAGTTGGCGTCCGAGGAGGAATCGGCCAGCTTCACGATGGCCACCTTGTACTGCCCCTCGCCCAGCTCGTCCAGATTGACCTGCTGGGGCGATACGCCCGTGGCGTCGTAGGAGATCTCGGCGCCCTCGGGGCCGATTATGGCGATGCCCAGCTTGGCGTCGCCTGACCACGACAGCGTGAACGAAGCGTCGCGGGCAAAATAGCAGGTCTTGTCCTTGAGGGAGACCTCCATGCCGGGCATGAGAGTATAGTCGATGGTGTAGTGGGCGGTGGAGGGTTTGCCCGGCAGATCCGGCAGCGTTGGGTCCTGCGAAAATTCGGGGACGGGCGGAGAGACCGGCAAAAGCCCCGTAAGCCCCGTTTCGTCGTCGGACATGGCCTTCGTGGGCATGTAGGTGACCGCGAAGCCCCAGCCTCCCCAGTGGTAGACATATGAACCGGCGTCCTCCGTGGCACCGCTAAGGACGTTCCAGTTGGACGATGCACTGCACTCCCCGAGCTGCCAGTCGTAGAGAATCAGGTCGGGGTCCTTGCCCCTCTGGGTGATGGGGTCGAGGGCGCCGACCGTGCCGGTCCAGGTCATGTGCGCCTGGACGTATTTGTAGGGCTCATCGACGGAGAAGTTATGGTAGATGGGGGTGATGCCCACCTCTTTGTCGCCGGTGAGCGTCTGCGTCTCGACCTTGAACGAGGACGGTATGGTCCCGTTGATCGTGCCGGTGGTCTTGAGGGTCGCCTTCGGGTAGGCGTCCTTCACGATGGCCACGACGGCCTCTTTCGAGTATTCCCAGTTGGATAGGGCGATGTCGCGGGCCGTGGCGAATGTGTTCCCCGAAACGGTGCTGTAGCCCTTGGCGTTGGACGTGATGTTCAGCGCGCCCATCGCCGCCTTGGCCTTGGCATCGGGCATGTTGATGAACTGGACGCGGTCGAGGTTCCCATCGCAATAGGTCATCCAGTCATCGGTGAAGTACTTCACTCCCTGGCCCGGGTTGAGCACCTTCTGCTCGTCCGGAAGCTCGGTGTCCGGCTGGTAGAACACCACCGGGTAGGAGTAGAGCCTGTCGGAGGATTTCGAGTAGAATGTCGACGACGGGACCGCGGCCAGGTAGGCGTAGTCGTCCGCGTACGAGTTGGGGTCGTACCCGACGATGGCCGCCGACTTCACTGGCACCACGGGCTTCCAGGAGATCCCGCTGGTACCAGGCGCGGAAGCGGTGCTCTCGGCCGGCACCGTGCCCACAAGAACCCCCGAAAAGGATGATGCCACCATTGCCGCGACTGCAACAAAGAGCGCAGTTCTGCTTATGTTCATTAGTCCCCCTCCGGTCTCCCGCGATGATAGATACTCTAAGATAATAATAAGTTTATGGTTAAAGGCGAAAGGCTCATAAGACACGGGGGAACCGGCAAGCCGGAAAGCCCGAAAGCCGGGGGGCGGGCCGGTCAGCCGGTGAGCCGGAGAACCGGTGACCGACGATTGTCCTCCGGCTCCCCGGCTTTCCAGCTTCCCGGCTCACCTCCCCGGCTTACCGGCTCCCCGGCTTACCGGCTCACCGGTCGCATCTACATTTCTTCCGGCGCCGCTATCCCCAGCACGGTCAGGGCGTTGTGCAGTACCCACCTGGATGCGTCCACCAGGGCCAGCCTCGAATCGCGCAGCTCCTCCGTTTCCGCCTTTAGCACCGGGCAGGCCTTGTAGAACTGGTTGAGGGCGGAGGCGCACTCGATGGCGTAGGCGGCAACCAGGTGCGGCCTCCGCAGGGCGGATGCCTCGAGCATGACATCCGGGTAGCGGGCCAGTGACCTGGAGAGCTCCATCTCCTGCGGGGCGGCGAGCGCGGCCTCGTTCCATTCCCGGCCGGGAGGGGCCTTGGCAAGTATGGAGCAGCAGCGGGCGTGGGCGTACTGGATGAAGGGGGCGCTCGAGCCCTCGAAGTTGAGCGCCTCCTCCCATTTGAACACTATCTGTTTTTCGGGCTGGACCCGGATGACGTTGAAGCGAAGCGCCCCGACCCCGACGGTCTCGGCTATCTGGCGCATCTTCTCCTCGGAGAGGTCCGAGCGGCGCTTCTTCACTTCCTCGTAGGCGCGCTCGACCGCCTCGTCTATCAGGTCGTCGAGGTAGACGACGCGGTTGCGCCTCGTCGACATTTTTCCCTCGGGCAGGCTGACGAAGGAGTAGAAGAGCACCTCGGGGAGCTTCTTCTGGCCCAGGAGCTGGAGCGCCACCGCAAGCTGTTTTGCCTCCAGCTTGTGGTCCTCGCCCAGCACGTTGATGGCCTGGTCGCAGTGGGCGAGCTTGTACAGATGGTAGGCGACATCGCGCGTCGTGTAGAGCGTCGTGCCGTCCTTGCGGGTGAAGAAGAAGCGGGTCTGCTTGCCGTGTATGCCGAAGTCCTTGAGCTCGAGGAAGTGGGCGCCCTCCTCCTCGCCGGCGCAGGCCGCCTTTTTAAGACCGTCGACGACCGCGTCGGCGGAGCCGTCCTCGACGAACTGCGACTCCCACACGAAGTGGTCCAGGAGCACGTTTATCCGGGCCAGCGAGGCCTCCATGCCGTCAAGGACCCTCTGCGACGCCTTGCGGAACTTCTCGCCGACGGCGTCATCCCCGCCCTCGTACGCTGAAAGCAGGCGCTGGACCTCGTCGTTGACCTGCTGGTCCGTTTCGGTGAGGGGCGACGCCTTCTGGTAGTAGCGGACGTAATCGTGGTCGGGCTTGTCGCGCTCGACCGGCGGGAGTTCTCCGGGCTTGAACTTCGAAAGCGCCCAGACCAGCATCGCCACCTGCTTGCCCATGTCGTTGACGTAGTACTGGGTCTCGACGTCGAAGCCGGCCGACCGCAAAACCCGCGCCAGCGTGTCGCCGATTATCGGGTTTCGGGCCCTGCCGACATGGAACGGCCCGTTGGGATTGGCGCTGGTGTGCTCCACGATGACCCGCCGTCCGGCGTCGGGCTCGGTGCCGTATAGCGCCTTCTCCTCCAACACCGCCGTGAGAACGGATGCCACCAGTGCGTCGGGCCGGAGATGGAAGTTGAGATACGGCCCGACCGCTTCCACCCGTTCGAACGCTACCGGGAGTTCGACATGCTGGACAAGTTCGGAGACTATGAGATCCGGTTTTTTACGAAGCTCTTTGGCCAGGGCATATCCGGGGAATGTGAAATCGCCCTTGCCCTCGGGCGCAACGGTCAGCGCCTCCAGCGCGGCCCCGATATCCTTGACGCCGAGCGCTCGCAGGCCCTTGGCCAAAGAGGCGGCGGCCTGTTCCCGAAAGGCCTTCAGCGGGCGGGTGGTCATCGGGCGGCCAGTACGTTACGATGACTTAAAATCTACGATGGAACGAACGGCGGGCGGCGGACAGCGGACTGCGGGCAGCGGACGGCGTCGTACGCTGTACGCCGTACGCTGCACGCCGTCCGTTCGTCAGGTATTGTCCCCGTTCAGCCGATTCACGATATCGTCGAGCTCGTCGCCGGTCCCGCCTGCATCGTCTGCCTTCGTCTCGGTCCCGGAACGCGCCTTTGCCAGGACATGGTCGGGCAGCCGGGCGGGTCTTGAAGATTCCTGGGCCGGGGCCTCCTTGTCCTTGCTGGACTGCGCCCAGATGGGCTTGCTGGAGCCTATCTCCGCCTCGTAGACCACGTCCTGCTCGGCCGGGGCAACGACCGCGGCGCCGCCGAAGTCGGGGCCGGCCGGCGCGGCCGGCTCCTCCGCGTGGGTTGAATGTAGTGGAGCCTCCGGGCCTTCACCGTGCGCTATGGCCTGGTCCGACGACGATGCTGCCGGAGCCTGATGGGCCGGCTGGCCGTCGAACGAGCCCGGCGCCACGCCCCGGAACGAGCGGGGCCCGTCGTCGAGCTGATGCTGGCCCGCCGAAAGACTCCCGCGGAAGCCGCCCGGGCCGGCCGGCGACAGCGAATGCACCCCTCCACCGTAATACGCAGACGAGGTCTCCTCGTCTATTTCGCGCATGTGCCGGCGCTCGCGCTCCGCTTCGGCCTTTTCGACCTCGAGGTAGAGCTTTTTGCGCCTTTGCGATCTGAATGCCTGGCGCAGTCCGGCGCCGGCCAGCGCCGCGGCCACGACGGCAAATATCATGTAATAGAAGTACACGGGTATGTCGGCGATGTAATCCGCTATCGTCGGAGCCGGCGGGACATATTTCTTCGGCGGGGCGCTGACGTTGAGCGACATCGGCTCCGACAGCGCCTCCAGCCCGGAGCCGTCCCTCACCTTGACCCGGATGCTGAAGTTGCCGACCGCGCCGAAGGACCGGGTGTAGTTCCCGTAGCGCGTCCAGGCGCTCGTGGTCCCGTCGCCGAAATCGAAAAGGTAGTCCTGGATGCCGTTGTCATCCGAGGCGGTGACATTGATGCTGACCTCTTCGCCGGTCAGTATCCTCACTCGACTGAGGTTCAGCAGGACGAGCGGGGCGATGGTGTCCACCCGGAACCGGCGCACTGTCTGCGTCTCGTTGTTGCCGGCGAAATCGGCCGAAAAATAGGTCAGATAAGAAACGCCCTCGCCGATATCGACGGGCCTGGTGTAGTTTTTGAAAGTGGAGTTGTCAAGGGAGTAACGGATGAATGCTCCCGGCTCGGTGCGGATGGTCACCTTCGGCCTTTCGTGGTACCAGCCGTTGCCCAGATCCTGCGGCGAGATCTCCGATTGCGAAACGGGCGGAATCGAATCCATCCTGAATTGCAACGCCAGCTCCCTGCCGCGGTTGCCCGCCTCGTCGATGGCGTAGCAGATGATGGAGTGGTCCCCTTCGGGAACGGGCATCGGCCCGTCGTACACGCGCTCGGTGCCCTCGTCCCAGCTGTAGAAGATCGTGGTGTTGTAGGTTTCGTCCGTCGAAAGGGTGAGATTCGTTTCGGACCTGAACCAGCCGCCGTTGCCGTCGGGAGCTGGAATCCCGGTGGAGGCATTCATCGTCGGTGGGACAGGGTCCAGCTTGACCAGAAGGCTCGAAAGCGGGCCGCGGTTGCCCGCCTCGTCGACCGCGTAGAAGGAAAGCGTGTGACGGCCGTTGACCGGCCGAAGCTCCCGGGTGTACTGCGTCTCGTTGCCGCCGTCCCACCGGTAGTAGATAGCCGGGCTGCCGGCATCGGCGCTCGAAAGATAGATGGTGGGCGCCTTGAGGTACCAGCCGTTCTGCCCGTCGGGCGTTTCGGTGGAAAGGTTGTAGTCCACCGTCGGTGACACGGAATCCAGTTTGGTTATAACGGCCTTGAGCGGCTCGAGGTTCCCCGCCTGGTCCTCGGCGTGCCAGTTCAGCCGGTGGACCCCCTCGCGCATGGTCACCGGGCCGATGTACCTTTTCAGCGGCTCCTCGTCCCAGGCGTAGGTCAGGTTCGTCTCCGGCGTTTCCGGAAGGAGCGTTATCTCCGCAGAGCTCGTGTACCAGCCGTTCTGCCCGTCCGGTTCGGCCGGTGTGATGTTGTAGCCCGTTTCGGGCGTTGTGGTGTCGACCTTGAACGGCCGCCGCTTCTCCAGCTCGACGTTGGCCTGGCGGTCGATGCCGTGGAACGAGAGGTTGTGCTCTCCCTCGGGGGCCTTGAACGGCCCGGCGTACCTGGTCTCGTTTTCGGCATCCCAGCGGTAAAATATGCTGGCGTTCTCGTTGACGGAAAGGCTCACGGTCGGCGGTTTGCGGTACCAGCCGTTGTTCCCGTCGGGCTTTTGGGGGGAAATATATGCCGTTGTGTTGGGCGGCGTGACGTCGATGAGGTTGGCGGTGAACGTGTAGGAGCACGGCCCGGAAAGCCCGGACACGACCATGCCGGCGACGGAATAGTCGCCTCCCAGGTTGGGCACGAGCATGGTGGCCCTGTTCCCGGTTATCACCGGGACGGAAACTGCGTCCGGCACCGGGCTGCGGCCGATCATGGCCATTGCGCAGTAGCCCGTCCCTGAAGTGAATGTAATATTGACTTCAAGGTCGCCGCCGTTCTTGTTCCAGGAGGTCGGCTCGAACCGGATGTAATCGGCCGAGTTGGCCTGGCTGACCGCCGTGGAGCATGTCATAGGGTAGTCCTTGAAAAGCAATGTGTGGCCGACGTAGTTCCACACGCCCGTGTAGCCCCAACGGCCGTCATCGACCGTGCGGTTGTTCAGCCAGTTGGCCACGACCCAGCTTTTAAAAACGGACGAGAATGTCTCCGTGCGGAACGCAAGCTGCCGGTCGTAGCTTGCGACGCCCTTGGCCTGGTCGGACACGAGCGCCTTGGTGAACGAGTTTTGGCCGAAGCGCTCGTAGTTGTATATTGTCCAGAGGCCGGCGCCCCCGTAGTCGCTGACCGTGTTCCAGGCCGTGAAGTCGTTGTCCGTATCCGAGCCGTAGCCGGCGAAGTGGCCGGTGAGCCCGGGGTTGTTCCCGCCGTACGTGACGTATATAGCGCATTCCGAACAGCCCTCGTTGAGCCAGACGGTTTCCCCCGCGTCCTTTGCGTTGTGGACGAGGTGCTGGAACTCGTGCGCGGTGACGTCCAGGTCCAGGGCCAGATCGTCGTAATCGAGATAGATTGCGTCAGGATCGGAGGAGCTGAAGTAGCCGGCGACCCCGTTCATCCCGTCCACGTTCGTTATGATGATGTTTATCTTGGAGAAGCCGGGCGTGCCGAACGCGGCCGTGACATTGGGCCATATGTAGAGCGTGAAGTTCTCGTCGAGGCTCCGGACCGTTTCGGCCGGGATGAGCCTTCCGCTGTTGTTGACTATGTTGCCGTACAGGCCCCTTCCGGTAGCCAGCTTCCCGGCATTCGAAAGGTCGGGAAGGCTGAAGTTGACCGGCGTGTAATACAGGCTCCCGTCCGGCGCAACCCTCAGGGCGCACGAGAACGGAACGGGGCCAGAATCGCCCTCGGCCGGAGGCATGACCACCAGCCCGCTGAATAGTAATATCACCAGAACCGGGAGGGAGGCCAGCCTCCGGAAAGCCCGCCGCTTCCTAGCTAGTTGCACCAACTATGAATCAATCATTCTCAAATATATAATGATTGGTTTTCAGCACGCGAGAGCGGGGAAACGGCTGGGTGCGGGGTGCTGGGTGCAGGGTGCGGGGTACGACGGACGACGGCCCCTGCACCCGGCCGTCGGCCGCCGGCGCACTATCGGCCCGTTCACTTTCCTTCCAGCACCAGGTTGTTGATGACAAGCTCGGCGATGTCGGCGGCGTACTCGCCTGTTCTCCGTATGCTCTCGGCAATGTCCGTGACCGGTATGGAATGGGTGCTCTTGACATGCTGGGCGGCCTGGTTTATCTGGTCGACCTTGGCAATGAGGCTGGGCAGACCGTCCAGGCTCTGGTTGGCAAAGCGGATGTCCCGGCGGAACCAGGCCTCCAGGCTGGCGTTGAGAAGCTCCAAGGACTCGGCGCTGGCCTGCTTCAGAAGCGACAGAAGCTCCTTTTCCGGCCGCTTCTCCATGAGCTGGAGCACCCCGCGCGATATCCTCACGCCGTGGTCGCCGATGCGCTCCAGTATCCTCGCAATAAGGAAGTAGTGGACCGCGTCCTCCAGGCATATGCCCATCCGGCGCGCCAGCGTGGCGTCGGTAAGCATCATGCTGTGCTGGCGGGCCGCCAGCCAGTTGAGCCGGTTGATGTCCCCGTCCCGCCGCAATATGTCCTCGGCCAATGCCCGGTCGCGTTTGTCCATCGCGGTGAATGCGTCCTCGTGCATCGTCCGGACCAGGATATGCATCCGGCGGATGGTCTTGTCGAAGGGCATCTCGGACGGGTTGAGCAGGTCCTTGATCGTTATGGACGACGAGCTCTCCTCCATGACCTCGGGGCCTATGGTCATCTGGGCAAACCTCATCACGGTCTCGCGCACCTGCGATGGCATCCGGCCGGAGGAACGCAATGTTATTGTCGTGTAGCCCATGATGTAGGCTCCGATGAGCATCCGAAACAGGTGCGTCTGGTCCTTGACCTCCTCGACCTTGATCTCCTTGTTCCTCTGGGGCCGCTGCTCTGTGGTGCGCGTGGTCACGACGAGCGTGCCGTCGGGCTGGGCCATGACCCCCAATGAATCGTTCTTCTTTATGTTGAGGGACTTCACCCACTCCTTGGGCAGCGTAAGCACGTACGACGAGCCGCCCGTGAGCTGGACCTTGCGTATCTCCATGTCTCTCCCGCAAGAACATGTGTTATTGAGAATAATAATGTTTTCTATATTGAACCCATATTAATATATATATCAATATATCGAATGGTTCGGACTATATTCTATTTCGAACAGGCTAATCACCCTCCGGCTTCATCTTCCGGCCGGTGAGATAGGAATGGTCAAGGGAAAGCTGAAAATCGGAGGGGCTGCGGTGGCGCTCGTTGTTCTGGCGCTGCTGCTTAGCGGATGCACGAGCAAGCCGACGAACGAGGAAAAGGCGCAAAAGATCACGGTCAGCGGTTCGACCACCGTCCTGCCCATAGCGCAGTCGGCGGCCGAAGCGTACATGAAGGACCACACGAAGGCGGACATAACCGTGAGCGGCGGCGGGTCGGGCGTCGGAATAACGGCCATCGGACAGGGCACGGTCGACATCGGCATGAGCTCCCGCGAGCTCAAGTCCACCGAGATGACGCAGTACCCTGATCTGGTCATCACGACGGTCGCCAAGGACGCGCTCGTCATGATAGTCCATTCGTCCAACGGGCTGAACTCGATAAACCTGACAGCGGTTCGGGGCATCTACAACGGGACCATAAAGAACTGGAAGGAGCTGGGCGGCTCGGACATGCCCATAGTGATCGTCGGGCGCGACAGCGCCTCCGGCACATTCGGATATTTCCAGGAGTTCGTCATGAAAAACGAGAACTCGACCAGCTTGATGCTCGGCAAGAACTCCAACGGGGCGGTCAAGGAGACGGTTGCCCAGACGCCCGGCGCCATCGGATATGTGGGGCTCGGGTATACAACCGGCGGCGTCAAGGCCCTCAAGCTGGACGTGAACGGGGCGCTCATCGAAGGCTCGGCAGCCACCGTTCTCGACAAGACCTACCCGGCCTCGCGCGACCTCTTCATGATAACGAAGGGCCCCGCAAAGGGGCTGGCCAAGGCCTACATCGACTTCATCCTGAGCCCGGCCGGCCAGAAGATAGTGCAGGCGCAGGATTTCGTCCCGCTGAAGTAGACGCGGGACGGAACCAAGCGAGGGACCGGATCGTATGACGCCCGCGGCGGGCCCAAAGAGCGAGGAGAGGACCACTCTCCGTGCCGACAACGAACGGGTCAGGCCCCGCTTTTTCCGAAAAAGCGGGCTCCGGCGTCGGCTCACCGAGCTGGGCATCCGGTCCCTTCTCTTTATTGCCGCCGTACTGTCGATAATCATTATCTTTTTCGTGATACTTTTCTTGTTCCGCGAGGCCGTCATGGCTTTCAGCGAGATAGGCGTGTCCAGGCTCCTGGGCGGGGATTACTGGAACCCGTCGGGCGTTCCGCCGTCGTATGGCGCCTGGCCGCTCATAGTCGGCACGCTTCTGGTAACGCTGGGCGCGATGGCATTTGCGATTCCGGTCGGCATCGGCTCGGCGATATTCATCGCCTGCCTGGCGCCGCCCAGGCTACGGCTGGCCTTGAAATCGCTTTCGGAGATACTTTCAGGTATCCCGTCCGTGGTCTACGGTGTCTTCGGGCTGCTCGTCCTGACCGACTGGATACGCGTGACATTCGAACGGCCGACGGGCGAAACCTGGCTGGCCGCCTCGCTCATCCTGGGCATAATGGCCCTGCCGATAATCATCAGCGTCGCGGAGGATGCCATAAGTTCCGTGCCCAAGGAGTACATCGAGGCCTCGCTGTCCATGGGAGCAACGCGCTGGCAGACCATCCGGCGCATCATCGTGCCCTCGGCGATATCTGGAATAACCGCCGCCGTCATACTGGGAATGGGCCGGGCGGTCGGCGAGACCATGGCGGTGCTGATGGTGGCGGGCAACTCGGCCATCATCCCCAGCCCGATAACGAACGTGTTCTCGCCCGTACGGACGCTCACGGCCACGCTCGGCATCGAGATGGGAGAGGTGGCCCGTGGCAGCACCTGGTACAGCACCCTGTTCGCGCTGGCGGTCATACTGTTCGTCATCACGCTAGTCATCAATACACTTGCAAATTACATACTCGCCCGCCTCAAGGATAAGTTCAGGCCCGGCGCGCGCAAACCGGAGCGGGCCGTTTTGCGGCGGTGGCTCAGGACACGCGCGCTTCGGCTTATCGGGAAGGACGGGACGCAGAAGTTCGAGCTGCCTGCGGCGGCCAGGACCTGGCTGGGAAGGGCCGGCCGGGCGTTCTTCGTGCTCGCTCTCCTGTGGTTGTTCGTGTCCTGGTTCGGCTGGCTCCGGGGCCCGGTGACATTGGCGGTGCTGGCCTTCATGTATGTCGGTTACGGGAAACTGGCCGAGAAGAACCGCCAGCGAGCAGCATTCGCCCTCATAACAGCGGCGGCAGTGACGATGCTCTTCCTGGTCGGCATAATCCTGTACTTCATCATCTCCAACGGCCTGCCGGCCATGAGCTGGGAGTTTCTGTCCCAGTCGCCCAGCGACCTGGGCCGCAAGGGCGGCATCTACCCGGCCATCGTGGGCACGCTCGTGCTGGTCGGCGGGACGCTCGCGATCGCGGTACCGCTCGGGGTGGGCGCGGGCATTTACCTTTCCGAATACGCCAAGGAAGGCTGGCTGACGAAGATAATACGGGCGGCCATAGACAACCTCAACGGGACGCCGTCCATAGTCTTCGGCCTGTTCGGGCTCGCGTTCCTTGTGCTCTACCTTGACCTGGGCGTGTCCATGCTTGCCGGCTGGCTCACGCTGGCTTTCATGATACTGCCCACGGTCATACGCACCACGGAGGAGGCGCTCCAGACTGTGCCGGTGCCCATCCGCGAAGGCAGTCTGGCCCTTGGGGCCACCAAGTGGCAGACCATACGCAAGATAGTGCTCCCCAACGGCGCTTCCGGCGTCATCACCGGCGTGGTGCTCGGGGCCGGCCGGGCCGCCGGCGAGACCGCCCCGATACTCTTCACGGCGGCGGTGGCGTTCACGCGCTTTTTGCCGGACAACATCTACGATCCGGTGATGGCCCTGCCCTACCACCTGTTCATACTCACGACTAGCATCCCCGGCTCGAGGACGCAGGCCTACGGCACGGCCCTCGTATTGCTGTTGATAGTGCTTCCGATGTACGCCGTATCGGCGTACCTGAGATTCAGGATATATAAAAAGAAAAGGTGAAAACCATGAGCGAAAGCGCCGCAGCGGAGATCGCCAACCAGCAAAGGATGATGGACGCGCCGAAGGAGAACGGGAACGGCCGGGCCGGGAGCTACATCAAGATAGATACCAACGGCCGGAAGAAATGCAAGGCCAACGGCGCATGCCTGGTGGAGATGGAGTGCCGCCATGTCAACCTCTGGTACGGCGCCAACCACGTGCTCCATGACATAGACCTCAAGATAATGAAGAACGCGGTCACGGCCCTCATCGGGCCCTCGGGCTGCGGCAAGTCCACGCTCATCCGGGCGCTCAACCGGATGAACGATGTGATTGACTGCTGCACGACGACCGGCGAGATACTGTTCAAGGGCCGGAACATATTATCCTCGGACACGGAGGTCACCCAGCTCCGACGGGAGATCGGAATGGTCTTCCAGAAACCCAACCCGTTCCCGATGTCCATTTACGACAATGTGGCCTACGGGCCACGGATACACGGCATCCGCGACCGGAAGAAGCTCGATGCAATAGTCGAGGAGAGCATCAGGCTCTCTTTCCTCTGGGACGAGACGAAGGACCGCCTGCACGAGAGCGCATTGGGGCTTTCCGGCGGACAGCAGCAGAGGCTTTGCATCGCCCGGGCGCTCGCCGTCCAGCCCGAGATACTGCTCATGGACGAGCCGACCTCGGCGCTGGACCCGCTCGCGACCGGGAGAATCGAGGACCTGATAGACGAGTTGAAGAAGAAGTACACCGTCATCATCGTCACGCACAACATGCAGCAGGCGGCGCGCATAAGCGACTACACCGGCTTTCTCTATCTGGGAAAGATGATAGAGTTCGGGGAGGCCGAGCAGATATTCGAGCGGCCCCGTCAGGAGCTGACCGAAAGGTACATCACCGGGCGATTTGGATAGGTGGAATGATGACCGAAAAATTCATCGCGGAGCTGGACACCCTCAAAAAGGACCTCGTCAAGATGGGCAGGCTTGCGGTCTGGATGCTTAAAAGCTCGATAATCGCCCTGAAGGACCACGACGAGGCATTGGCCCGCGAGATCAATTCGAAGAAGCTGGAACTGGCCAAATTCGACGTGGCGATAGAGGACGAGGCGCTCCGGCTGATAGCCCTCAACCAGCCGGTGGCGCGGGATCTGCGCACCATCGCCTGCGTGCTCAAGATGGAGACCTACCTGGCCCGCGTCGGCCGCTACGGCAAGGACATCGCCCAGGTGTCCATCGAGCTGGGCCAGAGGCCCCATCTGACCAAGCTCGTGAGCATACCCTACATGAGCGATGTGGCGGCCGGGATGGTGGAGGACGCCCTCAAGGCGTTCGAGACCGGGGACCTCAAGCTCGTCGAGGGCTTCTCCGAAAAGGACGATTCGCTCGATTCGATGCGCTGGTCCATATTCCGCGAATGCGTCACCTACATGATAGAAGACCCCAAGAACATCACCCAGTGCGCCCATTACATCATGATAGCCAAGTACCTCGAGCGCGTGGCCGACCACGCCTGCAAGATGTCCGAGAAGATACATTACATGATCACGGGTGAGCACATTGAGGTCAAGTAGGACGACCGTGCTCTTCATCTGCACGCACAACTCGGCCCGCTCGCAGATGGCCGAGGGGCTGTTGCAGGCGTTCCACGGCGACCGGTTCGAGGCCTTCAGCGCCGGGACTGAGCCGACGACGGTCCACCCGATGGCGGTCAAGGCGATGGCCGAACTCGGAATAGACATTTCCCGCGCCCGGTCCAAATCCGTGGACGGGTTCCGGGAACGAAAGCTGGACTATGTCGTGACGGTCTGCGACCGGGCGCACCAGACCTGCCCATTATTCGCAGGTGGCAGGCACCAACTGCACAAGGGCTTCGGGGACCCGGCGCAACCCGGCATGGACGATGATGCCCTGCTGGCGGCGTTCCGGACGACCCGGGACGAGATCAAGCTTTGGCTCGAAAAGGAGTTCGTGCCGGAAGCGGCGAAAGGCGGTGGCGGAGTTCAGACCGGAATCAACTTCGGTCTGAATCCCGCCTTCAAACCTTGAATTGAAACGGGTCCTGTTTCGCAACGGTCGTCTGGAGCATCCGGCCATTCATTCCACATGTATCCGACAATGGGAATACTTCCCAGCATTCATCGCAGGTCCATCGAGGCATGGAAAGTCTAGATTCCGCACCCCGGTTCACTTTGCGCGTCCGCGTAGTACTTCTTCTTCATCCACAACGCCACATTGACAAGGCCGATGAGCACCGGTACCTCCATCAACGGCCCTATCACGGCCGCGAACGCCTGCAGGGAGGCGATGCCCCAGACGCCTATACACACAGCAATCGCGAGCTCGAAGTTGTTGGAGGCGGCCGTGAACGACTGCGTGGCGGCCATCGGGTAGCCGAACTTCATCTTCATCGATATCCAGAAGGACACGAAGAACATGAGCAAAAAATAGATGACCAGCGGCACGGCGACCCTGACGACATCCAGCGGGCGGTTGACTATGGCGTCGCCCTTGATGGAGAACATGACCACGATCGTGAAAAGCAGGCCGATGAGGGCCACCGGCCCGATGCGGGGGACGAACTTGCCATCGTACCATTCCTTCCCGCGGCGGGCAATCAGCGTGTATCGGGTGACGATGCCGGCGATGAACGGGATGCCCAGGAAGATGAAAACGCTCTTTGCGATGTCAACGATGGACACATTCACCTGCGCCGACGCAGAAGCGCCGCCTAGCCATCCGGACAGCACCGTTATGTACACATACGCAAGCAGCGAATAGAATAGTATCTGGAAAATGGAATTGAGCGCAACAAGGACGGCGCAGTACTCGGAGTCGCCCTTGGCGAGCTGGTTCCAGACAAGCACCATGGCGATGCAGCGGGCCAGCCCGACCATGATGAGGCCCATGCGGAACTCGGGCAGGTCCGGCAGGAACGCCCAGGCCAGGGCGAACATCAGCATCGGGCCGACCAGCCAGTTGAGCAGGAGCGAGACCCCGAAGATCTTTTTAGTCTCTTTTGCCGAGACCAGTTTGCGCAACTCTTCGTATTTGACCTTGGCCAGCGGCGGATACATCATTACCAGCAAGCCGATGGCGATGGGAAGCGATACGGTGTCGAGCTGCACTGCGTCCAGCGCGCCCCTCATTCCGGGGACTGCATAGCCCAGCCCGACGCCCAGCGCCATGGCCAGGAATATCCAAATGGTCAGGTAGCGGTCCAGGAATGATAGCCGTGTGCCTTCTTCTTTTTCCAGGTCTTGCACCCCGAGGATGAAAAGTGCAGGGACAGCTGCGATATATTTCTATCCAATATAGATTATTGAGACCCTATATACTGCCCGCACCGGCCGGAGTTTACAGGTAAAGCCCCTGCGCCTTCAGGTTCTCCTTCTCGTAGTGCTCGTAGTCCCAGGCGTCGCCGTAGTGCTTCACGGCCTCGCACCCCTCGGGTGCCTCCGTCTTCTTCACGACCGGCTTTTTGACCGGCCGGGCCTTGCGGGGCCGGCGGGGTTTTTGGGCCTTCTTTTGGCCTCTGGCATTGAATCGGTGCTTGCGCCCCCTGGGATTTGCCATACCATGACAATTGGTGGCGGGGGTTTATATAATTTCGCCTAAATGCCGCCCAAACGGCCGGACGTGGCTCACGCTGGATATGAAATACCGGCCGACGGTTATTCATAAAAATTGTACATACGCAAAGTCTTTTAGACTGCCGAACTGGCAAGCGATTCCGGACTATTAGTGGCTGCGGGCTGAATCGGTCGCCGAAGCTCCCGACTTACACCCCAGCTCTATCAACCCCATCTTCTATGGGAGTCCTCAAAGGTGTCTCGTTTTAGGGACAGTTTCAGGCTTAGATGCTTTCAGCCTTTATCTGCTACAGCGTGGCTGCTCTGCAATGCCCTACCGGACAACAGATGCACTAGTGGCTATGATGCCTCGTTCCTCTCGTACTAGAGGCACCTTCCCCTCAGACACCATCGCACTTCCTTCAAAAAGCAACAAACCTGTCTCACGACGGTCTAAACCCATCTCACGATCCCTTTTAATGGGCGAACAACCCCACCCTTGGCAGCTGCTGCACCGCCAGGATAGGAAGAGACGACATCGAAGTAGCAAGCCGCCAGGTCGATATGGGCTCTTGCTGGCGACAACTCAGTTATCCCCGAGGTAACTTTTCTGTTATCACTGGCCCCCACGAATAAGGCTCAGTGGTTCGCTAGGCCCTGCTTTCGCATCGCGGATCCTCGTTAAGCAGATCCGCGTCAAGCCGGCTTTTCCCCTTGCAGTCAACGGTAGATTTCTGACCTACCTGAGCCGACCATTGGGCGCCCTTGTTATCTTTTTGAGGGCGTGGCGCCCCACCCAAACTGCCTACCTACCGGTGTTCCGCCGTAGCGGTTAGTTGTACAACCCCAAAAGGGCGGTGTTTCATCGGCCCCTCGGAACGCACCTAGCGGCGCGCCCTGGTAACGGGTCCCGCCTACTCTACACATTCGAAATCGTACAACAACGACAGGCTGCAGTAAAGCTCTACGGGGTCTTCGCTTTCAGAAGGAAGGTACAGGATTGTACGCCTGTATATCAGTTTCACTGGATTCTTCGCGGGGACAGTAGAACACTCGTTGGGCCTTCATGCAAGCCGCCAATTAAGCGGCAAGGTATTACGCTACCTTAAGAGGGTCATAGTTACCCCCGCCGTTTAACGGTCCTTCGTCCGGTTGAACCCGGTTTTCAGATACCGTCACTGGGCAGGCTTCAGCCAGCATACTCACCGTTTCCGGCTTGCGCTGACATGCGTTTTTATTAAACAGACGGTGTTCCCTTGTCAGTGCCACCAGCCATTTGCATGGCTGGCACCCCTTCTTCCGAAGGTACGGGGCGATTTTGCCGAATTCCCTCGCGAAGATTATATCCACGACGCCTTGGGCTTCTCACCCAGGGGCACCAGTGTCGGTTCTAGGTACGGTCACGCGGGTGGCTCCAGCTTCCTTTTCACGGGCACCGGGAAATAGGCCACTCAGAGTGCACTTTCACTTGCGCCTTGATCCCCTTCTCGCCATTACGGCTCTCCAGGGACTATAGCGCTCATGCAGCTTGGTTAAGCTGCTAGGCTTATCCCGATGCGTCAGAAGCTGGACGAAAACCACGTGGTGCAGGAATATTAAACCTGCTTCCCTTTCGAGTTCTTCGATTAAGAGAACCCTTAGGACCGACTAACCCTCGGCTGACGAACATTGCCGAGGAACCCTTGCCCTTTCGGCGGATGGGATTCTCACCCATCTTAGCTGTTACTCCTACCAGGATCCGCATTCGAACGCGGTCCATAGGACCTCACGGCCCTACTTCGACCCACGCACGACGCCTCCCTACCAGATCACCTTTCGGTGCTCCGAAGTATCGGTGGCTGGCTTAGCCCCGTCCATTTTAGAGGCCCGCAGTCTCGACTAGTGAGCTGTTACGCACTCTTTAAAGGATGGCTGCTTCTGAGCCCACCTCCTAGTTGTCTGAGACCGTGGACGCCCTTTTTAGATTAACACTTAGCCAGCACTTTGGGACCTTAACTCCGGGCCGGGCTGTTCCCCTTGCGGACACCGAGCTTACCCCAGATGCCCTGATTCCCGGCTTCTACGGCGACGGCACGTTCGGAGTTCGACAAGATGTCGCATCCTTTCGAATGCTAAACACCTAATCGGTGGCTCTACCGCACCGTCTACCTCGACCGAGACCTACCTGCGAGTAGTTTCGGGAGGAACCAGCTATTCCCAACCTCGATTGGACTTTCACCCCTATGCCCAACTAATCCGAATGATTTGCACATCAATATCGGTTCGGTCCTCCACCCTGGTTTCCCAGGGCTTCAACCTAGTCAGGTATAGATCGACTGGCTTCGGGTCTCCCACCAATGACTAGGGGCGAACGCACCCCGTCCCTCGCCTTGCGGCTGCGGACTCTCGGTTTCCCTGCGGCTAGGCTGATAATTCAGCTTAACCTCGCCATTGATCAGAACTCCCTGGCCCGTTTTTCAACACGGACAGTGCAACGCTGGTCGAAGACCTTTCACGCCGCACACGCCTGTTATCGTCTGGTTTCAGGCTCTTTTCACTTCCCGTCAAGTTTACTTTTCAGGTTTCGCTCACGCTACTATTGCGCTATCGGTCTCAGGATGTATTTAGAGTTGGAAGTTCATGCCTCCCAAATTCACGCGCGATATCCAGCGCACGTTACTCAGGATACCCGGAATCTCCCACGGTTTACCTCTACGGGGCTGTCACCCTCTGTGGCCGGCCGTTCCAGACGGAGTTCGAGTTCACCAGCACGGAGTACCCGGGTCCATAACTCCACATCTCCCTCACCTTTCGATGCGGGATTCGGTTTGCCCTATGCCGCTTTCGATCGCCTTTACTAACGGCATCTCAATTGATTTCTTTTCCTCCCCTTACTAAGATGCTTCAATTCGGGGGGTGCCCGACCCTTACGGGACACATGGGGTTACCCATGTCGGAAGTCCTATTCGGTCATCCTCGTATCAAAGGCTCCTTGCGCCTACACGAGGCTTTTCGCAGCTTGGCACGACCTTCGTCGGCTCCTGAGCCAAGCCATTCCCCAGACGACTTTAAATCGCCAAAGCGCCAATTCGACAGACGTCCAGCTTTGCGTATGAGTCGGTGGTCATAGACATCGCGGGCACGGGGCCCCCGATATGAGCGTCTCCACCTCTTCCCCGACGAGCCTTATGTACCGTCGGCCTGTTCGCCGGGTGCACGGTCCCCCAACAGTTTCTCCGCAGGGGGTAAGCACCTATGTAAAATCTAGTATATATAACTTGCATCTATTAATGTATAGAAAGAGGCGGGGCGCAAGGCGCAGGGCGCGAGGCCGAAGGGGCATGGGGCAAGGGGCAAGGGACAAGGAAAACGGGTAAGGCGCAGGGCGCAAGGGACGAAGGGACAAGGCACAAGGCACAAGGCGCACCCGGAGGACCTGTTGGTCCTCTTTGCCTCGACGACCTGCGGGTCGTCTTCGGTGGCGTAAGGCGCAAAGGACGAGCGCACGGATGGACCAGTGCTCGAGTGCTCGTGTATACGACGGACGACGACGGTTCAGGGCGTCGTCATTTTTGTCCCCTTCACCAGGTTTTACGACGAAGAGGCTCTTCATCCAAAGGTGGAGGCGTAACTGGTGTCGTGGACCCCGGCCAAGAACCAAGCGTCCGCGGAGACCCCGGATTGTCTGCGCGCAATCTGCTCTGCAGTGCGCGAGCGAGCCAGTGGTGAGCGGGGCCACCACTGCGAGCGAGCGCCCCGCCGGCACGCTCGGCGGCATGTCGACCGACGAGGTCTATCCAAAGTTTATCTCCTCCCTTATAGGCAACCGAAAGGGGTTCGCTTCACTTTTATCGCTATTTAATGCGTCCACTGAAAGGGGCGCACTCCAGGAGAAAGGATTAACACTCCTCGACGGTAGTGTCCAAAATCCAAGGCCTCTTTGTTTACCCTATCTGCTTACCGTGCTCAATCTTAATATTCATCCGAACCATAGTAAAGCAATTTGGTACGAATGGCGTTTTCAATCTGTTTATTCAGGTCCTCCGGGTAGTGGGATTCTATCCACACAACAATCAGATTCATTGTTGGCTTTGTATCGTCTTTATCGGAATTCAAATAATAAATCAACCGATCCTGCTTATCTCCTTTTTTCAAATATTTTACATTTTCCCATGTAATATTGGATACCGATTTGGAATCTATTGACAAATATTTCAATATATTTTTGATTCTTGTTTCGGTCAAGCCACAAATTAATTCCCCTTCAATCGCATAGGATTCATGTGGAATATGTAACACATTCTTTATATGTTCCGCTT
>Ga0315291_10000177_pt1 | contig 78402 bp, 71 predicted proteins | sample YL17G12_20_MG_FD_203070 | JGI IMG/M metagenome (GOLD analysis project Ga0315291, IMG submission 203070) | Sediment microbial communities from Yellowstone Lake, YNP, Wyoming, USA - YL17G12_20 | ecosystem: Environmental > Aquatic > Freshwater > Lake > Sediment | place: USA: Wyoming | collected... | reverse complement strand
CCACAATGAGCTTAATAATTAATACAAGAAATTGTCTCTACTAATTTTTCTATACTTTTTCAGCAGAATCGGTTTTAATAAATATAATCCAGAGTTCCTAAATCATAGTACGAGTAATATTTACCGGCGGCGTAATTTGCGAGGAAAATCTTGATATATTGAAGGCGGGAGCCTCCACCGGGGACATTGAATCCGCCCCTACTGCCTCCACCGCTTCCGGAAATCCACCGGATGAAAACGGACTTATCGGTGAGGGGAAGTTTGCGGACATTTTCTGCCCAGCCGTTAAAGGCATTGTTCTGGAAAAGGTACTGCTCAACGTTTGATGTATAGTATACGGAAACAGGGATATTTTTATCTTTGAGGTATTGTCCGATAGCGGCGATGGCTTTCGTGCCGGTAAAATCGCCCGTGATTGGTATGATGTGGTTTTCAAGGTGCATCGTGCGGAGGAATTTATACCGTTCTGGATAGGCGAGTGGGTCACCATACGCTCCATCTGATGTCTGCATAAGGAGTAAGTCGGCGTATGTAACTGTTCGTGGGCTTCTATTATTGTTTTGAAGAGAACCACTATTTGTGATGTTGAGGTTGTAACTGTAAAAAGACTCGAGTGTATACAGGATTTCACTGGTGTCACGAGCGTCAAGCTGAAACTTGTATTTTTTTGTGAGTAAGTCAAGAATACGCTTCTGGATGGAGTTAAACAGAGCTAAATCGGAAGGGGTCTGGTAAAAATAATTGACGACAGCATCTATACTTTCCATATGTGCCGGCGCATTTTTGGGATTATATGGTTTTGCGAACAGAAGTGAGAGGAACTCGGCAGGAGTTTCGGCGAATTCAAACATTGCTTTCCACACGAGATGTTGACTGCGGTTTTGATGGCGGATATCAACAATAAACGCTATTTCTGGTTTAACGGCGGCGATATAAGTGAGATTCTGATTAGAAGCTACGCCAATATAAGCACCGCCGGATATTTTAAGGTTCTGGAGCGGTTTAATCACCTCCATATAAGTACGCTCGTTTGTTACCCAGTTATCACTGCGAAAATATCCACCCTCCTCTGACAGTGAGACCACAAGCTTTGAATACTCTTCAGGCGTTATTATCGGAGCTTTTTGTGCATAGAGAGGATGAGCAAAATTCAGGATGATTATGAGGGAAAGTAGTATTCTAATGATGACCGAAATCAGTAAGTTTTTTCTTCCATAATCAAAATTGTTTATACGGCAGGAAAACATCTGCATATTATTTCTCCAGAATGAATTGATCAAGACCGAAAATAATTCCTCAACATTTTATACAAAAATGAGAAGTGGGTTATTTTCTGTATTAAAACTTTTATATAAATATACCGACTAAAAAGCATAAGTGCAAATGATTATTTCATCGGTATTTATTGTAAAAATTCAATATAAAACACTCACAAACCTGCCAAAAAGAAGGCGGGTGGGTTACACGAACCCCTCCAAACAACCCACAATCCTCAAATCCAAACCCTGAACCACAAACAACTATTGTTTAATTTTTAATAAGACTGTTGCATAATTTCAAAATTTACTATAAAAGAGCGGAAGTATCTTTTCTGTTGTTGATTTATATTGCTTATAAGCGATAAATTTTTAAAATTATACTACAGAACGTATTGATTTGACTGAATAATTAGATTAGGGAAAGCTATGAAGGTATTAGCGATTAATGGGGGGAAACCAGTTCGGACGAAGCCGTTTCCGGTCTGGCCGGTTTGGGATGAAGCAGAGCGAAAGGTGCTTCATTCCGTATTGGAGAGCGGGAAATGGGGGTATCCGTTCTGGGAGTTTGTTCCCCGGTTTGAGAAGGTTTTTGCGATGTATCATGATGCGCAGTACGGGGTCTGCTATAGCAGTGGGACGGCGGCACTGGTGGGAGCGCTCTGGGCGGTGGGAATTCAGCCTGGAGATGAGGTAATTGTTCCAGCATATACCTTTATTGCGACTGCTTCAGCAGTGATACAATTGGGGGCAATACCAATATTTGCCGATATAGAACGGAACTCGTTCCATCTGAGCGCAGAATCAGTTGATGAGCATTTTACCGAGCGGACGACTGCCGTCATCGCCGTTCATATTGGTGGGAGGCCTGCTGATATGACTCGGCTAAAGAATGTATGTGGATATCGGAATATTATTTTACTTGAAGATGCGGCGCAGGCGTGGGGTTCGGAATGGAAGAACAAGCGGGTTGGGGCACTGGGGAGTGCGGGGATTTTCAGTTTTCAGTCATCAAAAAATATTACTGCAGGAGAAGGTGGAATAGCAGTAACGAATGATGAAACTATCTCCCGGTATCTTCGGACCTATTGCAACTGCGGTCGGATAGAAGGAAAACCGCGGTATGAGCATCACTATATCGGGGGAAATTACCGCTTATGTGAACTGCAGGGGGCTGTTCTTTCGGCACAGTTTGAACGGTATCCCCGGTTACATCTAATCCGGAAAGAAAATGCGGCATTTCTCAATACAGAACTGGCAAAGATTGACGGTATTATCCCGATAAATGAAGATGAGAGCGTTACAGAAAATGCGTATCATCTGTATTTAATACGCTATAAGAAACTATATTTTAAAGATGTTCCCAAGAGCCGATTGATTCAAGCATTGCAAGCAGAAGGAATTCTCGCTCACCCCGGGTATACCGTTCCTCTGCACAAACAGCCGGTATTTGTTGAGCGGATGTTCGGCTCCTGCGGTAAAGCGAATGAAATAATGCCTGATTATCGGAAAGTTTCTCTTCCGGAAACTGAAACAGCCTGTGATGAAGAAGCAATCTGGTTTGCTCAAAATGTACTCCTGGGGACTGTAAATGATATGAAAGATATTGTTGAAGCATTTCATAAGATTAAGGAACACTGCGCTGAGCTTGTAGACGCCTGATGATGAAATCAACGGTTTGAGAAAGGAACTCTTATGAGGAGTAAACGTTCAAAGGTTACTATGGTTTCCAGGAGAAGATAGGGCATTTTTTAGCCCATTAAAGAGTAGTCGCCTATGCGGTATATTTGTTGGATATTCCTTATTGGGTATGTGGTGTTTGCCGGTTGTGAGAGCAGGTCTGTTATAGTTGAGAATACCGGTTCGGGCGGAGGTTCGGAAGGGACAGAATATATCACGTTTCTTTTTTCGGGTGTGCCGGTTACCAGCGGAACAACGGAAAACAGGAATCCTTCTTTATCACCAAGTAATGATGTTGTGGTGTACCAATCCAGTGTTGAACCCAGCCGGTATAATATATTTGCAAGTAATGTAGCGTATCTGTCTCAGAACAATCTTTCAAACAGTCTTGAAAATGATATTCAGCCGGTGTTTTCCCCCAATGGATATTCAATTGCGTTTTATCGAAACAATGAAGTATATATAATGGATAATGACGGGAGAAATCAGCGTAAAATTTCCCGAACACCGATAGATACTCAAGACCCAATCCATTTTTCGAGGGATGGAAGATATATTATTATAACTTCTATAGATGCTGATGTCCACAATGTCAGCAGGATTGCAATTGACGGAACCGCTCAGGAGATTCTTACGCAGGGTTTGGGCGGATATAATGCCCAGGTGAGTCCGCTGACGGGCAAAATCGTGTTTGTATCAGGGGAAGTATCAAGACAGGATATCTATACTATGTATAATGATGGAACTGATATTAAAAAAGTAACAAATATTTGGGGGACGTATGTTGACCCGATATTTTCTCCTGATGAGCGCAGTATTGCTTTTTCAAAACAAATACTTAATTTTGGTTATTATAATATCTTTGAAATAACGATAGACGGAGATACGCTTCGGCAGCTTACGAATACCTTATCGGTAGATGCTACGCCGGTATTTACCCCGGATGGACGGTGGATTGCGTTTAACCGCCGAGTAGATAACACCTGGGATATCTGTTTTATTTCACGCGACCGCCAGTACGAGGTAAATTTTACGAATGCTCCGTTTACTTGGGAGCTCTTTCCTGTCTTCAGCACGGTAGGGCTTACAATGTATTTTGAATCAAATTATAACGGATTTTTTCATATATGGTCAGCTTCACTGGCGCCTCTCTATGCATTGAGAAAAGATGCATCGTTTCAGATATCTCCAGCAGGTATAAAAGGTGAAAACAAGGTATGGAAGTAAACAGGAAAATACAACTTCATTACGGCAGTGGTCATAGTACCGTTATGGTTCCTGAATCTCGTCTGCTCCATTATTGCACGCCCCGGATTCCGGATGGCACATTTGACGGAGTGAATTACTTTATTTCTATTGCAGAAAATAAGGAAATCGGTCTGTTTCCTGATATTACCGGGAAAAAGGTATGTATTCTTATTGAAGATTCAACGCGGAATACTCCTCATCATTCGATTATTAAACAGATTTTTGGCTTGTTTAAGAGGGCAGGCGAAGTTTTGGTATTGATTGCAACCGGTTCTCACGACTCACATTCTCCAGCGAATGAAATGCTTCAAGGAGAAATTGAATCTGCGGCGCTCAATACCGGAATGAAGACTGTTCGTGTTCATATACACGATTGTGAAAAGGATGCTTACATACTCTGCGGAATTACGAAAAAGGGGACACCTGTTCTGGTAAATGAGCTTGTTGAAGACAGGGAGTTGTTTTTTGCGTTTTCGGATATGAAGAATCATTATTTTGCCGGGTATTCAAATCCGATAAAGCTGTTTTTCCCCGGGATCGTCCATAGTAGTGCGATTGAGCGGAATCATTCGCTTGCATTGTGTGCGGATTCAACATTTGGTCGGCATCCCTTGCATCCTGACCCACAGCGGCAGAAAAACACTAGTGCACAGGATATGTATGAGGCATATAAAATCATGGTGAGAGATAGACCTGTCTATGCATACACAGTGGTCTCATACGAAAAGAAGATACTATGGGGGGAGTTTGGTATGCTTGAGGCGGTGGTGCCGAAATGTATTGAGCAGGTAGATACGTTAACTCAGTTTCGCGTAACGCCTGCGGATTGTATCATTGTCTCGCCCGGTGGTTACCCCGATGATGAAAGCTTATATATCAGTCAGCGGGCGCTTGAATTGACGAAAGCGGGCGTAAAAGAAGGAGGGGAGGTTCTTTTCCTCTCGGAATGCCGAAACGGTATCGGGGCAGAGAGAACGCGGGAGCATTTTTATAACCAGTTGACAGCTCCCTTACCTGAAGTGCTCAAGAGCATATCTTCAGCGTATACGCTGTATTCTCATAAGTCGTATAAATTTGCTCAGATGCTCACTCATTTAAAAACACTGCGGATGTATACACAGCTGGCATCGGATGTGCTTGAAAAAATACACCTCACGAAAGCGCCCGAGCCGCAGGAAGTAATTAACCGCTGGATACAAGAAAATCCGTATGTAACCATTTCAATATTTGATGGTGCAAATAAACTTGCAGTATATTCAGATAAACAGACGAAAGACGTATGAGTATAATGAATTCAGAATAAATAATTATTTGTGAGCTTGGATTTAATCGTAAAAATTGTTATTATCCATTTTGTTTACTCCCTCCGTCTCTAACGGAAAAGGGGATTAAGAGGTGTGTTGATAAATAGTATTGAAAAATGTTATTTTTTCAAAGGTCTCATTTTATAAAAAAAATTTGTGTGAATAGTTTTGAATAGAGTTAATGGTGCCTGACGAACCTTCTAATAATTCTCTTGATTCAGTTCATCCTTCCGAGGAGGATGTTCAACGGTTTCGGGAACTGCTCTTAAATGGCGATATAGATGAAGCAGATGAACTCCGGTGTAAGTGCGAAAACATTACCGAATCTGTTGCCGCATTCCATGCACGGGAAGCATATAACCTTCATAAAGATTTAGAACAGTACCTGACGGCGGTAAAAATTGCGGCACTGTTCAAGCTGGGTGAAGCGGATAGTATGGCGGTGAAGGTTGCGGAGTGGAACCGATTGAATAGGAAGCAGGAATATGAACAGGCGGCAGAGTGGGCGAAACAGCAGGGATTAACCGATGTTGAGATGGTTCGTTCTGCGAAAATGGCGTATGAACAGGCGATAAAGGAAAACCGTGCCTATGACGCTCTCCGAATTATGACGAGATATAATCTTCAAAAAGAAGATTTGTTAAGTATGACAATCTCGGAGTTTAACCGTGCTTATAGTGAGGGGGATTATTATTCAGCGGCATTGCTCGGCAAGCAGTTTAGTTTTTCTTTGACCCGCACCATTCAGGCGGCGGTAAAAGCGTTGCAGGAATTTCTGACGGTCGGAGATAGAGAGAAAGCTTATTCAATCATTGAGCAATTCAAGCTCATCTCGGATGAAATGATTGAACAGATGCCGGAGCGGGAGGCAATAAAATTCGTTGAGCAGGTGCGGGACAAGTTCATCAATTTAGCATTTGACCAGGGTAATTATCAATTAATGCAGGAGTTTAAAGAAGCAACCAAGATTACCATTATACCATTTAACAATCATTTTTTAAAGGAACTTGTGCTTGATTTTTATAAAGCGGCAATCAGAAGCCACAATGAGCTTTTGACAAAGGGGGAGGTGCGGACGGCACGTTCTGTCAGAGATTCGTTTGATTTGTTTGCGGCACCGATTCCGTTCGAGCTGTATGCAACAATGCTTTTAGCAGCAGAAGGGTATCATGAGACACTCCTGAATGGTAATGACCTGAACAATGCTATCAACTTTAAAAAAGAATATGGATTGTTTGATAAGTTTGTCCTTGAAACGAGCCATGAAAATCTTCTCCAGCAGGTCTCGCAGTTCGTTCGTGCGTCATTAGAAAAAGGGCAGATTGAGCCGGCTCTCCTGGCTATTAAAGAATATGCATTACCGAAGGAGTATGTCAATAAATCGGTTTTTTTAGCTGTATTAGAGCTTCTTTCAAACGAACAATTTAAGGATACCAGTACAATTTATGCAGGATTTAAAGCAGAGCTTCCTCAAGAGGAGAATCGGATTCAAGCGGTTAATGCATATAAAGATTTAATGCAGAAGAAGCAGTATCTTCCGGCGTTGGAGTTTGCAAAATGGTGTCGTCTGCAGAAATCATTTGTTGATGATGCGGCGGTGAAAGCCTGGCAGGTTGAGTTTCTCGCACGGCGGTATGATGAAGCCCTTGCTATAAAAGACCATCATAAAGTACCACAGAGCGCAGTTCGGCCGCTTGCCAGAAAAGTGTATCAGGAGTTTCTTACCAGAAAAGATTATAAAATGGCAGTCTATATCCGAAAAACATATAAAGTTCATATTGGTCTTACGGAATGGTTTATTGAGTTTTTTAGGATTTTGTTTTCAAAATAATGTGGGGATTATACTGTAGGTTACTGTAAAAGTATGTATTTCCACTTTGTCCCAAATATTCGGGGGAATCCTGACAGGTAAAAAATAAAAGCGAATTTGTCTTTGCGGGTGTATTTTTTGGGGAATCTATCCATTTGTGAAAAGTTCTATAATTCTTGAGGATTTCGTATGATTTCAGTTTCGCAGGCGCTTGATTGTATCGCAGAGAATGTTCACCCATTATCTGAGATATCCGTTCCTCTGGAGCAAGCATACGGGTATGTTCTTGCTGAAGATATTGCTGCTGGCGAGGATATTCCGGCGTTTCCGAATTCTGCGATGGATGGGTATGCCGTTATTGCACGGGATACGGAGGGAGCATCGCGGGATGCAGGGATACGACTGCGGATAATTGGTGAATCACCGGCAGGGAAGCCGTTCCGGAGCAGAGTCGTTTCAGGAACGGCGGTGCGTATTGCAACCGGCGGATTGATGCCTGAAGGTGCTGATGCGGTTGTTCGACTTGAACATACCACCGAGGAGGGGGATGGAGTGATTGTATATAATCCGGTTGAATCCGGTAAGGAGGTGCGTCCTATCGGTGAAGACATTCGGAAGGGTCAGCAGGTTTTATCTCGTGGAACAGTCATCAAACCGTCAGCTATGGGGGTGCTTGCTTCGTTAGGATGTACGTCGGTGAAGGTTTTTCGCAAGCCCCGTGTTGCGTTTCTCATAACTGGTGATGAATTGATTGTCCGCCTAAATGACGGCGGAGTGCGGAACTCAAATCAGTACAGCCTTATTGGGCTGTTTGAACAGTCAGGGATTGAATATGTGTCATTGGGCACTTGTCCGGATGATAAGGAATTAATCGTTCAAAAACTTATGGAGGGAATACATACCCGTCCGGATATGATTCTGACTGTTGGCGCTGTGTCAGTCGGGAAATATGATTGTATGAAGGAGGCACTTGATTTCCTCGGTTTTCGGAGGCATTTCTGGAAGGTTGCCCAGCGACCCGGTCAGCCGCTGTTATTTGGGGAATTAACTGATGAGAAAGGGCGGGGTGAACCCCGCCCCTACAATATGGAACAAAAGGGCGGGATTAATCCCGCCCAAACTATCCCCGTGTTCGGATTGCCGGGGAATCCGGTATCGGTCGTTGTCTCCTTTTTGATGTATGTGAAACCGGCTCTTCTTAAAATGCAGGGTACGGTTGAATATTTGCCGCAGAGATTTCCTGCGGTACTGTCGGCGGCGTTTGACAAGCCGAAGGGAATCACCTATTTTGCCCGCGGGCGGTATCGTGTGGAAAACAGTGCGATTTCGGTAACACCCCTTAAACAGCAGGGTTCCGGGATGCTCAAGGGGATGAGCGACGCCAACTGCATCATTATTCTTGATGAAACGGTGGAGCACTGCTCTGCCGGCGCCGCGGTTGAGATTATTATTTTAAATTAATGTTGATATGCAACGAAAATTATGAGATGAAACCTTTGAAAAAATTAGTTTTCAGCTAAAAGTATATAATATTTGTGGCACCCATCCCGAGTACTCGGGATTTTGTGGGTGTTTTGAACAATTGTTGAAAAAGTGATGCACATCACATATAAGTAAAAATATTTTTAAAACGAAAAAAATATTTATTGACAAAGATTAAAAAATTATATTATATTAATCGTGGCGTCAGGATTGTTCGAATGAATGGCTTCGCCAAAGTCCTTGACGCCACACAAATTAATTATATAAACCACCAATAACCATAGATGAACAGAGAAAAACAAAAAAATTGAAAAAAATAGTTGACAATCTCATTTTAAGATTATATATTTTTTAGGTTATAAGGAAAATTTATAAAAAAATAGTTGACAATATCATTTAAAGAGTATATATTATATAAGATTTTTTAATTACGTGGATTTCATAAGTAGTTCATAGCACATCGTTTTGGAAGGGCAAACAACCAAAACGCCTCATAAAAACCATCCGGTAAGCGACTCGTCAGCCAGAGGCTGATCCGCCTCGGGCGGAAAAGAGAAACGGTGGTATGGAATAAGAGGGTGTTTTTATTCGTTAGCAGAAGCGGTAAGGATGAGGAAAAGCAATCGTCAAGCAGATGGATACAGGTTTAGGACATTCCGTTATTTATTTCCCGTTGATTTGAATTTTTAAAAGGATAATTCTATTCTTTTATATATATATTTGTATTTGTATAAGAAAATGAAAATGAACAGCAATACGAACATCGTTATCCAATTCTAAGGAGGAAGGACAATGAACTCCAGATTATTCCAGATTTTTGTGTTTGTAGCAGCCCTTGCAATTATTGGGCTTGGATTTTCAACTGATGCAAGCGCACAAAGGACACTAAGAAATATCGCGGCATCCACTACGATGACTGCTAGTGGATTTGTTTCAACAGCCGGAACTGATAGTTTCGTTGTTGCAGCTGGGCAAACTTTTACTATCGATGATGCTGCAAATGCTACAAGTATCGGCTGGATTACACTGGAAGCCGGTGCTGCTATCGGGTTCCAAGAAGCTTCAGCTATGACAATAGGGGGCATTATTTTAAAAGGAAGTGCTACAATCGATTTTTCGAACGCTTCGGGTACCGGTAATGCAACTGTTACTGATTCGCTTTATGTCAATGCAGGTGCATTTACCCTTACATTAGATCATTCAGCTGGCACTGGCAATGTCAAGGCGAATATTTCTATGGCAGGAACCGGTGGTATCACAATCGCAACAGCGGCGGCGGATATTAAAACAGGTACAACTAAAGGCACGATTGTTTCGACTGCCAATTTTACATTGACGCAGGGTGCTCTTGCATTTACCTTTATAGAATTCCAGATGCGTTCAAAAAATCTTACGATTTTAAACACAGGTGCTCTAACGGGGAACATTACAACGACGTCTGGTAATGTTGTTGTGAGTGATGCGGTAGCCGTAACCGGTACGATTTCAATTGGAACAGGTGCATTGAATTTGGCTGCAATTGGCGGGAAAACGTTAACGGTTACGAAAGTGTCGTTTACTGATGCAACCGGAATAATAAATACACCGAACGGTGCCACGGCAACAATTACGGGAAATATTGAAAATAACGTAAAAATGACTTCATTAGGTATTGTTGGCGCCACTGGTGGTGCTGATATTCTGGGTTTAAATGGCCAATTAAATTTAAAGGCGAGTTTAAAGTTTGTTTATTCGGCTAATGGTGCACTGGCATATAATACGATTACAACGATTACCGCTGTCGGTGGTCCAGATACGCTTGATTTTAATACTACTTTAGTTACATTAAAAGCTGGAGTGGTGGTTGGCGGCGATGATTATCCAGTAGTGCTTGCCTCAACAGCTTCCGGTGCGTACCATGCGGCAGGTGCAATGACTGCGAAAAATCTCGTTATAGCAGGTGATGATAGTTTAACGATAGTTGATACCTTTAAATTGACCATTAACACAGGCGACACTCTCTGGCTTAATGGTACGGTCGCCAATCAATTAAAGATAGATGCTCATACAAATGCTTTAGCTGATTATGTTATTGTTAATGGAGTTTTAGTTCATAATGAAGCCTCAGGCCCTGCAATTTGGGCTTCAGCTGTAGCAAATGCTGGCATAACATTGGCATCCGGTGGTGAAATAATATTAAAGCAGACTACGCAGTTGACGACGGCAGGTATTTTACTTACTGTTAACGGCGGAACAATTACGGCAGATAATGTACTGGCGGTTATTCAAGACGCAGCTCTTCAGGCAATTGGCGGAAGTTTTGCAATCAAGTTAAATGGTACTACTGCCGCAACTGGATTAACGATGGATGGTTTTTCAGCCGGTGCGAATACGGTTACCTTGAACGCTTATGGAAATAATGCGGCTACATTAACGTTCGCGGGTGCGGCTTCCACTGTTACGCTTGATAATGCCGCAAGTGTATTTTCAGTGAATAGACCAACTGCTGGAACCGGAGTGATTACTGTTAATTCTATTACCAGCACCGATGGGAGCGCCCAGCTTAAAGTAAATACGGCTGTAACGGTATCTGCCCTTGTGTTTAGTACGAATAACAAAGGATTGACGATGTACTTTGGCGGCGGGACGTTAAATGTTACTGCATATACGATTGCAAATACTCAGACATTAACGATTGCAGGACCAAGCGGCGGAACGTTAACCGGTGCGGCATTATCAACTCTCACTACGACAAGCATCTTAACGAATACTTCCGGTAACGTCAATATTGCGGTTGCGGTAACGGTCGCAGACGGTATGACCATTAATGTGAATGAGTCAATGAGAATAACGGGGAATATCACTGCTTCAGGTTCTGCCACTATTAATATTGAAGAAGGCAAAATATTTACTTATGAAGGTGCTGTGTTTACAATACTGGCGGGCAAAGTCTGGACATTTTCTGCCGCCGGTACAAATTGCGGTACGTTCAACAATACAAATCAAATCAGGTTAAATACATCAACTTCAAAAATTGTTGTATCCAAACCGAATCTAACTATAAACCGAATCGGCTCGAATGATAATGGTGCGATTATAGATGTCAATGCGGCTGGAGTTACCATTGACAGCTTGAACTTTTTGGATACTAAAGGCGTAACGATTCAGCCGGAAGGCATCTGCACCGCAGCTAATACTTTAGGAAGATTAACTATAAATAATTTTGGAATTGTAACCGGCGCAGGTATATTAAATATTGGAAATGCCGCAGGCCAGGTTGATGCGGATACTTTGCAGGGTGGTCAAATCACTATCGGTCCGACAAGAACCACTAATTATCCAGGTTTAACATTAAATGTTCCTGGCACATTTTTGTTATATAACAACGTCAGAATGCAGGATTCCACGACAGTTACTGTTTCTGATAATGCAAAGATGCTTGGGAACATTCTGAATACCGGTGCGACAGATTCGCTGGTAATGAATATCGCAAGCGGTAAAACATTCAACTATGATGGCACGGTGCTCACGATTAGCACCAATAAGCAATTGACGTTAAGCGGTTCCGGGACGTTCGACAATGATGCGACCGGTTTAGCAATAAGCGGAACAAACAGTCTATTGACCTTTAGCGCAAGCACCTATGTTGATACTGTCAACGTTGCGGATAATTCCCCCGTTATCAGAGTTGATGCGTCAGATGCGAAGATAACTTCTTTGGTAGCTCCGAATGGGTTCTATTTGAAGTTTATGACCGATGGAGCAATATTGACGATAACGAACGCACTCTCAATAACCGGCGGTACTCTCTATGTTGTCGGTGACCAGAGAGGAACGTTAGCAGGCGTTGGGACGTCAATAACCGTTTCGGGAGCAAGCGCCGGATTCAGAGTGCAGAACACCTCAAATCTGACGATTATAAATAAACCGTTTATTTTGGGTGCGGATGGAACGCTTGGAGTAGAAAAATCAATGACGTTGAATGGTAACCTTACGTTTTCCGGTTCAGCAACGTTGGATATTTCAACAGGTGTTGTGTTCGTATATTCAGCGACATCACTGCCGATAACGACCGGAAGGACGTTGACGATTAAAGGCGGTGGACGTCTTGATAATGACAATAATTCAAACGTTGAGCTGGCAGCATCAAATGCGCAGTTGATATTTGGACTGCTTGGTGGTACTATTGATAATGTTAAATATACGGTAAGCGGTGGCACGATTAATGTCCAGGGTCCAAGTATAATTTCTGACTTTAAATGCCAAGGCGGAGGTGCAACTACTCCATTTACATCAAATATTTCTTTTGGTACTGCTGATACATTAGCTATTACAACATTCCAATCTTTAACAGATAGAGACCAGTTGACAATTGGTGGAACCGCTGCAGGTAGATTGACTGGTGGTACAATCACCGCAACAGCCGTTGGCAATAAGGTTGTATTTTCTAATAGTGCTGGCGTTACTGTAGATAATGCAATAACAATTGGTAAGACCACTGCTGGCCAAAGAGACTCGATGGCAGTTACTTCCGCAGCTGGTACAGTGACGACATTACGTGGTACATTGTCAATTTCTGCAACCACAACAATTGATATAGCAAGCGGAAAAACATTGTGGTACAAAGGTGCAAGCACAACATTGGCTGCTGACAGTATTATATTCAAGGGCTCAGGAAGATTGCAGAATACTGGAACAATCGGAACAGGCGCACTTATTTTAGGCAATACTAACTCCTCATTACGGTTTAAAGGTGGAGTTACCGTTGACAGCGTTGTAACAAATGCTGACAATTCCAAAATAGTTATGGATGGCGGCAGCCCAACAATCACATACTTGAATACATTTACAAATTCAAACAGTGTTGATATTAATTTTATTGCCGCCAATACATTAACAGTAACCGATACGGTACGGTTTGCAGACAACAAGATACTCACAATCACCACAGGACCAACTAATAATGGTACAATTGGTGGTACATTGGCTGGGACCGGTGCAATTATTTTGATTAATGATGGTACTCAATTAATTAATAATAATACAGCGGCAACCGGGACAACAACTATCAGCAAGCCGATTAAAATTGGAAGCGGCTTGGTGAATCCTTCAATAGTTGCCAACCAGAATACTACTATTAGCGGCGCAATAACGGTCGTTAATAATTTCACATTAAATCCTGCTTCATTAAAGACGGCAACCTATACCGGCGGTGCATTCAATGTCGGTGCATATACGGTAACGTTCTCAGGTGCCGGTACATTCAGTAATCTTAACAATGCGATTGTTTTGAATAATCTTGCATCAAAGTTAATGATGACAGGAACTGGTACTATCGGAGAAGTTACATCAAGCAAGGCATCGGTAATTATTGACGTTGATGAAACGTCTGCTATCCAGAAATTGAATGTATCAGCCGCTGTTGACACAGCCGGCGCCGGCGTACGGTTTGATTTCTCAGTAGCCAGCAAGACATTATCTATCTACAAACCGGTTACGTTGCCGGGTACATCAAAAGTAGATATATTCGGTACTGGAACAACGACTGTTCTGGCAGGTTTTCCGACAGATACCGGTATTGACAGTGCAATTGCTTTTGGCAGTAAGGATACCTTATTAGTAACCAACGGCAATGTGAATGTGTCAAAAGCGCTGAGTTTGGGTTATGCTACAGCAGATACAACGTTAGGAACGATAGTAAGTGTGAGTTCCAGTGCTCCTGCCACTACTACGTATACCGGTAAGATTGGATTAAAAGGGTATACCAGAATTGAAAAGAGTACTAGTAAGGCATTGACATTAAATGGTGATGTCAGTGTAACAGCGGCGTCAAGTCTTAAAGAAACAGGCACCGGTGATGTTACATTTAATGGTGCATTGAATCTTATGGCCAATCTGACGTTTGTTAAGGTACCTTATGCTGCTGCTTGGTATTCTGGTGCTACCGATTATATTTTAGCCGGATTGGACAGCATAACGGCGACCGGTGCTTTAGCACCTGTTACCTTAAGTGTTGATACGACACTGGCGTTCAATACCGATTTAAAGACAATCGGTTCAGTTGGGAAAACATTAATATTTACTGCCGATAATACGGACCAAAGAGGTATATGGATTACCCTCCCAACAAGCGATAATTTGACGTTGATAAAGGGTACTATTCAGAATGCCGGTAATGATACGTTAAAATTCGATACCCGCGGCTATATAACTGGTGTATCTTCAACAAATATAACAGTTATTCAGGCTAATTCTGCTTCGGGAAAGATTATTATTGTTGCGAACGACGCAGATACATTGGATATAAAAAATGCAACCTTGCAGGCGACTGCCGGACCTTTGGAAATAAAATCAGGTAGTATTGCATTAAAGAATTACTCAACGTATAAGGTGGACGGCGGAACATTAATGCTTCCTGCAAATAAATTCACCACCTATCATGTAGATTCAACGACAAGCATATCCATCGTAATGACGAATACCGCAAGTGTATTGACAGACAGCTGCCAAGCTGTAGTAGGTCAACCGAGACATACGATTTACGTTAAACTTTCTGGCAGTGCATCTCAAGTTATCATTACTTCGACTATGGCGCAAGGTACTGTACATAATATAGCTTTCTCACCTTCAGCAATCGGTTATGCTACTCGTGGTATAAATACTGATGGTTATGCAATAACCGTGTTTGTTAATGTTACTGGTAATGACGTAACCGGTGATGGTTCTTTCAGTAGTCCGTATGCTACCTTCAATAAAGGTTATACAGCCTCGGTATCCATGGGTAATATCTCAATTGCTGCTGGTAATTACACCATAGATGCTACGATTATTATAACTAAAGAGGTTAATTTCGTCGGGACAAAAGCTGATGGCACAACACAGTCATGGACAAATCTTACAACCGGTGTATTGGATGAATCTCCAAAAATCACATTTACCGGAACAAGCGGACCAATATTCAATGTTAAAGCAGGCAATGTTTCGTTCCGCGGATTCAGATTTGATGTCGGAACTGCATCAAGTGTGGTTGCCGTTAAGGATACAGCGGCTGTTCTCTCAACGTTAGCTGTTGAATACAACAAATTCGTCGGGAGTGAAGGAAAGAATATTATCGTTATTCAGGATTCTACCGGCGTTAATACATTTAATATTAAATACAATGAATTTAGTGGAACCGGATCATTCTCATCATTATTAATCAGCGCTCCACGAAGAGCCGTATCAAACGTAACGGTTTCCTACAATACAATAAAGAATTCCGGTTTAATGGCTACTATCGGAAAGGGTGCAATTTCTACCTTTACCGTTGATAACAACAGCTTTGTTGACGGCAACGGATTGCAGATTGCCAAGTCCGATACGGCAAAGTATTCAGGAATAGCTGTTACCAACAACAAGTTCAGAGGCAATGTAGATTATGCCTTTGTACTACACAGCTCATTAGCGAAGGCCTCATTTAACGGCAACGTCTATGCTCAGGTGCTGGTCAATAACAACCAATTCTTCTTCCCGACTGGCGGATCGTTGGCGGCTGTTGTGAATGGATTGAGCGATGCGGCTGCGGCAACAGATTATGTGAATGCCGAAAACAACTGGTGGGGAAGCAGTACTGGCGTAACTGACGTATCAACGAACGTTGATTATCTGCCGTATCTGCTTGTCCCGACGCTCAGTTCAACGGAGCTTATTGTTTCACCGGTTGTTGGAACGTATTCGTATGGTATGGGTATACCGGTAATAGTGTATACTGGATTTACGGGTAGTGTAGAATTTGCAACGAACTTTAGTGCAACACTACCGACAGGAACAAAGTCAGTAACAGCGAATACTCCGACTGCAGTTACCGATCAGACATTTACCATTTATCCTCTGAATACTGATGCAGTAACAAATGCAGTAATAACTGCGTATTCGGCAGATAGCCATTCAATCAAAGCGACCACCAATACCTTCAGCTTATCAAGTTTGGTTGTTGGTGCAACCGGTACATTAACAGCGGTTGACTTCCCGGCTGATAACGGCGGATATGTTGCATTGAAGTTCAGGGCATCCCCGAACCATTCAGGATATACCACTGTTCCATTGTACAAGGGTGATGTTGCTCCGATTGATTATTATCAAGTCTTTAGAAATACAACAAACAATATCGCTACTGCATCGTACTGGGGATTTGTTACTGCTACTGGCAAGGTTACGGGCGCAGATGATACGGTAAGAACCGTTATCACTACAAACGGCGATTTGAGCGGAGCATATTATTGGGTAGCCGCCGTTAAAGGCAAACTTCCTTCTGGAACAAGCGTTTCAGGAATTACTTCAATTGAGGGATATGCGCCTTCATATCTTGCTGTGGGATTGGGTAAAGAATCTGCTGAGGATATTAAGCTTTCGTCTGCTCCGAGCAATGCGAACTATGCTATCGGTGCGAAGAACAACGTGCTGTTGACGGCAGACTTCACCAGCGATTCAAAAGTGAATTTGTTAGACTTTGCATACTTTGTGTTTGCGTATACGAATCCTGGAGAATTTGACCCATTGTTTGATTTGTCAGTGAACGGAGTCGTTGATTTGGTTGACTTTGCACAGTTCGTATCGCAGTATGGTAAGTCATTAAGCAAATCCACGATTATATCAGACGGCATCAACAAGAACGGCTCGTTAGAATTAAAGACCGAACAATCTTCAGACAATGTAACAATTAAGGTTCTTGGAAAATCGTTCGAGTCATTAGCTGGTTATGGAATGGACGTCGTCTATGATCCGAAGCAGTATTCATTTGTTGATGCTCAGGATGGTGGATTCTTGACGTCTGACGGTGGTGTAGCTCCAATCTTCCTGAAGAAGGATGATAACGGAAGAATTTCAATTGCGAATATTCTGAGCAATTATACTGATAAAGCGGTTACACCGGATGGAGATGGAGTAGTTGCAATAATTAAGCTCAGAAGAAATGGAAACGGCGGCGGAGCGATTTCTGTTGAGAATGCAGTGGTTGTTGACCGTGCATTAAAAGTCAATGCTCTTGCAAACGTATCAATTGCAGGTCTTCTGCCAGATAAATTTGAGCTCAAACAGAATTATCCGAATCCGTTCAACCCGACGACGACAATTGAAGTTGCACTGCCTCAGAATGAATTTGTAACGCTTGCGATTTACAACTCTGCTGGTCAGATTGTAAAGACAATCGTTTCAACGAATCTTACTGCTGGTGTATATAAGTTTGTCTGGGACGGAACGAATAATGCTGGAATGAGAGTTGCGAGCGGTATGTATATTTACAAGATAAAGGCTGGCAATTTCACCCAGTTCAAAAAGATGATGCTGATTAAGTAATATCGAAAGAACAGATAGAAGCATAAAAGAAGCCGCAGGACCTATGAGATTCCATAGGCTTCCTGCGGCTTTTTACTATAAGAAATAAGGAGATGAAAAAATGAAAAAGATATTAACAGTAATGACAGCGATACTTTTTATAACTGTTATTAACAGTATCATCTACGCCCAGAATCCGCCGCGGTTGTTTACACAGATGACAAGAAGCAGTACTGAAGTGGCTTATACGGGAAAGGACTCGCTGTCAAATGTTGGGCCTAATGAAACATTTTATTTGAAATTGTATGTAAGGAATATTCCAAATATTGTTGGTTATGACTTTAAAATATTATTTAATAGCGCGAATTTTGATTCAATAGTCACATCAACAACTATTGATATTCTTGGAAGTTATACAGTCAATATAAATGATGAAGAAGTAAGTCCAATATATGACGCAACACGAGCGCCGATACCTTATAAATCTGGTTTAATGGGTGCACCAGATACGCTTTGGATAGCTGTAACAAAAGGTTCCGATTATGCAGGATTTACAATTGGTGATACATATAAATTTATTGGACGATTAAAATTCAAGACAAAAAGCACTTTTACAACATCAATGACTAGAGAATTTAGCTTTGCAAATGCTGTATATAGTTATAATTCTGGTGGTTATTCTGGAGCACCTATATTATTGGTAACAATAGACTCCACTAAAACTGGGAAAATTAATTTTGGAGTATCGAAGGCTACAATAACCTTAACGAAAACGTCATTAAACTTTGGAACGAAGACCGTCGGCACAAAAGATTCACTTACCTTTTATGTGAAAAATACCGGAACTTTAGCATTATCAGTAACGAGTATCGGCGGATTGGCGACACCATTCAGTGTTACTCCGACAAGTATAACTTCAGTAGCGATTAGTGATTCAGCGATGGTGAAGGTATATTTCCAGCCGGCTGTTTCCGGGGCGGCGATTGATACCGTCGTTGTTGCGAGCAATGACCCGGCGAATCCGACGGTAACCGTAATCGTCCAAGGCACCGGACAAACGGGTGCAACATTAGCGGTTACGCCGACGACTAATAATTTTGGGAATAAGACAGTAGGAACAACGGATTCTGTTACAGTAAAAATAAAAAATACTGGTGGACAAACGTTAACGGGATTAGGTTTAAGCGGATTGTCAGCGCCATTCAGCAATACAAGTGCACCGACGTCTTTGAATGCGAATGACTCGACGACGGTGAAGGTATATTTCACTCCAACAGTATCAGGATTAAAAGTAGATACGTTGGTTGTCGCCAGCACCAATGGCGGAACGTTTAATTTTATCGTTCAGGGTACGGGGCAGACACGGCAGGCAATTGCAGTAAAACCGACAACGTTGGATTTTGGTTCTAAAAATACTGGCACGCAAACCTCGTTGACGTTTAAAGTAACGAATAATGGTGATTTAGCGTTAGGGGTAAGCAGTATCGCTGGTTTAGCGGCCCCGTTTAGCGTAACTCCGGCGAGTATTACCACAGTAAATAAAGGCGACAGTGTAACCGTAACGGTTACGTTTAATCCAACGTCGGCAGGAACATTCCGGGATACTGTTGTAATAGCAAGCAATGACCCAATAACGTCTACATTAAATGTTCCATTAATAGGTATTGGAGTAGTAACAGGAATTATTGAAAATCAGTCTGGTATGCCGACGTCGTATGCATTAGGTCAGAACTATCCGAATCCATTTAACCCGTCAACGACGATACCATTCGATGTAAAGACAACGGGTAAAGTGAAAATTACAATATACAATGCACTTGCGCAAGAAGTCGCTGTAGTTGTAAATAGTTTATATCCTGCTGGTAGACATAAGGTAACGTTCAATGCACAAGGACTCTCGAGCGGATATTACTTTTATAAAATGGAAGTGAATGGTTTTGTATCAGTGAAACGGGCATTACTGATTCGGTAGTGATAAGATAGTTGTTTAAAAATAATATATTTAAGCCTTTGATTTAATTGATTATTTGTCATTCCTGTGAAAGCGGGGATCCAGAACCGAGCTTAATTTAAAAGGAGAAGGATTCACGTTTTCACAGGAATTAATTTTTTAAAGGGCTAAATGAGTAAAAGTTGAAACATTATTTTATAAATAATTGTTGCATATCATAGAGAATGACGATGAATAATTGATATAAGGATATTTTTAAGTATTATATTGGTTTAAAAGAAAAAGTAATAGTCTATTAATTCTGCAAAGAAAGAAGTGAATAAAATGGGAGCGAAAAATCCCCTTGATTTAAGAAAATACGGTACAAAATGGGTAGCTATAACAAGTGACAGAAAAAATGTTATAGCGAGTTCTAAAAAAGTTGAAACTGTTTTTAAAAAAGCAAAAAAACAAGATAAAGAATTTTTGATTATAAATGCATCTGCATATTCTGGAAGCTATATTTTGTAGAGTACGGAATGAGGTTTAATTATATTCCTGTAGAAGTTGATGTATACGGAGATGGTTCAGAAAGAAGAGTAGTATATCGCCCAATAATAAAAGTTGAAATTAAGTACAACTCCATTAGTATTCCGACAGAGGCATTGGTTGATTCTGGTGCGGATGGTTGTGTTTTTAGTATTAGTTTTGGAGAAGCGCTTAAAATAGATTTCAGAAAAATAAATCCAGAAATAATCCGAGGGATTAACAGCTCATAAAATGCGCACACAAGCGCAAATTAAATAAAAATTAGGTACATACCGATAAAAAAGTGGTGCAGGTAATTTTAAATACTGTATAAATTGTTCAGGGATTCAAAAAATGTTGAAATACAAATACCGTGAAGATAAGACAACACAAGCCGCAGCACACTTTATTAAGCTATCAAACGGTACAATCAACCATATGAAGCTAATCAAGCTTCTGTATTTTGCGGATCGTTGTGCGCTTTTAAAATGGGGACGACCAATAACCTTCGATGGGTATGTATCAATGTCTTATGGTCCAGTGCTGAGTTTTACTCTTGATAAAATAAATTATAACGATCCATGCGATGACAGCTCTTATTGGCGCATATACATATCTGAAAGATGCAACAATGAAGTAAGCTTAAAGAAAGAAGCCCCAAAAGACAAATTATCACGGGCGGAAGAGAATCTTTTGGACAAGATATGGGATGAGTTCGGACATATGAATGAATGGGAGCTTGTTGATATTTCTCACAAATTACCCGAATGGCAAGACCCTGAAGGTTCAAGTCGTCCAATTGAGATTAGAGACATCTTTCTTGCTGGAGGTTTATCAGATGAAGATTTTCAAGAGGCTATGGACGCACTTGTAGCAGATCAATACATAGAAAATCTACTCACTTAATGGATATAATCGAAGCCGGAAAAACCATCTTTATTTTTTCCTCAGAAAGGGCTCATCTTTGGTTTGTTCTGACTAATCCAGATGCTAATGATCATGTAATTGCAGTAATGGTTTGTTCTATTAGAGACTTCAGCGATACCACAGTTATACTTAAAGAGGGTGACCACCCATTTATTCGCCACGATTCTTCAGTTGAATATTCTACAGCTAAATTTTTAAAAGTATCCAAAATCCTCTCTGAAATGAATAAAAATAAATGTCATTTAGAAGAAGACATGTCAAGAAAACTCCTTGAACGAGTGCAGAAAGGTCTTCTTGATTCTCCGTACACAGTGAATATGATACGAGATTATTGTGAAAAATGCTTTAATATTGAATCCAATCCCTGATTCCTCATATTCTACTGATACAATAACATTTTTCCAACGCTCCTCTCAATAGCACTAATGGCCCTGTCTTTATCATCTATTTTCTTCAAGCTGTATCTAAAATCAAATTCATATTTTTGTTTTATTTGTTTTTTTCTGTATATTATTTATTATAATAATGCAGTATAGTGTGTGTAAGAAGGATGTCGTTTTAAAAATAAAGTATGCACGATTCTATAATTGAAAAATCCTGTTTATACAACTGGCTCATTAACAGAGATTAATCTTTGATTAAAAAAATCTAAGATGTAGAAGATGGACTGGATATTAATGAAAGAAGCTTCGTACAGCGGAGCGGAGAATATGGCGCTGGATGCGTATTTGTTACATAATCCGCCTCCAGCACCGGTATTGCGGTTTTATCGTTGGAGCCCGCCGGCAGTATCGTTAGGGTATCATCAAAAAGTGCCGAATTTTAATAAAGTTTTATTAGACAGATATGGATTTGATTTAGTTCGGCGACCAACGGGAGGACGGGCTGTATTTCATAATCAAGAGATAACATACGCTGTGATTATTCCAGCAATAACACATTTATTTACTCTGAGTATTCACGAGCTGTATTATCAAATTAGCAAAATTATTGTTGAAAGTCTCCAGCGAGCGGGGATACCGGCTATCATTGAATGGAATAGACCGAAACAGAAAAAAACGGAATTTACTCCGGGTGAATGTTTTGCCAGTATTGCACGGTTTGAGATTAAAAAACAGGGGCAGAAGATGGTCGGCAGTGCTCAGCGCCGGATGTCAAGAGCAATTCTTCAACATGGCTCAATTCTGTTAGTTGATGAGCAATATGTGCTTGAGTCATTTTTAAATGCGGAATGGAGCGGGGGGGAACTTTTAGACAATAATAAAAGTGTAGTATTCATTGATTCGAAAATACCACGTGAAGACATTATAAATGAAATGATAGTTACATTTGAACGGAATTTTAGGAATCCATCCCTTGGGGAAAGTTGTGGGTGGATTACTGATTACGATGTCTCGGAATTCTGGCAGAATAAAGATAGTTTTATTGATAAATTCAGCATTTATAAAGCGAAGCCGCAGTCTGAATCCGCACTGTTTATGTAAACGGCAGTGATTTTTTGAGGAGATACGATGAAGAAACGAGCAGTTCTAATAGTGTTCTGGTGTATATTTTTTGTACGTCCGATTACCAGCCCCGCCCAGGATTTGGATTTACACTTGTATCCGTCTTCTACCTATGCTGATTTTAGCAGGCTTACGGGGCAAGTGATAGGAAGCGGGTTTTATCATACGGCAGGTATTCATAGTTTCCCCGGGGTTGATTTCGGGGTAAAAGCGATGTTTGGATTTATACCGAAAGAGAATCGAACTGGTCCGCTGAAAGGTGCGAATATTATACGGATTCCGATGCTTCAAGCAGATGTAGGATTAATTCACGGATTTGAGATAGGCGGGAGGTTATTTAAATTCAAATTTGGTGAAAAAAATGCTGAAGATGTTATGATTGCTTCAGGGTTACTGAAATATAATATTTTAAAAGGACTTGTCTTCCCGGATATAACGGTCTATTCGGCGTACAGCCGTTTAACGGGGATTAATGATTTTAGCCTCAATATATGCACAATTGGCGGAATGATTGGGAAATCCCTGCCGTTAATCTCAGTATATGCCGGGGGGAATTATAATTTTTCTCGACTTGATGTCCGGCTTGTCCCAAAACCTGGTTTATATCAGTCAGGATATAAAAAGGTAATATCGCAAGATGTCGCTCATTATACCGCAGGGGTGTCTTTAGGGCTTACTTCATTTACAAAAGTGAATGCTGAATTTAATATGGGCACAATGAAAACGATTACGGTTGGAATTATTCTTTCAATATTTTAGAGGTGTATCGGTCTCATATATTTTATAAATATTTTTTATAATGCGTAAGAAGATTCTGTTATTGGGTGCGACTGGTTCAATCGGGCAGAGCACGTTATCAATTATTGAGCAGTACCCGGATGATTTTGATATTCTCGGATTATCAGCCCATTCAAATATTGACTTGCTGGAAAGGCTTATAAAGAGATTTCATCCGCGTTTTGTCTGTATAAGCAGTGATGAAATCACTGAATTACCGCTGAAATGTAGTGATAAGGTACATACATTTTTCGGTTCGGCAGGTTTGCGAGATATTGTTCGTGAAGCCGATGCGGATATTATCATCAATGGTATTGTCGGCGCTGCGGGATTATTGCCAACGTATGAGGCAGTTATCTTAGGAAAAACAGTAGCACTGGCGAATAAAGAGTCATTGGTCGTTGCCGGGGAATTAATACAGCGTGAGCTCAGGAAGAGTGGTGCCCGACTATATCCGATAGATAGTGAACACAGCGCAATCTGGCAGTGTCTTTTAGGTGAAAATACAAAGTATATTAATCGGATTATCTTAACTGCTTCCGGAGGACCGTTTTATAATCGCACTGCAGGTACATTTGACTCAATAACAATAACAGAGGCGCTCAATCATCCGAACTGGAAAATGGGGAATAAAGTAACAATAGATTCAGCCACATTAATGAACAAAGGTTTTGAGGTAATTGAAGCGCATTGGCTGTTTGGGGTATCGCCATTGAAGATACGGGTTGTGATTCATCCACAATCAATTATTCATTCAATGGTTGAGTTTGTAGACGGTTCAATTAAAGCCCAGATGGGGATTCCTGATATGAGACTTCCCATTCAATTTGCGCTGACATATCCGGAGCGCCGGTCCTGTATTGCCAACAGCACTATGCTGTTTTCCGGGATGCAGTTAACATTTTCAGACCCGGATGAAAAGCAATTTCCGTGTTTAAAATTAGCATACCAGGCTATTGATGAAGGGGGAACGGCGCCGGCGGTTTTAAATGCGGCGAATGAAGTTGCCGTTCAATCGTTTTTAGATGGAAAAATTAAGTTTTTGGCGATACCAGAGTTAGTGAATGCCGTTCTGCAAGAACAAGAGAGTAGAGGTGTTTTGGAGCTTGAAGATTATTTAGGTGCGGATCGTCAGGCGCGGGAATTAACGAAAACAAAGGTTGTGCGATATGGTTAATGTTATGTCGATGATTTTTTGGGTAATTGTCGTATTGGGTGCTCTGGTATTTTTTCATGAATTAGGGCATTTTTTAGCGGCGAAGTTGACCGGGATTCGAGTTGAACGGTTTTCAATCGGATTTCCTCCGCGTATATGGGGGCGAAAGATTGGCGATACCGATTACTGCATCCAATTGATTCCGTTAGGGGGATACTGCAAGATGGCTGGGATGGTGGATGAAACGTTTGATATAAAGGGAATCAAGGGAGAGCCGTGGGAGTTTATGTCAAAACCGATACCGGTGCGAATGTTTGTATTATTTGCCGGTCCATTAATGAATATGGTGGTTGCGGTGATTCTCTTTGCGGTATTTTCTTTTTATGTCGGAAGTAATGAGTATGAGAAATCTGCGGCAGTCGGCAATATATCCAAGGGGCTCCCGGCGGAACAGGCGGGAATTAAACCGGGCGATGTGATTATTGCTATTGATACGAAGCCGATTGCAACCTGGGAGGAGATGTCGAACATTATTCGTCCAAAACCGTTAGAAACAGTTATTATGCGGATACGGCGCGGGCAGGAAACCATTGAGCTTCCGGTAACTATCGGAAAACAAGATAATCCTACTGATGAGGTGAATCAGGAGGTTGGTTTTATCGGCATTGAACGTCTTGTTCATCATCGGGATTTGAATCTTTCCCAGAGCATCAGGCAGGGATTTGTCCATACAGCGGTATTAACGAGAGAGATTGCTGTTACGATTAAATCATTAATTGCAGGCAGGGAATCTATAAAGGCGTTAGGCGGTCCCATTATGATTGCGAAGATGACCAATGATTTTCGCAGGACGGGGACATTGGCATTTATCGGTTTTATTGCATTTTTGAGCCTTAATTTAGGATTTATGAATCTATTGCCGGTGCCTGTTTTAGACGGCGGTCATCTGTTCATTCTTGCTGTCGAAGGAATTGTGCGGAAACAACTTCCTGTTAAAGCAAAAGTAATCATTCAGCAAATCGGAATGCTCCTCCTCTTCGGGCTGATTATTGTCATATTATATAATGACATTGTTCGGCTGGCATTTTCAAACGGGTGATAGTTAAGAACTATAAATCCTGCCTTTTGATAAAAACTGACCTATTGTGAAATGCTTATCCACAAGTTATCAACAGGAAAATGAAGCATAATACATTTTTTTATTGCGTCCTCCCCAAGTGTTTTACATTAAGGCAAATAATAAATACGCCAATTCCTTTTGCAACTGGACGGAAACTTCAAATTTTTAAAAATTATTTAAAAAAAGGAGTGTTATAATGAAGTACTCACTTTACATTGCTGTTATGATTATTTTTTTAATCCCGTATAAAATTACGGCGCAGAGTAATAAATCAGTACAAATTAAAGAGAATACTGCTCCTAAATATTTAAAAGAGGCGTTTATATCACTTGAGGAATTATATAAAATTAATGTCAACGAGTTTGATAAATATTATATTAATGACGTCACTTGCATTGATGTAGATGACAATTTAAACCTCTATGTACTTGATTATTATGAAGCTCAAATTACAGTATTTAATAAAGATGGTAAATACGTCAGGACAATGGGTGGGAAAGGTCAGGGGCCCAATGAATTGGAAAGACCTATAGCAATGAGCATATATAATAATAAGATTTATATATGTGAAGATCATAAGGGCTTAAAAATATTTGACCTTCAGGGAAAATATGTTGATTTTAATATAACAAAAATGGGTAATTATAGGGTTATAAAAGCATTCGACGAATACTTTTTAACTGTCAATTTTAAATTGTATCCTACAAGTCAAAAACGTGATTATATTATTGAAAAACAATCCCTCGACGCAAAAAATATAACTACTATATGGTATGTTTCGTATATCGGTGACCATACTGATATTATTTCTCACGATTATTACCTTGCAATAGATTCCAAAAAAAACATTTATATCCCGGAGGATGATGAAAAATATAAAATAAACAAATTAACTCTTGACGGAAAATTATTGCTTACATTTGGACGAGAATATAAAAGAATCAGTTATTCTGATAAGATGAAGGAACATTTCAAAAAAGTAATATCTGAGGCACCTGCAATTATTACAGTAAAGCCTTATCCTAAATATCCTCCTGTAGTGCGATATATAGTGGTTGATGATAATAACTATATATGGATTGCAGTAGGAGAATTTGAGGTGGATTGTAAAGGAGAGTTTAAGGTTGTTTCTACGATAGATATTTTTAATGAGAATGGTGAATATTTATATACATTTGATACTCCGCACTTGGGCCGGAGAAGCATAATAAGAAAGGGAAGATTATATTCAAATCCGACACAAGATGATCAAACTATCCGCGTCTTTCAGATAAAGTATAATAAATAAGCATAGAAATACTTATAACTTTATAATGGATATAGAATATGCTATTTTTCTGCTTATGCCGGAGAGAGCAGGCTGGGAATAATAAAAAACGGGAGGCTTTATTTGAAATCTCCGCGTATTGAAAAAAGATGCATAGATGTTTTTTCTATAAATTATAATACTTTTACGAGTGAAAGCAAATGAATTTATTTAAAATAATATGGTTAGTACTACTGCTTGTCGTTATTTCATTCTTTCACTGTTCAAAAAAACCGTATGAAATTAAAGCAGTTGACGGAATTCGTTATATAAAAAATAATTACGTATCTTCACCCCGCGCTATTGATATATCATTAAAATTTCCTCTCGGTGCGGATGAAAAAACGTGGTTGTATATACCCGTTAGTGTTTCTTGCGATTCTGACACAAATATTTATATTCTCGAAACAGGAAGCTTGAGAATTAAAAAGTTTTCGAAATCCGGCGAACTAATCTGTGATTTCGGTAGAAAAGGAGATGGTCCCGGTGAATTACGGAGTTCGCAGTCAATAAAAATTGACAAAAATGGAAACATTTACGTATTTGATAACGTCAAACAATCCTTTGAAATATATGACAGCAGTGGGAAATGGTTGTCCACAAAAAGAACATATAAAAATATATCCGATTTCTATATAACGAAGAACAATACATTGATAATGAAATCGGGCGTGAAAGATACACTGATGTGCGAATACGAACTGAACGGAGATATGATTAATAAATTTTGCATCCCTTCTTTTATTGCTAAAGCATTTTCTGCTTCAGTAAAATCCATACTATTCACAGGGGATAACAATAACAATGTATATGTTTGTTATCGTTATTTCAATAGGATTGAAAAGTATAGCAGTGCAAGAAATCTGGAATGGGTATCTGAGACAATTCTTGGATTCAAGCAAAATACAGAACCTGGTATGAAAGAAGTAGCTATTCAGGGGGCGAAAATATCAAAGCCCAGAATAAACCAGGTATTTAAATCCATCTCTGTTGATGTCAAGAGCCGAGTTTGGCTGCTTGCATTTAGACGGGAAGAAAAAGCAGAAGAAATGGCTTTTACGATAATGCCGATTAGTGATCCGGGATCTATCGAGCATCCCACAGCGGTTGGCAATAAAAATACCGAAAAACCCAATCCCCCTCTTTATGAACTACAAGTATTTAACGATTCAGGAATACTGATAAGCATAATTCCAATTACTGATTATTATTTAGATAATATATACATTTTCGGTAACTTGCTTTTTACTATAGACTCAAATAAGACAATGATGGTCTATGTGTATAAAATTATAGAGACTGGCAATCAATGAGTTGATACGGTAATTTTTTTCTCTAATCTTTGTCAGTTATAAGGCGGGTCAATGACCTGCCTTTTATTTTTTACGGCGGATTGTTAATCAGCTTTAAATTTTAATGTTCTATATTTCAGGGAGACTTGTCTACCCAACCCATAAAAAAGGATAAATTCACCTGAATATTCGGGGAAATGACAAGAAAAATATTATGATAAAAAAAGTAAATAATAACATTTTTTATTGTTATTTAATATGTCTAATCATTAGTGTCCGGTAAAAAGTAAAACGACTATGTTTAATTAAATCAAGAATAATAAGTTACGGGATTTAAATTCTATTTGGAATAATGATTAAACAGTACTTGGCACTGTTATCATCGCTCTTTGATAAGAGAGGAAAGAAGACCACCCCTAACCCCTCCTTAAATACAGGAGGGGAATTGTATTTCTCCAATTGTATATAAGGGGTAGACTAAGAGAAGGTCTCTCATTCATTCACACAACACCAGGTTTTTACCGGACAGTAGTGATGTCTAATGAATTCCTCACAACTCTTAATAATAAATAAATGAATATAAAAATATGGAGAATGAAATTTGAATTGAATACATTTAGAATTGAATGTATAAAATTTTGTGCTCACCGTATATTAATGATTGATTTTTGAATATAAAATAATTACAATTATAATGGATTTTTGTATAGAATTACATTTTTGAAACAGTTACATTTTATAACATTGCATATGGGAAGGGGGGTTGTGTCGTGGCAGAAACGTTGCCCGAGATATTTTTTCGTTCGGCGGAGCGGTTTGCTGATAAAGGTGCGCTGGTTCCGAAGGTCAAAGGGATATTTAAGGCGATTACGTACCGGGAATGTGCTGAAACGGTGATGAGTTTCGCCTGCGGGTTGAGTGAATTAGGTGTTACAAAAGGCGACCGCGTTGCTCTTTTATCTGAGAACCGTCCTGAATGGGCATTTTCTGATTTAGCGGTGCTTGCTCTCGGTGGTATTACCGTTCCGTTATATTTGACCCTTTCTCCAAAACAGATAGAATATGGATTGAATGACTCTCAGAGTAAGATTGCAATAATTTCCCGCCCGGAGCATCTGGAAAAATTCAATGCAATAATTGCTGATGTTCCGTATCTTGAGCAGGTAATAACATTTTATGAACCAAGCGGTTCGGAATTGTATCCGGTGCGCTCATTTGACAGTGTTGTTGCCAGGGGAAAAGCATTTCGGAAAAAGAATCCGCACTATATAGCAGAGTGTTTGAAAAAGGTGAGCGAAGATGATTGTGCGACGATTATCTACACATCCGGGACAACCGGCGAGCCGAGAGGGGTACTATTGACCCATCGGAATTTTATATCAAATATTAACGGCGCATTAGAGTTGATTCGGATTGATGAAACTGATATGTTTTTATCGTTTTTGCCGCTGTGTCATGTGTTTGAGCGGATGGCTGGGTATTATTTGCCGCTTTCAAGAGGGAGTACGATTGTCTACGCCGAGAGTGTTCAAACAGTTGGTGATAATATGCAGGAGGTCCATCCGACCATTATGGCAAGTGTTCCACGGTTGTATGAGAAGATTTATAATCATATACAGGATAAGGCAGTGCAAGGCTCTTTTATAAAACGGAAGGTATTTGAATGGTGCATCAATATTGGTAAAAAACATTATAGTGCTCAAAAAGGTCGGAGTGTTAATCCCGTCTTGCGGTATTCTTATGCGATAGCGGATAGATTTATATTTAAAAAAGTTCGGGAGCGGACGGGTGGGCGAATGAAGTATTTTGTATCAGGAGGAGCTCCGTTATCAAAGCACATTGGAGAATTTTTTGCTGGGGCAGGGCTTACCGTCCTTGAAGGATATGGATTGACTGAAACGTCTCCGGTTATTTCACTTAATCCTCCGGAGGATAACCGCATTGGTACTGTAGGGAAACCGCTCCCCGGTGTTGAAGTAAGGATTGCTGAAGACGGTGAGATTTGCGTCCGTGGTCCGAATGTGATGGCTGGATATCATAATAAGCCTGATGCGACTAATGAAGCATTTGATAAAGATGGGTGGTTCCATACCGGAGATATTGGCTCTATGAGTGAGGATAGATATATAACTATTACCGACCGGAAGAAGAACCTCATCATTACTTCCGGTGGGAAGAATATTGCACCGCAGCCAATAGAGAATATGTTGCTGAACAGCCCCTATATTTTACAAATAATGATGGTTGCAGAACGACGGTCGTTTCCGGGTGCGCTGGTAGTGCCGAATTTTGAGAATCTTGAAATATATTGTAAGAAAAACGGGATTTCGTATACATCCCGAAAGGAATTAATAAACCACCCCAGAGCTTATGAATTGATTAATAATGAAATTGAGCGGTTGTCGGTAGATTTAGCCCATTGTGAAAAAATAAAGAAGATTGTTCTTCTGGAAAACGAATTCACAGAACAAAACGGTGAGATAACACCGACGCTGAAGTTAAAGCGGAAGGTGATCGAGGAGAAGTATAAAAAGGAGATTGAGAAAATATATAGTTAAGTATAAAGAATAATAAAAAGAGTAATATATGGATATTTTTCTTAGTGAAGACGAAATAATGAATCTTATTAAAGAGCCAAAAAGACTTTCAGAAGATTTGACTAATTTGAATATGAAAAGTCCTAAAAAAGGACATTATGAAAAGGAAATCATAGTTTTGTGAGATGATGGGAGTCGGTTTGAAATTAAAATTAGACAGAGTATTGATAATGTTATGGATTTCTCTGTAATTTTAGGATATATTCCTTACAAGAGCGAAAAGATGTTTAGATTAAGAAGATATAATGGCAAAAGAATTCATACAAATAGAATTGAAAGAGAAATTATTTCTGGTTATCATATTCATACAGCTACTGAGAGATATCAGAAAGCAGGGTATGATGAAGATGCGTTTGCTATAGTTACAGGTGAGTTTTATGATTTGAATGGTGCAATAGAATGTTTTATAAAAGATTGTTCTATTATTTTTTCTACGAGTAATCAAGTTAAACTGTTTTAAGAGGCAAAAATGAATATAAATACTTTGATAACTGAATTCAGAAGTAAAATTTGTGAAAAAGTTGATATTATACCTGAGGGAATAGACAGGTATTTAATATGCACTCCTTTTACTTTTGATGATGGAGATAATTTGGTTGTGGTTTTAAAACAATCACCAAAAGGATGGATAATAACTGATGAAGCGCATACTTATATGCATTTAAGTTATGAATTTGATATGAAAGATTTAGAAAGAGGGACAAGACAGAAAATAATTAGTTCATCGCTTTCAATGTACAATTTAGAAGAGAATGATGGAGAGATTTTTATCAAAGTTGATAATAATTTATATGGCGATGCTTTATTTAATTTTATTCAGGGACTTCTAAGGATTACGGATATAAAATTACTTAGTAGAGAAAGGGTAAAGTCAACATTTATTGAAGATTTTAAATTGTATTTAACTGAAAAAGTTCCTTCTAACAGAAGAGTATTTGAGTATAAAGGCAAAGAATATGATCTTGAAGGTAAATATACAGTTGATTGTTTAATAAATGGTGTTAAAAAACCTTTGTACGTTTTTGCTATAAATAATGATGATAAATGTAGAGATGCTACAATAAATTGTTTACAATTTGAGAGGTGGGGCAGATATTTTCACTCTATGGCTATCTTTGAAGATCAGGAGACTATCAGTAGAAAAGTATTAGCTCGATTCAGTGACGTTTGTGAAAAACAATTCTCAAGTTTATATTTAAATCGTGATAGAATTGAAAAATATATTAAAGAATATATTGCTGCATAATGATTTGTTTTATTAGACAAATTTTTTTTATAAAAGCTGTTTTTCGTTTGAAACGTATGCCAAATCATAAATTAGGATTTAAATTCTATGGGTACGCCGGAAATTCCAAGAGAAGTTAAGCTGATTGTTGCGGTAACGTTTCAGAACGATGAGCAGTTACGAGCGGTTGAGGATTATCTGAAAGAGCATTTCGGTGAGGTGGATGTTCGCAGTGCTGTGTATGATTTTTTATACACTGATTACTACGAAGCCGAGATGGGTGAGAATTTAAAGAAGATATTTATGAGCTTTGAACGACTGATAAACCGGGAAGACCTTCCCACAATAAAACTCTTCACCAACCAATATGAGCAGAATCTGTCAGTGTCCGGCAAGAGAACAGTGAATATTGACCCTGGTTATATCTGTGAAGCGAGTCTTGTTTTAGCAACGACAAAAAATTTCAGTCATCGGATATATTTAAGCAGTGGTGTTTATGGGGATAGTCATCTGATTTATGAAAATGATGCATTCAAGGCGATGCCGTGGACATATCCGGATTATCGTGAACAAGCTGTGCTTGAATTTTTTAAAAAAGTGCGGGAGCGATATTTTGAACAACTTCATACACCGAATCCGAAATCAGCGGTAACGTACAAGGAGGCTGGTGTTGATATCAATGAGGGTGACCGGGCTGTTGATAAAATCAAAGCGATGGTAAGACGGACCTATGGGAAAAATGTGTTAACCGAATTGGGCACATTTGGCGGTTTTTATACGCTTGATACGGATGAATTTAATGAGCCGGTGCTCATTTCGAGTGTTGACGGTGTCGGTACAAAGTTAAAGATAGCATTCGCAATAGGTGTTCATAACACAATTGGCAGATGTTTGGTAAACCATTGTGTGAATGACATTCTGTGCTGTGGTGCAAAGCCGCTGTTTTTCCTTGATTATATTGCTTTTGCGAAATTAGATGTGGATATTTTTACAGAGATTATATACGGATTATCAGAGGCTTGTGCTGAGGTAGAATGTGCTTTGATTGGCGGTGAGACGGCAGAAATGCCGGGATTTTATCGGGAGGGAGAGTACGATATTTCCGGCACTATTGTTGGCATTGCTGATAAAAGCAGGATAATTGACGGCTCAAAGATATCTGCCGGAGATGTGCTTATTGGACTCCCGTCAACTGGACTGCATACGAATGGCTATTCGTTAGCACGGAAAGTTTTTTTTGAAATTGCACAGTATTCTGTATATACCCGCATTCCTGAGCTGAGCTGTACAATTGGTGAAGAGCTGCTGAAGATACACCGGTGTTATTTTAATGAGGTATATCCGCTTGTTCAGGAGGGATTATTCAATGGTTTGGCGCATATTACCGGCGGTGGAATGATTGGAAATATATCACGATTGCTTGCACCTGAATTGAAGGTTAAAATTGACTGGTCGAGCTGGGAATGGCTGCCGGTGTTTAGGGTCATTCAGCGGTTAGGGAACGTTTCGATTGAAGAGATGCGACGGGTATTCAATTTGGGTATTGGAATGGTAATTATTGCTTCTCAAAAAAATGCGTCTACCATTGTAGAAAAGTTACAGGCGAAAAACGTTCAAGCTGTTTATATTGGTTCAATAATTAAGGGAAAATAAGTTTGAATTGTGTGTTAAGACGGTATCAGGACTCCGTCATCACCGTTTTTTTAATTGGCTAAAATTATTTTAGATAGGGTAGGTTATGGTGTCATTAATACTCATTGTGATATTAAGTTATATTTTAGGTTCGCTCTCTCCAAGCATTGTCATAGGAAAAATCTTTTACGGTCAAGATATTCGTAAACTTGGGAGCGGAAATGCAGGAACAACGAATGTAATTCGTGAGCTTGGCTGGAAGGCAGGAGTAATAGTAGGAGTTGCTGATTTGGTAAAAGGGTATGTTGCGGCTGTTTTTATTTCAAAGGTTTCTATTGGAGAAATACCCATAAGTCATAGTTCGGTTCAAATTATTGCTGGTGTGTCTGTGGTGATAGGACATATTTGGACGATATTTCACGGATTTAGGGGTGGAAAAGGAGTATTGACTGCGACAGGGGTGTTTTTTGGATTAGCGCCGGTGACGACAACGCTGTGTTTGGTTGTATGGGGAATTGTTGTTTACATAACTCGGTATATTTCTTTGGGCTCGATTGTTGGAGTTATAACGCTGGGTATCATAATGGCAGTGAGAAGATATGTCTTCGGTAATGTTGATACTCTGCTTTTTGCGTTTTCGGTTTTAATAGCGTTGTTAGTAATATTTGCCCATCGGAGCAATATAAAGAAACTTTTGAGCGGAACGGAGAGTAAGTTTGAGCGGAAGAAGCGTTAGCATTCTCGGTGGCGGGAGCTGGGGGACTGCATTGGCGGTATTGTTGACTCGCTGTGGTCATCGCGTCGTTATGTGGGAATTCCAGAAAAACCTTGTAGAAAAAATATCTTTGACTCGCATTAATGAGATGTTCCTCCCTAATGTACAGATTCCTGATTCTGTGATTATTACAAGTGATATAGAACAGGCAATTGAAGGGGGTGAATACATTATATTTGCCGTACCTTCGCATACAGTTCGCTCGGTTGCCCGGCAGGTTTTATCGTTGCCGCTGAATCAAAAGAAATTTATCAGCACCTCGAAAGGTATTGAGAATGAATCACTCCTGCGGATGTCGGAGATAATTTTGAATGAGATACCGTCTGCTGACCACGATAACTGTGCTGTGTTGTCGGGTCCCAGCTTTGCGGCAGAGGTTGCCCGTGAGATACCGACGGCAGTGGTTGCCGCTTCGTACAATATATCGTATGCCTGTGAAGTTCAAGCACTCTTTATGTGTCCGTCATTTCGTGTGTATATCAATGAGGATGTTGCTGGCGTTGAATATGGAGGAGCATTTAAAAATGTCGTTGCGATAGCTACCGGCATTGTTGATGGAGTCGGGTTTGGCGATAATTCAAAAGCGGCTCTATTAACGAGGGCTATGGTTGAAATCACTCGGTTAGGGGTTAAATTAGGCGCTGATGCAAAAACGTTTTCAGGTTTATCCGGTATGGGGGATTTGATATTAACCTGTATGGGAAAGCTGAGCCGGAATTTATATGTGGGGCAGGAATTGGGGAAAGGGCGGAAGCCGAATGATATATTACAGGGTATGGTGAATGTAGCTGAAGGAGTAAAGACAGCCCAAGCAGTCCGGCATTTGTCCGAGCAAACAGGTGTTGAAACACCAATAATGGAGCAGGTATACCGAATATTATTCGAGGATAAAAACCCCCGTGAAGCGGCAGTAGAATTAATGACGAGAGAGCCGAAGGCGGAGTGAAAAAATAGTAGGGGCGTGATTCATCACGCCCAATAAAATTAATATATGAAACACAGGTTTGAAAAATATAATCGCCATTCTATACGATTAAAAGAATATGATTATTCCCAATCCGGGGCATATTTTGTAACAATTTGCACAAATAATCGTGAATGTTTGTTAGGAAGGATTATTGATAATATAATTGAATTAAATAAAGCAGGAAAAATAATATATACAGTGTGGAGTGAATTGCCGCATTATTATTGTGGAATTGATATTGATGAATTTATTATAATGCCAAATCATATTCATGGAATCATTTTAATCGTAGGGGCAGGCCCCTGTGCCTGCCCAAATAATATGTATGAACAAAGAAAACAACATGGTAACACATATTATAAAGGGGGTCAACCGAGTAATATATATCGAAAAGGGCAACCACAGGGGGTTGCCCCTACATATTCGTTGCCGGATATTGTTCATCGGTTTAAATCGTTAACCACTACCTTATATAGGGAGGGGGTTTTAAACAATACATTTCCACCATTTGACGGCAGATTGTGGCAGCGAAATTATTATGAGCATATAATAAAAAATGATAAAGAATTGAATATCATCAGACAATATATTGTTACCAATCCTCTTCAATGGACAATGGACAGGGAAAATCCCGAAAGCAGCATTGTTAAGAAAGAGGAATCTTGGCAGGTATAGATGAATTTTTAGTCTAATATATATAAATGAATAATGGTCATTATATGAGGAGCGTTTGATGGACTGGGTGTACGTTAATAAGGTTTCGGGATATGTCGGACAAGAGGTTGAGATAAAGGGGTGGTTATATAATAAGCGGCACAGTGGGAAGTTGTGGTTTTTGTTAGTTCGGGACGGTACGGGGATTATTCAATGCGTCGTATCAAAGGCGGATGTTACTGAGGAAACGTTTGAAAATTGTGAGAAATTGACACAGGAATCGTCTTTGACGATAAGCGGGATAGTGCGTGAGGATAAGCGGGCGCCCGGAGGGTATGAGTTATTAGTGTCCAAAGGAGAGATAATCCAGATTTCTCAAGAGTACCCGATTACCCCGAAGGAGCACGGAGAAACCTTTTTGATGGACCATCGGCATTTATGGCTGCGCTCGAACAGACAGCATGCGATTTTACGGGTTCGTCATCAGCTTATCAAGTCCTGTCGGGAGTTCTTTGACAGCCGGGATTTTGTTCTTGTTGATTCGCCGATTTTTACTCCGAACGCCTGCGAGGGAACATCCACCTTATTTGAGACGGAATATTTTGGCAGAAAGGCATATTTAACACAAAGTGGACAGCTCTATGCGGAAGCGGGGGCAATGGCATTTGGGAAGGTATATACCTTTGGTCCGACGTTCCGGGCGGAAAAATCAAAGACAAGGCGGCATTTAACTGAGTTCTGGATGATTGAGCCTGAGGTGGCGTTTTATGATTTGGATGATGATATGCGATTGATTGAAGACCACGTGTCATTTTGTGTTCAGTGGGTGCTTGATAAATGCAAAGATGAGTTGAAAGCTATTGAACGGGACACGACAGTTTTAGAGAAGGTTAGACCACCGTTTCCGCGGGTGCATTATGATGATGCGGTGAAAATGCTGAAGGAAATGAATATACCGTTTGAATGGGGCGGAGATTTTGGTGCTCCTGACGAAACGGCATTAGCGGAGAAATTTGAAACACCGTTTTTTGTGACGCATTTTCCATCAGCGATAAAGGCATTTTATATGAAGCGTGACCTGCAGCGGCCGGAGTGTGCATTGGCGTGCGATTTATTGGCACCGGAGGGATATGGTGAGATTGTCGGCGGCAGCCAGCGCGAGGACGACCTTTCTATTCTGCTTGAACGAATCCGTAAAGAAAATCTCCCCCAAGAGGCTTATGAGTGGTATTTGGATTTGCGAAGGTACGGGACTGTGCCACATTCAGGCTATGGATTGGGAGTAGAGCGGTTTTTGGCGTGGATATGCAAATTGCCGCACGTGCGTGAGACGATTCCATTTGCGAGGATGATTTACCGGTTGAACCCATAATTTTATATATATTAATGACAGAGAAATAACTAATATATATCTTGTCATTCATATAAATCCTGTTTCTTAAAAATTATAGACATAATTAACAAGATTTACAAAACACTATGATAAATAAAGATAAGAGAATATGAGCGAGCAAATTTTTTCAGATTATGTGAAGAGGATTGTCCATCGTAAACCGATTATTGCGGTTATCGGTGCTGGTTCCTGCAATGAAGAGATTTATAAGTTAGCTGAGGAGGTGGGGAGGGAGATAGCAATTCGTGGTGGTATTGTTGTTTGCGGTGGATTGTTTGGTGTAATGGAGGCGTGCTGCAGAGGGGCAAAATCATCTGGCGGATTGACAATTGGTGTCCTGCCCGGCATAAGCATTGACGATGCGAATGATTATGTGGATATACCGATTGCAACCGGAATGGGCATTGCACGAAATGCTATAATTGCACAAACCGGACGGGTGGCTATTGCCATTGCTGGTGAATATGGAACATTGTCGGAGATTGGGATATTTCTTAAGTTGGGCAAGCCGGTTGTCGGTCTGCGGACATGGAATTTTACGAAGGATGTTATTCTTGCCGAAACACCGATGTCAGCAGTTGATGAAACGTTTAAACTAATGGAATGAATTATTATATTGATTAACATTATAAGATAAGGAGTAAATAAAATGATTGATGTAAAGAATGCAACAAAACTTGCAGTAGAATATATAAAAAGTGTATATTCAGGATGTAAAGAAATAAAACTTGAAGAAGTTGATTCATCTGAAGATGATAAATTTTGGTATATAACTCTCAGTTTTATTTTGAAAGAAGATGCTGAGGATATTCTCTTTATTAAAAGACAATACAAGATAATAAAAATTAATGCTCTAACAGGAAAAATCCAATCTATGAAAATCAGGCAATTAAATGAATAAAGAAGAAATTAAAAAATTATTTGAACGGTATAGAACAAAAGGTATCTTAATTGATACCAATATATTGTTGCTCTATTTAATAGGATTGTTTAATGTAAAGATGATTGAGCAATTTAAGCGGACAAAAATGTTTGTTAAGGAAGATTTTTATATTATTAAACAGATAATTGAATATTTCCAATTTGTGGTAACAACTCCTAATATTCTCACTGAAACAAATAACTTATGTAATCAATTAAATGTGAAAAATATAGATGATTTTTTAGATGTTTTTAAAATAAAAATAAAGGTATTTTCTGAGAATTACATTAAATCTATTGATGGAGTGAATATTAATGAGTTTAACAAACTTGGATTAACAGATTCGTGTATGTTAATTCTTGCACAGGAGGATTATCTTGTTTTAACTGATGATTTTAAGTTATCAAATATTTTGCAATCAAAAAAAATCAATGTAATAAATTTTAATCATTTAAGAATGTTTTATCGGTAAATTTGGAAGTTACGTTATTGTATTATGTACGCAGGTGCTCGAATTGTTGTTAACGGGTATGTGCAGGGGGTGGGATTTCGGTATTTTGTTATACGGTTGGCACATAATCTGGGTGTTACAGGCTGGGTTCGAAACTGTTGGGATGGTTCGGTAGAAATAGAGGCAGAAGGAGAAAAAGCCAGCCTTGAGGCATTTGTTGCTGAAGTCCGTATCGGTCCCCGCGCCGCACACATCACCGCTGTTGATGTTGTATGGTTACCGTACGAGGGGAGGTATAAAGGATTTGATGTAACGTATTGACCGAGTTTTTCTTATGGAGTTGTTAAAGATGGAAGATTTATTGAAGCTTATCCGTGTGGTGCCGGATTTTCCGAAGCCGGGGATTGGGTTTTTTGATATTACGACGCTGGTGAAGGATGCAGATGGATTTCGACAGGTAATAGATGAGTTTTATCAGCATTATAAGGATGTAAAGATAGACAGGATAGCGGGGATAGAATCGCGGGGATTTGTATTTGCTTCGGCATTAGCATATAAAATGGGAAAAGGATTGATTCTATTACGCAAGCCGGGGAAGCTCCCTGCAGAGAAATATCGTGCGGAGTATTCATTGGAATACGGTACGGATGCGGTTGAGATGCATACGGATGCAGTGGAAAAGGGAATGAGCATTTTAGTAATTGATGATTTGTTAGCGACCGGCGGGACGGCGAGAGCGGCGTGCGAATTGGTAGAAAAAGCAGGCGGGACGGTTGCGGGCGTCGGATTCGTGATTGAGCTGGCGTTCTTAAAAGGGCGGGAAAAATTGAAGGAGTATAAGGTATTTACGATGATTGAAGTCAAGAGTGAATAAAAAATGGTGATTGTTAGTAATGTCTAAATAAGAATATATATTTACCCTTCATGCTAAAGAAATGTTAGACGAAAGAAATATTAAAGAAGAATGGGTATGGAGAACAATAAACACTCCTGATTTTATAACTAAGAGTGAAAAAGGAATAACTCATTATTTTAGAAATATTTCGGAACATAATAATAGAACACTTCATATTATAATTAACATGATTGTTTCACCGCATAAAATTATAACTGTATTTTTCGATAGAAGAATAAGGAGTGAATTAAATGAAATTGAAACTAAATAAAGAAGATGATGTACTTTATTTCCGTTTAGATGAATCTCAGATTGTTGAGTCTGAAGAAGTACAACCGGGAATCATTTTGGATTATAATGGAGAAGGAAAGGTTGTTGGTATAGAAATACTCAATGTAAGTGAGAGGGTACATCCTGAGCAATTAAATATCTTACAATATGAAACGGATAAATAGAAGTGATACAGATAATAAAGAGGTAGCGAATGCGGGCGGTGATACAGCGGGTATCAAGGGCGCAGGTGGCGATTGATGGGAAAGTGGTTGGGAAGATTGGGAAGGGATTTGTAATATTGCTGGGTGTGTCGGAGGATGATATGGAGGAGGATGCACAGTATCTTGCAGAAAAGTGTGCTTATTTACGGGTGTTTAATGATGAGCAGGGGAAGATGAATTTATCACTGCAGGAGGTTGGGGGACGTGTTCTCTCTATTTCGCAGTTTACGCTGTATGCTGATTGCCGGAAGGGCAGAAGGCCGAGTTTTATTCAGGCGGCGCGACCGGAAAAGGGCGAGTTTTTGTATGACCGGTTTAATTATTATTTAAGCGAGGCGGGTGTATCTGTTGAAACCGGTCGTTTTGGTGCAATGATGGATGTTGATATTTGTAATCAAGGGCCTGTGACCATTATTATTGATTCTAAAGACAAATAATTGCCGAGTCGTTTTTAACTATTAACCATTTATTTTTTCTTCATTTCAAGGTTTATCCGCATTGTAAAGAAATTTCGGGTGTTTTACCATAAAGAAATTATAAATCGGCAGTGCGGATAAATAACAGTACCCGGCCAGAGACTGAGTATGAAGAAAAAGAGAATTTTTTGAATCAAATTTAAAAATTATTCGTACAATAGAGTGTGATGGAAGGAATTTGATGGTTTCATCACATAATAATATCTTGAATTTTATGAGGGTTTAGTTGTAAATTCTATATATATTATAATATCATATATTAAAGTAAGTTATCAAAATAATTAAAAATAAAGAGGAGCTATGGAATCAGAATTTAAGCCGTCAAGCGAACGAATTGACCGCAAGGTTATATTATTTGTGAGTGTTTTTTTTATTGTTATTGTTTCCGCGGTCGTCGTCTATGTAAATTTTAAGAAGGAGCCGCCGCCCAAGCTTGATTTGTATAAAGTGCAGAAGCAGGATTTGGAGATAACCATCACCGAGATGGGTGATGTGAAAGCTCTGCATAACACAGAAGTTCGGTTGGGATTTGGAATGGATATGGGGGGAGGTAGAGGTGGTGGAGACAGGGGAGGGGGAGGACAGCAAGGGCAGCAAGGACAGCAAGGTGGTGGTGGTAGCAATCCGAGCCAAGATCTTGCCCGCTTGGTGAATCAAATGCTTTCGGGCAGTACGGGCGGTGGTGGCGGTGGACGCGGCAGCGGTGGTGGCGGTGGCGGTAACGTGCAAACTACTGTGCAGGTTTTTACTGCGAGTCCGGGGATGAGCACGAATACACAGCCTCAGGTACTCTATTTAATTCCGGAAGGTACCCGTGCGCAGGCCGGTGATACCCTTATTCGATTAGATACCTCAAGTTTAATAGATCAGCGGGCAGATCTTGTTGAAAAACTCAAAGATGCGAAACAGGCAGTAGAAGATGAGATTAATAGTCAAGAACTCTCGAAGGAAGATGATCAAGAGAGTATACAGAATACAAGTTACAATTTGGAGAAACAGCGTCTGCAGGTAGCGTTGAATCAATATAGTGCTGAAAGTGCAAAACAACAGGGTCAGTTGTCGTATCAAAAGTCAATTCTTGATTCTGTTTCGCTGATGGCAAATCTCGCAAATAAAATGATATCGAATCGGTACCGTTTACAGGGATTAAGGGATAATGTTACTAATATTCAGAACCAAATAAAATCATTAGATACGCAGATACAAGCATATACCGTTATTGCACCGTATCCGGCTCTGGTTATTTATTCTGCCGTTCAAAGTACTGGCGAGAAAATAAGACAGGGTGATAAAATTAATACTTCGCAAGCTTTATTAACACTCCCCGACCTTTCGACGATTACTGCAGTTATGCAGATAAATGATATAGACCGTTCAAAGGTATGGGTCGGGCAGGAAGGGAAAGCACGGTTAGAGGCGTATCCGGGTGTTGTGTTTAAAGGAGTTATAACTGACTTTACTCTTATATCGCGCACCTCACAGGAGTCTGCCGTCCAGATGTCATTTGGCGGGCAGATGCGGGGAGGAGGGGGGGGGAGAGGAGGTTCCAGCAGTTCGACCACGACTACATATTCAAATGTTAGAGTTTTTGAGGCAAATTTAAGACTTGATGGAACGGATGAGCGTTTAAGGCCGGGGATGACAGCCACGGTAGACCTCGTTGTTGAAAAGCTGGAGGGTGTTATTACAGTTCCGTTAAGCGCTGTTTTTGAACGTGAGACTTCTGACGGTGTAAAAACGTATGTTTATATATCAAAAGATGGTAAAAATCTTCAGGAAAAAGAAGTTGTACTGGGAAAGCAGAATGTATTGATGGTTGAAGTAAAAGATGGGCTTAAAGAAGGCGATACCGTTATCAAACAATATCCTGAAGGAGCAGGGATGAAATATGGATACAGCGCAGAAATGCACCGGCGGGAAGCAGCAATAGCTAATTTAGATAAAAATTTTAAGACGATGGAAGAGCTTGGTATTAGTTTTGATTATGATAAAGCCCGTGAGCAGCGGCCGGTAGCGCAGAGGGGCGGCGGAGAATATAGAAGCAGTTCTGTCAGAGTACCGACCTACGGCGAAATAAAATCACTTATGGAGAAAAGCGGGATTCCGGACAATCCGCAAAATCAAGAGCAGACAGCGCAATATATGAAAGAAACCCAGCATGCGGGGAAAGATACGATGTTAAAAAAGCTTGAACAAGCAATCCCGAAAGAAGAAAATATTTTTAACAGAGTTTTAAATCTTTTTAGAAAAGGCGCTCAAGATTCAACAAAAATTAAAAAATAGTATTCCAGTATGAAATGAAGGTTTTTTAGGTTAATAATTAACAGTTTATTAAAATAATAAATAGAAGGAGTTGATGATACTATGGCACTATCAAAAAACTTGAAGTCGCGAAAGAGGAAAATAGGTATCTATGTAATAATGTTTTTATTACTCATTGGTGCCGGGGGTATGTATTATTTAAGTATTTCTAAATCGCTCGCTGATGTTGAAACGACTGAAGTAAAAAAAGGCGAATTCGTTATAGATGTGGTTGTCCCTGGCGAGCTGAAGGCACAGAATTCGATCATTGTTAAAGTTCCACAGGAGATTACGGGCAGTTTGCTGATTGGATGGATTGTTCCTGAAGGCAGATCGGTTGCAGAAGGGGATCCATTAGTGCAATTTGATACTGCTGATTTACAAAATAAACTCACGAATACCCAAACAACTCTGCAAACGAGAAGACAGGAACTCGAAGAGTTAATCAGCAAACAGAAAGCAGACTCAGTCCAATGGGAGATGACGATAACTGTTGCCGATCTTAATTTACAGTTGAAGAAATTGAACTATGCATCAGCTCAGTTTGAAGCGGAAAATAAGCGCAAACAAATGGAAATAGATCAGTTGCAGGCGGTAATAAGTTACAATAAAACATTGGCTAATATTGAGACGCAAAGGAAAAATGCAAAACGGACGTATGATCAAAAAATACAGCAGATAGAAGACACTAAGACGAATATAGCCGATATAACGAAACAAATGAATAGTTCTTTTCTTTATGCGCCGACACCGGGATTGGTGGTATATCAAAAGAATACGCGGAATGGCAGTGAAGAGAAAGTCAAAGCCGGTGATACTCCATTTCGTGGCCAGTCGCTTATTGAATTGCCTGACTTGTCCGGTATGAAGGTGATTACGGCAATTAACGAAGTTGATGTCAGTCTCGTACAGCCTCGGCAGGAAGTGATTATTACCCTTGATGCAAATAAAGATTTAGTATATTATGGGTCGGTATCAACCGTTGCTTCAATCGGACGGCGTGAAAGTGCCACGACAAGCAATAGAATAAAGGTATTCGATACAGAAATAATTGTGGAGAAACCTGACCAGTTTTTGAAACCTGCAATGACAACCACCTGTCAGATTATAACCGATAGAATGAAAGATGTTGTTTTCATCCCCCGGCAGTCACTCATAGAAGCCAATGGTGAAACATTTGCCTATGTAAAAGAAGGAGCGGGTAAGTATAAGAAAACGATAGTTGTCGCAGGTCAAAAGAATAAGGATTATGTCGTCATTAAAGAAGGGTTAACGCCAGGACAGTTGGTTGCTCTCCGTGACCCGTATGAAAAATTGCAGGGAATCGGTACTGAGGTGAAGGAAAAAACTACAGCCCCGACCGGCGCTGCTCCAGCAGGACAGACTCCTCTGCAGCCAAATATCCAGCGTCAAGGGAGTAGTGGTGTTGGCACTGGCAGTCAAGCAACGGGAAGAGGCCGCGGATAATGAAATATACCTCATAATGAAATGGTGAAAGGATACATAAACGCACAATGAACTTATCAGAAAGTTTTAATATAGGCTTTAACGGGCTGAAATCACATAAACTCCGCTCATTTCTAACGATGCTGGGTATTATCTTTGGTGTTGCTTCCGTTATAGCGATGCTTTCCATCGGCGAGGGTGGAAAACAAGAAGCGCTCGAAACAATTGCCCAGTTAGGGATTAATAATGTTATTATTTCTGATAATCCGGTTTCTGATACAGAAACCGGTTCCGGGAGAACAAATTACTCATCAGGATTAAATTTGGGAGATGCAACAGCGATTGGCTCGATATTATCATTGGCGGATTTAGTAGTTCCGCAGAAGCTCATACAGGTTGATATCTGGTTTGAGCGTACTCAGGCGAATGGTAATTTTATAGGCACCACTCCTGATTATGATGAAATAATGTCGTTTAAAGCGGCTCACGGTTCGTTCTTCAATTGGAACCAATATGATAATGCTGAGCGGGTGTGTGTATTAGGTGCCGGCATCAAGTATGACCTGTTTCAGTCAAGCGACCCGATTGGGAAGTCTATCAAGTTTAACAGTCCGACCTGGTCGCAATGGTTTACCGTTATCGGCGTAATGGAAGTGAAAGGTCTTGGCGCTGCCAAAGTCGGTACGATAAAGACCCGGAATCTTAACCAGGATATTTATGTTCCCTTATCAGCTATAGAGAAGCGATTCCATCATGGTCGGTTTGAAAGTGAGCTTGATCAGATAACGGTGCAGATACAGGATCAAGATAAAATCCGTGAAGCTTCAAATATCATTAATGGTATCGTGAATAAACGGCATAACGGTGTTCCGGATTATCAGATGCTTGTCCCGGAAGAGTTAATAAGGCAGGAGCAGGCAACCAGACGGATATTTGAGATTGTTATGGGTTCAATTGCGGGAATATCATTAATTGTTGGCGGGATAGGGATTATGAATATAATGTTGGCGACAGTTTTAGAGCGGACGCGTGAAATTGGAATCCGCCGTGCTGTTGGGGCAACAAAGCGGGATATTCTCTACCAGTTTGTTATAGAAGCAGTTGTGCTCAGTTTTTCCGGCGGGATTTGTGGCATTTTCATAGGATATGTGATGACGAAAATAATAACTCTTGCCGTTAGTTGGAAAACAATAGTGTCAATAAATGCGGTTATTATGGCATTTGGCGTTTCGGTAGCGGTTGGATTGGTTTTTGGGATTTATCCTGCACGGAAAGCGGCGGAAGTTGACCCGATTGAATCATTACGGTACGAATAAAAAAGCTAACCGATTATATGTAAAGAAAAAGCCCTCAAAAATGAGGGCTTTTTTATTGTCATATTTTGTTCGTTTTAATGGAAAGAATCATTACTGCCCGGTAAAAATCTGGTGTTGTGTGAATGAATGAGAGACCCCCTCTGAGTCTCCCCCTTAATCCGCCACAAAGACGGCGGAGGGGAGAGATATAATTCCCCTCTCCGCGCCGTCCGCCGTTCCGCTCCGCCTTTTTTATGGCGGACCTGTCCGCCGTCTTTATGGCGGATGGCGGATGGTGGATTTTGGCGGATTAAGGAGGGGTGAGGGGTGATCCTTTTTCCCCTCCTGTATTTAAGGAGGGGTAAGGGGTGGTCTCTCCTCTCTTATCAAAAAGCAATGATAACAGTGTTAAGTCCGCCAACGGCGGATTTAATCATTATCCCAAATAGAATTTAAACTCCGTACCTTATTATTCTTGATTTAATTAAACATAGTCGTTTTACTTTTTACCGGACACTAATGGGAAAGAATAAGTGAAAAATCCAATTGCAAATAATTTGCAAATGATGTATATTTTATTGTATGACGATGGAAGAAATGAAATTAGTGCTGCGGCGGGTAAAGATAAAAGCAACCCCCAAACAGATTGCGATTTTTAGTGAGATTGCAAACAGCTTAAAACCGCTTGAGGCTTGTCAGCTCCATCGAATTGTCAGCAGACGCATTGCGATTGATTTGGCAACAGTATATCGCACGCTCACACTGTTTAAAGTAAAAGGGATTGTTCGGGAAGTAGCTGATAAATCCGGTGTAATTTATTATGAAATTATTGATGCCGATAATTCTGTTCATCCGCATTTCAAGTGTGTGAAATGTGATGAGTATTCTTGTCTACGCACACTTGCCCCTGAAGAATCTCAGTATCTGACATATTTAGCAAAGGAATGTATTGTAAGTGGTATTGAAATAACCTTAAGCGGTGTATGTGAGAAATGTCAGGAGCGTGAGGAATAAATCGGCTTATACGAAAACAGGTTTTATGTCCAGCATTATAACGGTTATGATACCTTTAATATAACACAGCAAACGCCACGGCTGACAAATATATCATAGTATTAAGCAAAAATTTTTTGTTAGTCGCGGCGTGAGCCCCAGGGGGATGGTTCTGACACCGTCCCTCTGGGGCAAACTTTCGGGTGAGATTTTTTAAACGTTTCGATAGTAATTGTAGACTCGTTGAGAATTAAAAAAGATCGGGAGGAGGTGCAATGAATGGTGGAGCAATTGGGGTATCGAGCTTTCTATTGTTTCTCTATTCGGCAGTAATTGCCCAGATACCAGTTCAGGTTACTGTGAGTATTTTACCCCAAAAATACTTTGTTGAAAAAATAGGTGGTTCTGCGGTAACGGTGGAAGTGATGGTTCCGCCCGGTGCTGAGCCCCATACGTATGAACCGAAACCAAAGCAATTAGTTAAACTCTCTCAATCGAAGGCGTATTTTGCGATTGGTATAAACTTTGAGGATACCTGGTTAGAAAAATTTTCCGCCGCAAATCGAAAGATGCTTATTGTTAGAACAGATGCAGGGATTGATAAACGAGATATGGAACAGTATCTGTTTGAATTTGCCAATGAAAAAGCACATCAAGAAGAACACGATAGACCGGGCTCAAAAGACGCCCATATCTGGCTTTCGCCCCGGCTCGTAATACTTCAAGCACGAACAATCCTCGATGCCCTCGTGAAGATTGATCCGGCTCATCACGATCAATATGAAACGAACTACAATGCATTTATTGCAGACGTAAAGACTTTGGATAACCAGCTCACAGACTATTTTAAAGATAGCAGTTCTACCGGTAAAGAGTTCATTGTGTTTCATCCGGCCTGGGGGTATTTTGCGAGGGATTACGGACTCCGGCAGATACCGGTTGAAATAGAGGGGAAAGAACCAAAACCTGCCGATTTAATAAAATTAATCACTTATGCTCGGCGGGTGGGAATAAAAGTGATATTTGTTCAGCCGCAGATTTTCCCCAAAAGTGCCCGAATGATTGCACAGGAAATCGGCGGAACAATTATAATTGCAGACCCTTTGTCGGAAGACTGGTATAATAATCTTAAGCGGGTTGCGGAGCAGTTTAAAACAGTATTGAAAGGGAGGAGTTTTTCGCGATGACCAGTCCTGTCATTTATGTAAATAATGTTTCTTTTTCGTATAATGATAACAGAGTATTGGAGCATATTACGTTTTCCGTGAACCAAAACGATTTTGTTGGAATTATTGGTCCTAACGGAAGCGGTAAAACGACGCTGATTAAGCTCATTTTAGGAATGCTTAAGCCGGTGGAGGGAGATATCAGGGTATTGGGTCGAGTGCCTCAGGAAGCGGTGCGGTTTATCGGATATGTTTCTCAAAATACGAACATCAATAAGGAGTTCCCGATAACGGTAAACGATATAACATTAATGGGAAGATTAGGAAATACAAGAAAAATCTGGCGATATTTGGATAGTGATGAAGCATTGTCCCGTGAGGCGTTGAAACAAGTAGAAATGTGGAACTTTCGGAATGAACGTATTGGCAATTTGTCAATGGGTCAGCGTCAGCGGGTTTTTATTGCCAGAGCATTGACGACAGACCCGAAGATTTTAATCCTTGATGAGCCGACTGCCAGCATTGACCCTCCCGGGCAAACGAAGATATTTGATATTTTGAAAGTATTAAATAAGCAATTGACACTGCTTATTGTGAGCCATAATCTCAGCACACTCCTCAATTATGTCAATAAAGTTGCCTGTGTGAATAGACAGCTTATTTTTCACGATGCTCCTCATGTAACCACTGAGATGCTCCGTGAGACATTTGGATTCTCGCTTGAACAGATATGTCCGTTGGAAGAGGTGTCTCAGGTGTGTAGAACAGGTACCGGACACAGACCAGAGGAGGCGTCGAATGATTGAGGCATTGCACTATGAGTTTATTCGGAATGCCCTTATCGCCGGACTGCTGACAAGTATAGCCTGCGGGATTATTGGCAGTCTCGTTGTGGTGAATCGGATAGTGTTTATTTCCGGCGGAATTGCCCATGCGGCGTATGGCGGCATTGGTATCGCTCTTTTTCTGGGAATATCCCCATTAGTTGGTGCTGGTTTATTTTCAGTGTTGATTTCGATGCTCATTGCGATGATAAGCCTCAAGAATAAAGAACGTTCAGATACCATTATTGGGGTATTGTGGGCAGTCGGTATGGCAATTGGCATTGTTTTTGTGGATTTGACACCGGGGTACAGTTCTGACTTGATGAGTTATCTTTTTGGGAGTATTTTGACTGTTCCCCGCTCTGACCTCTGGCTGATGGTGATTCTTGATGTTGTTATTGCGGCGGTGGTTCTGTTTTTTTATAAAGATTTTCTCGCAATGTCCTATGATGAGGAGTTTGCTGCATTACGGGGAATTCCGGTGAAAGTATTGTATTTTGTTTTGCTCGGACTGGTAGCGTGCACAGTTGTATTGACCATTCGGGTCGTGGGATTGATATTAGTTATCGCATTATTGACAATACCAACGTATATTGCTGAAAAGTTATCAACATCACTTGCAGGGATGATGTGGAAAGCCTTTGTATTGAGTGCGTTATTTACTTTGGCGGGATTATGGTTTTCGTATGCATCGAATATTTCATCCGGTGCATCAATAATTCTTGTTTCCGGGGTAATATTTGCATTATTCCATACGATACGTTTGGTTAAAATAAGAAAATTGAAAATATAGTAAAATATTTTTCATTGTTTTGATCTTATGATAATATTTTTAGTGAAAACTATATTGGATTATATAAAAATTTCTCAAATTGGTTACGTTCTCAGAGAAATATGCGGAATTTTATATTATTTCAATAAAATTATTATATTTTTTGTACTGAACGAATAAATTTCTTGTATTTTTCAATTTTATTGTTAAATTTACTTTTAATATTCTTATTATAACATTTTACTATATTGTAAAAGGGAGGAGCTATGAGTCAACAAGTTAGTATCTTCAATGATTCTTTACGAGTATTTTTTTCTCAGTTAGCTCAACTTTTACCCGGTCTTTTGGGAGCTTTAATTATCCTGATTGTCGGGTGGTTTGTTGCAAAACTGCTTGATTTATTGGTTGTTAAAGGGATGAAACTGATAAAACTCGATGTGCTTACGGAAAAAGCTGGAATAGAGGATTTTTTACGTGTTGGCGGTGTTAAGAGGACTTCAATAGAAATCCTCGGTTCAATTTTTTACTGGCTGATAATATTTATTGTTCTCCTTGCGTCGTTTAATGTACTCGGACTTACTGTTGCGAACGATCTGTTCAATCAGGTTGTACTTTTTATACCGAACATCGTTGTTGCAATACTTGTATTGATTATCGGGCTGTTTTTAGCGAAGTTTGTTGCCCAGATTGTTGCAACGTATGTACATAACATTGGACTTGCGCATGCTCATGCGATTGCCAAAATTACGCAGGCCGCCATAATTGTTTTTATTGTTTCAATCACCCTGACCCAGCTTAAAATCGGAGAAGATATTGTCAGATCTGCTTTTCAGTTGTTCTTTGGAGCTATTTGTCTTGCATTAGGCTTGGCGTTCGGATTAGGTGGGAAAGACTGGGCGGCAAAAATAGTTGAGAAATATTTTAAAAAAGAATAAGATTGTAACGGTTGGTCGTTTACCTGCCCTCCTTTTGGCGAATAACGGGTGTGAATGTAAAGGCAGGTCAATGACCCACCTTACTGTTGGTGACTCATAATGGAGAATGAAAAGGCGGGTCGTAGACTCGCCTTCTTTTCTTTTGCTTCAAAGGGGCAGGCAGGGATGAGAATAAAACAATTAAATCAAAGGGTTCGGATTTCACACTATGAAGTTGTTTGAGATTAATTGTTTATAGCGCGATATTTAAAATCCTCAATATATTTTTTTATGGTAATACCATACTGGTTTTTAAATGATGTTTCTGCATTGCCGTTTATTATAAGTTCTTTCAAAAATAAAATAAATGTATCCTTTCCAAACTTATCTATTATATCCTCTACGATGCACCCGAATTCCGAATAGAAAAAGGCGGTTCTATTTGGTATCTTCATTTCTCTGATATATTTTTTTGTCCACAGAATTGGTGAATCATAATCATCAGGTTCGATAAAAATCCCGTTTTTTATCAATCGGCAGGTTTCTTCTGTACTCGGATACCAGCCGTGCCCCATCTGTTTGGCGTTTACCATTGCAATCCCTTCAATAAGCCAATCTGGATACCGGAAATAGTGGATGATTGATGAGTTTTGTGCGATGAGTGAATGAGAGAGCTCGTGTTTTACGTAGATACGTAAAGATATAATACCTGAGTCGGCTTCAGCTTTTGCCTTGTGGGATATAAATATCCGCCCATATCCCGGGAATGTCGCCATACGGGTTCTCATTGTGGCAAGACGCTTCATTTCCCTGTCTGAACCGCAGACAAAAATCTGCACCGGCTTTTTAAAGGTCATCTGGTGAAAGTTTTCTGTTTCAGCAATCAGCGTGTCAATAAAGGCGAAACTGGAAATATTTTCATTTTGATGGTAGTAAATTCGGGCTTTGAAGAATTGTTTGCATTTAAATCCAATAATGATAGGCGAAAACGGGAAAAAGCTCCCAAAAAGAAAGAGAAACACTACAATCGGAATAAGCAATACAGTGAAATAGAACCATTTTTTCTTATGTATTATCATAAAGTTAAAAGGTATACTTCTTTTTATATTAATACAATAGAATTCGTTAGAGATTTAAAACGGTGAACAATTTTTATATGTTTTATACATCTATACATTATAATGTACAGAGGAAACTGCTTTTTATGCAATGAGACATATACTTTGGAATATTCATCAAAAATCGTTACATTTTTATTTTAAAATTAAGGGATTGGGTATGCATTTTCCAATATCCGGGGTTGATGTATTTCCGTTAGTGCCGCCTTTGGTTGCATTTTGCATATCATTTTTCACTTCAATGGGAGGAGTATCGGGTGCATTTCTGCTGTTGCCGTTTCAGGTGAGCGTTCTGGGCTTCACTTCGCCGTCCGTCAGCCCGACAAATATGATTTATAATATTGTAGCGATTCCGAGCGGAGTATACCGCTATATGAGGGAGGGGCGGATGGCATGGCCACTCGCTGGTGTCATTATTACCGGAACGCTTCCCGGATTGATTATCGGCGTTTATTTGCGGCTTACGTTCCTTCCTGACCCGGAAAAATTCAAGCTGTTCATCGGCTGTGTGCTGTTATATGTCGGTATGCAGTTATTTTTCCGAAACAGGAAAAAGGAGAGTAATCAGGTCGTTCCGTTCAATGCCGCCGGTAAGAATCCATCCGGGAATCCGGAATCTGACGCAGATACCGCTGACAAAGCAGTAGTCAGGACGATTCACTTTTCACTCAAGCGATATGAATATGAGTTCTGGGGTGAGCAGTTCAGTTTTAATACGATGTCGTTAGGGATGTTAGCTTTAATTGTTGGAATAATTGGTGGTGCTTATGGAATGGGCGGGGGTGCAATCATTGCGCCCTTCTGCGTTGCTCTGTTTCGCCTGCCGGTCTATACTGTTGCTGGTGCGGCGTTGTTGGGGACGTTTGTCTCGTCGGTGTTCGGTGTACTCTATTATTCATTAGCGGAGTATATTGTGGGCGATCCAAGCTTTTCAATACAGCCTGATTGGCTGTTAGGTGCTTTGTTTGGTGTTGGCGGTTTTGCCGGTATGTACTGCGGGGCGCGCCTGCAGAAACGGGTGCCGGAAAAGGTTATCAAAACGGTTCTTGGCTCACTCATCACGTTTTTGGCACTGCAATATATTATTCAATATTTTGTTTAAACTGAGACCGTGAGTTAAATAGTTTACTTTATAAGTAACTCCTGCCTTTTTGTAACGTATAATAGTTGTAAGTATATCTAACCTGCATTATTCATAAACTTTGAAAAAATGCAGACTCTGTGCTCATATAACAATTGGTTACAAGAAAAACAATTTTCAAACTTTGTTTTAAAGGCAACAAACAGTTTAAACCTATCAAGCAGATTTATGAATAATTCAGGCTAATAATTAAAAGATGGGAATTTTTTATGAAAAACAGTATTGTTTATATATGCTTTATAGTTTTAGCCGGACTCTCTGTCGTAAAGCCTTTTATAAGGTCTGATGGTGATGGAGTATGTCTTGCACAAGAACAAAAAGTAAGTAATGTAACTGTTTTAGAATGTATTCAGAAATTGTTTGATCATAGTTATGATGATCCGAAGAGTATGACGAGCGGCCGTTCACAGGCGGCGATTGATTTAGGATTTCAAAAGGATACATCAGCAGTTATGCCATTGATTAAAGTATTAGAAGAGGATGAATATAATGATGTTCGTAAATCCGCTGCGTATGCTCTTGGTATGCTCAGAGATAAGCGAGCCGTTACAGTACTGGTTAATGCATTGAATGATAAGTGTGTTGGCGTGCAATTAGAAGCCGCTGGATCTCTGATTAGTCTTGGTATGACGTATGATGAAAAAGTATTTCTGAAATTGGAAGAAATTGCACGAGGTAAGAATCAGAAACAATGGGATATAAATGGTTTTTTTGGCATCTTGAGAACCCCTGAAAGAGAACAAAATTTGAAAGATTATTTGAGAGCAGGGGCTATTCTTTATCTCGGTGAAATAAAAACAGAAAAAACAAAACAAGTAATTGAATCTCTTACGAGCGACACCAGTCAAATTGTTCGAGAAAGTGCTCAGAACGTTCTCAAAAAAATAAAGGAATAATACTATGTTCTCTTTGAAAAGAAATTTATTCATATAATATAGTTTTTGCATATCAACAGGAATTTGATATTAAATTAACAATCTCTGTATGTGAGGTCCGCCTTGTTTTACGAGGCGGATCCCCGTCCGTTTTGTTTCACCCCGTCCCGAGTACTCGGGATGCGTTCGCCCATTTTATTTATACCCCCAAAAATAAATTTGTGGGTGCCACATATCCCGTTTTATTTTGGGCAGACGCGCCCGCCAAAAGAACGGCGGGTAAATAGGTCTGCCCCTACAAAAAATATTATTTTCACCTCGTAGGGGCGAATGGCCATTCGCCCTTACGAATAATTCTGTAAATGGAGGGTGGGTCAAAGACCCACCTTTTCATTATTAATTTGATATAAATTCTGAGAAATATAATGCAGTTGAAATAGCCTATTTCCCGAATACGCAGAGCATAGAGAATGCAGAAAATACATACCACAAGGTTATTTATTTTTTATGATAACATTTCCCATTTGAGCGTTAGCTTTAATCGTAGCTCCGCCGCCGTTTATATTAAATGTATAAGTTACTCCAAGAAAGGGCAGAAGTGAAATATTTGCCACAACACCCTCATTTGAGATTCTTATAGCTTCTTCTAATTGTTTTAATGCATGGTTATAATTGTTTTTAGCTTTTGTGAGTTCTTCAATACTTATTTCGCCGAGTTTATATTTTTTTTCATATGTTAACAACATTCGGACCAATTCGTCAACTTTTACTGTAAGATTTACTTTAATCATTTGTTTTTGAATAGGGAGGGGTACTTTTTTAATTGTTGTTAATACAGACGAAAGTTGCAACGATTTGTTGACAGCGATGGCATTTCCTGCGTTTATTACAAGGGTTTCTTTGGTTTCTTGAGGAAAAATAAGAGTAATGTCTTTTAACATAGATACAAAAGACATTGGTTTTTCAAATGACGTTGATAAAAAATCAACAGTTATTGACCCATTTGTTGTATTTGCCGTAACCGGTGATTGGATTCCGTTTAGAAGAATGTTAAGATTATTTTGTATATGAATCTCTTTCAATAATCCCTTATAATCAGATAGTTCGATATCTCCGTTCATATAGGTAATATCTAAAGAAATATTTGGGGGAAGCTCGACATATACATCGAACGACTCTGTTTCTTGAACATCTATTGAAAGTGTATTATTTAATTCTTTTATAGTAACTTTTACAAGGCTTGAATCAATCGTTAATGATTCTCCTGTGTTTTTAATAATTTCATATTCACTCGATTTAAATATTGTAAATAGTTCTTGTTCCCTTGAGTAAAGTAAGTTGCTTACTGGAAGAGCAATTAGAATTTTAGGAGTTCCAACCTCAATTTTTACATTTTTCCGTTGTTCATTTGCCTGAATATACATAGTCCCGCCTTTACCGGAGATGCTTACAGCACCTGGTTTATCGGGCTTGCTGAATTCGGCATAATATTCATTTTTTAAGACCTGTCCAAATCCTGATGCGGCGGTTAATGAAATCAGGATGATGCAAACTGTTAAAGATAATGCTGTTGTGCGTTTCATTGCTGTATTCCTTTATTTTATTAAATTCTTATTGTAACATTGCAAGACCTGCTTCAAGTTTATTCTGGATATACAGGTCAAGATTATCTTTTTTAAGCACCTTTTTGAATGTGTCTACGGCGCGTTTGTCGCCATAAAACAAGATTAAATCAATAAGCGCATTTTGGATTATTGGGGAATCCTGTTGGTCTAATGAGCGGATTATTCGTATCCGAAAAATATCCGGAAATGTAATCAATGAGAGTGCATCCAGTGCAGAAAATCGGACATTAACGTTTGGATCATCTTCCAAAGTTGTAATCAAGGCATTAATGATTGTTGAATCAATATAATCAAGTTTATAAATCCACTCAACGCCCATAAGGCGGGAGCTTGGTGATGAATTCTGAAGCAGGGAGAGTGACACAAGTCTATTCAATTTTTTTATTTCCATTTGCATATCGGTAATTTCTGCTGAAACCCTAATGTTAGCTTTGTTGTAAAGATATCCCGAGACTGCACCGGCAAAAAATATTAATAAAACAGCCGCAGTGCGTATACAGGTATGGATTGTCCGCTGGTTAAACAGGATTCGTCCGGCACGTTGTTCGGCATGTGCTTCAGCTTCTGCAGTTTTTAGAATGTTCAACTGTTCGTAAAACCGCCGGTTTACGTCAGCGCCGGGTTGTATATCGGGAAGGCTGACGACAGATTCCCATACCATTTTGAGCTCTTCTGCTTCCTTGCGGCAGAGCTCGCATTCCTGTAAATGGCGTTCCAGCTCTGTCTTGTGCATACTATCTAATTCACCTGAAAAATAGTCTATGAGAAACGCTTCAATTTCGCTGCATTTCATCGCTGAGCCTCGTTTGTTAGTTGTAAATAAATAGCTTTAAGCTTTTTGATTGCACGGAATGCACGCTGTTTTATTCTACCGGTTGAACAATCCATAATTTTGGCAATCTCGCGGTATTTCATTTTCTGGTAGGTGCTTAAAATCAGGATTTCCCGTTCTTCATTAGTGAGTTTCATAAGTGCACGTTCCAGTAACTCTGATTTTTCATTGCATTCAACCATTTCGTCAACTGTATTCGCAACGGCGCATTCCTCCTGCGAGCAGTCGTATTCTTTTTGAATGTATGGTTTTCTCCAGTTATCAATGTAAATATTATGAGCAATTGTATACAGCCACGTTGTAAACGAACCGTTACCTTTGTATGTTTCTCTGAACCGGATAAGCCGCAAAAACACCTCCTGCACCAAATCTTCACTTGTTTGGCGGTCGGATGTCAGCCGATAGAAAAAATTAAACAGCCTGATGTTATGCCGTTCAAAAAGAATTCCTGTTTGGTCAATATCGCCGCTGCGAACGGCAAACATAACATCTTTGTCGGTCAATCCCGTTCTCCCTGCAAGGGATGTTTCATAACTGCTTTCTAATAATATACACTGAAAAAATTGAAAAAAGTTACAAATTGAAATCGGTTGCAACGCTTTTGTATGAGATATTTATTTAAAAAATAAAAACGGGGAGAATGTATTATATTCTCCCCGTTTTATATTATAGAGAGACCTTTGAAAAATTAGAGATTTTAAATGGGTACTATTATTAAACACCCACAAAACAAGTTTGTGGGTGCCACAATAAACATAGCTTTTTTTGTACAAACCGATTTTTTCAAAGGTCGCATAGATTGAATCTATTTATGCAGTAAATGCTGGAAAGTTCTTCGTTGTTTTTATATTGATTGAACGCATTGGCTGGGGGGTGATAAACAATGCGGCAGTGTGATTCTGCTGTTCGATAAAGGATGTACCGTCATTGTCTCCCATCAGGAATGCGGCGGTAGCGAGTGCATCTGCCTCCATTGCGGTTGATGTAGTAACGGTTGCACTCAAGATCGGATTCGCCGGCTTACCGGTACGCGGGTCAAATAAATGTCCATAGTGCTCGCTGTTTATCACAACATAATTTTCATAATTGCCGGACGTCGCAATTGCCTGGTCTTTAATGAAGACGGTTCCTGCAACTTTTTCCGGGAAATACGGGTGCTGAACGCCGATTGTCCAGCCCTCAGCGTCTTTGGGAGCACCGATAGCATAAATATCACCGCCGGCATTGATGACAGCGCGTTGAATCCCATACGATTTCAGTAATGCAGCGGCGCGGTCTACAGCGTATCCTTTTGCGATACCGCCTAAATCCATCTCCTGCCCGGAGGTTTTTAGTCCGATGGAATGAGAATCAGCATCTACAAATACCTTGTGATAGTTGACCAATGCCCGCGCAGTTTCAAGTTCAGTGTCGGACGGAATATGCGGTGTGCTGGTGCGTAATCCAAATGCTTTCATTAATGGCAGAATGGTAATATCAAAAATGCCGTTACTGCGGTTACTAACAGACTGCGCTGAAGTAACAACTTCACACACCAACGAATTAACGGCAACAGCATCATTACCAGAATGACGGTTAATCGAAGAAATTTCGCTGTCCCCGGAGAAACTGCTCATCAGCTCATCAACTAAATGAAATTCCTCAAAAGCACGATTGATAATAAAGGGGAGATTCTCTTGTTTGGAATCGTAAATTGAGATGGTTACAAAGGTCCCCATTGAGATAATAGTCTTTTTGAGTGGTTTTTCAGTATCGGATGTTATAACTGATAGGAGCCGTTCTCCTAATCGCATTTTTGGTAAAAGGAGAGCAAGAGTGCCGCCGCCTGCCGCCGCCGCTAATGAATACTTAAAAAAGTTCCTTCGGTTAACCCGTTTATTTGAGAACATATTCAATCCCTTCCGTTTTTAAAGCCGGTTCAAAAGCGCCGACCGGACATTCGGCGATGCATAATTCACAGCCAACGCATAAATCTTTATTAAATACAGCTTTTTTTGCTTGAGCTTCAAAGGTGATGCAATTTTTTACCGGGCAGATTCTGGTGCACAACGCTTTTGGCTGGTCCGGACAGCCGTTGCAGACTTCGCTGTAATAATTCACGGGTGGAAAGGTAATCTCAACCACGAATGAGTTTGGTGCGCACCGGTATGCACCAGCGATCAAGTTTTTATTATCGGTATATCTTATTTTCGGAAGATTTCCATCCATTACAATATCCCCTGACGGGGTCGTTTTGGGATTCGCACAGAGTGTACAGCCAGTGCATCCTACTTCACAGACTTCTTTTACTGCTTTCCCTTTTTCCGGATTAATACAGGCAATGTATACCTTTTGTGCTTTTGGTATCAATTCAATAATATTTCTTGGGCAGGCTTTCACGCATAATCCGCAGCCCGTGCACAAATCGGGGAATATTTCCGGCAGTGCGTTGTCATTCATAATCATAGCATTGAAGGGGCATACCCGCACACAGGAGCCCAATCCTAAACAGCCATAGATGCAGGCTTTATTCCCGCCTGAGAGGAGTTCGGCAGCTGTGCAGTCTTCAATGCCGAAGTATTCAAAGCGTTTTTTTGCTTCTTTTAAGCCGCCCTTGCAGTGAACGACTGCCCGCATCTCCACAGTATCTTTAACAGCAAGACCAAGGATTTCGCCAATTTTTTGCGCTACTTCTGATTTGCCGGGTATGCAGGCGGTCGGGTCGAGCTTCCCAGTTACAACTGATTCTGCAAAGGAAAAACACCCGGCGGCACCGCACGCACCACAGTTTGCACCAGGGAGAATGGCATTAACGCCTTCAATCCGTGAGTCTACCTTAACAGCAAATTTTTTCGCCGCAAATGCAAGCAACGCTCCAAAAATAATACCAGCAATGCCTAAAATCGCAACTGAAGCTACAACCGTTATCATATCGTACCTTTAACTTTCCAGTGTGATTACACCATCTATCATAGTACTAATAATTCTGTCCTGCCTGTCCGCAGACAGGTTTTGTATAGCGTCATTATTTCAATTACATTTTGTTTAAACTGCTCCACATCTATAATTTTAAACAAATTTTATTATCATTTTGTGCCATTTATAACGAATATTTTACAATGAAAAACCGGCGAATCCCATAAATGCAATTGCCATACAACCCGCCGTGATAAATGCTATCGGAAGCCCTTTAAAAGATGCGGGAATTGTATCGAGTTCTAATCTTTCACGCAAACCGGACATTAAGAGAAGCATCAACATAAATCCCGTGCCGCTTGCGAACCCCTGAACAACGCTCTGGGGGAAATTAAGCTTTCCGTCTAATCCAATACTGCTCAAGCCGCTGACATTCAGCACTGCAGAACCTAATACTGCACAGTTCGTTGTAATAAGGGGGAGGTAAATGCCAAGTGCCCGGTACAGGGCTGGTGCATTCTTCTGGAGCACCATTTCAACAAATTGTACAAATGCGGCAATGACGAGAATATATGCGATGGTACGCAAAAATGTTAAGTCGGGTGCAATTCCTCCCGTAAATGTGCCAAGCAGAGAAGTCGTTGGGTCAAGAAGATATGTTTCAACGAGCCATGTCAGTGCATTTGCACAACTCATAACAAAAATAACCGCAAATCCCATCCCGATAGCAGAGCTCAGTTTTTGGGATACACCGAAGAACGGACATAATCCTAAAAACCGTGTTAATACAAAATTCTGTATGAATATTGAAAAGATAATAATCATAAATAATATTTTAAGATCCATAACAACCTCTGACTATTTTCATTTGAGAAAATATCAACTATGAGCACGTATTTCAGCTTGTTTGAGTTTCAGTTTTTGTGTTTCTTTTCGGATATTTTTCCATTTCATATAAGCAAGCATTGAGCCTAAGATAAAGAAGCCTCCCGGCGGCATTATGATAATGAGCATTGGCTCATAGTGAGCACCGAGAATTGGGTAGCTCCAGATTTTACCGTCTCCGATTATTTCGCGAATTAAACCGATAAATGCAAGCACGACGGTAAATCCAACGCCCATCCCGATACCATCAAGTAACGAACGAAGCACACTATTTTTATTAGCAAATGCTTCTGCACGTCCGAGAATGATGCAGTTTACTACAATAAGCGGGACGAAAATTCCCAGTGCCTTGTACAGTGCTGGCGTGTAAGCTCCCATTACCATCTCAACGATTGAGACGAACGTGGCAATGACAACAATGTAAATCGGGATGCGAATTTTGTTTGGCACGATGTTCTTAATGATTGAGATAATGATATTTGAGCAAACCAGGACGAAGGTCGCCGCAATTCCCATCCCGAATGCATTTTTCAGCGAAGTGCTGATTGCTAAAGTCGGACATAATCCCAGAACGATACAGAGAGTCGGATTTTCTTGGATAATCCCCTTAGTAAATTCTTTCCATAAGCTTCGTTGTGCCATATACGTATCCAATAATTTTCTGTCTCTTTTTTCATTTAAATATTTTTGCGGGCAGTAATGCAGTTGTATCAGAAACTGCTTTTGTTATTTCAACGGATTTCAGTAATCCTTTTTCTTTCAGCCATTCAATCTCTTTTCGGATGGCGGTTGTGATTGCCCGTGAAGTAATAGTTGCCCCGGTAATGCTTTTTATCGTGCCACCGTCTTTGTCAACAGCGATTGATAAGCCGGATTTTTTTAAATATTGCCGCTGGAACCAGGAGTCGCTTTCACCGTATAACACTTCCTGCGATTTTGTGCCTAATCCTGGTGTTTCCTGCTGGAAAAGTACTTTGATTCCAACGATGGTACCGGTAAGGTCAACGCCGGTTAAAATCTGTATAGTACTTGAGTATCCTTTGCCGTAAGCCATTATTGTATAGCCAATAGGAGCTTGTGTCGTGTCTTCAGTTGCATAGTCGCGGTAATATTTTTTGCCGCTTGCATCATTGGTCGGAACAATTTTTTTTGCATCGGGTAAAACCAAAGATAATGCCTCCTCGAGTACTTTAGCACGTTCTGCGGCAATACGTGCTTTGGTGATTTCAAACACACCGCCTAATGAGAATGCCGCTATAATACAAGTGGTTCCGAGAATAGCGGCTAATTTGAATATGAATTTCATCTTAAGCTCCAAACACTTTCGGTCGAGTATATCGGTCAAGCAGGGGCGTTACAATATTCATTAAAAGAATCGCATAGGATACACCCTCAGGATATCCGCCCTTAAGCCGGATTAACATTGTTAGAAAGCCGCATCCTAATCCGAAAATCCACTGTCCCATCGGGGTTGAAGGGCAGGTTACCATATCGGTTGCCATAAAAAATGCACCTAATATAAGTCCGCCGGCAAAGATATGGTAAATTAAATCGCCGGTAAAATAGCCAGGTCCCCCAAAAATCCAGGCGATGAGAGCAACAGAGCCGATGTAGGCACCCGGAATCCGATAATTGATATATCCTTTATAAAAGAGATAACCTGCACCGATAAGTAATAATATAACCGATGTTTCACCAATACATCCGCCGACATTCCCCCAGAATAACGGCTTGTACATTTGACCGACTGATTCTAAGGTTTGTTTTGCTTGTTCTACATTAACACCGGCGGCAAGGTCTTTCATTGCACCTTTGATGGCGGCTAATGGGGTTGATCCGGTTATTCCGGCTAACCCGGACATCGTGCCGTTGAGGGGGCTTGTCCAATCGGTCGTCATATGGACCGGCCAAGAGGCCATTAAAAATGCACGGCCCAGAAGGGCAGGGTTCATCGGATTTAATCCCAATCCGCCAAATGCCTGCTTCCCGATGCCAATTGCAAATCCCGCACCGATTACGGCACACCACCACGGTGTTCCCGGGGGGAGGTTAAATGCTAATAATATTCCGGTGACCAATGCGCTGCCGTCGGAAACGGTAAGGGGGACCTTGCGGAGCTTCTGAATAATGGCTTCTGTTCCGATGCAAAATACTATGGAAACGGCGGTCAGCCAGAGTGCCCGCCAGCCAAAGAAGTACATCGCTCCCATCAATGCCGGTATTAGTGCTAATGCAACACCATACATTATTTTCGGTATTGATTCCGTCGTTCGGATGTGTGGTGGTGGGCTGATTATTAATTTCGGATTCGATTGTGCTTGTGTTTCTTCCATATTCTACACAGTATTAGTTCTTGGTTGCCTTTTCTTTTGATTTTTCAGACTCCATAACTCTAAATTTCCCGTATCGGATAGAGTGAACTAACGAGCGCCCGCCGGGACAGACATAGGCGCAGGATCCGCATTCGATGCAGTTTAAAATGCCGATTTCCTGCGCTTTATTCCACAGTCCATTCCGAACGTATGTGTCAAGTTGTCGGGGCAGTAAATTCATCGGGCATACTTCGATACACTTTCCGCAGTTGATACAAGGCTGTTCTTCAATGTGCTGCCATCCGTCTTCTGGTAGAACTACGATGCCGGATGTTCCTTTTATTACCGGAATGTCGAGCGTGTACTGTGCAATCCCCATCATCGGTCCGCCGACAATCACTTTTGCAGGAGTACCGGAGAAACCGCCGCAATATTCAATTAATGATTTAGCCGGTGTGCCGATTCGGACCATCAGGTTCATCGGATTGTTAACGGCGCCGGTTATCGTAACAACTCGTTCGATGAGCGGCTTTTTATAGGCAATGGCTTCATAGATTGCCTTTGCTGTTCCGACGTTTTGGACAATACAGCCGACCTCCATCGGGAGTTTTCCTGCAGGTACCGAGCGTTTTGTAGCGGCATAGATAAGCTGTTTCTCGGCGCCCTGAGGATATTTTACCCGCAGTGACAACACGTTAATTGCCGGGTCTGAATGCGTCAGACGCTGGAATACGGCAATTGCATCCGGTTTATTGTTTTCGATGCCAATAATCCCGCGCTTGACTCCCAAAATCCGCATAATAATACGTAATCCTTCAAGGATTTCGTTTGGGTATTCGAGCATCAGACGGTGGTCGGCGGTCAAGTATGGTTCGCATTCAGCACCGTTCAGAATAACGGTATTAATTGGTTTATCCGCAGGGGGAGCAAGTTTGACATGCGTAGGGAATGTTGCACCACCCATTCCGGCAATTCCGGCATCGGCAATCCTTTTTTTCAATTCATCCGGAGAAAGCGATTGATAATCCGACTGAAGAGTGAATTGATGGAGGATGTTATCTTCACCGTCGCCTTCAATAATGACTGACGGGAGAACGCCGCCTAACGGATGTGGATATGGTTCTATTGTTTTGACAGTTCCGGAAATAGAAGCGTGAGACGGCACTGAAACATATCCCGATGAGGTACTGAGCGGCTGTCCAAGGTAAACGTGGTCACCTGCTTTTACAATTGCTTCCGACGGTTTCCCGATATGTTGTTGTAACGGAATAATAACCAGCTTCGGAAGCGGAGGTACTTCTATCTTTTTTAATGCAGTAAATTCTTTATATTCAGGAGGGTGTATGCCCCCTTTAAAACTTTTTCGAATCAATTCTATCATTGTTTATCCCCAAGAGCATTCCCGTTTTATTGTACTGATAATTGCACTGTAATAAACACAATTTTGGTGGTGAAAATTCCACATTTTAATAAAAATGATTTTATACGCACGACTAATTTTTAATACTATTCAAGTACTTGTTTCGAAAGAAAATAAATTCTGCAAAATTAGTGCCATCAAAATATACCTTTTTCAGGATTGTTAAAATTGAGACTATTTGTGAAAGTAATAATAATGGTTATGTGGATTATTACCTTTAAGAAAATTGCATTTACGAGCATAGCAAGTTGTTATGATGAATATTTTGGAAATGATTTGGATGTTTTTATTGTGATTTTCTCAATTTTAACAGACTTACGTCAAGCAGGCGTTCTGCTATTTCCCGAACGGTATTATCAGGAATTCCGTCAACAGCTTTAGACTGAAGACGTAAATCAATCTGGTCATTTATGTAGTCCACTACTACAAAGTGATTTTCATCTGTCAGTGCTATTTCAGTTGAAAAGAGCTCAAGTCCGCATATATCAGCAATTTTATGCGTTAATGTGTGAAGCTCTGCGAGATTGAACTGCTGTTCTTCGGCATCAGTTACCGCTGTATAAATATGTGTTTCTATATCCCACCAGTATGGGTACACTAAACCGGCACAGTAGATTACACGAAACCAGGCAGACCGTTGACCAACTGAAGCAGGAGTTATATATGCCTGGAGCAGATACATATCTAAGGGGTATTTCTGCCGTGTTGCGACTACTTTATTCCAGGATGTTGCATTCGTAATCACCCCCTCACCGCCGCCGCCGCGGGCGGGTTTGATAATAAACTGTCTCCCTAACAGTGTTAAATCCTCTGGTGGAATGTCCGGCTTTTCAGTATACGGTGGAAGAATTATTGTATAGGGGGTGTAAATACCGGCGTTGATAAACGGCAGGTGCATCCGGGCTTTATTGCCGGCATATACAGCACGCTCATAGTGATTTATGAAAAAAACAGAATTATGTTTTGACCACTCAACGAATGGCAGATATCTGGTATCCGTGTCCGATGCCCGGTCGAAGAAAGCCCGCCATTGCAGACTGTTTTCTTCCAGTGCTCTCAGGATTGTGTCTAAATTCTCGGGTGTAATCTGGAGTAAGGAGACCGTATGCGACCGGCACGCCGACTCCAGCAATGCCACAAAATCAACATCATACTCCCAATTCCACGCAATGCAGAAATCAATAGACTGGCCTGTTATATCAAATGTCATAACTCTTTGCTGTACCGAAGTATGAAGACGCTTTTCAATACCAACGTAATAATAAACAAAATAAACTTACAAATTAATTTAATTAGTTTCAAGAATAATCGAGTGGGGAAGAACCTATTTTCAACTATATATACGGTTATGTTGCTCACTTTTTGGGCCAGATGAATTGCCAGGTACCGTTGACACGGGCAGGGTTTTCAGGGGATTCAAAAAAGGTGAGCTTGAGGGATTTTACTGGCGGAGCAATGATTTTTTCACCATTCGCCTCAGCCGGGAAAAAGAGCTGGTAATATGCAGTGTACTGTTGAAACAGTCCAGGGGTACTTCTGGACATTGGGGATGAAGATGGAGGCGTCATTACCGTTCGGGGTAGTCCTAGTCCTCCGAAACCGCCAGATGACGGCTCTTCCGGGATATAGGCATCATTTGAAAGTAAAAAATCAGGGAGGGTTTTAAACCGGGTTATGCCGCGTTCTTCAAACCAGGCTTTGTCTCGTGGAGCAATTTTTATCGGCTCGATGTCAGTGCCACCGGAGATGCTGATGAACGGAGTCCAGCGGCTTATATCAATATAGTTCTGATGCAAGCTGGTTTGTAGGATGACCCGTATTTCGATGACTGATTCCGGGTTGATTCCCTCGGGAAACGGGCTTGGGAGCTGTTCTTCATCTTTCCGAAGTGACTGATCCATCAATGTTGCCTGAACCTGTATCGGAAATCCAGTGGGACCTCCCTGAGTACGGGTAAAAGCGCTCCCGCGGGATTCGCCGAGAAAAATGGTCCATTGTTCAATAGGTTTTTGAGGGGTGAATCCTTTTGATGCCGGAGTAAGTGAGCCGGGCAATACCATTTTTTGATCCTGAGGGGGGTTATGTTTCGTAATGTACTTAATCACATCTTCCTGTGAGTTTTTAAAGTAATAATATGCTTCAGATTGTGCCCATACGGAACGCTGTTTTTGTGTCAGCTTCAGTTTCATATCCCGCATTGATGGATGGAGCTGTTCGACCATCTCATATTTCCATTTTGCAATGGAATCTGCATTCGTTTTTTCTGATTTTTGTGCCTGTTTGAGGGTGCTTTGGTATCCGATATAAATATCCCTGATTTTTTCGAGGATTGGGAGAATTTCCGGTTTTTGTTCTGGTGTAATCTCTAAGAAGGTAATATAATTATCCACATTCATATCAGCGGGAAGCTCATTACAGTTTACTGCAGAAATCGAGCAAATAAATAAAAGAATCCAAAGGAAATGATATGGTTTTAATACGTTTATGTTCATAGTTAAAGAGTGTGGTGAAATTTCACAATTTAATTACTCATAATGAAAACAATTTGTTCTTGTATTATAATATACAGATAATTGTGAAAAATATTCCGTGTAATTTTTTAAATTCCTTGTCTTTTTAAGGTATAATGTCATATTCTATTTGAAAAGGAACTTATTCATATAATATATTTTTTGCATATCAACATTAATTTGATATGAAATAAATATATCAAATCACATTCTCCACAATTGTTAAAGGAACACGAACAGTATACAAATAAAAAAGGGCGGTCATTATCCGCCCTGAATAATCGTTAAAAAACTGAAAAAAATTCTTTCTCAACTTGCCCATTTTGGATGTGTCCGCCTATTCAGGCGGACGGATACAATTAAATCAAAGCTTTCTATTTTTTACATACATATATCTGTCAATCTATGTAAATTTCTATTTTAAATATGTTATCTTATATACATTAATGTTTGAATCATACTCAGTACACATTGAATAAAAACGATTATGCTTTATTACGCTTGAATAAATAAAAATAGAGCTCTTAAAAGAACATAAAAAATTTCCGTTGTCATCAAAAATGTCAATTGTTGATTCTACCGGAAAATTTCTATCGCAATCAATTGAACATTCTCCGACAACAACCCATATATTATCTAATGAATCCACAAACAACATACGCACAATTGGAGTATAATCTAACATTTTCCTATTTTTATCCTTCCAAAATTTTTTCATATTAGAAGAGTATTTAATTTTATCAATTTTTCTGCCAAAAGATTTAAGAGGCTTACCTTCGGAGTTATACACAATTATTTTATAATTATCACGATCTGCGATACAAAAAAATTGGTTTTTTGAATTCATAGTATACGCATAATTTGCACAAAAATTTTTATCATTACCATCATTAATTTGATAAATTTCTTTTCTAGTTTTGAAATCTTGAGTATATATAGTTAAAAATGGCTCAAATATACCTCTCTTTTTGTTATATACTGTTTCTACCATTAAATATGATTTATCAAATACTTTATAGTTCCAAAAATTATTATGAGGTTTTACAAAAAAATCTACGTAATCACCTTTAAGATTAAAAATTTTAATACCTTTATTACTTTCATATATATACAAATTGTTATTATAAATATTAATAAAATTCGGATACATAAGTTCCCGAGGACCTTGTCCAAAACCACCTAATTCCTTGATATAAGTACCTTTTTTATCAAATAATAATATTTTACTCTGGGTAAAATCAGGTACATAGAGGTTCGTATCATTATCAACATCAAACATCCTTATATTATCTAAGAAATAACTATTTTTTCCGCTTGTATCATCAGGATAAATTGAATATAATTTCTCTAATTTTATATATTTTTCTGCATTATATTTAGGCAAGTTTGAGATTAAATATGGAACCTGAAGATTTTGACCTTTAACATTTGCCGCGGAATATAAAATAATTATTATTAATACTGATATTTTTTTCATATTATCCACCATAAAATAATAATATATAAGGGAAAGGGCTTATAAATTACATAATATCTTTGATTTAACGCAGGCTAAAGCCTGCGGCTACCTATTATATAACTCATTTTTTGGAGGCCGCAAACTTTAGTTTGCGATTTAATGGATTTTTTCAAAGTTCTCATTACATAGTTAATTTTTTGATAAGTATCTGTGATTTACTAGTATCCAATCCTCATGATACCATATCAATTCTACTTCACAATTATCATCAATCTCATCACAACACCATATAGATATGTCATCATTGCAAACTTTCCATCCACCAGGTGGCGGCTCTTGACATTTATTTACATCCCCATCGTACCAATGACACTCTCCATCTAGCTTTTGTCCATATACAAAATAACAACCATTCCAAGCTCCACATTGAGGGTCTTCACATCCACCACTGCTAAACACCTCCGTGTTCAGCGCTAATAGGAATACCAATGATGCCAGTATTCCGAATTATGCAAATAACTTCTTCATATGAACCTCCTTTTAAAAACAATTAGTTTATAATTTTGATAAAAAACAAGTTAAATATAGTGATTATCCAAATTAGTTGCTAAAAAGAGTACAGTACAGTATAGTGATTTTTATGGAAGTACTCTGTGAAGTACATACCACTCCCAATACTCCGACCATACTAATTCACAATTTGGATCAATATCACAACACCACATAGATATATCTATATTGCACGTTTTCCATCCACCAGGTGGCGGTTCTATACATATAATGTTATTAGTTGGATTTTCATCAATCCAATAGCACATTCCATCTAGCTTTTGTCCATAAATAATATAACAACTATTCCAAGCTCCACATTCAGGATCCTCACATCCATCATTGCTAAACACCTCCGTGTTCAGCGTTAATAGGAATATTAATGATGCCAGTATTCCTAAGTATGCAAATAACTTCTTCATAAGAACCTCTTTTAAAAACAATTAGTTAAATTTGTTGATAAAAATCAAGTTAAATATTAAATGAAAGCCCTTTCCCTATCTATATTTAATGATTGTCGGTATTATCTTTCTAATAATGTCAATTTCATCTTTGGTTATATCATTATTTACAGTATATGCTTGAATAATTGTATTGTCCGATGTAACAATTGCGAGAAGCGGAGTATCGTATCGCAATTGGCGCATCAACACAGTATCAGTGTTACAGTATACTACTAAAGGTATTTTCTCCCCCAATACCTTATAATCAGTAATGTAATAAACATTTGTTTTTAATGAATCATTAACAATAAATTTCAATATCCCGTTCATCCGTGAGCGGGCATAGACGGATTCATTCTCATCGGAGATTGCTACGAGTTTCTTGTTATTCGTAACCGGGATGACAGCCGGGATACATAGCAGTTTCGTACCAATGAGGTGCGTATTGCGGGTGAGCAGTCGGTTGATGCTCTCAAGTGTTTCTATTCTTTTTTCTTTCTTTTCTATTGTATTTGCCTGGTCTTTTTCGTAATCAGAATGAATTCTTTTTATAGTATTCACATTCAGAGAATAGAATAACAAAATGATACCTATGCCCCACAATCCAATACCGGTAATCTTTTTAGAAATCATAGGTTCAAGTGACGATAGCGGATTTTTCATTACTATTATTCCAACAATCTAAATATAAAATATCTGTCCACAATCTGCCGACCGCCGTTCAAGAGCGTCAAGGACTGAAGTCCTGACGCTACGGGAAACGAGGACGTAAATGTAATCAGTTTATGCATTTACCACTTCAATTCGTTTTTTTCTTTACCAAATCGCTCTGTAATAAACTTTCAATACCACCCTTTACGATGTAAGCATTTGTGTGACCTTTAAATACCAATTTATATGCTAACCGTCTTGCTGTGCCGCAGACTTCCGTATCGCAGTATACAATGAGTTTTCGGTCTTTGTCTCCGCCAAAGGCGGACTGGTAATTCTTATAATACGTATCAAATTCATCCAGTGGAAGTGGGAGCGCATTTGTCACCCGCAGACGATTGTACTTTTCAATGTTTCTCCCATCTAATAGAATCGCTTTTTCTTCTTTTATCATTTTTGTTGCTTGAGCCCAGTCAATCTCCTGTATCTTCCGGGCATTTAAAGCATATGTGAGATTTTGATTACTGTACGGAATATTTACTGTTAATGATATAAACAAAACCGACAGAACGACAACCTTTACTTGTTCAAAATACGAAAATGTTGAAGGTTCTCTGATGAATAAAAGAACAATCACTGTAAGAATTCCACCATCAAATAATACCGAAAACCAGGAAATATTATCGGTTATCTTCAAAAATCCCAGGCATCCGCACTCAAACGTCCTGCCTTTCAGGAGATTGACGGCAATTGCGGTTATAAATACTGCCACTAAAAAGGTTAAAATAGATAGCGACGCTCGTTTGAAACTGTTTAATAATAATGCCAGCCCGCAGATAAGCTCTGCTGAGGGAATCGTTACGGTTGCAATATTAATAAATTGTTTTGGAATAACGTCAAACATTACGACGGCATCGCGGAAGGACTGCAAATCCAACAGCTTTACAACTCCGCCGAAGAGGAAAAACAAACCAACGAGAATGCGAATAGTACCGAAAAACATACGCATTACCGGTTTGAAAAAACAATAAATTAATGTTCTATTTGAATGCGCCCTTGCGTTTGAACGTCTATGTCAGTACAGATAACCGGAAGAACTATTAACCGTTCTAATCGTAATCATCGTATCACAGGAATCGGCGCACCTATAATTAATAATTATTTGTTTATAATATAAAAATGGGGGGGGGCACAAAGTCAAGAAAAAAAATGTATACTGCTTAATTTTCCTGTGGATAACTTGTGGATAAGTACGTTTATGAAGGCGGAACTGCCTCCGGTATAATACTATATGCTCTTTGAAAAGATACTTATTCATATAATATATTTGTGGCAAATAAACAGTAATTTGATATAAGAGGATTTTTCCCCATAATTATTTTTGCGTACAGGCTTTAGCAGTTTCAGCGAATTCGGAGAGGAGTTTTGACAGTTCGGTTGGGCGTGTCATATTGAAAAAGCCGACCTTGACCATTTTCTTTTTTGATTCTGCAATCTTTTCAGCGATAAGTGCCATCCATTTGAAACAGTCAGGGGTAAAATACTCTTCAGCATATTGAGAGTTGTTTATATCTCTGATAAGGGTGCGTGCCAGAAAATACAGGAGCGGTTCAAATTTGGGATTACTGCATAATTGATATATGTATTTAGTGCCGGCGTTTTTATCTTTTTTATTCATAGCCTGAACGATATTTCCAATAGCTTTTTCTGAGGGGCCCCGGAAGATAATATCATTCGGAGTGGGATACTCTTTGATCAGATTGATGAGCGGTATAATACCTTTTCGTTCGCTGACGTTCTGGATAACGTTAATAATTTGTATAATGATATTTTTATCGTGCAGTCCTGCGATGAGCGCATCGAACGCTAACATTGATTGGGGATTCCGGGCAATTTTGTCCAGTGCGGATTGTCGGCGTGGAATTTCGGCATTACCGATATGTGTAATTAATTCACAAAGCTCCGTTGTATTCGTATCAGGGTTTGTGATTTTGACCGTATGTGCAAATAATAAAAATGCAAATTGATAAGCGGCAATGTGTTTTTGCCGTTCTTCTTCAGTGGTTTTTTGTTGTTCCTCGCGCTTTGCATCGAGCGTTTTCATCATTTCTTCGTGCTCTTTCATCTCTTTGCCGATTTCTTTCAAGCCGACTTTTGTGACAGTTCCATCTTTTGGTGCATTTGCGTCATCAGCTTTTGCGAGTGCTTCCCGCCGTTTCCGCTCAAGGAATTGCTCGCTTTTGGAAAGCTTTTTCTTCGATTCTTCAATTTTTTGTATTGACGGTGCTCCTCTGGTGCCGGTGAATCTTGATTTTTTTAACCGTTCAGAGAGGTACTTGAGCAGGTTATTTGCAATGAAGGTAAAAAGCTTTTTTATGTCGTCAGGTTTAGCGTTATTTTTGACGGCGGTGTCTATAGTTTCAAGGGTTATCCGCTGTTCAAACATCAACTGCATCAGATTATCAATTTTATCCTTCTTTGCAAAGATAACTCCTTCGATGTTTGAAGAGTCAACAAGGGCGGCGGCGATGGGTTCAAGTAGGTCTTTCATAGTTTCGGAAATGTTAATAATAAAAAATTAATATAAAGTTTTACTGTATTTGTATACATCTTGGTTATATTTTACGTAACAATGAAGATAAATGCAAGATAATAGTGAGACATTTATTATGTTCTTTATTCGTTTTTGTATATTTATACAGACCGGTTATAAAATGTTTTTAACTTTTTATTGCAGTTTTTTGAACAGACCCTCTGCAAACTATTATGAATGAGGGAGAAAACCAACAAACAGCTATGCATTACGTACCTGCATATCGTAATAAATAATTGAAGGACATAAAAAATCCTACAATTAATAGTTGCAAGTTCAATATTAAATACAATTTTCTATTTTAGAAATTTTTTATTACATTTAACTTTTGATGAATTTAAATTTCGGTCATTATGATGCGTTGTAGAGGAGGTTATATATGCGGTTAGGAGTGAATATAGACCATGTAGCGACGGTACGGCAAGCGCGGCGGGGTAAGGAGCCTGACCCAATTGCTGCTGCAGTCATTGCAGAGCTTGCCGGTGCGGATGGTATTGTATGCCATTTGAGAGAAGACCGCCGGCATATTAGTGACCGCGATTTGGGCTTGCTCAAACAGGTCGTGAAAACCCATCTCAATTTAGAAATGGCGGCAAATCCTGAAATAATTTCAATCGCCTGCACGGTAAAACCCGATATGGCTACTTTAGTTCCTGAACGCAGGGAGGAAATTACTACGGAAGGCGGTCTGAATGTTATTAAATACTGTGCTTTAATAAAGGAAACGGTCGCACAGCTCCATTCTGCGGGTATTGTTGTCAGTCTCTTTATTGACCCTGAACTGGAACAGGTTTCAGCAGCAAGTGAAACAGGCACCGATTTCATTGAATTACATACGGGGAAATATGCAGATGCGGAGGAAGTTGCCGTTCAAGAACGGGAATTAGTAAAAATCAATGAAATGGCGTATGCCGCTGCCAAACTCGATATAAGTGTCAGTGCCGGTCATGGATTGAATTACAATAATGTTTTGGCCATCGCTCGGTTGAATGTCATAGAAGAATTAAATATTGGTCATTCGATTATATCAAGAGCGGTTTTTATCGGTCTGGAGCAGGCAGTCCGGGATATGAAGCGGTTAATAGAAAAGCAATAAGCTGGATGAATTCAAGTGTAGATAAAGTATAGCAGAATAGCTCTGTTGAGAGTGAACACAATATTGTAGTATTAAAAGATTTTCTTGATTCTATGTCAAGTAACAAAAACGTTCTTTTTAATTTCTGAAAGTTTTTATTTTGCCGATGGAAATTCTTTTTTGGATAAGTTTATTTCTCGTGATTTATATTTATGCGGGGTATGCGGGGATAATTTGGCTGATATCGCGCTTTTTTCCTGAGCCGAAGTATGAGGAATTAAAGCAGTTCCCGAAGGTTTCTTTGATTATTGCCGCATATAATGAGGAAAAAATCATAGAAAAAAAGATTCAAAACAGCTTGGATCTTGATTATCCGGAAGATTGTATAGAAATTTTAATCGGTGCTGACGGTTCCACAGACCGCACCGGGGATATATTACGGGCTATTAATAATCCGCGGATAAAAACGTTTGTATGGGATAAGCGATATGGGAAAATCTGGACACTGAACAGATTATGCGAGTCTTGTACCGGTGAGTTTTTAGTTTTCACCGATGCGAATGTATTATTAGATAAACAAGCGGTGACGGAGCTTATAACCCCATTTCAGGACAGCACTATTGGTGCTGTTATAGGGAATTTGATGTTGTATACTGATATATCAATTTCTCGCATTTCATCGGAACAGCGGTACTGGTTTTTTGAAAATATGATTAGAAAAAATGAGACACGCATCGGGAATGCATTCGGAATGACCGGAGCGTTGTATGCGATGAGAAAATTCTTGTTTGAACCAATTCCCGAAGCCATTCCGGTTGCGGATGACACCCATACGGTAATGAAGATATTGGAAAAAAGATACAGGACCGTATACCGTGAGAAGGCTCGTGCGTATGAAGAGATAATAGACGATATGTTTGTTGAAGCGCGCCGGCGAATCAGAATTTGTGCGGCAAATTTAAACGGAGTTAAGTATTATGCTCGGCTGTTAAATCCGTTACGTGGGTATACTGCTTTAGGAATCTTGTCACATAAACTACTGCGCTGGATTGCACCGATTCTGCTGCTCATTCTGTTAATCACGTCGGCAGTATTTTCTGCACAGCCGCTGTACCGGGCATTTCTTTACGGAGAGCTGGTGTTTATTCTCTGTTCTTCAGCCGGAATTTTATTATATTATGTAAAAGTTAAAGTAAAATATATCCCCTATTGTGCATATTTTGTGGTAGTGAACGGCGGGTTATTAATTGGATTTTTTAAATTTTTTTTCGGGCTGCAAAAGCCCTATTGGGAAACAACAAATCGGGTAAAATAATAGAACGATTAAACGCAGAGAGGAAGAGCCCCAAATAATTTTATGAATAATAAATAATGTGTTTTTCTCGTTACCGCTCCCGACTCAAAGAATGAGAAAAGTGCAAAAAGAATGTGATTAATAATTATTATTTCTCTGTGTTCTCGGTGGTTAACTATGAATCAAAAAACATTTAGGATTTATGGTGACTGAGAGGAGACAGCAGGTTCCTTTCACGTACGGTTTTTGTGGAAAAGGTAATGGAAGGGCAGTGTGAAGCGATTTACTGGTAAAATAATTCTTTTTACTGCAGATTTTGCTGCGGTGAGTCTGGCATATGCTTTGTTTTATGCTGCTAAGTTCTATCAGGGATTGACACTGGAGGAAGCTCCTCCGGTTAGAATAATTATATTGGGCGGTATTATACTGACGGCAGTATGGCTCGTTGTTCTGATGTTGTTTGGTGTATATCGAACAACATTTGCTGTATCACGGACGGATGAACTGCTGACAATTTTTAAAGCTGTTACCGTTGGTACAGCGGTGTTATTCATTATCACATTCAATCCTGAAAAGCCGCTCGCTTTCTTTCGGATTAACCGATCGAATATACTATATTATTGGTTTTCAATTCTGTTCTTTTTAGGAATCGGCAGGATAATCATTCGCACCTATCAGCGGAAGCTACTGAAAAAGGGATACGGCAGACGACGGACTATCATTATTGGTACCGGGAAGCAGGGGAAACTGGCATATGAACGGATTCGCGCATATCCAATTATCGGGTTTGACGTAAAAGGATTTATTGAGCTTAATCCGGCAGAGCGGATGTCAAATATCCTGGAACCGATATTAGGTACAATAGAGAATTATAAAGAGGTGTGCGTCCAGCACAAAATTGAAGATGTTATCATTGCGTTGGATAATCCGTCGCGTGAGTCACTGTTTGAAATTGTTGAAAAATGCAACGGATTTCCGGCTGCCCTGCGGGCGGTGGCGGATATTTATGAAGTTGCCGTCGGCAGCGCCCGCGTGCAGCACGTATTCGGTGTTGATTTGGTTGATATACTACCGGAAAATTACTCGCTGGGTTTCAGGATTGCAAAACGCATCATTGATATTCTCATTTCTGCCGCAATACTCACCATGTTCCTTCCATTGTTGATTATTATCGGGCTCATTATTCGGTTTAACAGCAAGGGACCAGTGTTCTACCGCCAGAAGCGCATCGGCCAGAACGGTGAGATTTTTACTATGTATAAATTCCGATCGATGACTTATGATAAAAAGCGTTTATTAGGAGCACAATTAACACAGGATAAAGACCCACGCGTTACACAATTCGGGCGATTCCTCAGACAATTCCGGATTGACGAAATCCCCCAATTTATCAACGTATTAGAAGGGGATATGAGTGTAATAGGACCCCGGCCAGAACTTCCCTATTATGTCCGGAAGTATATAAAAGAGATACCGCTGTATTCAAAACGTATGCGTGTGAAACCCGGGCTGACAGGCTGGGCACAGGTTAATCAAGAATTTTCCGAATCGGTCAGGGAAATCAGAAAGAAATTGGAATATGACTTGTATTATATAGAAAATATGTCAATAAAACTTGATATACAGATTATGCTTGCGACAATAAAAATTATACTGACCCGTCGGGGCGGTTAAGGAACGAGAGGGAAAAATGCACGACCTAAAATTTATTCGTGAGAATCCGGAGCAGGTCAGCAGTGGTCTGAGGTCAAAAAATCTTCCGGGCGATTTGACAGAACTGCTGGAGCTGGATAAAAAATGGCGGGAGCTTTTAGAGAAGGCTGATATCCTTAAGCAGACACGAAACGCCGTAACCCGCGAAATCGCAGAATTAAAGCGAAAAAACCAGGATGTAAGCTCACTCGTTGCCGAGATGCAGACCATCGCCCAAGAGATAAAAGAATATGATACAGAAATATCCGACGTTCAGGGAACAATCCAGAAAATTCTCTTTGAACTGCCGAATATTCCGCACAAATCGGTTCCCATTGGAACTTCTCCAGCCGATAACCGGATTGTCCGCTTCTGGGGCGACAAACCGGTATTTGACTTCACGATAAAAGACCACCTGACGTTAGGACAGGAGCTTGGCCTGTTTGATTTTCGCCGCGGAGCAAAGATAGCCGGCTCCGGGTTCCCGCTTTTCATCGGAAAGGGTGCCCAGTTAGAGCGGGCACTTATTAATTTTATGCTTGATTTACACACTCAGAAGCACGGATATACCGAGGTATATCCACCGTTTATGACAAACCGTGAAGCTACCGGGGGAACCGGTCAGCTTCCGAAGTTAGAGCAGGATATGTATTATGTTCCGACGGATGATTTGTTTTTAATTCCAACGGCGGAGGTGCCGGTTACCAATATATATAAGGATGAAATCCTTCAAGGGGCTGATTTGCCGATATATTTGACAGCATTTTCAGCCTGCTTCCGCCGTGAAGCAGGTTCATACGGGAAAGAGACCAGAGGATTTCAGCGGGTGCACCAGTTTAATAAGGTGGAAATGGTGAAGTTTGTCGCCCCAGAGACATCGTATGATGAGCTTGAGATGCTGGTGCAGAACGCAGAAGAAGTTCTCCAGCTATTGGGAATTCATTACCGGGTCGTTGAGTTGTGCACGGGCGATTTGAGCTTTGCGGCGGCAAAGTGCTATGATTTGGAGGTGTGGTCGCCGGCAGAACAAAAATATTTAGAAGTCTCAAGCTGCAGCAATTTTGAAGATTTTCAGGCGCGGCGCATCGGCATCCGCTTTCGCCGGAAAAGCGGCGAAAAAGTTGAATACATCCACACTTTAAACGGCTCCGGCGTCGCCACCCCGCGGCTGCTGATTTCTTTATTAGAAACCTACCAGACACCAGAAGGAACGATAATGGTGCCGGAAGCATTGCAGAAATATACGGGATTTGAGGTGATAAAATAGGGGAAAATTTTTTGTGGCACCCACAAACTCGTTTGTGGGTGTTACATTATTTTTTAATGAGGATACAACAATGAAACAGTATGAAGCGGTCATAAAGGTAATGGAAGAAAACGGCGGATTTGCTACTTTAGGTTTTTTAAATCAAAATGTGTTGAAAGTGAAAAACTGCGAATGGAAATCAAAGACACCTTTTGCCAGTATCCGCCGTATTGTTCAAGACGAACGGTTTTTCTTTAAAATCAAGCCTGGTTTGTGGGCATTGAAATCTTTCAAAGAAAGACTACCATCAGATGTTTATCCTACAGAAACTCAGCCAAAGGAAAAACAGGAAGAGTACAATCATTCCTATTATCAAGGACTTATTGTTGAAATTGGAAATTTTAAAAAATTTAAGACTTTTGTCCCAAATCAAGACAAAAACAAACTTTTTCTTGGCAGGAAACTCACTGAAATCACAACCGTTCATAACATATTTAAATTCACTTATGACCACATAATACAAAAAGCGCAGACTATTGACGTAACATGGTTTAATGAAAGAAATATGCCGGAAAACCTTTTTGAAATCGAGTATTCAACACAAATACAAAACTCTTTATTGAAATTTGTAGAGCTTCAGGATTTTTATTCCAAATTCTTCATAGTCGCTGACGTCGTCAGAGAAAATGAGTTTAAAGATAAACTATATTTAGCAGCATTTAAACCAATATATGATAGGGTCAAATTCTGGAGTTATAATGATGTGGCTGATTTGCATTCATACACAAGTAAAAGCACAATCATTGAGTTAAAACTTGGATTATAAAAACGGGTATAAATATGAGCGAAAAAGCCTGGACAGCGATTTTTGAATATTTTAATGTTTATTCCCATAATTTTAATGATGAGCCGTTTTATTTAACAGCAAAACAACTCAATGAAGCGACAAAACAATTTGTCAGACCGGGAGACAGAGAAGCCCG
>Ga0315291_10000175_pt1 | contig 78710 bp, 56 predicted proteins | sample YL17G12_20_MG_FD_203070 | JGI IMG/M metagenome (GOLD analysis project Ga0315291, IMG submission 203070) | Sediment microbial communities from Yellowstone Lake, YNP, Wyoming, USA - YL17G12_20 | ecosystem: Environmental > Aquatic > Freshwater > Lake > Sediment | place: USA: Wyoming | collected... | reverse complement strand
AAAGTTCCGGTCTTATCACTGCAGATAAAAGAGGTTCAACCCAATGTTTCAACGGCATGCAATCGGCGGATAATTGTATTTTTCTCGGCCATTCGTTTGACCCCGAGCGACAACGCAACCGTCACTGCGGCTGGTAATCCTTCTGGTATTGCTGCGACGGCTAAACTGATTGCAATCAAAAACATATCCACCCAGCTGTGTTGTTTTAATACCCCTGAAATCAAAACGATTAAACTAACCCCAAGACAGACATAAGCAATCTTTGTTCCCATCTTTTTCAGTTCATTCTGTAATGGTGTTTTCTCTTTCGGTTGTTCGATCATCGCAACGATTTTTCCCATTTCCGTATTCATTCCAGTTCCGACCACGATTGCCTTACCTCTTCCGCGCGTTACCATCGTTCCGGTATAACACATATTGGTTCTATCGCCTAACGGACATTCCGTTGCACTTACCGTACCTACTTGTTTTTCGACTGGAACTGATTCACCGGTTAATGATGATTCATCTATCGCGAGTAATTTTGCTTCGATAGTTCTCGAGTCAGCCGGTATTCGGTCACCGGTACTAATTAGAACAATATCACCGGGAACTAATTTTGAAGCAGGTAGTTCTTGTTCGTATCCTTGACGTAGCACTTTTGCATGAGGAGCGAGCATCTTTTTAAGTGCGGCTAAAGCATGTTCCGCGCGATATTCCTGAATAAAACCAAGTATCGCATTAAGTACCAGAATAATTGTGATCGCTATTGCATCGGTCAATTCTTTTAAAAGAACACCCGAAACCAAAGCCGCAATAATAAGAATGATAATCAAAAAATCATCAAACTGAGAAATGAATAGCTTAAACGGAGAAACTACTTTTCCTTCCGTAATGGAATTTGGACCATACTCTCTCAATCGGTCTTGAATAACATCTGAATTAAGCCCCTTTTCAGGATCAACATCAAATTGTTTATATACTTCCTCAATCGACAAACAATGATAATTTATTGTGGGTTGCGAAATATTTTGTTGACTTTTTTCCATTGGTTCTGCTGAATTTTATTAGAAATGTCTTACCGTGTCAAGACGGGTATAATTTTCTTATTAATCACAAAATAAACATGGTTTGCCATTGCGAAGCGACTTTTTTGCCGTGACAATCTTGCCTTATTGATGAAATAAGTTGACTTCTTACCTTCAGCAATTATGTAATGACATTCTGTAAACTTTTGGATTTTGAATTGTGATTTATTCATAATGTTTCCGTAGCTAAACATTCTACCCGCAGGTAGAAGAAAAATTGAGTAAATTTTTCCTCTAACATTTTAAATTCCATATTCTAAATTCAAAACTCTCCTAACACAGGGGAGTTACAACCCATGGAGCACTTCATTTCTTAGAATTAGGTATAAGAGTAAATTCTAAAGTCCTTATTCGATGCTTAATTGAATTGCTAATTTGATACCTATGAACAATTGTAATTACATTTGTAACGTAGTACACATGTGAAATTTCAGCTCGAAATGTAACACATCTTCAAGTAGACAATCGAATAGGAATAGGTTTAGATATTCGAGCAGGAATTAAAGCATGGAAAGGAAGAGGAATTGAGGTAATTAAGTTAAAAAATCACTCGTTTTTCGTATTAATATTTTGTTGTCATTCAATCTATATTTTGTAATTTAACATTGACAAATCGTTATTTACTACTAAAATAAACACGTGTTAATACGTGATATTGCTAAATATGACAGCAAAACAGTTACGCTTGCCGGTTGGGTTTATAATAAACGCTCATCTGGTAAAATCCGATTTGTTATAGTTCGTGATGGAACCGGTATTACACAATGCGTTTTCTCTCAGAAAGACGTCTCCCCTGAAGTATTTGATTTATCTGATAAAATCACTCAGGAATCATCATTTTATGTTACAGGAAATGTGAGAAAAGATGACCGAGCGCCTGGAGGATTTGAACTAATCGCTACTGATTTAAAATTAATCCAGATGGCAGAGGAATATCCGATAACACCCAAAGAACACGGCACTGAATTCTTAATGAAATACCGTCATCTCTGGCTTCGCTCACGTCGCCAAAATGCGATAATCATTATCCGCTCCGAACTTATCAAAGCGATGCGTGATTTCTTCGATAACCAAGGATTCATTTTAGTCGATACACCGATTCTGACACCTGCTGCAGTCGAAGGCACGACAACCCTGTTCGAAGTTGAATACTTTGGTGAAAAAACTTATCTCACTCAATCCGGTCAGCTTTACAATGAACCGGATGCAGCAGCATTTAATAAGGTATATTGTTTTGGACCAACTTTCCGTGCTGAAAAATCTAAGACCCGACGACATTTAACTGAATTCTGGATGATAGAACCAGAAGTCGCATTCGCCGATTTAAATGACATAATAGTTTTAGCTGAAGATTTTATCTCGTATATTGTTGAAAGAGTTTTAACTAAATGTCCTGAACATTTTAAAGTATTAGAGCGGGACACATCAAAGTTAGAAAAGATTAAAAAACCATTTCCACACATTACCTATACTGAAGCAATTGAGAAATTAAATGCGAATGACAAACCAGTGAAGTGGGGTGATGATTTTGGCGGTGATGAGGAAACCGTATTATCTAATTTCGATGATAAACCTTTGGCGATTACTCATTATCCAGTTGAATGTAAAGCCTTTTATATGAAGCGCGACGCCAAAGATGACCGATTAGCACTCGGTGTTGATATTTTAGCACCGGAAGGCTATGGTGAAATCGTTGGAGGCGGACAACGTGAGGATGATTTAAAGACTTTAGAAAAAAGAATAGCTGAACACAAGTTACCAAAACAAGCATTCGAATGGTACTTAGATATCAGGCGTTACGGCACATTCCCCCATTCTGGTTTTGGATTGGGGGTAGAAAGAACTCTTGCTTGGATTTGCGCTCTTCCTCATGTTCGCGAGACTATCCCCTATCCAAGAATGTTAGAAAAAGTTTATCCATAAATGAGAATTTGCCACAGAGTCACTGAGGTCACAGAGAGAAAAAAAGAAAATCTCTGTGTGCTCTGCGTCTCCGTGGCTAATTGGAGGTAAAAAATGACCGAAAAGCAAATCGGTAAAATCACTCATTATTTTGGTAAAATCAGCGTAGCAATATTAGAGCTGACTGATGATACTTTATCGGTCGGCGAAACAATCCATGTCAAAGGACACACTTCTGATTTTACTCAGAAGATCGATTCGATGCAAATCGAACATCAAAATATGCAAAAAGCAGAGATTGGGCAATCAATTGGAATAAAAGTTATTGCCCATGCTCATGAGAATGATGTTGTATATAAAGAAGTTGAATAAAAGGAATTATGCCAAAATCAAAAAATAAACACAGAAGAAAACAGTTTCTGTTTAAACTAAGACGAAAAAAACAAGCAGACCGAAAAAAGCAAGCTGCATTGAGCAAATAACTTATCTAACGATTGGTTATCGATTAGCAATGACGATACTTTTTGCATTTAGCGTCATTGCTAAATATGCTTCAAAAAGAATTAGTACATCAATCCGTGTAAATCCGTGGTTAAAGTAAACCAAATTAAAGGTAAAATTTTCCTCGTCCCTTTTGGAAAACAGGGGACAACTGATTTTCTTTTAACAAAGACAATTGAGAAAATATCTGGCAATAACTTTTCAGATATTCTTTATATCGGACCAACCCCCAGAAAGATCCGCGATGCCCAGATAACTTTTACTAAATTAGTCCAATCTAAATCATTTATTCCTCCCCGATTTTTTACTATAAAGCAGTTCGCATCAGAAATCTTTCAAGAATATTCACAAGACAAAAGAATATTATCGGACTTTATCAAACCATTATTGGTTCAGAAACTGAAACCCGATATAACAATCGGTTATGCTCAAGTATTGAGTGAATTCACTCGTGAAATAAAACAATATCTTCCCGACACCTCTTACGAAGAACTAAAAAAACAAGTGCTTCGAGAATTAGATAAAAGGGGAGTATTTGGATACGATGAGGTTCAAAAACAAATAACAGATGCGATCGATTTACTCATCAAATATAACGACACGCTAAGGAAAAACAACTGGGTTGACAGTGAAGATGTCTCTACGGATATATTACCAATAATCAAAGATAAATTAGATATTCATACATTAGTCCTTGACGGATTCTTTTACGATTTAACCTCATTAGAAGAAAAAATTGTCTGTGCACTGATTTATAATGCAAAAAAAGTTTTTGCTATATCATTCTTTGATTCTCGAACTCCTGAAGCCTATTCTTTACCGCAGGAATTTTTAACTTTCCTTCGCAGTTTAAATATATTGGAAGAGGAAAAACTACCTGAGTTGCCCGAGATACGAAAAGACTTACCTTATTATGTCTGCCCCTCAATCGAAGAAGAAGTCGAAACAATCGCGTCTAATATCAAAAAACTATTCCTTGATAAAAATCTATTACTAAATCGCTCAATCGTTACTTTTAGTCGGCTCAGCGAATATGAATCTTTGGTTCGTCGTACCTTCACTAAATATGGTATCCCCCATTCCATTTACACAGCAAAAACCTTAAGTAAAACTCAGCCAGTTGTTGCAGTTTTAGAATTATTGCGCTCGATCATCAATAATTATCCGCGACTTTCAACTGTTGCGGTCTTATCATCACCACATTTCAAACGATTTTCGCCCATGACAAAAGAATGGGTCGGATATTACTCGAAGAAAGGAGCGCTCATAAAAGATGTTAGTGATTGGCGAGGTTTTGGTCCAGGGACTATATCAATCATGGAAAGTGAAGGTGAAGTCTCATTAAATGAAAAACAGATCATCGAACAAATTCATAAAGAGATTAATACTTTCATTGCCTTAGCAGATAAATTTAAGCAACCGGAAAATTCTCTCGCTGGATATGCCCAGGGTTTACGAAGATTGTTAGCGCAATTCGAATGGTGCGAAAAGTTGACTGAGAAAGACATCGAAATTCGGACTGCTAAAAATGAATTTTATCGTGTATTAGATAGTATAGAAAATTTCGAAGCAGCTTTTGGTAAGACAGTTTACTCTGAAGATGATTTCTTAAGAATTTTAGACTATTTTTTAGATTGTCATCAAATAATTCCTGAAGTTCATATTAAAGGAGTCGCGGTTTTAGAATTTCACGAAACTCGTGGATTAGACTGTGACCACTTATTTTTTGGTGGGTTAAGTGAAGATAAATTTCCTGGCGAGAGCAGATATGACCCAGTGCTACCGATATGGCTGAAAGAAAAACTCAAACTGCCATCTTTAGAGCGCCATTTAGCCCGCACCAAATTCCATTATTTCCGATTAGTCAATACTGCACGCCTTGATACTTTTCTATCGCTTTATAATACTGATGAAGACCGATTACTCTTGCCTTCGCCATTTTTAGGTAATGACGGACGAACACCCCAACCGTTTAAAATAATTTTCACGAAAGAACAGCAACAACGAGATCAAGGTCACAAAGAAAAAATTGATTTAACAACCTTAATTTTACCGGTCAACTTCAGTAAGGATACGGAAGCCCTGAAGATATTATCCTCAAAATTTGGTCCTTCAAGAAAATTATCCGTAACAAAGTTAGAACAGTATCCCCGTTGCCCTTACCGATTTTATTTAGAAAATGTATTAGATCTCTCTCCTTTAGATGAACCGCGTTACGAAATCGAAGCAAAACTCTGGGGTAGCATTGCTCATGAAGTTTTAGAACGGTTGTATCAAAATAAAGTAGTACCTATTGAAAAATTACAGGAAGAGTTGGAAAAATCTTTAGACGCGGTTTTAAAAGAAGAAGAACTACCGATATTCTGGTCAGAAGTAACCCGACGAATTTTTCTTAACAGTTTACCCTATATAATGCAAATTGAACTGGAAATGCGGGACCAAGGGTTTCAACCATTACGGGTTGAACAATATTTCACCGCGAACATCGCAAACGATATAAAATTATCTGCACGCATTGACCGCATCGATGGTCAGCAGAGTACGAATGTTGTCCGAATTTTAGATTACAAAACCGGAACAATTCCTCCTTTTACCGCATTGCAAGTTGAAATAGGACGTCATCTCCAATTGCCAATCTATGCTTACATAGTTAAGCAGAATAAACCAAAATTGGACATCATCGACGTTGGAATATACTCATTAGCTGACAATGATGTACACTGGCTTGTTTCTAATAAAAACAATATCAACCAACTAATCGAACATGCAATAAAAAATGCCAAGAAAATTGTCTATCACATACGGCACGGTATTTTTGATTTACATTTAGCGAATGATGGTGATTGTCGTTATTGCGATTATTCAGCAATATGCCCTATGAAAACTACCAAACCAAGTGAAGAAATCAGAGAAAACCTTTATACTGATACCCCGTTGTTTGCCGAATAGAGACTTATGTTAAAGAGTAAAATCGTTTCTTCTCCAGCTGGCTCAGGAAAAACTCAGCAATTAGCTGAACGGTATATCGAGTTATTACAGCAGAAAGTACCGCCTGAGCGAATTCTAACTATCACATTCACTGATAAAGCTGCCGCAGAAATGAAAGCACGCATTTTCAAACTTCTGCAAGAACGCGATGTGGAAATGTATCGTACCCTCAAAGAGAAATCGCTATCCTTGAGAATTCAGACGATCGATTCATTCTGTCTTTCGCTACTCAAACGATTCGCCGTCCATATCGGATTACAACCTGATTTAGAAGTTATTCCCGATCCCGATTCAATTTGGACTAACTCGATTTACGACACATTAATGAATATTGCGGAACAAGAAAAAAAGACCAATGACTACGATTTATTAATGGATGTCATCGTCGAAGATAAGTTCCGAGGTTGGATAAATGTAAAGAGATTATTTGACAATCTATTTGCCAACCGCCTTTCGATTGAACGTGGCAAAACCCCATCAAAGAATTTATATGAAATTAAAGAGTTGGTTGAGAAAATAAATCATAACCCTTTAACCCAAGAATTAATTCCTAACTATAAAATTCGATTACCGGAAGACCTTGACGAAACTGAGCCAATTAAATCTGAATTACTCTTGATAAAAGAAACGTTCCTGACAAAAGGCAATGATAAACGAAGTGACAAGCGTAATCCAACTTTAGATAGCTGGTACGATTTGATGTTTGACTATTGGCGAGTTATCCAGACGGTTTCCAGTAACAATCGTTTTGAGAAAATTTTCGATTTATTTAAACGCCGTTTTCTTGCCGAATATGACCGACGTAAAAAAATTACGCGGCAGGTTGATTTTTCTGATTTAGAACTTTTAACCTATAAAATTCTTACCGAACATCCTCAGTGGTCAAATATCCTTTATGTATTCGATGAGCATACTGACCATATTTTAGTTGACGAATTTCAAGATACAAGTTTCCTCCAATGGGCAATTATCACGAAATTAGCGGAAGAATGGTTATCTGGCTTGGGCGCTAAGCGTGAGCGAGGTATTAAACCAACAATGTTTTTGGTCGGCGACGATAAACAGTCAATCTATTTATTTAGGAATGCGCATTCCGAAATCTTTGAAAAAGCTAAAGAGCATCTTAAGTCGCATCTTAAAAATACCGAATTAGAAATCAAAGAAGTCACTGATAACTATCGGTGTCTATCTTCGATAATCGATTTCACTAACACGGTCTTTCCCAAAATGATGAAGATTGAAACTGATGCACCAGCTTGGGTAACACATTATAAACCTTTTCAACGAAAAAGAGAGAATACAAATCCTGGTATTGTGGAGATAATCTTAAAGGCATTCGAAGGGAAAATGCCTGAGTTCCGCGACCAAGATGCAGAACTGGTTGCTTTAAAAACCTTAAATATTATTGACAAACCGATCGTTTTCGACACTGATGAAAATCCGCGACCATGTCGATTTGAAGACATTACAATACTATTACGTAGTCGAACTCACCTGGTTCGTTATGAAAACGCATTAAGAAAACATAACATACCATTTGTAATCGTCAAGGGTATCGGATTTTATGATACACCAGAAATTGCGATTTTACATTCCTTGCTCAACTTTCTGAGCGACACGACTCAAGATTTTGATTTATATGTTATTTTGAAGAGTCCATTATTTAGGTTATCGGAAAAAGAAATATTAATGGTTAGTCAGGGCATTCGTACTGAAAATAAGATATCTTTATGGGACAGATTGCAAGAATATAGTAAAAACCATACTCGTCATTTGGAAATGATTGAACGAATCAATAGCTGGGTGTCTGACATCGGTTATAGACCAATGGCTGAAATTTTAGAAAATATCCTTGAGACTCAAGAAGCCTGGAAAACATTTTGGGAACCTCAACGAACAGTTAATATAAGGAAGTTCTTAAGAATCGTAGAAGATTTAGAGAATGATGGCGCTCATCCATTAGCGATATGCGATTATTTTGACAAGAGTGGTAATAAAGAAGAATCGAAAGCAAATGTAAACACCGAGGGAAGAAATGAAGTTAAACTTATGACAATTCATGCGGCAAAAGGCTTGCAATTCCCGGTTGTCTTCTTTGTTGGCTTAGATGAGTCATTTGAGAAACGGGGAAAAAAGTCAGCGAAATTATTAATTAGTGAGGTAGACGAGAATAATGTTTGGGTTTCGTACGAACCCGATAATAACTTACGAAAACTATCACCATTATTCATCGAGCATCAGTTAAAAGAATTGGAAGAAGAAAAAAGAATATTTTATGTCGGAGTCACCCGCGCGCGTGATGCGCTATTTTTAACTGGCATTTATAATCCGAGATCAATTGAAAAAGAAGGCCGCCTTTGCTGGTTAATTGATGCTTTAGACATTAAGCAAACCAAAGATGGCAAATTCTCTTTCAGCAATAATAATATCCCTGGTCTTTCGATTATATCAGATCAAGAAATGCAAAGTGTAGTCGGAGCAAAGAGTCAACAATTTGTTGACGAAGAAAGACCAAAAACTTTAAGACTTGAACCAGTAATTGAAGAACCGGAATACGAGTGGCGCGTCGTAACAAAAGAAACATTTGAAGTTGATGATTGGGTGAGGCGCAGCTATGGTGAAGATTGGATTACTTTAGGTGATGTTTTACACAAAATTTTTGAGAAAGTTTCTAAGGGACAGCTAAAACTTAATCTCAATGATGTTCTTAGTGAGGCGAAGCGACTTTTTAATATAAAAAATATCGTCGTATCCACGCAGGCGAAACTTATTGATGAAATCAGAAAACAGTACGAGACAATTCAAGGGAGTAAAGTTTCTGATATTATTTTACCGCAGGAAAATAGTTACGCTGAAACCCCATTTATATTAAAAGAAAATAAGATTATTCATTCCGGGCGAATTGACCGTGTCATTATAAACGATGACATGATAAATATTTACGATTATAAAACTTTCCCGGTTGAAGAAAAAGATATACCAGATCTGGAAGGAAAATATAAAACTCAGCTGTCAATCTATACAAAAGCCGTATCCGAAATATTCACAAACTTTAGAGCAGAATCGTTCTTAGTATTTACTGCAATTGGCAAAATTTATGAAGTTACATAAATTCGACTTCACTTCTTGACAAAAAGAGCATCAGCCGTTACGTTATTTTGTATTTATTAATATATATAATTGTTGATTGAATTAAGCATACCTTAGTATCGTAATATTCAATCACAAGGAGAAAAATAATGAAAACCACATTAGTAATATTGTATTTAATTTTTCTGTTTATCGGTTATATTAACGCTCAACAAGATGTTTCTACTTCACCTTTTTTTACGTCAACAATCACTAAACAAGAGACGAGTCAAAATTCATTAACAAATTATCAAAGAGATGAAGATACTCTTCACTATGATGCAATGAATTCTACTGGTCTTGGCGCTTCTGCTGGAGGTTTATATTATCCAGCCGTCCGATTTACTTCAACTCAAGCCTGTACAGTAAAATCAATACTCTTTTATCATTATGATACAATTCCCCACGGCGGGTATGTTTATCTAAGAAATAGTGGCGGTACAATGGCTCCCGGTCCGATTCTTGAATCAGTGCCTTACAATGCAGTCACCGAAGGCTGGTTTCGAATTAATTTTTCCAGTGTTTATGTCTTTCCAATCGGATTAGATTTCTGGCTTGTAGTCGGATTTAACCATCTTGCTGGTGAACATCCAATTGGTGCTGATGCTGGTCCGCGTGTACCGGAAAGGAATTTCCGCTCGTTCGATGGTGGTGCAACCTGGAGTGAACTGACCCTTACTAATAATTATAATATTCGCGCCATTGTTAAATACACTCAGATTAGTACTGATGTTGGTGTAGAAGTAATCCTAAACCCGACTGCTTTTCACTACACTAATACTCTTATGAATCCGCAAGCACGAGTAAGAAATTACAGTACAACTAATCAAGTTTTCCCGGTTATTTGTTCGATTATTAATGCATCTGGTATTACAAGATATACCAATACCCAGACAATTTCACTTGCATCGTTAAGAGATACAACTGTCACTTTTTCTTCCTGGACCCCGACGGTAGCGGAAAGTTTAACCGTTATTATGCGAACCGCTCTTGGTGGTGATTCAGTTTTTGTTAATGACCGCAAAACCCGAACTACGATAGTTGTGAATACCCAACAGGTCATAATCGGCACTGGCACCGCAACTCAAAGATTTCCCCTGGCAATGAGTTATGGCTATGAGCGAAGTGCTTCATTATATTTAGGTCGCGAGATTAATCTAACTGGAATTATTACTGATTTATCCTGGTATATCAACACGCTCACTAACCATGCTAATGGGCCAGTCAAGATTTACCTTAAAAATACAACTGATACCGCATTTATTTTTGCTGGAATCTGGCAAGATATGATTACCAACGCTACTTTGGTTTATGATAATAGTGCGGTTTTTACTGCCGGTGGCTGGTATCCCTTTATGACCGATTTCTTTAATCACACCGGCGACAATCTTTTGGTACTGGTTGAGACTAATTATGGTGGCAGTGGTGGTGAAGCAACTGCAGCAAAGGCGATTCGTTATACTGCAACCAGTCCTAATAATCGCCATCAATATTGGTATGCTAATACCAGCCCTCCGACCAATACTGGCATTCGCACGCTTTACCGTCCTAATATAAGAATTTCTATTGCGACCGCACCTGCTTGCGATGTTGGAGTTCACGAGATATTAAGTCCGATTCACTGGCAATTTCCTAATGCCTTAATGACTCCAATCGCAAAAGTAAAAAATTACGGTAGTGCTTCTCAGACTTTTCCTGTAATTTGTTCAATTATTAATTCTACCGGTCAAATCCGACATTTAAACACTCAGACAATATCACTTGCTCCGCAAAGAGATACAACCGTCACTTTTACTTCCTGGACTCCGACTAATATTGAAACTTTAACCGTAATAATGCAGACAAATCTCTTAAATGATTCCACCCCAGCTAATGACCGAAAAACCCGCACCACGAAAATCACTAATTCGGCTGAAGTTATAATCGGTACTGGTACCATATCTTCTGTTTTCTTTCCATTTTACGGTTATTACAATTATTCAGTTTCTGAAGCAATCTATCTTCAAAGCGAAATTAATTATTATGGAAATATAACTAACCTTGCTTATTTTAAAGGCATTGGTACTGATACTACTCCGATTCCCAATCTTAATATTTATTTTAAACACACTTCGGAAGAGACACTCACAACTGGTATATATGATACAAGTGGTTATACTCAAGTTTATAATGGTTCAATCATCAACAATGCTTTTGACTGGATGGATATCACGCTCGACCGACCTTTTATTTATAATAATACTGATAATTTACGAATCTTAGTTATTAAAAATCCACCGGGCATTTCATATGGTTATCCATATTATCGTTCTACTTCAACATCACTATTTTCTCGCTTGCGGTATGGTTATGGCGACATAATGCCAACTTCCTTAACCAGAAGTCTAAATCGCTCCAATATAAGATTATATATCGATACTGAAACAGGCATTAACGAAGAAAATATCAATAACCAGATGAACCCCACAATGCTTTATCCTATACAACCAAATCCAATAAAAAACGACAAAGTAAAAATATCATTCTCGATTGCTTCACCAACAAATCTATCATTAAAGATATATGATGCATCCGGAAAATTAATTAAAACCCTTGCCAATGCTTTCTTTAATAGTGGAAATTATCATTACCTCTGGAACGGAGACAATGTAAATAATCATAAGATTGCTGAAGGAATTTATTTCTGTACATTAAAGACTGATAAACAGAATTTTACAAAGAAAATAATTTTCACACGCTAACATTATTTTCTGCTTAACACGTATTCTTTAAGAAGTATGGTGGCAGCTAACAGACAACATCTATAACTTTTTCCCATCCTTGATAATGGTCACAAAGTATCATAAATTCGACCACTTATAAACCCTAACCCCATAGAAATTTTTTTCATCATCGCTAAGTCGCTCTTCGTTTTCAAGGTATTTTTGATAAATATCAAATGATTCGTCTTGTGCCTTTGTTCGTTCAATATTTTTTCTCATAGATTCCTTTTCACCGTCCATCCATTTATGTCTCGAAAAAATTTGATAAATATTACCGTCGTCATCAACAATTGGTCGGACTACAACTTTTTCAACATTCTCATATTCAATTGCCATAGGTTACACAGTTCCTATTATCTATTCTTCTTACATCTGCTTGACATCATATATAGTTGTTAATATAGTATTGAATATGAATAAACGAGAGCTGGTTGGTCGTTGTGGACTTTATTGTGGGGCGTGTGTTATATATCGAGCTGAGCGCGATGAACAGAAGTGGCGAAAACAGCTGGCAGAAAGATGGGATTGCCCTGAGGAAAAAATCAGATGTAACGGCTGTGGTGCGCTTACCCCAAATTGCTGGGGGCGTGAGTGTAAGTTTATAAAGTGTCTCACGGAAAAAGGATACAAATTCTGCTGTGAATGTCCAAACTATGAATCCAAAACTTGTGAGATATTTGAAAAATTCTCAAAAAGATATCTTGAAGAAAATGGTGTTGATTTGAGAAAAAACTTAGCGATGATAACAACCGGCAAAGTCGATGAATGGTTAACAACCTCCGAAAAATTATTCACCTGTACGTTCTGTGGTAAACACACCGCAATCGGCGCAACCAAATGCCACCATTGTCAAAGGGATATCAAGATTTTAATTTGACTTAAGAATAGTAAATTCCAGCGGATAACTAAATTTTTATACCGTGAATCGAAGGTGACTTTATTTAGCAACCTCAATTGTAATTCCAGCTTCGGAAAATATCTTTTGGGAAAGTTTGTCCGGATATAATTTTCTTACAACAATTTTATGAATTCCAGCATTGATTAACATCTTAGCACAGGTAATACATGGAAAATGGGTAGAATATAAAGTAGCATTGGCAACCGGCAGGCCAAAATAGGCAGATTGAACTAAGGCATTTTGTTCCGCATGAATACCACGGCAGATTTCAATCCGTTCTGCGGACTTAATCTTCAAACTGCGACGTAAACATCCAATCTGAGCGCAATGAATTAGACCTTTAGGTGCACCATTGTATCCAGTTGCTAATATTCTCTTATCGGTAACTAAGACCGCACCAACTTTACGTCTAAGACAAGTCGAACGTTCGGCAACCGTGTCGGCTATTTTTAGGAAATATTCATCCCAAGATAATCTTGGAATTATCTTTTTTGCTCTATAATGAGATTGTTTAGATTTCATAGTTTTCAACTGGTAGATATCAAAAGTTATTCTTCCGGGATTGGTGCGACATCGACTACATAATCGTCTTCTTTAATCTGAATCAAACGCACGCCAACCGTTGCTCTACCCTGCTCACGAACTTCAGCAAGTTTGAGTCTTAATACGGTTCCGTTCTTGGTAATCACAATCGCTTCATCTTTTTCTGATACTGCTTTTGCGCAAACCAGTTCCCCGGATTTTTTATTGATCTTGCCCGCAATCACTCCTTTGCCACCGCGATGACGAATTGGGAATACATCATAATTGGACCGCTTTCCATAACCCAAAGTAGTAACAATCAAAAGCGACTGCCCTTCTTTAACGGTACTGCCATCAATCACAACATCTTTCTTGCCAAGTCTAATACCCCTGACACCTGCTGCACCACGTCCCATCTGTCGCACATCTTTCTCTGAGAATTTTATCCCTTGTCCGAGCTTAGTAATAAGCATAATTTCTTCTTTGCCCGATGTTAGGATCGTATCGATTAACTGGTCGCCCTCATCTAGCTTTATCGCAATAATACCTTTCTTACGCGGGTTTGAGAAATCTTCTAATGACGTCTTTTTCACCGTCCCTTGCTCAGTCACCATAAAAACATTTAGAGTCTTACTGAACTCACGCACCGAGAGATATGATGTAATCTTTTCGTCTTTTTCTAACTCTAAGAGATTAATAATCGGTCGACCTTTTGCCTGAAGCGACCCTTCCGGAATCTCATAAACCTTAAGCCAGTAAAGACGTCCTTTATTAGAGAAGAATAGGATATAATCTAAAGTCGTTGCGATAATAATTCCTTCGACAAAATCCTCTTCGGAAACTTCAACCCCCGAACGTCCCACACCGCCTCGGGTCTGTCTTCGGTAATTCGAGACCGGCATTCGTTTAATATAACCGCGGTGAGTAATTGTCACCGCAACGTCTTCTTCGGCAATTAAATCTTCGATATTTAACTCTTCCACTTTTCCTTTTGTTATATCAGTCTTTCGCTTATCCCCAAACTTCTCTTTTAAAGCTATGAGTTCATCTTTAATCAGTTTCATCATCGCTTTCTTCGTCGCTAATAGTCCTTTAAGTTTTGCGATAAGTTTAATCAGTTCTAAATATTCTTCATCGATTTTTTTCTGCTCTAAGTTTGTCAAACGTACCAATCGCATATCAAGGATTGCCTGAGCTTGCACATCGGAAAGCTTGAATTTTTTCATCAACTGCTCTTTGGCAACCTGCGGGTCTTTTGACGCTTTAATAATTGCTATTACCTTATCAATATTCTTTAAGGCGATCTTTAAACCTTCTAAGATATGCGCTCGGTCTTCGGCTTGCTTTAACTCAAATTTTGTCCTGCGTACGACCGTATCAAACCTAAAATCAATATACTCCTGACATAGTTGTTTTAAATTTAATATCTTGGGAACATTATCGACCAGCACTAAAAGAATAACACCAAACGTCTCCTGCAAAGGGGTAAATTTATAAAGTTGGTTAATTACAACTTCTGGATTGGCATCTCGTTTCAGTTCCAAAACAATTCTCATCCCATCCCGGTCTGACTCATCGCGCAAATCCGAAACATCAGTAATTTTCTTTTCTCTCACCAGCTGAGCAATCCGCTCGATTAATGAAGTCTTATTAACCATATACGGAATTTCCGTAATCAGAATCTTGTCTTTACCGCCTTTCCCCTCTTCTGTTCTGATTTTACCTCGGACAACAACTTTACCACGCCCAGTCTTATAAGCATCGATAATCCCTTCTTTACCAACAATCAAACCACCAGTGGGAAAATCCGGTCCCTGGATATATTTCATCAAATCTTCACTTTCTTTATCCGGGTCATCAATTAAAGCAATTAATCCATCAACCAACTCGCTAAAATTATGCGGTGGAATATTAGTTGCCATACCGACTGCAATGCCCGATGCACCGTTAGCTAACAGGTTAGGAAATGCAGATGGTAACACTTTTGGCTCTTTGAGCCGACCGTCAAAATTAGGTGTAAAATCAACCGTATCTTTTTCTAAGTCACGTAACAGCTCACCGGCGAGTTCGGATAAACGGGCTTCGGTATAACGATACGCTGCCGCCGCATCGCCATCCACCGAGCCAAAATTACCCTGCCCGTCGATTAACGGATACCGCAAAGAAAAATTCTGCGCCATTCGCACCATCGTATCATAAACCGCTAAATCGCCATGCGGATGATATTTACCAAGCACATCACCAACTACCGTCGCTGATTTCTTATATGGCTTGTTATGAGCTAAACCCAATTCGTTCATCGAAAAGAGAATTCTTCGCTGTGCTGGTTTTAAGCCATCGCGGACATCCGGGAGCGCTCGACCGATGATGACTGACATCGCATAGTCGAGATACGATTTCTTTACTTCATCTTCAATATAAACTTTTACAACATCTTCTCGATTATTATTTTCGTTGTTTTTCTCTTTCATAGTTAATTATATTTGATATTTAATATTGTTATGATACTCGATTTTTCTTATCTGTCAAGAACACTCGATGCCATATTTTACAACGATTTGAGGTAATCCCCATGTAAAATTTTAACTTTTTGATTTGATATTTATATTAGTCGTGTGTCATAAAAGGACATGCCCACCGCATGCCTACCGCATGCTACGGTCAAACTACTCCTTCATGGCGGGGCATGTGCCAGGTGTGGGTTAAAAATCATAGAAAAATAGATTTAAAAAACCATAACAACGTTAATAATAAATCATGTAACTTGATAGAAATAAAATGTATCACAAAATTAGCAGTAAATATAAAATTAAATCATAGGTCAGATATTTTATTAAGATTTTGCATAAGATTAGGAAAAGATATTGGACTATAGCACTCGAAATTTTAAACAATTTTGAAATCCCAGATTGACACTAAGCGTAGCAACGGATACGCTGATACAAAAGATATTTCTAATGAATATCTCTTATCTTCACATCATTTCATCATCACCATCTTCTTCATTGCGGTGTATTCACCGGCTTCAAGGTGATAGAAATAAATACCATTTACAAGTCTCTGACCTTTGTTATCACATCCGTTCCACATGACTCGATAGAATCCTCTCTTTTCATTTTCTGTTTTCAAGTCACGCACAAATGCTCCTGAAGAGTTGTAAATTCTTAAATTAACTTGACAGTCCGAAGGAATCGTATATTTTATGAACGTTTGTGATATAAAGGGATTGGGATAATTATTTTCTAAAACAAAATGAGTTGGATTAATTAGAGTAGCAGGAAGTTCTGACATCGCTAAATCAGCAGAAGTCCAAATCGCAGAAGTTACAATATAATTGCCATCATTCTCAATCACTCTCGCAAAAAAGTATTTATTATCATTACTACCGGTAACAATATCTTTTTGCCATGTTATTGAGTTTGAATTTACATTGATAAAAGAATCTAATATCACACCATTATTCGTTATTAAATCTATTCGATTAATCAAATCAGTCGAGTCAGCATCATTGGCAGTAATTCTAAACTGGATATTTCCATTAGGTATCGTTGACCCCATCCAGGAATCATTCGCAGTAAATTTTAAAGAAAAGTTACGGTCAAGTGTGCCAAAAGTCCGCATATGTCGTAATGCCGAATAGATTGAATTACGAGTTAAGGAATCCGCCCAGACACCTGTAAGTTGGTTGCCCGCACCCCATTTGATTCCGCCATGAGTTTGAAAAACATGATTATCTTGATTTGAAACCATTCCTACGTGCCAACCACTATCCAAAGCGATATGATATCGGTTAGCTTCATCCGTATTTTGCATTTCAAAAAGCGCGATCGAGCTATCTATATTAGACCGATACCGGAAACTATTAAAATTTGCTGGAGTCGGGTGATTAAATTGACCGATACCATTAGGTCTTAAAGATAGCCACCGATATATACTATCAAGGTTATCCGTTGTATAAGTGAATCTAAAGTCATCGGTATAAAAAGCGTTAATATGTCCATAACTTATACTTGACCATTCGAATCCGGCAAGGGCTAAAAAAATACCTGATATCGTAGCATCATCTGCGGCAATTCTGGTAGAATCCCAATATTCAGGCAAATAATATGGTCCACCAACAAGAGGGGTAGTCGGATGTGTGTGGTCAGTAATAGCTAATATATCAATACCGGCTGAATCGCGTGCGTATGCAAATGCTTCTCGCGGATGACCAATCAGACTTTCTATTACCGGAGGAATGATTGTATATAAATCCACTGGTGAGTATTTCGAATGAGAATGGAAATTTCCATAATAGAGGTTGTATTCTCTTGACCACCTGGCTGAACTTGTTGCATTGCTCATATCAGCAAATAAAAAAGCCGGAAAGCCACAGCAAGTAAAAGATAATGACAATATAATTACATACTTAAAACATTGCATATACGTCCCCCTAATACAACATCAGTATAATTTACATCTCAAATCATTTTCTGAATTACTCCTAATACGCATAATGTTACATATAACTCGCTACCCTATTACAATATTTATTAACCGATTTGGAACGTAGATTATTTGCTTAATCTTTTTACCCTCAATCCATTTCTTAACTTTATCATCTTCGAGTGCTTGTTTTTTAATATCATCTTCGGATGTACCGATCGGAACTTCAACTTTTGAACGGAGTTTACCTTGAATTTGAATCGGGATTGTAATGGTTGCGAAAGTCAATGCCGCTGCATCAGGTTCGGGTACGGTTTCTTCAAATACGCTATGTTTTTTACCTGAGTGTTTCAACCATAGATATTCAGAAATATGTGGTGCAAACGGTGCTAACAATCGAATCATTATTCCCAATGAGTATTTATAAATTGGACTTTCTTTATTTTCAAAGCCGTTCAAATCGTTCAAGAACTCCATTAACGCAGCGATTGCGGTGTTATATTGAATACGTTCAGAGTCGTCGATGACTTTTTTGATGGTTTGATTGAGACGGATGTAGAGTTTCTGGTCTTGAGATTGCCACGTGCCTTTGGCAGTCACAATGACAGAATAATTAAACGCAGGAGTATTTTGTTCGTATAATGCTTTGATGCGACTCATAAATCGGGAAACACCTGTCACCAAATCATCAGTCCAGTCAATCTCTTTTTCTGGTGGTGCCGCGAACAATACTGCCAACTTACAAACATCAGCACCATGCTCTTTCAGGAAATCACCCAGCCAAACACCATGTCGCTTTGAACTTGACATTGTTATACCATCCATTTTAACCATACCGTGGGTATGCAAAATATTACAAGGTTCATCACATTTTAGCATACCCATATCATGTAGAACTTTGGTAAAGAATCGGAAATAAATCAAATGACCGGTTGCATGTTCGATACCACCGATATATTCATCCACCGGCATCCATTGATTAGTTCGTTTCGGGTCAAATGGCATCTTATCATTTTTCGGGTCGGTATAACGCAAAAAATACCAGGATGAATCAACAAATGTATCCATCGTATCCGGGTCACGTTTTGCTTCACCGCCACATTTTGGACAGATTGTATTAATAAATTCTGGGACACTTTCAAGTACTGATTTACCTTTCGGAACATAATCAATAACGTTCTTGGGTAATAGCACTGGCAAATCCTTTTCCGGCACCGGTATGGTTCCACATTTCGGACAATGAATCATCGGAATCGGTGTGCCCCAATAACGCTGACGGGAAATCAACCAATCCTTTAAACGATAATTGACTGTGCGTTTACCCAGTTTTTTTGAATCAAGATAATCAGCTACTTTTTTAATACCTTGAATATTATTCAGACCATCAAACGGTCCAGAATTCACCATTACGCCTTCATCGATATATGCTTTGTCCATCGTATCTGGATTGAGTTTAGCACCGGGTGGGTTGATAACAACTTTTATCGGGATTTTATATTTCTTAGCAAACTCAAAGTCTCTCTGGTCATGAGCCGGTACTGCCATTATCATTCCAGTTCCATAAGACGCTAACACGAAATCAGCAATATAAACTGGTATTCGCTCATTATTTAAAGGATTAATCGCATAGACACCTGTAAAAACACCTGTTTTCTCGGTTTCAGTACCAGTCCGCTCAATTTCAGGTTTCATCAATGCTTCTGAAATATATTTTCTTACTTCTTGATCATATTGTGTTCCAAAAATTGAAACAGTAGAAATTCGTTCTGCTAAGTCAGAGTCCGGTGCCAATGCCATAAAAGTAACACCATACAAAGTATCTGGTCGAGTAGTGAAAATAGGAATCGGTGTGCCGTCTTCTAACGTAAAATTAACTTCCACACCTTCGCTTCTACCAATCCAGTTCTCCTGCATTATTTTCACCGGCTCAGGCCAATTCTTTAACTCTTTAAGACCGTCTAACAGTTGTTGAGCATATTTAGTAATTCTAAAATACCATTGGTATAGTTTCCGCTTTACAATCACAGCTCCGCAAGTTGACCGCCAGCAATGTCCTTCTTTTACCTGTTCATTAGCAAGCACGGTCTGACAATTTGGACACCAGTTAACCCATGACTGTTTACGATAAGCTAACTTGCTTTCAAAGAACTTGATAAAGAAATATTGATTCCAGCGGTAAAATTCAGGATCACAGGTCGTTGTTTCGGCATCCCAGTCAAATGCAATTCCTAATTCCTTTAGATGTTTCTTGGAGATATCGATATTCTCTTTTGTCCATGCTTCAGGATGAATTTTATGGATAATTGCCGCATTTTCTGCCGGCAAACCAAAAGCATCCCAACCAAATGTATGTAATACATCATGCCCGCGAATTTTCTTAAATCTTGTTACGGTGTCACCGATTGTATAATTTCTCGAGTGCCCGATATGCAAATCTCCGGACGGATAAGGGAACATATCCAAAATAAAATATTTCTTTTTCGGATTCGGATTAGTCTTAAATATACCTCGCTCCTCCCAGAATTTCTGCATTCTCTTTTCTATATCATGAAAACTTTCTTCCATAATGGTGTCTCCTGTCTTACACAGCAACTGTGTTGCTGTAGTGATAATCTTTTCCCGATTTAACTAATAAACTCTCTATAAGTACAAACGGTTCGGGATAGCCGGTTTTAATCTTCTTGTCAATCTTTGCCAACTCTAATAGAAAATTGGTCAACTCCTTCGATGTCCATGAACGACTTTGATTCTCTAATGCTCCAAACCGTTTCTGGCCGATTTTACCAGAACCGATCGATTTCTGTCCTGCGCCTAATTTAATTTGTAATAACTGAAAACAAGTATTAGCCATACTGCTTACGATAATTGATGGGAATACTCGGTCGTTACGCAAACGGAATAGATTACTTAATGACTTATTAAGATTTCGGTCGAAGGTCGCATGCAGTAAATCTTCGATACTGCTCTCTTTAGAAAATCCGCACGCATAAAGTATAATATCCGGTGTAATCCGCGTTTTATCTCCAAGAAAAGTCTTAACTTTCTCTAATTCCTGATTTATCACTACGAAATCATTCCCAATCATATCTAATAGAATCTTGGAGGATTCAGTATCGATTACTAATCCTATTGCTTTTGCCATTTCGTAGATGTACTGGATTAGTATTCTCTCGTCCGGTGCATAGAAGTTCATAACCGCAAAATTGCATTCGTTCAACAATGTCTGTATGTCTTTACGATATTTACTTTCTATAACTATGTTTGCGAAGTAATTCTTTGGAATAGTCGTCATTCGGTCGAGTATCTCTTTTTGTTGAGTTCTTAACAAATTCTGAAAATCATAAAGCACGAGTATCATTTTATCACCCCATAATGAGGATGTAAACGCTTTTGATAAGAATGTATTAATTATATCTTTTTGAAGCTTTTCATTTTCGGCTATTACAAATGTTTCGAGTTTACAATCATTTGTCAATTTCAGTTCATTAATAAATTCATTTTTCCCAGGATGATCTGCGCCAAATAAAATATAAACCGACTCGACAACTCCAGAACGAATCTTATTTAGATATACTGTATAAGGAATAGAAGTCGGGCTACTTTTACTCGATGTTTTTTTAGTAAATCTCTTATATTTGTCGTTCTTCATATTAAATTGTAAAATTATCTATTATCTTACGGAATAATTATCAGATTGTCAACGAGATGTTAAGTAGGACATAGCCATTGATTTACATGGATAAAAAAATTTAATTAATAACAAAATCAGTGGGTATCCGTGGCTTTTCTCGCTTTATTTCTCAAGAAATTTTGATGTTCAGTAAAACTTTTAGAAAAATGGTGGGAACTGTTATTATCTACGGCAAAGTACAGATATTTTGTCTGGACCGGTTGTGTCGCCGCGACTAATGAAGCGCGACCCGGATTACAGATTGGTGTTGGTGGTAACCCGCGATGTAGATACGTATTATATGGAGATTGAATTTTCGTATCTTCAATGCTTAATTGCTCTTTATGATTAGAAAGTACATATTCAACTGTCGCACAGGATTGCAAAAGCATCTTATATCTTAATCGATTATAAAAGACTGAAGCAATTATCGGTCGCTCGTTTTCGAGCTTTGCCTCTTTTTCTACTAAAGATGCAATAGTGACAATCGTATCGATTGATTTTTGATTCTTTGATTTGACAATTTCATTATAAATCTGCCAAAATCGTTTCACCATTCTTTCAATAATTTCACTTGGGTCTTGAGAGATGGTAAAATCATACGAATCAGGAAACAAGTATCCTTCGGCAATTGGAGTGTTTATATTTAATGACCGCAGAAGAGTTTTATCCGAACAGGCTTTAATAAATAACTTTTCTGAACATATCCCTTCATTTTCTAACAATCTCGCGATTTCTTTTATATTATATCCTTCAGGAATTATAATTAATACTTTGTTTTCACCGCCGCGACTTAGGATTTTTAGAACAGCTAAAGATTTACTATTTGGTATAAATTTATACCGTCCGGATTTAATCTTCTTATCATAACCCAAAACTCTTCCCCAAAATAAAAATGTTTTCGTATTGGAAATAATACCGTTATCATGTAATTTTAGTGCCACTTCCAAAGCAGTTTCATTTGGATATATTATAATCCTTTTTACTGTCTGTAAATTGTTGTCGGTTTGTTTAGTGCAAGTTACGGTTAAAGTTATTATAACAATTAAAACGTTTATGAGAAAGTTTTGACACCACCTACTCATATTTTCTTTGTTGACTAAGATAATCCTGAAGCATAATAATTGCGGACAATTTATCTAGCAATGCTTTTGGTGGTGTTGGTTTTCTTCTCACCTGTTCTACGATCCGTTTTGATATTTCGGTAGTTAATCGTTCATCTAACAATTCAACTTTAATTGCGAGATTTTGTTCCAAATGCCTCTTGAAATCTAAAACCAATAAACCGATTTGAGTCATCTTACCTGACATTGATATCGGATAACCAAGAACAATTTTCTCGACATCTCTTTCTTTGATTATCCGCTTTAATTTTTCTATCACTTCACTTTTATCTTTATACCGAATTCCTTCAAGACCACTAGCAATGGTTTTTGTCTCGTCGGATACCGCAAGACCTATATTTTTCTTTCCAAAATCAATTGCTAAAATTCTTCCCATTTTTATTTATCTCAACTGGCAATGTAATATAATCATACATTGTACCTTTCGCTTGGGCGATTTTCAAGGATTTAAATATACTCTGATATTTTATTCCTAACATGCCGGCACCCAAAATAACTGCTCCTTCAGTCGCTTCTTTTGCAATTTTAGCAGTTCGGTGTACTAGATTAATCTTAAGATAAGGGTGGTGTTTTGTTAACTGTTGGTAAAGTTCTTTATAGATAAATGGTTCTCGGCATAATCTACCGGAAAAAATAATTTCTTTTGTTTTAGGATGACTGATTAACATACAAGCAATATTTTTTATTGCGCTTTCAATCAAGAGAGCAAGCGTCTCTTTATGCTTTGGTAACTCAGAAATACCTTTAATTGGCTTTTTGGCAATACTACTTGCACCACCAGCGAATAAAATTCCTTGTCTTTCTTTTCCGACTCTTATTGCTAACTCTCCATCCCAATGACCAGTACCTAAAAATCCAGGAAATCCAGATGTCCCGCCCAAACCATCAACAACTTGCCCATTTCTTATTGCTATCGCTGCAGTAAAACCATAGCCCATTTCCAGTAATACGAATGATGTTTTATTAGCAGTAATTTTTAACCGTTCAGATTGATCTTTGATTGCTAAAACAACACAGCAAAGTTTATCTGCGGTTCCCATGTCCATTCGATTTAATTTTCGATATTTAGGTACAGTAGTTAAATGAATAACGCCTGGTGTGAAATAGACCGGTAATCTCATCTCTTTCATCTTTCGGAATAGACGTTTAATCCCTTCATTTACCGATACACCACCAGTATTTTCTCCTTCAATCGGCAATATTTGATTCAGTTCATTATCACCTGCATCCGCAAGTTTTGTTAATGGTAATCCATAACCTGATGGTCCAATAACCGCATCAACTCGTAAATAATTTCTTATTTCAGTTAAGATAATGCCAGGATCTTGCGCGACTTTTTCCGAAGGAATTGTCTCGTCTAAAAATATTTTTTCTTTATTGTTAGAAAACTCTATACCAAAAAGGTCGAAACTCTTTGTACCAGGATCGATCCCTATTATTTTAGAAAATTTTTGATTTTGGATTTTTGATTTTTGATTTTTTTTCATAGCGGGCAGAATGGGTCGGATTCAAGCCAATCACTTGTTAATGCGAATGCTCTTACTCGACATCCGCCACATTGTAATTGATATTCACACTTACCACATTTGCCTTTTCGATTTCTTTTATCTTGAATTTGTTTGATAGTATCAATTCCTATCTCATCAAAGCTTAAAGCAGAAAAACTGCACGGTTTTATTCTTCCGTCTGGTTCAATAAAAACATATTCACCAAAGATACATCCTGCTCTTTTCTCAGCAACAATAGGTCCCTTATTTTCTTTAGTTCTCGAACTATGCGCTTTGACTTGTGACTTTTTCAACCATGGCAAGTAAAACGGTTCGTCAACTTTAACTTTAATATTATATTTTTCTCCTATATTGGTAATTTCTGAAAATAAATGCTGCAAATTGGAAGTAAGTAAAGAATTTTTCGCACATGCTGAATTCGGCTTAAAACCGAGAAAGTTTATCGATTTTATCTTTAATTCATTTGATAACTTTCCAATAGCTGTTACTTCTTTCTCGGAGGCATTTAACTCTTGTAAAGTTACATTGATTGAGTCTAAAATGTTATATTCCTGTGCTATTTCAATAGCACGAATTGCTTTAGATAACATTGCTCCAACACGTATTTTCTCATATGTTTCTTTTATTGCACTATCAAGACTAATCATTAATCTAATATCCATTTCTTTGCATTTATGTGCATATTCTGTGTAAAATCCCAATCCAGAACTTATAATATAAATTGGCCTTGACTCTAACCACGGATTAGACTGATTTAACAGATTATGCTCTTTCTTTAATCCGTGTGCATCCGTGTCAATCCGTGGTTTCAAATATCTAATAATATCAAATATATTATCTCTTAAAAATGGTTCCCCACCTTCGATTAAAATCCAGTCAGGATTAATCGCATCGATTTCAGTCGCTAATTCTAGCGCTTCATTAAATTTCAACTCCTGGTTTTTTTGTTTGTCCACACCTCGATAACGACAATGTGCACACGAAAGATAACATTTATTCGTTATCGCCCAATCAACAAAAATTGGTTTTGAAATTATATTTTCAAGATATTTCATTTATATTTAAGTCTAATCAGAAATTTCAATATAGTCAAGGAGAGAAGGATAGCTTTTTGTAACAAAAACACTTGAATATAGTATATCAACTTGATCCTTTAAAATAGCATTTATCTCATTATCAATGTATTAAATATAAAATAGTGATATGAAAGGGACACGCCCCAGCATGCCTTCCGCATGCTACGGTCAAACTACCCTTTAGTGGCAGGGCATGTGCCGGACATAGATTAATAATCATATTAAAATACATTCAAAAGACCATAACAACCTTAATAATAAATCATTTAACTTGATTAGAAACTAAAAATGTCTGAAAAAATAGCGGTAAATAAAGAATTAAAACATCGGCCAGATATTTGATTAAGATTTCGTATAAGATTTAGGAAAGATATCGGACTATCTCTCTCGAAAAAATATTTTAACTACAGATTCGTGCTTTGGTGTTAGTTTTTTAATAAAAATAAAAAAAAGAAAAGAATATACAATATATATATATTTTTATTGTCTTTGTTATTTATTAATATTATATTTATTGCGCTGTTTCCCTAAGTTAACAGGTATACCCTATCAGAACGATATTTTCTAATAGGGTGTGGATAACTTTTAAGCAGGTGCGATTTGCGATAACCACACTAAATTCAACAACATCTTTGGGCTAATCTTCCAAAACCAAACCATACTTCTTTCATTTCTTTAACTGACTAATTTCTTTATTAAATCTTCTTTGGACCAATCTTAGTAATTTTCCTTCGGCATCAATCAAAATAATATCGCTAATAACTTAAATGTTAAGTTTCTTTCGCTTTACTGCAATTAGATTTCAAATTGCACATTGAAAGATTGATTACCGATGCACCATTTGGAAATTATTTTAATAATCGTTTTAAAAATTGACCAGTATAAGAAGAGTTCACTTTTGAAATAGTTTCGGGTGTGCCTTCGGCAACAATCTGACCGCCTTTATCTCCACCTTCTGGACCTAAATCAATAATCCAGTCAGCACATTTGATTACTTCTAAGTTGTGTTCAATCACAACAACTGTGTTCCCTTTTTCAACTAGACGATTAAGTACCGTGAGTAATAATTTGATGTCTTCAAAATGTAAACCAGTAGTTGGTTCGTCTAACAGATATAAAGTGTTGCCGGTTCCAATCTTGGATAATTCTTTAGAAATCTTTACTCTTTGTGCTTCACCACCTGATAATGTTGGCGCGGGTTGACCAAGTTTTACATAACCCAAGCCAACATCTTTTAATAACTCTAATTTTCTCTTTATTAGTGGGATATTATAGAAAAACCCAAGTGCTTCAGTTACGGTCATATTTAAAACATCATAGATATTCTTACCTTTGTACTTAATTTCTAATGTTTCGCGGTTATATCTTTTGCCTTTACACTCTTCACAAGGGATATAAACAGCCGGTAAAAAATGCATCTCGACTTTAATGATACCGTCACCCTCGCAAGCTTCGCAACGACCTCCATAAACATTAAACGAGAACCGACCTGGTTTATAACCGCGCATTCGGGCTTCTTTGGTTCGAGCATATAAATCACGAATTGGTGTAAAAAGATTAGTATATGTTGCTGGATTGGAACGAGGTGTGCGACCGATCGGTGATTGGTCAATATTGATAATCTTATCGATCTTGTCCGTATTTAGAATTGCTTGATGAGCACCGGGATGCCCTTTCGAATCATAGAAAATCTGAGCCATCTTTCGGTATAATATATCAAATAACAGTGTACTTTTTCCAGACCCTGAGACACCGGTAATACAAACGAATAAACCCAACGGAATCTTTACATCGATTGACTTAAGATTATTTTCTGCGGCACCCTTGATTATAATGGAATTGGCACTAACTTTTCTTCGTGTTTCTGGTATTGGTATAGATTTTTTTCCTTTGAGATAAGCTCCGGTAAGTGATTTACTATTTGCCATAATCTGCTTCGGAGTCCCAGTTGCAACTAAACAGCCACCCTGTTCACCAGCACCGGGTCCTAAATCAATTACATAATCCGATTCGAGAATTGTCTCCTCATCGTGTTCAACGACAATAACTGTATTACCTAAGTCTCGTAAATGTTTTAAAGTACCAAGTAATCTTTTATTGTCTCTTTGGTGAAGCCCGATACTTGGTTCATCAAGAATGTAGACAACACCAACTAATCCTGAACCGATTTGAGTTGCCAACCGAACTCGCTGTTCTTCTCCCCCACCTAATGTATCCGCCCGACGGTCTAATGTTAAATAGTCAAGACCAACGGAAATAAGAAACTGTAGACGTCGCGTTATCTCTTTAATCACTTCTTTTGCAATCAAAGATTCCTTTTCCGATAATTTTATTCGATTAGCGAAAAAATCTGACGCATGTTCAATTGACATTTGAGAAATATCAGCAATATTAAAGTCATTAATTTTCACTGAAAGTGCTTCCCGTTTTAATCTTCTCCCATTACATGCAGGGCATGGAAGGATTGACATAAATTTTTCTGCCCACTCACGAATCGCATCCGATTCGGTTTCACGGTAAAACCGCATAATGTGAGGTATTACTCCTTCAAAGGATTCATCATCTGCACCATGAATAATCACTTTTTTTACTTGTTTGGGTAAACTTTTCCATGGTGTTTGCAACTTAAAATCGTATGCATCAGCTAACTCTTCTAATTGTGAAAGAAACCATTCACTGGTTACTTCACCCCACGAAGCAATTGCACCATCAATAATACTTAAGTCAGGATTAGTAATAACTCGGTTTTCATCAATTTCCATTTTTATCCCTAACCCATGGCAATCAGGACATGCCCCGTATGGCGCATTGAAGGAAAATAATCGCGGTGATAGCTCGCCATAACTAAAACCACAATCAGTACACGCAAATGAACTTGAAAAAAGTCGTTCTTCTTTGTTATTGATTAACACGTCAACCAATCCTTGTCCTTCTTTTAGAGCTAATTCAATCGAGTCAGCAATTCTTTTTCTTAAAGCGGTTACCGCAGATGTAATTGTCAATCGATCAATTACGATTTCAATATTGTGTTTCTGATATTTTTGCATTGTCGGCAAGTCATCGATTTCATATATTTTGCCATCAAGTCTTGCACGCAGAAACCCCTTACGTTTAACTTTATCAAGAAGTTCTCGGTACTCACCTTTCCTTCCGCGGATAATTGGTGCTAATATCACAATTGAAGTGTCTGGTTTAATAGTCAGGATCGCATCGACAATCGAATCGACCGTCTGGGAAGTTATTGGTTTATTACATTCAGGACAATAAGGTGTACCGATGCGTGCAAAAAGCACTCTTAAGTAATCATAGATTTCGGTAACCGTACCCACCGTTGAACGAGGATTTTTCGATGCGGTCCTTTGTTCAATTGCAATTGCTGGGGAAAGCCCTGTGATGTAATCGACGTCCGGTTTATCGAGCATACCCAAGAACTGACGGGCATAAGCAGATAAAGATTCGATGTAACGTCTTTGTCCTTCGGCATATATTGTATCGAAAGCTAAGGAAGATTTCCCTGAACCTGAAATACCGGTAATGACGACTAACTGGTTGCGCGGAATCTTGACATTAATATTCTTAAGATTGTGCATCCGAGCACCCTTAATAAAGATGAAATTATCTTTCATTAGAATAGAGATTATAAATAGATTTCACATAAGTTTCAAGTTAGATAATAATACTTAAATATCTCTTGACAAAACTGTAATGGTAAGTATAACTAAAATAAACGATAGATTGAATGAGTAAAAAAACAATACAAACAAAATCATAACAACTTATTCAATCTATTAAAAACGAAATGGAGGACGTATGTACAAACACAAATATATTATTATCGCAACGCTACTGCTGATTGCTTTAGCGTGGGCAGTAGAAGACGCACAAAATAATCGGTCAGATGATTTCTATATAACCAACGCAATTTCCATACCTAAACTAATTAATTATCAAGGTAAATTAACTAATCTTGCAGGGAATCCTGTGAGTGATAGTAGTTACTCAATAACATTCAGGTTATTTAATGCATCAAGTGGTGGGTCGGCATTCTGGACTGAAACACAAAGTACCACAACATCTGCTGGTCTATTTAATGTATTGTTAGGCTCAACAACACCAGTTGATACGATTCCACAAGCAGGTAATTGTTATTTAGAAATGCAAGTCAATCCCAATCCGGCAATGACCCCAAGAATCAGATTGGTTAGTTCTGCTTATGCATATTTAGCCAAGAAAGCAGATAGTGCTGGTTATGCACCTTTAACCCGACCAATTTCTCCAGGAATTGGTACAACTGAAATTACAGACGGAGCAGTAACTAATCTGAAACTCGGTCCTAATGCAGTAACAACCGATAAAATACAGGACGGGACAATCCAAGTTGGAGATTTAGCGTTTACTCCAGTAACACGTCCGTTAACGCCAGGTGTTTCAAGTGCAGAAATTCTGGATGGAGCAGTAACAATGCCTAAGATAAATCAAGCAAGTGCGACAACGGGTCAGATCTTAAAATGGACTGGAAGTGCCTGGACACCAAGACCAGATAGCGCAAGCGGTTCTCCGATTGGCACCGCCGGTGGTGATTTAACCGGAACTTACCCTAATCCGAGTATTAATGGAAATGCAGTAACAACCGGAAAAATTCTAAACAATACGATTTTACGAGAAGATGTTGCAACAAATTTCAAAGCACCTTATTCTGATACTTCTGATTATGTGAGAAATGTTAATATCCAATATGTTGATAGTGCAAGGGTGTCAACCAACGCACATAAATTACAAGGTAAAGATACTATCGCATTAAGTGCTAAATTTATCGATGAAGGACAAACAGCAGGTGGCGATTTAGCTAATACGTATCCTAATCCGACGATTACAGGTAATGCCATAACAACTGGTAAAATTCTAAATAATACAATCTTAAGAGAAGATGTTGCAACTAATTTTAAAGCACCGTATGCTGATACTTCTGATTATGTGAGAAATGTTAATATCCAATATGTTGATAGTACTCGAATCGCTGCTAATGCTCATAACGCATATAAATTACAGGGAAAAGATACTGTTGCTTTAGATTCTCGCTATGTGAACGAAGAGCAAGTTAATTCGGTAAGTTCAGCAATGATTATTGACAATACGATTACCCGAAACGATGTTGCAACTAACTTCAAAGCACCATTAGCCGATACGGCTGATTATGCGCGGGTAATTCCGGGTGCGATTGATAGTGCACGAGTAGCAGCCAATGCTCACAAACTACAAGGTAAAGACACTATTGCGTTAAGTGCCAAATTTATTGATGAAGGTCAAACAGCTGGCGGTGATTTAGCTAATACATATCCCAACCCTACTGTCACTGGAAATGCTATAACGACTGCAAAAATTCTTAATAATACGATTTTACGAGAAGATGTCGCAACTAATTTTAAAGCACCTTATGCGGATACTTCTGATTATGTTAGAAATGTCAATATTATATATGTTGACAGTGCTCGGATTGCAGCTAATTCTCATAACGCATATAAATTACAAGGGAAGGATACATTAGCATTAAGCTCGAAATTTGTTGATGAAGGTCAGTCAAATTCTATTTCGTCTGCAATGATAGTTAATGGAACTATTACTAATGATGATATTTCAGCCAGCGCCGGAATTAGTGATACTAAAATTACTGGCACTGGTGCTTTAATAACTACTTTTAATGCAGACTATTTAGATGGTCAACACGCTTCTGCTTTTATCGGAACTTCGGCTGATTATGGACGAAGCGGAGTTGCGACTGATTTATATGAGGGTGCAACAACATTAACTAATAGATACATTAATGAAGGACAAACTGCAAGCGGTGATTTGTCCGGAACATATCCAGGTCCGACAATTAATAATAATGCTGTAAATTCCGCAAAAATTGCTGATGGTTCAATCCGTGGTGTAGATATTGCCAAACCTTGCACGCTTGATGCGTCAGTAACCAATCTGCTTTATCTGAAAAACACTTATAGTGCAGGAAACGGAATCTGGGTAGATACAGTAGGTTTTGCTGGTTTGTATGTGCGACGAGCAGCAAGCGCCGGTGTCTCGGTTGAGCGAGCCGGAAGCAACGGATTATACATTCATCGCACCGCAGGAAATGGAATTTGGATTGACAGTGCTGCTCAATATGGTGTTTTTATTGATACTGCTGGCAGTTCTGGGATAAAAATTACACGTTCTGGGAGCTACGGTATTGATATTGGTTACAGTAATGCTAACGGAATAAAAATCGACTCTACTAACCCAGCTTACACAGGCGTTTGGTTACGTAAAGCTGGTTGGAATGGATTTGCGGTTGATGAAGCAGGAGGCCATGGTGTTTGGGTTGGCAACTCTGGTTGGAATGGATATTATATCAGCGGAACTGCAGCTCGAAATGGTCTTTATGTTAATCGTGCGGATAGTGACGGAGTACATATTAAAGACGCAGGACAATATGGTATGTGGGTTGAAAAATCTGCAAGAAACGGAATAAGAATTGATACAACTTTCAATGGTTATCATGGAATTTGGATTCATGCAGCAGGTGGTGATGGTGTAGGTGTTGATAAAACGATAATTGGCTCTGGTTATTACATAGGTAATGCAGCTGGAGACGGACTTGAAGTATCTACTGCTCGCTATAATGGTGCAAATGTCTTTGATGCTGGAAAACATGGATATAATCTTTATCATGCAGATTCAAACGGCATTTTCATCGGTAATACCGGCAAACACGGCATATATATTGATAGTGCCAGCCAATACGGCGCTTATATCAATCAAGCAAACCAGGATGGTGTCTGGGTTTACAATGCCAATGATGATGGTTTCTATGTTTCTTATGCTGGTAGTGATGGATTTTATGCTAATTCAGTTGGAACTGATGGAGTGCATATAAACAGTGCAGGAGATGATGGTGTGGAAGTAACAAACGCTGGCTATGGTTTATATGTACCAAGTGCAACATATTATGGCGTTTATGCTAATTCTAATGACCAAAAGGGTGGATATTTTCGTAATAACAATAATAACTATTATGCTTTAACTGCTTATAATAACACTGGAACTGGTGGAACAGTAAAAGGATTATACGTTCAAGGTAATGCTTATGCAACCGGCGGCTGGTCAAGTTTTCTTGCCGATGGAAAAACTGGTTTCTCATTAACAAGTCCAAACATGGAAATTGTAATGTCTGGTAGTGGTTCTTTGTCTGATGGTCAGACAAGAATCAGTTTTGACCAACCAACTCAAGATGCGATATCAGAAAATATCCCTTTGAAAGTTATCATCACTTCGACATCTGAGTGCAATGGTGTCTTTGTTTCTAATAAATCTTCGGAAGGGTTTGCCGTAAAAGAATTAATCAGTGGTAAATCTAATGCAACATTTGACTGGATTGCAATTGGTAGAATGAAAGGTTATGAACAGACACCATATATTCAACCAATTACTCAGGAAGATAATCCGAAAAAATCAACTGGTACGATTCAGACACAAGTTGAAAACCAGCCTGAAAGCAGAGTACAATACACAAAACCCGCTCATCAAGAAAAAACAAATAATGGATATACTGGTGATGAACCGATTAACACTGAATTTAGCAGACAAAATTTCAATCAACAAAATACCGATGGACAAAATACATCAGGAGAAAAAAGATAACGGAGGCGTAAAATGGAATATGTAAAATACATTTTTGGTCTCCTACTGATTCCTCTTTTACTCGTAGCTCAGAAACCAACTGGATTATCCAGTGCGATTTATAATAAAGAAAATTACGCAGAATGCGGTTTACCGATGATGTTCGAGCTGCGAAAATCAGGCGAGGGACGAGCACGGCCTACCTTGTCTGGCACTGAGCTATTTGTTAACAAAACTCATTTTCGTATTCATTACACATTATCCGGTGGTGATGCAACAACAACTGCTTATGCTGAATCAGCCGGTGTATATGCTGAATCAGTTTGGACACGTTTAACTGCATTAGGTTGGTATATGGCTCCTCCTGATGGTTCTAATGGCGGTGATACAAGATATGATATATATATTCGCGCTCTCGGTGGTTATCTCGGCGTCTGTTATGATGAAAATCCCTATACTTCTCCCTTTCCGGATGGATACTCCAGCTGGGTTGAAATTATTAATACAGGCATTACTTATACAAGAGAGAGTGCCCTCGTTACTCATGAATTTGGTCATGGTTGCCAGATGCGATATAGTCGCTCGGAAGAACCGTTTTGGTGGTTCTATGAAAACACGTCGGTCTTTCTTGAAGACATTGTTTTTGATAATGTCAATACGCTACCTGGCAGATTAACCGGTTCGACTGATGACCCGTTAGATAATCCTGATTACCCGATAAACCGAGCAACTGGTGTCTATGAATACCGAGGAGCACTATGGACACATTTTCTCGACGAATATTATGAAACTTATCCAGCGCGTTCTGTACGTCGTATCTGGGAACTCTGCGGCAATCATGTTGGTAATTATGTTCTAAAAGATATCGATTCGACACTCGGTCTGTATTATGACTCTGATTTTAAGAAAGCACTGGGACACTATGCAATCTGGCGATATTTTGCCGGTACAATTGATGATGGTCGTCATTATGAAGAAGGTTCTACATATCCTGATATCTCATTACTCAGAACCCATACTACTTATCCGGCATCGGGTAATGAAGGTTCGGATGACCCTTCTGGTCCGGGTGGTTGCAATTATATTAAATTTACTAACTTTGGCAGCAACCGGGTAACACTATCTTTTAATGGCTTGAATGGGTACGAATGGTCGGCTTATGTTATAGGACGTTACGGAAGCACGTCTTATGAATATAAAATCATGCTTGAAACAACACAGGATACCGGTAGTATTACAATTCCGGGATGGGAATATTCGGAGATAATACTTATTCCTATAGTAACCCAATGGGCATCGAGTGCCAACTATTTAACATATACATATAATGTTACATTAAGTGCTACGGATAAAAATATCGCTGGTGAAGAATTAGGACCAAATTATATCGGATTTTCCGCAAGACCTAACCCTGCCCAAAATAAGGTATTAATAAACTATTTTCTACCAATAAATGAAAAAGGTGTCTTAAGAATCTATAATACAACCGGTCAGCTCATTAAAACCAGAGAATTAACCAGCACTACCAATTCATTCATATGGAACCGACAGGACAACTATTGTAATATTGTAAAGAATGGAATCTACATTATCGAACTGACATCTGGTAATCAAATAAAAAAACAAAAAGTATTGTTATTAGATTAGGAGCATATTATGAAAAACTATAAAATAAATGTTATCCTTCTCGCTTCTTGTTTCTTGCTTCTTACCTCTCTCTCTTTTGCTCAATATCAATGTAACTGGTATAGTTTTAGTGGCGGTAGCGGAAATATCATTTCTACGAATTATCAAACTCAGGCAACTGCTATGCAAACCGCAATCGGCTCTTTGACTTCTCCAAATATCTTAGCGCATATTGGTTTTTGGCAGGTTGGTCTTATGCCCGGTATAATGGAACAAGAAAAAGAAGAAGTCTCTGATTTAAAGAACTTGCTGACTAAAATATACAGCGCAAAACCAAACCCGTTCCGAACCCAAACCGCTATCCGATATTCATTATCTGGTGAATGTCAGGTTTCACTTTTTATATATGATGCGTCTGGAAGATTAGTCAAGAGTCTGGTAGATGAAAAGATTCAACCTGGAATTTACACCATCAACTGGAATGGTAGGAATGCACGTGGCCAAAAAGTTTCCGCTGGAGTCTACTTTTATCAATTCCAGACTCCAAACTACTCCGAGACCAAAAAACTGCTGCTAATCGAATAATTATTAAATAAACAAATTGCAGGACTTGAGTCAAAACTCAAGTCCTATTTATTTTGTAAATTCTGCAAATCCTGCCGAATAAGAAGCTAAATCATTCTGTCTAGATTCAGTAGTTACAAATTCATTAGGCGATAAATATTGCACTTACATGCAGATTATTGCACAAAAGATCATAAATAATTGCTTAACTTAAGGTAAAATAAAGACATTGTTGGCATAATATTTGCTTAATATATATATTATATTGTAGTTTAAATCAAGAATTGTTGACATAACTTTAAATGAGGGTATAATTAAAGATAAATGTTTTTTTTATTAATAATAACTGTAATTTTTATAATTTATGGTATTGTAGAATATCGCCACCACCTTACCAATGTCAAAAAAATCCCGATACGAATTCAGGTCAATGGTACTCGTGGTAAATCGTCGGTAACACGATTAATTAGTGGTGGAATAAGGGCAAGCGGTATGCGAGTAATTGGCAAAACTACTGGCACGAAACCGAGATTTATAATATCTGACAAAGAAGAAATACCGATTAAACGATTAGGTAAACCTAATATTGGTGAAGAGCAAAAAATTTTTAGACAGGCGATGAAATATAAACCGGAAGCAATTGTAATGGAATGTATGGCACTGGTTCCTGAATATCAGTGGACTGAAGCAAACCGACTAGTAAAATCAACTCATGGTGTTATCACCAATGCCCGTGCTGACCACCTGGATGTAATGGGACCGTCGGTATTAGATGTTGCCAAAGCTTTATCTAATACAATTCCCAAAAATGCTAAATTTTTTACCGCTGAGCATATTTATTTGGATATTTTTAAGAAAAGAGCAAGAAAGTATCACACCCAGGTCATTGTTTCTGAACCTGACTCGGTCACGGATGAAGATATGAAAGGGTTCAGTTATGTTGAGCATAAAGAAAATGTTGCTTTAGCATTGACGGTTTGTAAAGATTTAGGGATAGATAAGAAAATTGCTTTGCAAGGGATGTATCAAACTAATCCTGACCCAGGCGCAATGCGCGTCTATGCGATTAAAGAGCATGGAAAAGAATTTAAGTTAGTTAATACGCTTGCCGCTAATGACCCTGATTCGATTTTAATGTTGTGGGAAGGAACAAAAAATCTTTCTGACGAACGGATCGTACTGGTCAACTGTCGTGATGACCGAAGTGACCGCTCGGTCCAGTTAGGAGAATTAACCGCCCAAAAATTCCAAGCCGACTGGTTTGTTGTGACTGGATCCTTAACGATGGCATATATAAGAAAAGCAACCAGTGTGGGTATCCCCAGAAATAAGATTATTGACCTTAGAGAAAAAACACCGGAACAAATTTTTAATAAAGTAGTGGAATTAGTTAAAAAGAACGCGTTAGTTTTCGCGACCGGTAACACAGTTGGATTTGGCGAGACAATTATCGAATATTTTGCCAAAAAAGGTGGAGAAATTGATTATTAAGTTAGCCACCGAGACACCGAGCACAGGGAGAATCAATTTTTATCTTTTCTCAGTACCACCAGTGGCTCTGTGGTATATTCCGTGGAGGAAAAATTGATTATTGAAACAATTGGCTTAGGAATGTTAGCGAGCTTATTCTTAACCGAAACGATTGGTTTAGCCGCTGGTGGAATTGTTGTTCCAGGATATATTGCTTTATATCTTCAGCAACCGATTAGAGTAGTAGGTACAGTATTAGTTGGACTTGTTACTTTTCTGCTTATCAAGTTTTTGGGCAGATATATGTTACTTTTTGGTCGAAGGTTGTTAGTTATCGGCGTACTTTTAGGATATTTAATCGGCTTTCTAATTCGATTATTTCCGCCAGTTACTTTCTCTACATTTAAATTAGATATAAATGTTATAGGTTATGTAATCCCTGGGCTTCTCGCATACTGGATGAATCGACAAGGCATTATCGAAACTATTACAACGATGACAATTGCTGCGATTTTGACTCGATTACTAATTATTATAATTTCTGGTGGCAGTATTTCTATAATGTAGGTGCATGTATGAAAAAACGAGAAGATAAAGTCGGACGAAGTGTTTTAATTATTTTTACGTTACTTGCGATAGCATTATTTATTTTTGAAATGGGCACCAAACATAATATTCGAGCCCGTTACTTTGAAGAGAAACTAAAAGCCGGTCAGATTTTCCAGGAAGCGATGAAAAAAGTTAAACAAGAGCGAGAACGACTTGCGATTCCGATTGATATTATTAATGACCCCAATGAAACCGGTATAATTGGTGCTCAATACACACCAATAACATTTCAAAGAAGTGATTTATCAGCAAGCCTTACTTCAACCAATCCAAATTTTGTTGCGATTCTAGTGGAGCTATTAAAGAAATTAAAACTGAAGGAAGGCGACGAAATCGCAGTTGGATTAGATGGCTCTTATCCTGCTGCAAATTTAGCATTATATTCTGCCATGCGAACACTTGGTATTAAACCGGTCATAATATCTTCGGTAAGTTCGTCAATGTGGGGAGCAAATATTCCTAATTTTACGTGGCTTGACATAGAGTATTTCTTATATCAAGAAAAACTATTTCCGTTTAAGTCAGCTGCAGCAACCCCTGGCGGGGAAGATGAGTTAGGTCGTGGTTTTAGTCCAGCCGCAAGAACACAATTAGATAGTGATATGCTGCGAACCGGAACGCAGTTGCTGATGTCTGAAAACTTAGATGCTAATATAAAGAAGCGCGTTGAGTATTACCAATCCAAAGGCAGAATCAAAGCTTTTATCAACATCGGTAAGTCCATTGCTAATCTCGGCGAGAACCGAGTATCCTTTTCTACTGGTCTAGTAAGAAGAACACCGAAGAATATTGAGGCAAGTTCTGTGATCAAACTCATGCTGGAACAGAAAATACCGGTGATAAATATTAATGATATTAATAAGCTTGCCACCCGTTACGGATTGCCTATCGCACCGGTTCCATTGCCAGAATTAGGCAAAGGAAGATTATTTACTGAGAAACAGTTTTCGCAAGTTTTCGCAATTGTCTTTTCATTAATAATAATCATTGCCTTATTTTTTGTGATTGAATACGATTTAGAATATTATTTAGGAAAGAAAAGGGAGTTATAATGAAAAATATTAAATTTATTAGCATCGTGCTGTTTTTTTGCTTTGCACTGTTATTCGGACAAAATGCAAGCTTAGATGTCAAAAAAATCTCACCGCGAACGACTTTGAGTGTCATAAAACGAGTTGAACAAGAATACTATCTTTTGACCAAAAACATTCCAATCGAACTCTCGGTTTCCGGACCAACATCGATAAGAGTTTACAGTCGGCTGCTCTGGCATAACAACATGACCGATTCACAGCCTTATAAACTCATCGTAAGACAAACTGACCAGGATAAAGTTTTATCATTTATCACTGAAAAATCAAAATCAACATACGATGCGAATAAACAAAGTTATGGCAAGTGGCGGTCGTTTTATCTCGATATTCCCACCGGTGTGAATAATTATAAACTAACCTTACTAGAAGCACAATCTGAAACTGTTGCGGTTCGGTTTAATTTTGAAAAACCGAAAGAATATAAAAAGAGCTCTCCTTACGGTACTTACCGCGAACTTCAATTTGTTGAAAACGAAAAAGTAACTAATTATCATGAATTAAAACTTGACGAGCCAGTCAAGATTAAAATTGAAGGTCCTGTATCAATAAAAGCAGTATGCCGTATTAACTATGACTATACGCTTGAAGGTAAACAGAATTTCACCCTTGCTACTACTGTTCAAGGTAAAGAGTGGCGTACTAAGACTTTTAGGGTTTCAAAATCTGAAACCGGCATGTATAAAAATGCCCCTGAACTTATCCCCTCTACTCCGGTGAATTTTTTTATCAATGTTCCGCCCGGTACCTACATCATTGATTTTAATCTCAAAGGGACCTTAGCCAAAACTGCTGGAATAAGTTTATACTCTAAACCATTAGAATTATATGAATAGAAAAAATTACGCGATGCATATATTTTTTATTATTGTCGCAGTGGTCACTTTATTCTCACAACTCGATGCTAAAGTTATAAAGTTTTCACAGAAACCTAAATTTTCATTTGAAATTAATACTGCTTATGACGACAATATCTTTTTATATTCGACCAGTTATATTGATGATTTTAAAAATCAGATCCGTTCTTACCGTTTTCCGTTTGAAACTTATGACGATTTTATAGTTCTTTTAAATCCTTCCCTACGATTGCCCATTCGACTTGGACCATTAAAACCAACTCTATTTCTAAACTACAAGCAATATTTATACTCGGTAAACAGTGAAAAATCATATCAAATATTTTCTGTTACCAGTGACCATTCAATCATAGAACCACTTAATATAGAATTAAGTTATTTGTTTTTGCCTCGGTATTTAATACGTTATTATCGAAATCCATCGGGCTCGTCAACTGATTATATCGGCTGTACCTTTACTGAACATTTAATAACCGGAAGGTTAATTTATAAATGGAATATAATAAAAATAAAACCATTTGTAAGATATGAAATTGATAATTACAAGAAGAATTTTGATTTCTATGACGGTAAAGCAGTAAGGTTAGGGATTGATGCAAATATAAAACCTCATAAATTAGTACGCATTAATATTGGGATTGAAAGAAAAGTGTATTCAGCGGATGGTCCGGTACCGGACATTTCCTATAACGAAAACAATGCTTTTGCACAAATAGTGGCTAAAGTTCCTAATTTTGAGAAGCTCAGTTTTTATATAGGAACTGACATTGGACAGCGTATTTTTACGACCGACAATCCATTCTCGATTGACCCTTATCATAAAGACCGCAAGGACAACAAATATTCCGTTAGTATCGGCACAGAATATCAAGTTTCTCGAATTCTGCAATTCAGCGCTGAGTATTTCCTTGAAAAAAGAACAGTTTCTACACCTTATCAAATTGACATCGAAGAAATAAAAGATTATAATAGTAATAGACTGAGTATAGGCTTAAAGTTCAATCCCATTATGTTAATTGATGGAGATTAAAAATGAAAAATTTTAAAATTTTAACAATCGTATTTATTATTAGCGTTTTGTATCTGATTTCTGGTTGTGGCAAACCTAATGAATTTACCTCTCATTTTAAAATCATCAGCACGTCCCCTAATCCTGGTTATGCTCAGTCAATTTGGATTGGCAATGTAAACAATAAACCATATGCATTCGTCGCATCAGGTCAAGCTGGTATGGTTGTCTACAATATCGATAACCCGGAATCGACTTATATTGTCTCACAATGGATGGATACAGTAAATACTTGTTGGGATGTTACAACCTTGCAAGGTTATGCTTATTTGGCATATGGTCAAAAAGAATTAGTTGTGGTTGACTGCAGAAATCTCGATAGTCTTAGATATGTTGTTGATATTAATTACCCATCACCGGGTAATTCTAACAGTATTTTTATCGAGGATACCACCAATATTTATATTGGATTACAAGACCGTTTATTAATTTCCCAAGTATCTCAACCGGCTTTCCCACAAGAATACAACCCACCCCGTCATATCCGTGGCATATTTGTTTCTGATTCTTTTGCCTATTTTGCTTGTGAACAATTAGGAATCTGTATTATGAATATAAAAACTACGCCCCGTAGGATTATTAATATTTGCTATACTCCAAGTAATGCTCGCGGCGTGTTTGTTAGAGATAATACATGTTATGTCGCGGACGGTAGAAATGGGTTAGTTTTAATAGATGTGACTAACCCAAGACAAGCATCGATTATTTCTGAGTTACATTTATCAGGTTATGCTAACCGCGTGTATGTCCGTGACACGCTGGTATATCTTGCATGCAGTGATGGTGGACTTTCCATCGTAAATGTAAAAGATCGAACTAATCCTTTATTGGTAGATGTTATACAAACATCATATGCTAAAGGAGTGTTTGTCTCAGATAGTCAATATATTTATGTTGCAGACCGCGATCAAGGATTGGTAGTTATTAAACAGGAGGAATAAATAAAATGAAACTAAGTTATAAATTGCCAAAATTATTCTTGGCTATAATATTATTTTCCGTCTTACTTTTTCCAATTTATGCAATGCAAGAAAAATATATTCCGCTTAGTCATTATGCTGATTTCAAACTTTTAAACAAATCTGCTACTTCAATAAATATCGAAGTTAAAATGAACACTGAGCTAATTGCAAGTTCTGACCTTACTGCCAAATTAGCCGACGAATTTAACGCAACCGGGCGCACCTTCCTATATCAGTCTAAACTAATTGCAATCCCAGAAGATGGAAACGTTGAATTAAATATAAAAAATATTGACTCAGTTATTATCCCTATAACTGACGATGTATTCGTATCCGATAAAAATATTGCTAATACGCCGATTACTTTTATAGGTAAATCAGGACTCTTACGCGATATAAAAGTAGCACCCTTATTAGTAAAAGAGTTTTACTATAATGAAACAACTAAGAATATTGTTTGCTATAAAAACGTTGAAATCGAAATTAAATTTAATCGACCACCCTTGAATTTTACTACTGAACCGGTCTCGGAAAATTGGAATAGTCTATATCGTACCACAGTTTTAAATTATGATGAAACACCTTCACTATATAATATTGGGCTTCCTCAAAGTTATTTGATTATAACTGATGATGCATATTACGATGCTATTCAACCATTCGCAAGATGGAAAAATCTCAAAGGATACACTATAACAGTAAAAAGATTATCTGAAATCGGCAATACAACATCAGCAATTAAAAATTATATCACTCAATGCTACCAAAATTTTTCGCCTCGATTAGAATACGTACTTTTGGTAGGAAGAAATATTGTATCCAATGATATTTATGGAATCCCAGCACGAGGTGACCACCAGTATGCTTGTGTGGCCGGAAATGACCTTTACCCAGATTTATTTGTCGGCAGACTACCAGTAACGAACACATCTGAACTCAACGTTATCACAGCTAAAATCTTAGGATACGAAAGCACACCATTCATGGATGACACAATGTGGTATCGGAGAGCTTTAGTGGTGGGTACTCAGTATCAGGCATCCGGTGACCCAGTTTGGACCGCTCTTGCAACACTGCGTTGGGTCAGAAATTTATTACTACAACATAATTATCTACAAGTTGATACTGTATTTGACCCACCCCATGCTAGCGGTGCAGGAATAATTGATACTTTTGTTAATCGCGGGGTAACTTTTATTTGCGGCAGAGGTTGGGGTAATTACGATGGATGGAATAGGCCTCATTTCATAAGGGACGATGTCGCTAATCTGAGTAACGGATGGAAATTACCAATCGTAACAAGTTTTTATTGCGGTACTGCTAACTGTTTTGGTTCGAACCGATGTTTTGGTGAATATTGGTTAATTCAAGGCACACCAAATATTCCTAAAGCCGCGGTTGGTTTTTACGGACCGACCTGGTCAACCACCTCTTCCAGATTTAATAATTGTCAAACCTATGGAGTCTATTGGGGTATTTTTGAGGAAGGCATTCATAACTTTGGTGTAGCGATGTTCCGTGGAAAACTTGAACTATTCAACAATTTTCCAGTTCCACAAGACTCCGACTATCTAAGATGGCATGTCTGTTCTTATACCGTCTTAGGCGATCCGTCTTTAGAAATGTGGACCGCTGTTCCGAGGCAATTAACTGCTACTTACCCGACCGAAATCCCGGTCGGAAGTACATCCATTACTGTATCAGTAAGAGATGGAAATTCACAACCGATACCTGGTGCGTTAGTCTCACTTTATAAATCAGAAGTAAAAAGCACTGCATTTACCGATAATTCAGGAAACGCAGTATTGAATTTTTTGGCCCGTAGTGCTGATACCTTATTTGTAACGGTTACTGCCCATAACTATATCCCCCATCTTGGTAATGTCCGTGTTACGACACAATCGATTAATGTTGGGTTCTATAAATATTACGGTTATGTAATTGCTGGGCAACCAACAAACCTACCAATCTCGCTAAAAAATTATGGTTCATCACAAACTGCTAATAATACAATTGCAACTTTGCGAACAACGAACAACCAAATCACAATCACTGACTCAGTAAAATCTTTTGGAAATATTAACCCTGGTCAAATGGCGCTTGGTGGACCATTTCAATTTACCGCCGCTCCGAGTTGTACAAATAACCAGCGAGTAAACTTTCAATTATCTATTGTTAGCGGAAGCTACAATTGGATAAGTGACTTCACCGTTAATGTAAGAGCACCTGAACTATCATATAAAAGGCATATCATATCTGATGGAGGAAATGGATTCTTAGATCCCGGTGAAACAGCAAATCTTATCCTGAAAATTGTAAACCATGGTTTAGAAAATATTAGCAATGTATCAGGAATTTTGCGATGCACTAATCCAAATGCGATTAGAGTATTAGATTCTATTGGAACCTTTGGTAATATTAATGTAAGCGACTCGGTTCAAAATAGCTCCGACTATTTTGTGGTTCAATCAGCACCAAACGTTGCTTTCGGGCGTAAATTTTATTTTCAATTGATATTAAGAAGTGGTAATTATGAACGTACAATTGAATTTCCAATTACAATTGGTAATGTTACAAGTACCGCTGTATTAGGACCTGATGAATACGGTTACTGGGCTTATGATAACACAGATGTTAGCTATACTGACTGCCCGACTTATTCCTGGATAGAAATCGATCCGAATTTTGGTGGTTCGGGAAGTCGAATTATCTTAGGTAATGATGCAATTAGAACAATTAATTTACCTTTTACGTTTCGATATTACGGTCAAAATTATTCAAAACTTTCCATTTGTGCCAATGGGTACGTGGCAATGGATTCATCATGGATCACTGATCCCTACAACTGGCATATCCCATCTCCGATGGGTCCTCCGGCAATGATTGCCCCTTTCTGGGATGATTTCTATGCGGATACTTTAAATGCATCAGGAATTTACTACTATAATGACGCAACTAATCACAGGTTTATCGTTGAATGGAGTCGCATATTTCATATCCATGGCTTTCGAGGTGGAATTACCTTAGCTGAACAGCAAACCTTCCAGACCATGCTATATGACCAAACGTATTATCCGACTCTTACTGGTGACGGTCCGATTATTTTTCAGTATAGCGTAGTTGCCAATGACGATTCAATGCATGATGATTGCCATAACTACGCAACAGTCGGTATTGAAAATTATGAGCATACTACAGGCATAGAGTACACATTTGCTGAATTATATCCACCCGCAGCAGCAGTTATTTCAAATGGACGAGCAATTAAATTCACAACCAATACACCGGATACTTTTACCGCACGGAATGGACAACAAATTGATGCTAATATCCAGTTAAACTGCTTTAAAATAACTGCGACACCCAATCCATCCAATTCATTAACTTCAATTAATTATTCCATTCCAACTGAAGGAAATACTTCGGTCCTGCTTTATGATGCAAATGGGAGATTGATAAAAACTCTTGTAAGTGAGAATAAATCTGCTGGTTTCTATGAAGTTAATTGGCGAAGAGGTGATTTACCAGCAGGTGTCTATTTTGTCACGTTGCAAGTTTGTAATAGTAAAAAGACAATAAGTAAGAATACAAAACTTATTTTATATTAGAGCGGAGGATAAAATATGAAAAGCAAAATATTATTTACTTCATTGCTTATAATTGTATCTGTTGGATTAGCATTCAACTGGCATGGTTCTGCGATCGCACCCGACGGACAAAATTGTTGGGTAGTTGCTATCGATACTAATCGAATAAAACATTCATCAAATTTTTGTCAAACATGGCAAACGAATCTTGCTCCGGATGAACGAAAACACTTCGATGTTTTCTTTATTAATGCACAAAAAGGCTGGATTGGCTCTGACCAAGGATTTATATTTGGTACGACCGATGGCGGAGACACATGGAGGAGACAAGTGGCCGGGTTAGCTAAATGGACGGCAAGAATTTTCTTCCTCGATACGAGTTATGGCTGGGCAGCTTGTGGTGGTGCGATGGTTGGAAGAACAACCGATGGTGGTGCATATTGGGAACAATTACAATTACCTTATCCACCATTTCATATTGATAGTACTGATTTATATGGCATTTCATTTGTTAATAAAAGAAAAGGATGGACGTGCGCTGGTCGTTTTCCTGAATATATTGAATCTATTCCAGGTCAAGGCGATACTTGGTATACCAAAGGACAAGGATTTATCGCTATTTCTAATGATAGCGGTCTTAATTGGCAACTTTCGAAAAAAGACACAATTTATGATTACTATGATTTGAAATTTGTTGATTCACTAACCGGATTTGTTGTTGGGGGAAATGATAGAAATAATTTAGGAGTTGTACTGAAAACAACTAATGGTGGGCAAACTTGGCAGACAATATCAATTCCAGTTCAAACCAAGATTTTACGAGCATTAGAATTTGTTGGGAATAGACATGGTTGGGCAGTCGGAAGAAACGGAACAATTATTCGTACAACAAACGGAGGCACGTCTTGGATAACACAACAAAGTCCTGTCGATACAACACTTTTTGATGTCGATTTCTGCGACACATTACGCGGTATTATTGCAGGTAATGGCTATGTCCTTTGTACAAGTAACGGAGGAAATACTTGGGAAAGTGCAAATATGAACAATATAAAAGAAATAAAAAGTACGTTTTTAAATTATAAAAAACCTTCACTTTATGCGTATCCTAATCCGTTTAGAAACCAAACAAAATTAATAATAAATAATACTTTGAAGGACTACCGTATTAAAATTTATGATGTGTCAGGAAACTTGATAAAGACATTTAATTCAATTACAAGTGACATAAATTGGAATGGTAACGATGATTACAATAAACAGCTGGCAGCTGGAATATATTTTGCTACTCTGCGAACAAAAGAAAATTACTTCATAATTCCGATAATTTATCAAAAATAGGAGGATATTTATATGAAATTAAAGATTTTTGCTTTGTTATTTATTAGCATCATTAATATCAGTCTTGCACGTACCGGTGCAAAATACATTATTATCGCACCTGATAATTTTGTACAATCTATTCAACCGTTAGCGGATTGGAAAACCAAAAAAGGTATTAAAACAATAATTGTACCATTGTCAGTAACTGGCAATACTGCTTCTCAAATAAAAAATTATATTACTAATGCATATAATAATTGGGAAATTAGACCAGAATATGTTTTATTAGCTGGTTTTGGCTCTGTAGTGCCAACTTCTGGTAGTTCAGACGACTACTATGCAAACATGACTGGTAATTATCAAATAGAGTTAAGCGTCGGAAGATTTCCATGTACTACTGTCGACCAATGTAACATGCTCGTCGCAAAAGTCTTGGGCTACGAGAGAACACCATACCTACAAGATACTCTTTGGTTTAAGAAAGGAACAACCCTTATCGGCGAGGATAATCCACCCGACCAGTATTATCAACCGGATTGCCGATATATCAGAAATCTATGGATTAATAGTGGTTATATACATACGGACAGTTTTATCAGCACCCAAGGCAATAACTCAACTGATGTTATGAATGCAATCAACGATGGTCGAACCTTTGTCGCATATCGCGGCCAGTCGGTTACGAACTGGTGGTCGCCTTTTAATAATGTCAATCCCAGTAATTTGACCAATGGTTTTAAGTTACCGGTCGTCATTTCTGGGACGTGTGCAACCATGTCACTAACTTCTACTGGTTATCAAGGTGATAGATTTTTAATTGCCGGAACCGCACAAGATCCAAAAGGGTCTGTTGCATATTTCGGAACTACTGTTATTGGTAGTCATGTATCATTACCACGCGGTCTCGTATCGAGAGGCTTTTTCAAATCAGTCTTTGAAGAAAGAACGTATGTTTTAGGTGATGCGGCAAAAAGAGGGAAATTTTATATGGATTCGATAGCGCCAGACCCAACCCGATATGGAGAATGGCAATTATTCGGTGATCCAGCCATGTCGCTATGGACGAAAGTGCCAAAACGAATGTTAGCAACATACGACTCAGTAATCCCATTATCACAAAATTATGTATTGATAACTGTGCAGGATCATTTAGGACTACCATTACAGCAAGCATTAGTGTGTATAAAAATGGATACAACTATTTACGCATGGGGTAATACCAACTCTCAAGGACAGATCGAGCTACCTATACAATCTCAGAATCCGGGCGTTATGGATATAACAGTGACTGCTACCAATTACCTGCCATTCGAAGGTACCGCAAGGCTTATTCCTTCCAATGCTCCTTATATTAACTATGATTCATCTGTAGTTAACGATTCACTCGGTAACAGTGATGGTAAAATCAATCCTGGAGAAACAATCCGCTTAATGATTTTCCTATGCAACGAAGGTGCAGTGACCGCAAATAATGTTCAAGCTTATTTACGTACCACCGATCCATTAATAACGATCATCGATAGTATTTGTAGTTTTGGTTCGATCCTGGCAGGGCAAAATGCAGGTTCACAAGGGTTTTATAAATTTACACTCAATCCGAATTGTCGTCATAACTACCAACTAAATTTTCAACTCCATATCCAAGACGACCAATCAAGAACCTGGGACAGACAATTTAATCTTTCAGTTTATGCTGGTAAGATTAATTTTACCTCATCTTTTGTTAATGACTCAGCTCCGGGCGGCAATGGCAATACACGACTTGGTTCAAGAGAAGCAGCAAGAATCTATACGCGCATTACTAATGTGGGTGAAAACCTGACGCAGCTTATTGGGCTTCTCCGTAGTCAAAATCCGTATATTACGATTACCGATTCTCTAGCAAACTTTGGTAATCTGAATGCTGGAGCATCAAATACAAATACTTCTGATCCATTTGCAGTAAGCGCAAGTCCAAATCTACCTAAAAATTATCCAATCAATTTTTCTATTATACTTACTGGACAAGGGGCAACTTATACTTATCGGGACACACTGACATTTAGCATCACAACTGAGAATGGAACTACTGCTGACCCAACCGGTCCTGATGCTTTCGGATATTGGGCCTATGATAATACCGATACTGCTTCGGGACATGCACCAACCTATAGTTGGTTTGAAATTGGACCAACTGGTCCGGGCTCGCTTATCGATTCTATTACGAATAGAGACGCGGCGGTTGTCACTTTACCACTGCCATTTACATTTCGTTACTACGGTCAGAATTATGATTCGATATCGGTTTGCTGTAATGGTTTCTTAGCCATGGGAAGGACAAGTTATCGTTTGGGCGCTAATTCTGGAATTCCGGATACTACTGGTCCCCCAGCAATGATTGCGCCATTTTGGTGTGATTTAAATGCAAATGAAAATACAAATCCCCCTGGTGCCGGTGATATCTATCAATACTACGATACATCGAATCATCGATGGATCGTAGAATTTTATGATGTTGCGCATTACGGTCAGACTAATGTGAGGGAAACATTTCAAGCAATAATTTTAGATCCTTTATATTACCCCACTCAAACTGGTGATGGCGAAATAGTCTATATGTATCACACAGTGAGCAATGCATCTGTTGCAACAGTCGGCATTGAAAATCAAAGTGAGACGCAAGGAATTCAGTATCTTTACAATACTATTTATAATGCGAACGCGGCACCATTAACTGGTGGGCGAGCAATCAAATTCACCACACAGACCCCTACCAATTTCCAGAGTCCGTGGGTCGTGTTAACACGTGGAACCATTCGTGATTCGATTGGTGGCAACAATAATGGCATACCAGAACCGAATGAAACAATTCGATTAACGACCTATCTACGCAATAATGGTTCAATCCAGGCGCAAAATGTCATTGTAACATTAAGAAACCTTGATGGGGATGCAATCGTCAGTGATTCAGTCAAGGATTTCGGAAACATCCCGCAGGGTGGCGAAGTAAATAATCAAACCAGTCCTTTCGTATTCAATATCACAGCAAATCCGACTGATACGATTCTTGATTTCATGTTAAGTATTCAAGCACAGAGTTACTCGGCTATCGAATATTTTTCAATCGGTATTGTTCCTTATCCAGGAATTGAAGCAATAGTAAATGAAAACAACTACCCGTTTTTTATGAGACAAAATAAGCCGAACCCATTCCGTTTTGCAACATCAATTGAATATTCTTTACCTTCAGCCCAATATGTCGAGTTAAAAATATTTAATGCTGCTGGTTGTTTAGTTAGAACTCTTATTTCAGAAAATCATCCTGCAGGAGAATACCGACTTACCTGGGACGGTAAGAGCGAATTTAAACAAAAAGTTCCCGCTGGCGTATACTATTGTACTTTGAGTTCAGAATCAGGCAAAAATTTCACAAAGAAAATGATTTTATACTAAGTTACAGATGCATCGAATGATTTTAGTTGGTTTACTTATAACTGTTGTCGTAGGGTCGAGTGCTTTTGCAATCGACCCGCGTTTTCATACCTATGGTGAAGTCGTCGATGAGATGATAATTGCGTCGCTTACACATCAAAATATTGCTCGAGTTTACACAATTGGCTATACAACAACCAATCAGCTTCCAATATTAGCGATAAAGATCTCAGATAATCCTCAAATTCGTGAAGATGAACCGCGAATACTTTATAACGGCATGCACCACTCAACCGAAGTGATAGGACCTGAAATAACATTATACCTGATGTGGGACTTATTAACAAAGTATGGTGTGGATACATTTATTACAAATACAATTAACTCCACTGAAATTTGGATTGTCCCGATGATTAACCCAGATGGTAACTATATTGTCCAATCCGGAATTGATACGATGTGGCGAAAGAATACTCGTGATAATAACGGTAATGGTATATGGGACCCGGGTGATGGGGTTGATTTAAATCGCAATTATGATTTTATGTGGAACAGAGGAAGCAATGATCCAAACGATCGTGAATATCGTGGTCCTTTTGCTTTTTCTGAAAGTGAAACCCAAGCAATTCGCGATTTAGCCTTAAGAGAAAAATTTATCTTTGATATCTGTTATCATAGTAGCAAAGAATTAAATGAGGGTGAAGCTATCTATTGGCCTTGGCAATGGGGTAACCGTTGGTGTCCAGATTATTCCCACGTTAAAAGTATTGCTGAAACATTAGCATCAAGAATAATTAGTGATAATGGTGGCAGATATTATGCGATTTATGGAAGAGCAACCGAAGGCGGGTTAGCACGAAACTGGTTCTACTATGTTGGTACATTTGCCTATACAATAGAAGTTAGTCATGGTTATTATCCTCCCGGATATCGAGTTGATTCAATCTGCCAAAGAAATTTAGCTGGTGCGTACTATCTAATGCAAAGGGTCCATGGAAGTCAAATTACCGGTCATATAATTGATTCTATAACTGGTGCGCCATTATCCGCTGAAGTGAGAATACTCGAAGCTTATGCTCCTCCTGATACAATTGCTCCCAGAACTTCTGATTCGTTATATGGCAGGTTCTATCGAATACTTTTGCCAAGGACTTATACAGTGCAACTTATAAAACTTGGCTATGACACCTTAGAAATTTCTAATGTATTGGTTTTGCAAGACCAGCCTACTTATTTAGAGATAAAACTAAAACCCTGTACGACCGCGAGAGAAAAACCGATAACAATAAATAAGACCGCCCAAAATTTTCAGGTATTACCGACTATCACAAAAAATGGTAATAAAATTAATTTCGTTGTTGAACAAGAAACTAATGTCAACTTAAAAATATATTCAGAAAACGGCAGAGTGGTAAAAACCTTAGTAAATGATACTTTTTTACCAGGGCACTACTCGGTTATTTGGAATAAAAAAGATAGTCAGGGTAAAAAAGTAGCCGACGGTGTTTATTTTGTCAAAATTACAAGTGATAAATCGGTCAAGACTTCAAAAATTATTGTAAAGAATTAACTTTTCTCTTATTCTCTTTATAATCTTCTAAAATTTTTCGATGATCAAAAGCGATGTCTTTAGGTAAGTCTTTCAATTGAAATAAATCGATATCTTTTGCATCATCGGCTGCCTTAGGAGCACCGATTCCTTTTGCGGTAAAAACTACTGAAACAGCATGACCTCTTGGGTCACGATTCGGTGTAGAATAAACATGAAATTGCTTCAGTGCCAATAAATCAAGCCCGGTTTCTTCTTTAGCTTCTCGGATTGCAGTCTGTTCAACTGTCTCTCCATATTCAATAAATCCTCCTGGTAAAGCCCATCCATATGGAGGATTTTTACGTTTTATCAGCACTATTTTTCCTTCATATTCGATAATAATATCTGCAGCTAACTTAGGTTGATGGTACTCAGTTTTCATCTTTTAATTTCTTTAATAAAATCCTTCAACGCCTCATTCCACGGTCGAAGTGGCTCTTTGAAAAATTGCTGATAATTTTTATTTTCTAATACGGAATATTGAGGTCGTTTTGCTGGTCGATTAATTTTATCACTTGTTATGGGTGATATTTTATTATTTAATCCTGTTTCTTTAATAATCGTATTCGCAAAACTAAACCATGAGCACATCCCTGAGTTTGTTATATGATAAATCCCATAAAGCTCGCTATTTATTAATTTTGAAAGCGGCTCGCACAAATCTTTTGTATAGGTTGGTGCACCAACTTGGTCATTAACAACTTCCAATGACTCTTTTTCTTTAGCAATATTTAATATTGTTGAGATGAAATTCTTCCCGTTTTTTCCGTATAACCAAGATGTCCGAACAATAAAATATTTCTTTAATTGTTGAATAATGACTCTCTCTCCCAAGAACTTCGTCAACCCGTAGTAATTAATGGGATTGGGATTATCTGACTCTAAATACGCAGAACCTTTTTTACCGTCAAACACGTAATCTGTACTCATATACAAAAGTGTTGCTTTAGACTCTTTTGCTGCAATCGCTACTGCCCAAGTACCCTGCGTATTCACCGCATAAGCTTTCGCTTTCTCTTTTTCTGCCCCGTCTACATCAGTATACCCAGCAAAATGAACGATAACATCCGGTTTAGCGCGATTAATCGCTTCAATTGCCCGTTCCACATCAGTAACATCCAGTTCCGGCAAATCCCATTCAATTGGTGTAATATTTTTTTGTTTCAGGAAATAACAAAAATCTTGTCCTAACATCCCTTTTGCGCCAGTTACCGCAATCTTCACAATTAGATAATAATTTCAGAGTTACATAATGTCAATATATTAATGAGTTAGTTGGGAAGATTTTACACATTAATAAAAAATCAAAAATAAAAATAAAAAAAATTACATCTGGCACGAAAGATGTATTAAGAGATCATCGTACCTTCAATATTTTCTGCTTTCGTAGTTATTTTCCTATTTCAAGACAAAACAATTGACTTTTAATAAGAATTAAGTAAATTATATAATAATTAGTAAATTTGCTCTTTTGAAAAAATGGATTATTTATTTATGGAGGGCTAGTCCTAACTTGGTAAGGCACCGGACTTGAAATCCGGCTTCCAGCAATGGAAATGTGGGTTCGAATCCCCCGCCCTCCGTTTTTATATTAACGATCGGAGAGGTGGCCGAGATAGGTCTAAGGCGCCCGCTTGCTAAGCGGTCGTGCGGGTAAAACCGCACCGTGGGTTCAAATCCCACCCTCTCCGTCAGTTTAGCAAATAACAAAGAGTAAAATAGTAAAATTATGGAAGAAATTAGAGTTCGAATCGCACCGAGTCCAACCGGAGCAGTCCATGTTGGTTTAGTCCGCTCTGCATTGTATAATTGGCTGTTTGCCCGGCACAATAACGGCAAATTTGTTCTGAGAATTGAAGATACTGATGTTGCCCGTTCAACACAAGAGTCAGTTCAGGCAATAATCGAGGGGTTTAAATGGGTTGGTATTGATTGGGATGAAGGTCCTTATTTGCAGTCGCAACGATTTGATATTTATCTCAATTATGCTAAGAAGTTGTTAGACGAAAAGAAAGTTTACTATTGTTATTGCAATCCTGATGAATTAGAATCAGAACGTCAAAAAGCCTGGGAAAAGAAAATCGCCTGGAAATATGACCGCCGATGTTATAACTTAGATCCAGAAATCAAATCAAAATTTGATGCAGAAAACCGTCCGAAAGCTTTACGTTTTTTGATTCCTGATGAAACCGTAGTCTTTGAAGATATCATTCACGGAACACTTAAAAAAGAACCGCAGGATATCGACGATTTTATTATTGTTCGTGCGGACAGAACACCAACCTATAATTTTGCGGTGGTGATTGATGATGCGGAGATGAAGATTAATCATATCATTCGGGCAGTCGAACATATCGCCAACACTCCTAAGCAGATTTTATTATACAAAGCCTTAGACTTTCCTTTACCGAAATTTGCTCACCTGCCATTAATCTTAGGAACCGATAAGAAAAAGTTATCCAAACGCCACGGTGCACTTTCGCTCTGGGAATATAAAAAGGAAGGATTTTTAGCAGATGCGATAATTAATTTCTTAGCTCTTTTAGGCTGGTCGCCCGGTGGTGATTTAGAAATAATGGACCGTGCAAAGTTAATCGAACTATTCTCGCTAGACCGAGTCAATAAGTCAAATGCGGTTTTCGATGTGAAAAAATTGGAGTGGATGAATAGTATCTATATAAAGAATATGAATAGTGAAAAACTTGCCGATGAACTTCTACCCTATCTGAAAGAAATGAACATTATACCTGATAATCGTGACCGACTGCTTAAAGTTTTAGATTTGACTAAAACACGGGTTCGTACGTTAGTGGAATTACGAAATATGGTAGCTGCTTTCTTTACCAATGAAGTCAGCTATGATGTATCAGCAACAGCGAAACATATAACACCACAGACAATTGGATATATAAAAGAACTCAGTCAAAGATTTGAAAAATTACCAGATTTTACTGCCGTATATTTAGAAACGGAATTGAGAAAATTAGCCGAGGAAATAGGTATTAAAGCAGCTGACTTAGTTCATCCTTGCCGAGTAGCATTAACGGGGAAAACCGTCGGACCACCATTATTTGAAACTATCGAACTATTAGGAAAAGAACAGGTAATTAAAAGGTTAAATTCAGTAATTAGTCAAAGTAAATAATTTCGAAATCCGTATACTCTCCAGAAAATTCTTTCCATTCGATTTCGCAATCTTTGACTGCTGATGCTGAAGGTCCTTCCTTAACTTTTTCGATAAATTGATTTAACTTATCTTTTTCTCCCTCAGCAATAATTTCGACATTTCTATTAGGTAAATTTCTGACCCGACCTTTAATTCCTAATTTGATTGCATGTTGTCTTGTAAAATCTCGGAAGAACACACCTTGTACAAGACCAGAAACAATAACATGTATCTGATTTTTAACTACCATTAACTAAATCTTTTTAGCAATGATTATCATTCTTTTTGATTCAGATGTAAATGGCTTAGAATCCCAGTACGAGAATATTTTTACTATTTTCATACCTACTTTGCTCAGTATATCTCGAATTTCAGTGGCACTATATAATCTAACGAAAAAAGGCTTTTCTTTTCTTTTTCCATCTCGAATTACAATCCGTTTATTATAAAGCCTGCCACTGACACTATCAAAATTATGGATATCAATCATTAAGTCATTACCTTTTTCTACGACTACCGATGGTAGTAAAATTTTCATAAGACCATCGCGATTTGGTATATCAAAACATAAAAGACCATTTCTTTTTAATGCTCTTGCGATATTATTTAAGACTTTAAGATTTGTCTCATCGTCAAAATAACCAAATGCGGTGAAGAGAAAAAGAATTCTATCAAATTTATTCGTATAGTTTATTTCCCGCATATCTTGACGAATATATTTAACTGGCAGTTTTTTCCGTTTCGCTTCTTTAAATGCAATATCAAGAAACCCTTTTGTAATATCAATTCCGGTAACATTATATCCGAGCTCTGCTAAACGATTAGTATGTCGTCCGTGCCCGCAAGCCAAATCGAGAATTCTCATTGTCTTTTTTAGCTTTAACTCTTTTACTAAGAAATTAACCTCTTTTTTTGTGCGTTCTATGGTTAAAGCATCCTGGTAAAAATACAAATAGTCATTCGGTTCAAAGACCGATTCAAAATCGAATGTATCTTTTCTCACATTTATTATTATTTAATGGTAACCGCCTTATAATTGTGGATTTGGGTGTTTGATTGTATCCGCAAAATGTAACATCCCGAAGTTAAATTAATTTCTGAATAACCATTGAGTTTTCCTTTATAGACCAATTTACCCTGTACATCATAAACTTCAATTTTAGTTTCACTTAAACTTGCACCTTCTGGAAGTCTAATCTTTCGATTGCCGAAAACAAAATAAGGAGTATTGATTGGTTTTAATTCTTCTTCATTAACTGCGGGTGGAGTCACATTGCAGGTGGAAACAACTCGATCGTTATTAGGGTTAATATCATTTGTCAATCTTGTTGAACACTTCACCATATATTGTCCAATGCTCGAAGGAATCCAGATTGAGTCAAAAACAATATCAAATTCTAATCCCGCAGCTAAACTCGTCGGTTGTGTAACCTGCCAAGTTCCGATTGTAAACTGCATAGTAAAATTCTCTCTTAAGTTACCATAATTTTTGATTGTGGCTTCGGGATGGATTAGAGAACCCTGCGTTACATTTCCAACTGGGGCAAGAATTGCTATAGTCCCAACATCTTTGACTCGAACAAAAACTCGGTCTGAAATTGAGTTGTTAGTAATTCGTTCGTCGGTACTGAGCATAGTTGTGCATTTATATGCATTATAACCACGAACTCTTAATGTGCAGGACGGGAAATTCAGTATACTTGAATCACTCGGTGCTAAAGTTATATTTTGCGTATTTGTATAATAATCTCCAATCGTAAAACGGACTGGGAAGTTTTCACTATAAAGTCCAAAGTTCTTTACAGTTGCTTGAGGATTAATTACCGCACCCGAATCAGCAAGTGATGAAATACCGGTTACACGCTGAACACCGACGTCATGAAGAATCCTTATATCAACTGTGTAATTAAAAGGCAAAGAACCGGTGTTATATTCCCATTGAGTTGCAACTGGAATAAGAGCAAAATGTTCATAATCCTGCCAAGGAAAAGAATCGTTCCCATTTCCGATAGAATTAAGTGGCATTTCAAATACTGAAGAAAGATTATTCGGCCGATAACCGACTACATGACAGTTCCAACGGTAAACACTTTGAGCATTGAATGACACAAAAAGCTTCCCACCACCATTTGAAAATTGTATATAATCAGTTCCTCCTGGATTTGAAACTGGATAAGAACCTTGATCACCTGACGCAGGATATGACGTATGATTTCGTAAAATTGTTACTTGTGGCCATAAATTACCTTCTTTAAAATAGTGCACCGTATCAGCTCGGCTGCCGGTGAAATACCGCCAGACAGAATATTTCTTAAGCGCAGTAATCAAATTGGAACTGTATTGAGTAGTTAATATTTGATCGATCCCTTGAAGCGAATTTTCACCACCAACAGTTCCTTGATAAACCCAGATTTGGCGAACGCAATCATTGCCATAACAATCGCCAAGGAACATCGCCCAGATTGCACCCGCATACCAATAAAGTCCGCTTCCGCTGTTTATTGCAAGGTGAGGACTACCCAATGGGTTCGGCGGCGATGAAAGATAACCAACATAATAGTTCACATTATCATACACAAGGTCTTCCATCCAGGTTGCGCAGTTCTCCATCCACCAGGTACCTTCGTCCACACTGTATCGAAATTCACATGCGTGGCAGAACTCATGCGCAATCGTGACTTTAAGGTCATTGCCACTATAAACGTTGGATAATCGTATATAAGAACTCACGCCGTCTGGATATGGCGTGGGATAATTGGATTCTGGGTGAGTTGAACCCATTATTCCTGACGACAATGCCATAATGTAAAAGTCATAACGGTCATCACCACCCTGCCCGTAATCCGGTGGCGGGGCAATCCAACCAAGAGTATCAATCTCTTTTGCCCAGCAATATGTAACATAACTTGCGGTTGACTCAGCATACTCTTGTGTTACAGCATCATTACCTTGTGTAGTATAGTGTACCCTAAAAAAAGTCCGGTTGACAAATTGTTCTGGACCAGATAAGGTCGGGCGAATGGGAAGTCTGCCTTCTTGGAAGTCTTTTAATGCTTCTGGAGTACCGCAAAAATCACCACGGTTCTCAGCGTAAGCAAATAAAAATATCATAAGTACAACTAAAATATATTTTTTCATTCTTTATTCTCCTATCACTATAGATTTTGAAACAATTACTTCACTATCTAATTTCAAACGGATAATATAGAGACCAGCCGTTAATGGTTTGTTAATACAAATTACATTATTCTCAAACACTTCGTTGTGGATTTTCTTACCCAACGCATTAAATATCTCAAGTTCTACTCTATTGGGTATCGAAACATCAGATAGTATTACCACTTTATTATTGAAAATTATTGAGGGAATTTTGAGATGACCAAGTATTGATGTTTCATTATCAGTTATTGCAACTGGATTTACATAGCAGGAAGAAATGATCCGATTATTATTCGGATTCGCATCTCCATCTAATTTAGTTGAACATTTAACGACAAGGTTACCGGTTGCGGTTGCATGGTAAACGGAATCAAATTGAAAATCATACTCAAGGCCTTCAGCTAAACTAAACCTTTGAGTAGCTCGCCAGCTTCCAATCGAGAAATCAATATCAAAGATTTCTCTTAAGTTGCCATAATTTTTAATTCGAGCCATGGGTCGAATATAACTCCCTTGGGCGATATTACCTATCGGCTCGAGAATCGCAACCGTCCCGATATCCAAGACACGGACAAAAAATCGATCCGAATATGAATTATTAGTCGTTCGTTCATCGTCGGACAAAAGAGTTGAGCAGGCATAGGCATTATAATTTCTGATTCTTAATGTGCACGACGGGAAATTTACGATACCCGAATCGCCAGGATTTAAATTTAAATTTTGTGTGTTGGAATAAAAATTACCGACATAAAGTCGGACTGGAAAGTTCTCATTATTCAGCCCGTAATTCTTGACTGTCACTTGCGGATTCACTACAGTTCCTGAATCAACCGTTATGGGAAATCCTGCTACTCTCATAATACCAACATCATGCAGTAATCTTATGTTTGCAGTATAATTAAAAGTAAGCGCAGGAGTGCTTTGCATTTGATAAACAACTGGGACAATCGCGAAATGTTCGTAGTTTTGCCAATCCATTGAATCACTACCTTGAGCTGACGCATTTAGTGGCAATTCGTAAGTATACGAATTGCCATTTGGTTTAAACCCGACAACATGACAGATCCATTGATAGCCATCCTGTCCATCAAAAGTAATAAAAAACCTTCCTCCGCCATTCTGGAATTGAATGTTATTCGCACCACCTGGACCAGTGGGTCGATATGCGCCTTGATTACCATTCACTGGATACAAATTATTTACTTGGGTTCTGGAAGGGGGCCAGAGATATGCTTCTTTATAATAATGGATTGTGTCAGCTCTTAGACCGGTAAAATAACGCCATAAACCATATTTCTTCAATGCGGTTTGAAGATTTGAACTGTATTGATTGGTTAAAACATAATCGATTCCGGAAAGCGTATTCTGTCCTGAAATCTGTCCCTGATAGGTCCAGATTTGACGCGGGCAGTTTAAACCATAATACTCATGCAAAAACATTGGCCAGACACAACCGGCATACTGATATAATCCGCTAAAAGTCGTGATTGGCATTTCCGGATTACTTAAAGGATTTGGGTTTGATGTCAGATAATGGACATAGTCATTAGAATTATCATAAATTACGTCTTCCATCCAGGTTGCGCAATTCTCATACCACCAGCTCTGCTCTACTGAGCTATAACGGAATTGACAGGCATGGGTAAATTCATGCGATACGACAACCGCAAGACCTATAATGTCGAGCGAATTGGATATTCGGATATGCGAACTGGCACCGTTAGGATATGGATTAGAATAACCATTTTCGGAATAAGTAACGCCCGCAATACCTGACTGCAAAGCAGTTATATAATAATCGTAACGGTCATCGCCACCCTGACCACCATCTGGCGGTGGTGCCGCCCACCCTAAAGAGTCAATATGTTTTGTCCAGATATATTCTAGATAACTTGCTGTTGATTCGGCATACGATTGTAATACACGGTCTCGTCCACTCCGGGTATAATGAACTCGGAAATTAGTCCGATCAATTATCTCTTCTGTTCCAGATAAAGTTGGTCTTGTTGGAAGTTTGCCGTCCTGGTAATCTTTTAAAGCAGGGATTGTTCCACACCAATCACCTGTTAAGTCTGCGCTTGCTATAGCTACAAATAAAATTAATACTAATACATATTTTCGCATTGTATATTTTGCCATAAAAACTTCATAATTTCAAGATAAACATATATGATGTTATTTAACGCATTCGATGATTAAATAGTACCCGTATTTTCTTAACTTAGGTAAATGGATCGAAGTTACTCGGTCTATTTCGTTTAAGAATTTCCCTAATGTCCTGAATTTTCGGTAACGAAGGATATGGCGGTCGAACAACCAAAAGAAACTGAATTCCGGGAAATGCAAGCTCACTTTTTTACATTTTTGTTTTGCATATAAAATTTCATCATGCCCAAGTGGTTTTTCATCACTTGTACCAACTTTGCTAACTCCGAATCGTCCGCTTAAATACTTTCGTGTAAATTTAATTACGGGGTTTAAGTAGGATGTCTCGATAAAAACTGCCCTGCCGTTCGATTTTAAAGAGAGCAAAATCTTATCGAGCGATTGTTTAAATTCAAGATGATGCAGTATCCATTTTCCGAATACATAATCAAACTCATTATTGGACAATTCTGTTTTCTCAAAGGCGGCATTAATAAACTTTACTCTTTCATCATAACCTGCGTCGATAATTCGATTTTTTGCAATTTCAATCGCATCAGATGAAATGTCAACCGCGGTTATTCGTGCACCTCTTTTGCATAGCTCTGCTGTTAAAATTCCTGACCCACACCCTATTTCTAATATTTTTTTCTCGTGGATATTCCCCAGCAGATTAAGTGCAGAAATATCCCAATTTGATAACTGCGCAGAATCCACTCCATCGTTTCTCGCAATCTCATCAAAGAACTGTTTTTCTCTTTCCGGTATGCTATTTGTTGAAATAGTAGTAAGAAATTACTTAAGAACTTTCTCTATCCTGCCTAACGCCCAATCAATATCTTCTTTTTTGATAATTAACGGCGGTGCAAAGCGAATAACATAATCATGGGTCTCTTTTGCTAAAATTCCTTCTGCCATTAGTTTTTCGCAGAACCCTCGTGCCTTACCCACTTCTTTTTTTACCTCGACACCAATTAGCAATCCTTTACCTCTAATTTCCTTAACGAATGGTGAATTAATCGAGCGTAGCTGATTTACAAAATATTCTCCCATTACTTTAGCGTTATCGGCTAATTTCTCGTCAACAATTATTTCTAAAGCAGTCTTAGCAACCGCACAGGCTAATGGATTACCTCCGAAAGTAGAACCATGGTCACCAGGAGTGAATACGTCCATAATATCATCATTGGCACATGCTGCTGAGATTGGATAATATCCGCCGCCGAGCGCTTTGCCTAATATTAAGATATCAGGAACCGCGTCTTCATATTCATAAGCAAACAATTTACCGGTTCTTCCCAATCCGGTCTGAATTTCATCTAACATAAATAAAATATTATTCCTTTTACATACTTCGCGGGTCCTTTTTAAATAACCATCTTTTGGGATTAAGACCCCACCTTCACCCTGAATCGGTTCGACTAAAAATCCTACTGTATTAGGATTAATTGCCTTTTCAAATGCGTCTAAATCATCATACGGAATCATCTTAAAACCGGGCGTATAAGGACCGAAGCCAAATCGATACTGTTTCTCTGATGAAAAGCTAATTATTGTTGTGGTTCGACCATGAAAATTATTTTCGCAGACAATAATTTCTGCAGAATTCTCCTTGACCTTCTTTTTTAAGTATCCCCATTTACGTGCTGCTTTTACCGCCGTCTCAACTGCTTCTGCACCTGTATTCATTAGAAGAACTTTTTCTTTCTTGGTGATTTCACAAAGATACCTGCAGAACACGCCAAACTGGTCGTTATGAAATGCCCGCGATGTCAAAGTCAATTTATCTGACTGCTCTTTTAAAGTCTTGGCTATTTTCGGATGACAATGCCCTTGATTCAATGCTGAATAAGATGAAAGCATATCAAGGTAACGTTTTCCCTCAACATCATAAACCCAAATCCCGTCACCGCGACTTAAAACAACCGGCAAAGGGTTATAGTTTCTTGCACTGTACGTAGAACCTAAATTAATTAACTCTTCACTTCTGGTCATTTATCAATCCTTTCTAATTATTATCAAATTTTCCTCAAAATTTTGCATTTGTCAACCCCGTTAGAAATTTTGGAGTATCGGCGGTAGATTGTAATTCGGACTTTCCCGTTTTATCCTTATCGGCTTTCTAACCGGTTCAATCTAATTATTGACGAAATAATAATTTTTGTTATAATTACTGACTATGGCAATAAGGATAAGACCGGTAGAAATACTGAAAGATGTAACAGTTGAAAAAACGGACGAATTATTCAAGGTTAAAGGACCTTTAGGCAGTCTTCAACTTAAAATTCATCCTTCGGTTAATATTAAAATTGAAAATAACAAAGTGATTGTAACCGAAAAGAAACCTGAATCCATGGTTTATGTTGGCACAGCTCGTGCTCATATCCGGAATATGATTATAGGCGTAGCTCAGGGATACGAAAAAATATTAGAAGTTCGCGGCACGGGTTACCGGGCACAGAAAACTAAGGACGGAGTACAAGTTCAAGTCGGTTTCATTCATCCGGTTGATTTTCATATCCCGAAAGAAATCAATTGCGAAATAAAGCAAGTCCCGAATCCGGAAGACCCTAAGATACAGATAACCGAAATCATCATAAAGGGTGTGGATAAACAACTGGTTGGTGAGCTTGCTGCAGAGATTCGTTCCACAAAACCTCCAGACGTTTATCAAGGCAAAGGCATTCGCTATAAAGGCGAATACGTCAGGAAAAAAGCCGGCAAGCGCGCAGTTGCAACTCAAACATAGAATAGCCATTAGCTAATAACCGTTAGCAAATAGTCACCTGCATGAAATTAGGCAAATTTACAATCTATCCCCTACTGGATGGATTTTTTCGGCTTGATGGCGGTGCGATGTTTGGAGTCGTGCCGAAAGTTCTTTGGCAAGAAAAAAACCCAGCTGATAAAAATAATCGCATTCTCTTAGCACTTCGCTGCTGTTTAATTGATACCCAAGATAAACTGGTTCTGATTGATACTGGAATTGGTAATAAAGGTCAAGGAAAATTTAATGATATTTATCAAGTAAAAAAAGAAATCAATTTAGAGAACTCTTTCAAAGAAGTTGGTTCTAAACCTGAAGATATTGATATTGTTATCAACTCACATCTGCACTTCGACCATTGTGGCGGAAATACAAAACTTGATAAGAATGGTAAGGTTGTGCCAACGTTTCCGAATGCTAAATATTATATTCAGAAATCAGAATGGGAAGCTGCATCTAATCCTGACCGACGTTCAAAAGCAAGTTATCAAAAAGAAGATTTTGAACCATTAGACAGAGCAAATTTAGTAAACTTGCTTGACGAAGACCAGAAAATTATTGATGGCATTGAAGTAATAAAAACTTCAGCACATACTTTTGGACATCAAGTTGTAGTTGTAAAATCAGAAGGTAAGAGTTTAATTTACTGGGCTGATTTAATACCTACCGCTTCACATCTTAGCCTGCCTTTTTTAATGAGCTATGATTTATTTCCATTGCAGACAATGGAGCAGAAAGAAAAACTTTTAGCAAGGGCAATAAAAGAAGATTGGGTCTCATTCTTTGAGCACGACCCCAAAATCGCAATGGCAAATCTAACTCAAGAAAAGGGTAGAATCAAAATAAAGTCAATAATCGAATAAATCCTCAATATAAATTTTACAGAGTTTTTGAGAGAAATTATCATTGGTAGAGAATTAGACGAGTGCAAATTCGCTTAAAATACTATGTATGGTTCTCCCAATAATCAATACCGAAATCAAACGGTTTGCTTCTATAAATATTATTAATTTGATCCTGATAGAATCCGACAACTTTTACTTTTCTGGACGTTCCTTCGGATTTCAATTCAATTGCAAGTTTTTGTGCTTGTATTAAAATTTTACAACTTTCACCTGGTCCGAGTTTATAAGGGAATGTGACATCATATTGCGATAACGTTGGATATATTAATTTATTATTACTCGGAAAATCAACACCTGCGGCAGCGAGCGTAAACAGCTTCTGTCCTTCGTTTGATGCGGATAAAACAAGAAAATGATTGCTCAATTTATCTCCGTCAGCTATGAAACCAATAATGAACTTAACATTTATCTTGTGTCTATTATTTATCATTTGCGAAACAAATGAGTATGTGAAAAGCGCTGCACAACGGCTTTTTGTTTAATCTGTGGCTTGAAATATTATTTGCCATAAATAATATAAGGTAAGATTGCGACGGCAACTTTATTGCCTCGCAATGACGGGTGGGTCGGTAAGACTGCTATGCTCCTGTTTGGCTTGACATTTATTGATTTTAGCATAATCTAAAATGTATGATGAAACTTCAGAAGATTTTGTTTATGACCATTATCGCTATTGTTATCATCCCTTGCTTACTTGAAGCGGCGGATAGCACTCAAACTATCGCAAAAATATATTATAGTCAGGGAATTGGTTATTTATCTAAAAATAAGTTAGATAGTGCGCTCGTCTGTTTCACCAAAGCGATTAAGCAAGACCCAAAAGATACTGCTGCTTATAACAATCGCGGAATTGTTTATTTTAAAAAGGGTGATATTGACAAAGCAATTATAGATTATACTAAAGCAATTGAACTTAGCCCCAAAAATGCCAAATCTTACTTAAATCGAGGGTTAGCGTATAATCAAAAGGGCGATTTGGATAAAGCAATCCAAAATTATACAAAAGCGATTGAACTTGACACGTTATATGGTAAAGCATATTACAATCGTGGTATTGCTTATAAAAGAAAGGGCGAAATAGATAAGACAATCGCAGATTATAAAAAAGCGATTAAGCTTGCTCCTAAAGATGCCAAGACAATGGTTGAACTGGCTTTTATTTACGAACAGGAAAAAGATAATTCAAAAGCAATCTATTGGTTACAAAAAGCATGGGAAAATAAAGATAATTTGAACGATAAAGGTAAACAACTTGTTCAAAGTAAGTTAAAAGAACATCAAAAGCAGTAATATTTAACTATCAACCCTTCTTAGAAATATTCGTTGAAGGCAAAAATAGAAAATATACCACCGGTATGAATAAAGAGTGGGTTGTTATATTCTAAACGTTCTTTCTCTTTAATCATTCCATAAAAAGTTTTACCAGTATAAACTGGGTCTAAAATTATTCCTTTTCGTGCTAATTGTTTAATGACTGCGATTTCTTCCTGATAGGGTATCGCATAACCCGCTCCGATATATCCGTCAATTAGCTTAATATCTGAATCGCTAATATTGAGTTTCTTCTCCAAAAGTCTTTCTGATTCGTTAATGATTGATTTAACTTTGGGCAAAAAATAATCTACCGTCTCGTCCACTAAAATACCATAGACCGGGACTTTTACATCAAAAATATATTTACCCATCAGAAGTCCTGCAAAAGTTCCACCAGAACCAACCGCACAAACTATCGCGTCAATTCCTTGTAGTTTAATATAACTCGCCATCTCCTCCATTGAATCGATATAACCCAGAGCGCCGATTCCATTTGAACCTCCGGTTGGGATAAAATATGGATTATGACCTGTCTTTTTATAATCATCAATTAATTGTGCGATGTAATCTTCTTTTTTATTGTATCTCTCATTTGACAAAAGCTGAACATCTGCTCCAAAAAGGTAGTCAAGTAATAAATTTCCTTCGCAAGCTCGAATCGAGGTCATAGAACTGCTCTTGCTTCCTGCTTCCTGACTCTTGCTTCTCAAAATTGCTACACCTTTAAGACCAAGTTTAGCACAACAATACATAGTTGCTCGGACATGGTTAGATTGAATTCCGCCGCAGGTAATAATCACATCACACTTTTTATCTTTCGCATCAGCTAAAAGATATTCTAATTTCCGAATCTTATTGCCTGAAGCTTCTAATCCAGTCAAATCATCACGTTTGATGTGAACCTTAAAACCCACATCTAATTTTTCAATGGGGGTAGGTTTTTTAGCGATATTCAAAGGAGTTATCATCGCAAAATTAAAAATAAAAAATTTAACATTAAAAACACATACCAAAAACGCAAAAATAACAAGTAACCATGTAGAGTTTTAACATTTTTCTGTTTGTATTTTTAATTTTTGATATTTAATTTTTAATATTTAATATTACTTTAGTCCCACGTATCTATCTGCGCTTTTTGTAAACTTCCCGAATAATCTACATAGACTGTCTTTAACTCAGAGAAGATTTCGAAAACAGTCCACCCGCCTTCTCTGTGTCCATTACCGGTATCTTTCACTCCACCGAATGGGCAATGACACTCCGCACCAATTGTCGGAGCGTTAATATAAGTAATTCCTGCTTCAATATCTTCGATTGCTCGGAACGCACTATTGACATTCTTTGTATAGACCGCTGAAGATAGTCCGTACTGAGTATCGTTCAAAACTTTAATTGCTTCAGTTAAACTCTTAACTTTTAGGACAGAAAGCACTGGCCCGAAAATCTCTTCTTTAGCTATTCTCATTTCGGGTGTAACATTGGTAAATATTGTCGGTTTATAGAAAAACCCTTTAGCATATTTACCTTTGGTCAATGGTTCGCCACCACAGAGTAAATTCCCTCCTTCTTTCTTGCCAATTTCTACATAACTATGAACCGTTTTTCTTTGGTCTTCTGAAACACACGGGCCAACCTCATTTGCTTCATTTAGACCATTTCCTACTTTTAGCGCTTCAGTCCGTTTCTTTAACATATCAATGAACTTGTCGTGAATTTTTTGATGCAAGATTAGACGCGATGTTGCGGTGCAACGCTGACCAGTTGTCCCGAAAGCACCCCACAGGACACCATCTAATGCCAAATCCAAATCAGCATCGTCCATCACAATCTCTCCATTCTTGCCACCTAATTCCAGCGAGCAACGCTTTAAAGTCTTCCCACAAACTTCCGCAATTCGTTTGCCGACATCTGATGAACCGGTAAATGTGACACCGCTGATTAGAGGATGGTTAATTATTGCTTCACCTACTTTACTACCTGAACCATATACAATATTTACCACACCATCGGGTATTCCTGCTTGAACCAATGCATCGACAAATTCCCCCGCGCTTGCCGGAGTATAGGTTGCCGGTTTGCAAACTACCGTATTACCGCAGAGTAATGCAGGAAAAATTTTCCAGGATGGGATTGCCATTGGAAAGTTCCACGGTGAAATTACACCCCAAACTCCGATTGGTTGGCGAAGCACAAAGGCCATTTTATTGGTAAGTTCAGAAGGTACTGTGTAGGAAAATAATCTTCGTCCTTCACCAGCGGCATAAAGACCAGTATCGATCGCTTCCTGAACATCGCCGCGGGTTTCTTTAAGTACCTTACCCATTTCGCGGGTCATAATTTTTGCCAGCTCTTCTTTACGTGATATCAAGATTTCAGTTGCTTTGCGGATCATTTCGCCGCGTTGCGGCGCGGGAACTTTGCGCCATTTTTCGTATGCTTTTTTTGCTGCCGCAACCGCTTTATTTACGTCGGATGCTTCGGACAACGGAAAAATTCCGACTACATCATCCTGATTAGCTGGATTAAGATTTTTATAAGTTTTGCCTGAGCTTGATGAAGAATATCTGCCGTTGATAAAATTTTTGTATATTTTTGCCATTAAATTCCTCCAATAATTTTGACTTATGCCTTTTGATTTTTGACTTTACAAAGGTATATTACCATGTTTTTTGGGTGGTAATTTATCCCGTTTTGTATCTAAAACTTTTAGATATTTTATTAGTTCTCTTCGGGTCGTTTTGGGTTCGATGATATCGTCAACATAACCGCGTGCCGCAGCAATATAAGGATTAGCAAATTTGTCACGATATTCATCAATTAATTTCTGACGCATTGCTTTCGGGTCATCCGCTTCGCTAATTTCCTTGCGATACACAATATTCACCGCGCCCTCAGGTCCCATCACTGCTAATTCAGCGGTAGGCCAAGCTAAATTAATATCAGCACGGACTTGTTTTGAACCTAATACACAATACGCACCACCATAAGATTTTCTGGTGATGATTGTAATTTTCGGCACCGTTGCTTCACAGTAAGCATATAGAAGCTTTGCGCCATGTTTAATAATTCCACCGTGTTCTTGCAAAACTCCTGGTAAAAATCCTGGTACATCCTCAAAAGTAATTATAGGAATATTAAAACAATCACAAAATCGTATGAATCGTCCGCCTTTGATTGAAGAATGAATATCTAAAACACCCGCCATGATTGACGGTTCTTGAGCAATTATGCCAACAACCTTACCATCTAATCGGGCAAAGCCGACAATAATATTCTGAGCATAATCTTTGTGGATTTCTAAGAAACTATCTCGGTCAACAATATGTAAAATTACATCTTTCATAATATAAGGTTTATTTGGATCATCCGGGATAATCTGGTTTAATTCTTCATCTTCCCGGTTCGGATCATCATCCGATTCGATTGCTGGTGGATCTTCTAAATTATTTAAAGGCAGATAAGAAAGTAACTTTCTAATACCTAATATACACTCTTCGTCATTATTTAAAGCAAAATGAGCAACGCCTGATTTTGATGCGTGGATTTGTGCACCGCCCAGTTCATCAAAAGTTACTTCTTCATGAGTAACGGTTTTGACAACTTCCGGTCCGGTAATAAACATATAACTCGTGCCTTTGACCATAAAGATAAAATCGGTCAGAGCTGGTGAATAAACTGCACCGCCAGCACAAGGTCCCATAATCGCTGAGATTTGCGGAATTACACCGGATGCCTGGGTATTACGCCAGAATATGTCAGCATAAGCAGCCAAGCTCACGACTCCTTCCTGGATTCGAGCGCCACCTGAATCATTTAAACCGATAACAGGAATTCCCATCTTTAGCGCCATGTCCATTATCTTCATTACTTTTAGTCCGAAAGTTTCGGATAGAGTGCCACCAAATGCAGTAAAATCCTGAGAGAAAATTGCTATATCTCGACCATTTACTTTTCCAATACCGGTTATAACACCATCACCGAGTATCTTTTTGTCCTGCATTCCGAAATCATAGATTCGGTGTGTAACAAAAGCATCAAACTCCTGAAAAGTTCCTTGGTCAACTAAAATATTAACCCGTTCTCGGGCAGTTAATTTTCCAGCTTCATGTTGTTTATCAATTCGGTCCTGTCCACCACCTACTTTAGCGTTATCTTTCATCTCATTCAAACGTTTAATACCATCATTCATTTTCATGTTATCACCCTACCCTATAATTTAAAATATTTCTTAAGATAGTCAATTATCTCAGTTGTATCGGTACCTGGACCAAACAGCTTGCCAATCCCGAGCTTATATAATATTTTTTTATCTTCGTCAGGTATAATACCACCGCCAAATAGAAGTATATTAGCTGCCTTTTTCTTTTTAAGTAGTTTCAGAACGTTTGGGAAAATTGTCATATGCGCACCAGAAAGGATCGAAAGACCAATCGCATTAACATCTTCTTGAAGCGCGGTTGAAACTACCATCTCTGGGGTTTGATGTAGGCCGGTATATATAACTTCAAACCCGGCATCACGTAATGCACGTGCTACTACTTTCGCGCCTCGGTCATGCCCGTCGAGTCCCGGTTTAGCAACTAAAATTCTTAATTTTTTATCCATATTATCACCTCATTTATCTTACCACAGAGACACTGAGGATGTTTTTTTCTGTGCACTCTAAGGCTCCGTGGCATATTTCATCAGAACATCGGTGGTTCTTTATACACACCAAATATTTCTTTCATCGCTTCACAGATTTCACCTAATGTCGCGTACTCCCTTGCTGCATCTAAAATCGGATACATTATGTTTTCTTTACTTTGGGCTACGCGTTTTAACTCTTTTAAAGCCTTCCGAACTTTATTATTATCTCGTTTCTTACGCAGTGTATTTAATCTGCGATGTTGTTCCTGTTCGACTTGATGGTCAATTTTAAGAATCGGAATTTCTAATTTTTCATCTTCTAAAACCAAATCATTTACTCCAACAATGATGCGCCTTTTTGCCTCAACTGCTTTTTGATACTTGTATGCGGCGTTGGCGATTTCTCTTTGTGGAAAACCATTTTCAATCGCCTTAATCATACCTCCTAATTTATCGATCTTATCAAAATACTTATATGCTTCTTCTTCCATCCTGTTGGTCAACGATTCAACATAGTATGAACCCCCAAGCGGGTCGATAACATTCGCAATACCGGTTTCATATGCTAATAATTGTTGGGTTCGTAATGCAATTAACACTGCTTTTTCAGTAGGTAAAGCCCAGGTTTCGTCCATCGAATTCGTATGTAGACTCTGAGTACCGCCTAATACTGCTGCTAAACCCTGAAGAGCTGTCCGTACAATATTATTTTCCGGTTGTTGAGCTGTTAAAGTGCAACCCGCAGTCTGAGTGTGAAATCGAACCAGCCAGGATTCGTGTTTCTTTGCTTTATACTTATTCTTTAACTCTCTTGCCCAAATCCTTCGTGCTGCTCGGAATTTTGCAATCTCCTCAAAAAAATCTAAATGAGAATTAAAGAAATAAGAAAGCCTTGGTGCAAACACGTCAACATCTAAACCAGCTTTTATACCTTCTTCGACATAAGTTAAACCGTCTTTTAAGGTAAATGCTAATTCCTGCACTGCGGTTGAACCTGCTTCGCGAATATGATAGCCACTAATAGAAATTGTATTCCATTGCGGAACTTCTTTAGCTGCAAATGCCATTATATCGGTAATAATTCGCATCGATGGTTCGGGTGGAAATAACCATGATTTCTGAGCGATATACTCCTTTAAAATGTCATTTTGAATTGTTCCTCGTAATACTTTTGATTTGACACCCTGATTTTCCGCGGCGGCAATATAAAATGCCCAAACCACTGAAGCTGGCCCGTTAATTGTCATCGAAGTTGATACATCACCCATTGGAATACCGTCAAATAAAGTTTCCATGTCTGCTAAAGATGAAATCGCAACGCCGCACTTTCCAACTTCTCCTTCACTTAACGGGTCATCGGAATCTCGTCCATATAGAGTTGGAAAATCAAAAGCAACTGAGAGTCCAGTTTCGCCATGCGCTAATAAGAATTTATAGCGCTTGTTAGTATCTTTGGAAGTTCCGAAACCAGAAAACTGCCGCATAGTCCAGATACGGCCTCGATACATCGTTTCTCTCACTCCCCGGGTAAATGGGTACTTTCCTGGCATTCCTAAGTTTCTATCATAATCTAAATTTTTAATGTCAGCCGGTAAATAAATAATTTTTACAGGTATTCCTGAAATGGTTTCATCATTAATTATACTAAGTTTCTCTTTGACTTTTTCTGTTTTCAACCTTGCCTCCCAGATTTTTTCCATGATTTTAAAATTTTATCTGCTGCATTATAAGGTGTTTCTTTGCCTTTAGTAATTTCCTCAATATTTTTTTCTAATTTAGATTTTATTATTTTACTATTCCATATTTGTTTGTGGATATCTTCATCCACTAATTCTTCTATTTCTGATTTAATGGTTGAGTAAATCTTATCATTTATTTTCTCAGTCGTCTGTAAAAATTCCCGATGAGCTAAAATATTTTGGTATAATTCTTTTATACCCTTTCCTTCAATTCCGACCGTCTTGATTACAGGCGGCACCCGCTCGAAATCTTTCATTTCTAAAACTGACTGGATTTCCATTGTTATTCTATCCGCCCCTTCACGGTCAGATTTATTCACAACAAATATATCGGCAATTTCCATCAGCCCTGCTTTCATCGTCTGAATCGAATCACCAGCTTCGGGCACTAAAACTACAATCGTTGTAAAAGCGATACCGGCTACATCAAGTTCAACCTGACCGACCCCGATTGTTTCAATGATAATAATATCTTTTTTAAAGGCATCTAATAAATCGCACATTTCTTTAGTTGCTTTAGCCACACCACCAAGACTTCCCCTTGTTGCCATGCTTCGGATAAAAACTTTTGGGTCTAAAAATAAAGATGACATTCTAACTCTATCACCGAGTATTGCGCCACCGCTGAATGGCGATGTCGGGTCAACGCAGACAATGCCCACCGTAAGATTATGCTTCACAAACTCCACTGCTAACTTTTCAACCAGTGTACTTTTCCCGGCACCAGGTGGACCTGTAATTCCAATCCGCCAACCTTTACCAGTATGAGAATATAATTTATTAAGAACATTTTTAGCAATATCTTCATTATTCTCAATGAATGTCATTAACTGACTCAAAGCACGTTCATCACCTCGTAGAAATTCTTTTATAAGTTTTCCCGTGTTCATCCGAGGCTTAATAATCTATTCCTTTTCTTGATACAAATCCTTTTTGATAAGGATGCTTTATCTCTTTTACTTCAGTTACTAAATCCGCCAAACCCATTATTTCTTGCGATGCATACCGTCCAGTTATGACAAGTTCTGTTTGTTTCGGACAAATCTTAATCAGTTTCAGGACGTCGTTTAATTTCAATAGTCCGTAGTCAATCGCAACATTTATCTCATCGAGAATCACCATCTGATATCTTTTCTTTTCTAAAACTTGCTTTGCTAATTCTAATCCTTTTTGCGCTAACCTGATATCTTCTTTGCTCGGATTTCCCTTTTCGACGAACGTCGGTAAGCCGGATTGAATAATTTTAAAATTTCGGAATTTTTTGAGAGAGGTAATTTCACCATAATTAGGATCGCCTTTCATAAATTGAATCATGATTACTCTATGCCTATGACCTAAAGCACGAATACCCTGACCGATTGCAGCAGTTGTTTTACCTTTGCCGTTACCCGTGTAAACTTGAATCATATTTTAAATAAACTATTTCCACACAATTTCAAATTAATCAACTACCTTTCTTATGGTCCTTCTGACTCCAATGTATCTTCATCTATTTCCCCTGAATCGTTTAACGGGACGTTTTCATTAACTTTTTTTTCTACATTTTGAATTTTAGCGTTGTATCGGTTGACGTATTCTTCTATATATCGAAATATCTTGAATTCGAATATTTCTTGAGCAACCGCCGATTTTCCAATTAACTCCGACATTGTCACTCGTTTATTTATAGTTGGCGGTTCGGTTGAAATTTGTAATGACGAAAAAAGCAGAAGAAACCGCAAAATCACGTAAAGAAATGCCCAAGAAATTACAATCCCACAAATAAAACTGAAAAACGCATCAAATGGCGGAAAATTCACTTCCGCGGTCCTTGTTAATACCTTTACGATAAGAATCGTCACTGTTGCGATTACAATAAAAGATAAAATATATGAATAGGTATTGTGTATTCCCAAAAATTTAGAAACCGGTAAATACCACTTTTGGGTAAATACAACCGAGGGCACTAATGCGAGCATCTCAAAAAATATGATACCCATCTCTTTTGCACCCCGAACGGTTTGGATTCCAATAATTATTACCGCAAAACCTACTAGAGTCCAATCTAATCCTGTCATACTTATCAGTTATTTGTAACTCATAGTGAACGATTTGTCAATACAAATCATGTAAAAAGAATAACCGTCAATCTCCGGTATAACGAAATTCCCGACCAACTGAAAGATATAAGTTAACTCTTGTACCTCGGTGAGGTTCTGGTTTAGCGAAATCAGCGATACCAATGGTCAACTGAAAAGGTCCGATCGGAGTATTGGTTCTGACTCCGGTACCGATTCCCCAATAAAAATCGGAATTGAAGTCAATCTCGTCAATTAAATCGTCGTACTTTTTAAACGTAGCAATGTTGGAGAAAAATTGCAAATAAAACGGATAATCGTTTCGATTAAATAATTGAAAAAGTCGAAAATCAGTGCCAATGCGTAGAATCGCCTTTTGGTCGGTAGTGAATTCATCCTTGTCAAAACCAATCAGGTTTTCACTGCCGCTTCGAAAATATTCGGAGAAGGCTGCTTTTCCCCAAGTAACACCCACCTCTAATCTCGGACGGACAAAAAACCATGATGTTATCGGTATCATCTGCTCCGAGTAATAATTCAATTTCAGAAAGTTTTCGGTTGCTTTAACTTGTTGCATTGAATATAGGCCGGTCAGGCGATAGGTAATGCCGCGGGTCGGAAAATAAAGATTATTAAAATTATTAAACTCAAGTCTAAACTTCGGACCGACTATCCATTGCTGTTTTGGTAATGTATCGAAATATGCTATCGGTAGTTTATTGTATATTACATTATAATATGCTTTTAACCCAAAATCGAAAAACGCATCGCGCCCAATAATATAACCTGCCTCTGATATACCTCCTCGGTTTCCCATAATGTATTTAAGCGAGGACTCTTCATTTTGAAAGAAAGAATATTCAACCGAATTCCAAAATCCATCGACACGATAACCGAATGGTAATCGATAAAGTCTTGTCCCGGTAAGTCCTAATCTTAATTCATTCGGATTTCTAAGATTAGCTGCCGCTCGTATATTTGCGCCAGAGCCGTTTAAATTACCCTGCCCGACTTCTATACCTAAATTTACGTTGTCAAAATTATCGTAACGGACACCTAATGAATAGAATCCAAACGCTTTTTCTTCTAATTCGATGATAACATCTACCGAATCTGCTTGGTCAAATTCTAAGCGATAGTCAACATGGTCAAAAAAATCGGTATTGTATATTCTCCTCAAATCAGAAATCAGCTGGTCAAATTGAAGATATGAACCAACTCGCATCCGTAATTTATTTCTTAAAAAACTTTCATGGGTTATTTTCAAACGTTGAAATTGAATTGACCGAATTACTGATAGAGGTCTTTCCGTAATTTTTCTTGGTTGGGCAATAATCTTTCGGCTATTAATCTTGGCTCTGATTTCTGGGAGCATGGCTCGTGCTGCTTCTTCTCCTGCTTTAATCAGTTCTTTGGCGCGAAAAAAATCCGAAGGGTTAAACGGGTCAACGTTTGGCTCAATTAAGATATCGGCAAGTTGTTTCTGTTGTTTTAAATCTTCAATTGCCACCAAATCAAGACTTCTCGAGATAACATCGATTAAAGAAACTCCGGTTTCAAGATTATGTTTCATTGTCAGCGATGCGATTATCAAATCCGGTTTAAATTCTAAGAGTGGGTCGACCGGCAGATTTTGAATTACGCCGCCATCTACGTACTGCCGACCATCAATCTGTTCTGGTGCAAAAACACCCGGGATGGCAATACTGGAACGAATCGCATTAGCCAGTCGTTTGTTTCTGAATACTACTTTTTCACCGCTGTCCAAATCAACCGCAATTGCCCGATATGGAATTGGCAAGCTATCAAACTCATAAAATGTATTATATTCGATTTTCGATAAAAGCTTCATCAAGAGAAACTCGACATTTTGCAAAGGAATTAAACCGCTCGGAAAAGAAGGAATAAAATTATGATGACGCAGTTGGAATACATAACGCTGGCTTTGTTGTCGCTCCGGCAAGTAACGGGCACCAAAGGGAACATCAGAACTAAAGAGAGTCCACCAATCCGCATTAGTAGCAATACTCTCAATTTGCGCTGTACTGTAACCAGCCGCATACAAACCACCGACTAAAGAACCCATACTATTACCTGAAATACAACTCACCGCTATCCCCTCTTCTTCTAATACTTTCAAAACTCCGACATGAGCGAAACCCAGTGCCCCGCCACCGGATAATGCTAAACCGATACGAATCGGCTGCGAATCAATCACGATTTCTTGACCGGATGCAAAGAAACAAATTGACAATAGAACACCGAGCACAGGTCTCATTTATTTTATTATAAATACCAAAATGAATAAGTAAATAGTTATTATTATTGACTAATCCATCTCAGTCATCTATAATCAAAACCAAAATGAAACTGTCCGTAATAATCCCGGTCTATAATGAAAAAGATTCGATAGAAAAGATCATTAACACGGTAAAATCAGTGCCGGTTAAGAAAGAAATCATCGTTGTCGACGATTTTTCTAAAGATGGCACGCGTGATATACTAAAGAATATTCAAGGTATCACTTTGATACTTCATGAATATAATCAAGGTAAAGGTTCTGCAATCCGCTCTGGAATAAAATCTGCAACTGGTGATATCATTATAATTCAGGATGGTGATTTAGAATACAACCCGTCCGATTATCCCAGACTGATGTCACATTTTACCGATGACAAAATCGGTGCGGTTTTCGGTTCAAGATTTAAAGGTAAGAGCAAGTTTCTTCTCTTGAGTAAACTCGCCAATTATTTTCTAACCGGTATGACCAATATTCTATATTCTGGTCGAATATCTGATATGGAAACTTGTTATAAAATGGTGCGTCGAAAGATTTTATTAGAATTAAACCTGACTGCCAAAAGATTTGAAATCGAGCCAGAAATAACTGCCAAGTTATTAAAGAAGAAGATAAAAATTGTTGAAGTGCCGATTGATTATCTGGCTCGGACTGAAGGAAAGAAAATCGGCGCTAAAGATGCCATCACCGCCATTAAAGAACTAATCAAATGGTGGTGGTAACAATCTAAATCAAAAATTAAATATCAAAAATTAAATATATTTAGTCATTGCGAGGAGTCTTACGACGAAGCAATCTTACCTATTTAATAATGATTACTCTTTCAATAATTCTTTTCTCTTGTGTTTGTAAAGTAATAAAATAGACACCAGCAGAAAGAGTTTTAGAATTAAGATTTATTGAGTAGTTGCCGGGTTGTTTGTGTTCATTAACTAAAGTCTTAACTAATCTTCCTGATATATTATATAGTTTTAGTGATACTTGTCCTTCAACGGGCAACGAGTAACGGATAACGGACAACGATTTGGTTGGATTAGGATAGACTTTTACCCCAAGTGTCATTGCGAGCGGTAGCGTGGCAATCTCCTTTATTCCGGTACTTGTGATGCTAAAAGTTCCATCCGACTCGTCATATTGCCAGCCAGGTCCATAAGCGATGATTTTTACCTTGCAGGAATCAGAATTTGTATTCGGCACTGTCCATAAATAAGAAGTATCATTGCCTGAAATGCCATGAGTAATCATCGTATAGTTACTTCCATTATCAATTGAATAGAATAAAGACAATGAATCGCACCTTGGCGGATAAAACTTTTGCCATTGGATAAGTTCGTTTGAATCAGCGTGAAAATTTTCTCCGCCATTTGGTCTTAATAAGCGGACTGCTTCTACTTCAAAAATTCTGGTTGTATCATTACCACTGATGACAATTTCATTATAGCCATTCTTATTCATATCATAAATGTTAACAATGGCTTGATAGAAATCATTGGGTCCTGGATATACCCAGTGCCATACAACTTGAAACTGATTATTACCGGTTGCTTTATAAACAAATACATCGGATGCGATTGACCAGACAATTTCGTCAATGCTGTCACCATCAACATCGCCACACAAACTTTTCATATCACCTGGGTCGAATCTTGGTCTGGAAACTTGGTCAACAAGAGTTCTTTGATAAGTATTATTTCCCGTTGCTTCCCACATATACAGATAAAATGTCCAGCCAACCCTTGCAAAACGGATAAAGAATTCTGGGTGCCCGTCACCATCTACGTCATCTCCGGAAAATACATCATGGCCATTAGGAATTCCGACAGTATCAACTCGGACAAGGTCATATTGATTGTCGCCGGTATTTTCACAGATATATACAATACCGCGAGAACCTAATGTTGCAGTTACAAATTCATAATGTCCATCTAAGTCGAAATCGCCAAAAGCGTGATTATAACCATCTCGTGAAGTATCTGAAAACACTAAAACATTTATGTTATTAGCAACATTTTCAAAAATCATTAGACCATATTGGGGATTAGATGATCCTTTCAAAATTTCTTTCCTGCCATCGTTATCAAGGTCTGGAGGAAAATAGTAATTTGCCCCCCCCTCACCAATAAAGTTACTTGAATGTCGAAACCACCATGTCAATGATGTTGGGAAAGTGGAATAATTAGGGCTCTCTTGAGTTGTCGCAACATAATAAGTCGTATCAAAATTTGGTTTATCTTTATTTGGTCCTAATAAATCAGTTAGACTATCACTGTCAATATCCCCAATATCTTCTGGCTGAAAATTTCCAGTATGAATGCCCGGAGGGTATGGATAAGTAGGACCAGTATCTGCAAAAACTAATTCATATCGATTTACTAGTCGGTATTCTAATATTGTCCAAAAATTACGGGTAGGATAAACAGATGTCCATTTAAAAAATATTAATTCATTAGCACCATTGTGATTTGCATCACCGCAAAGAATATTGCCGGCAAACAGTCCATAAGGGATAAATACAATTTCCTTCATTCGTAACGTCTGTGCATATAAAAGAATAGGAAAAACAATTAGGATAAAAATTCTTTTCACGTAGCTTGATATTTGCGGGCGGACATCAGTCCGCCCCGTGGATTTTCGTTTATCGTATAATTGATACCTTCTTAGTTTGAGAGGAATAATCAGTATCTAATCGGTAGAAATAAACACCGGCTGGAACGAGTTTCTTCTGATTGTCAGTGCCATCCCAATTAACAGAGTAGCTACCAGATGCTTGATGTTGGTCAATTAGCGTTTTAACTAATATTCCTGATGCATTATAAATTGCAAGCGAAACTCTGGATGCGACAGGTAGTGAATAGCGAACTGAAGTGTGTGTTCTAAATGGATTAGGGAAGTTATCAATTGGAGTTAAAGTTACTGTAGTATTATTGGCGCTTTGTGGACCTGTTCCGGCACCAGTGCTATCAATAATTTCAAACTGCGTTAGACCAAAAGTTGTTAGTGCGGAAAAATTACCTTGCGTGCGATTAGCTCTTAGGACTGATTGTAGGTCTTGGCTATATGTGCTCTTTGGAATATAAATTTCTACGGTTTCTGGTCTACCTGCAGGGAATTCGATTGAATCAACTGGCATGTTATCAAAGGTTAG